>MKWU01000898.1_pt1 | contig 54690 bp, 45 predicted proteins | sample 809101 | NCBI WGS metagenome assembly MKWU01 (sample SAMN05860141, study PRJNA318959) | sponge metagenome | host: Aplysina aerophoba | place: Slovenia: Piran, Adriatic Sea, Gulf of Piran | collected 2013-05-07 | reverse complement strand
CGGAATGACGAAAAGGGAGGCTCGGAGAGTTCTACTTTCAATTTGACGACAACCCCGAGTATATCGTTGCGCATATCAGCCATTCTTGCGAGGGCTCTGGATTCCGGCTTTCGCCGGAATGACGAAAAGGGAGGCTCGGAGAGTTCTACTTTCAATTTGACGACAACCCCGAGTATATCGTTGCGCATATCAGCCATTCTTGCGAGGGCTCTGGATTCCGGCTTTCGCCGGAATGACGAAACTCGGCATTTGACGACACGCCCTAAGGAACAGGAAGAAGCACGAAGAGGTCAGGAAGGACTTCAATGACATTGAACTACCCACCTGCCCCTCGGTTATCGGAAATTGTCTGCCAGCTCGAGCCTTGCCTGGTCCATATTCGGACTGACGACGGCAACGGTTCGGGCTTTGTTATTGATGCCCAGGGCTGCATCGTAACCAACGCCCATGTGGTTGGGAGGAATGACTCGGTATCGGTTGAATTCATCGACGGGACTGCGGCCGCGGGCGTCGTTCTGGGCAGGGACGAAGAGATGGACCTGGCATGCGTGCAGGTCAGCAGCCGGCCCGACCTGGCGGCGGTCACCACGGGGGACTCGGACGCGGAAAGGGTGGGTGAAGATGTGGTGGTTATGGGATATCCCCTGGGAGATATGCTCAAGGGAACCCCGACGGTCACGCGAGGGATAATTTCGGCGAAGCGCTACAACCTGCTGCAGACGGACGCGGCAATAAACCCGGGAAGCAGCGGAGGCCCGCTGGTCAACATCTACGGTCACGTGATAGGAGTAAACACCTGGGGAATTGACCGGGTTGGCGAGCACAATGTCCAGGGTGTGGGCTTCGCGATACCGATAAACGCCGTAAGGGAACGGCTGGAGTTCCTCAAGGGCGGGGGCGTAGTTAACAAGCAGGCCGACCAGGACCAGGAACCGGCAGGGGCCAAGCTTAAGGGCGCGAAACCCAAGGGCACGAACTGGGTGACCCACGACATCGGCGAATCGGGATTCAGCATCCGGCTGCCCGAATGGTGGATACGGTACGAAGCTGACGCAAGAGGGGCCGCCTTTCATAACGAGGAAAGTGTCGCCAGCCTGCTGTTGACCACTACCCACGCAAAATTTCCCCTTCAATCCTTCGCGCAGGACCGAAGGAAAGACCTGTTTCAAATGGTCCAGTCATGGTCCAGGGCCGAGATAGGTCCGCTGTCTGCAATCGAAGAATTCGGGGGCTGGGCCTTTGAATTTGCAGGGGAACGGGTGGAGGGCAGCGGAACCATCAAGGGAATCCACTGCATACTCCTGATGACGTCGCCCACGGGAAGCGTGCACGTGTGCTATTTGCAACTGGAAACCAACGAGCTGAGTTTCGACGATGCCTTCGGGCTGCAGGAGCTGGCCAGAGTTTTCCTGAACAGCATTGCGTTATGGACACCATACTGGAGCGATGTTTACCAGTGGCGCGTTGCCGCCGCCCCGGGCTGGCTGCCCAGTGAATACGAGGATGATGATCTGACGCTCTGGGCGCCCGATAACGGGCCGGCGTACGTGCACATTTCGATAGTGGACCTGGCCGATGATTCCCCGGTGGAGGAACTGTGCCGGCAGGAGGTGTGGGAACACCTGAGCCGCTCAAATTCCTGGGCGTCTTACGAACTTCTGTCGGCCCACGAGGACGACTTCGGAGACCATGACTGGTTTCGGGTGAACTACCGGTACCAGGGAGAGGACGACAAGGAGTCGTGCTTTCGCATTGTGCAGACGGGCAGGGTGGGAAGCCAGGAGTACACCATAACGGCAGACACCTTTGAGACCTATCTGCCCGATTGCGCAGACCACATAGACCAGATGCTGGGCAGTTTCAGGTTTAATTCGCCCAAATCACTTCCCAGGCAGGGGAACAGATAGAGCCCTCATTCTGGCAGCTTGACCGGAAGGAAGCCCGTGCATCAGCATACGCCCACCGAGATTATTGACGCCGTGCAGGTGTTCATAGCCGAGTACCTGGAGCGGCCGCCGTCGGAGTTGATTTACGAGTACGACCCCGGCGTGCGGTGCGACGACGCATTTCCCGACGTTAATGACATGGACCAGGATGTCTGGAGGGTACACGTCCGGAACGCTTTTCCGGAGGATGACGGTTTTCGCATCAACATTGCGGAACGGCTGTATGACAAGTATGGGATCATCGCAGAGGTGGATCTGGCGTGGCGGTGACGGGGGAAAGGTAAATATCGGCATGATGAAGGGGCCCGGCTGTTCGACAGCCGGGCCCTTTTTTGGCGCATTAGTGGACGCTGGCGCCCATTTGCGGGAGCAGAGCTTCTAGCTCTTGAGGTGCTGGTCGAAGAAGCCGAGGGTTCGGGCCCAGGCGTCCTCAGCGGCTTCGGCGTGATAGCTGTCGCGCTCGTCGCAGTTGAAGCCGTGGCCGGCGCCGGCGTACATCTTGAAGTCATAGTTGACGCCAGCGGCGTCAAGCTTTGCCTCGATGGCCGTCACATCATCAGGCGATGGGTTACCGTCCTGGTCGCCGAAATGGCCCATCAGGGGAATCTTGATGTTGCCGGTCAGGTCGACGGGCGCGGGGTTGTCGTCACCGAAGGGGACGAGTACGCGGCCGGGGTAGTAGGCAACGGCCGCTTCGAGGCCCGGGCAACTGGTGGCCGCGAGGTAGGTAATCCGGCCGCCGACGCAGTAGCCGACGATGCCGACCTTCTGGCCGGTGGTGCGCTGATACTCGTTGCGGATGTAGTTGAGGGTGACGTTGACGTCGGTAACGATCTCTTCATCCCGCATGGCGGACATGTAGTTGATGCCGGCCTGCATATCTTCGCCGCTGTAGCCGAGCTTGGGGTTGGGATGTTCGCGGTGGAAAAGGGACGGGGCAATAGCGACGTAGCCATTGGCGGCGAATCGGTCGCAAACCTTCTGAATGTGCTCATTTACGCCGAAGATTTCCTGGATGACGATGACGGCGGGCCAACTGACACCCTCGCTGGGTGCGGGATGGCTGATGTAGGCAACCATGTCCAGACCCTGGTAGCCATGCATGTCGTCAAAGCCTCGGTCACCGGCGAACCTTAGATTCTCCCAAAACGATGGCATAATGCTTCCTCCTCCTGTCACATTTCTAGCCATTTCCGGATTGCCACGGCAGAGCGCCTCAATCCGACACTCACCCGGGCACTTACCCTGGCGGTTTGCCGCCGTATCAGCTACACATTCCCTATCTGATGGCGTCGGGCTTAATGCGGCGATTGTAGCAAAGGTGTCGGGGTTATACAAGCGGTGAACCTGCGGGGAGGGTTTCCACGAAGCCAAAACGAGCGGGAATAGAAGCTGGTCCACGAAGGAACACGTAAGGATATGCTGCGAGTATTACGTAACCCGGAGCTGGATACGCCCTGCCTTTGCGGATTTCCGTGAAGGGTGGAGTTGCTGCTTTTGAGTGGCTTCAGGCATTAGATTACTGGCTGAAAGGAAAGGAAGAAGGGCACACGGAAGATCCGTGCGCCCTTGTTTCAGAAGGGGTCAAAGCGCAGGCCGGGATTAGAGTGACTGCCAGACCCGCTTGCCGCCCTCGGTGACGACCTTCCCAATCTGCTTGCCGGGGGGGAAGTGGCCGGCGCAGACGATCCAGTCTTCGCTTTCGGCCTTGTCCAGGAGCATTTCGCGGTTGGCGTGGCTGGCGGCCTTGTCGTAGTCCACGGAGGCGCACCAACTGGGCTCGGTGACCTGGGCGATGCAGTGGAGCAGGTCGCCAACGAGCATGGCCTTCTCGCCGCCGGAATTGACCAGGACTACCTGGTGGCCCGGGGTGTGGCCGACGGCCGGCATGGTAGAAACGCCGTCGGTGACCTCGTATTCGCCCTCAACGATTTGCTGGAGGCGGAGGCGGCGCAGGGGCATAATCTGCTGCTGCACGTGGGGGTTCTGTTCCAGGATTTCCGGCTGGGTGAAGTAGTCGTAGTCGTCCTTGGGGATGATGTAGCGGGCGCGCCGGAAATTGGGAGCGGGCATACCGCCGGAGTAGCGGAGGTTCCAGCCCACGTGGTCGGGATGGAGGTGGGTGTGAATGACGTAGTTGACCTGGTCGGAGGGGGAAACGTTGGTGTTATGGATGTCCACGTTGGGGGGCAGCATAACGGGCCGCAGTTCCTCGTAGAGATTGCCGACAATGTTGCCGCGGCTGGGATGAGGTCCGGGGCCCATGCCGGTATCCACCAGAATGGTGTGGTTGTCGGAGCGGACCACGAATACGCCGTAGTAGAGCTGGAGCTGACCGTCTTCCAGCACATCCTGGTGGTCGGTCCAGGCGGTGTCGGGAACGTCGGGGAACATCGCAGAGGTAGGCCGCGGGGGAGGGACCATATCGATAACGGCGGTAATTTCGTAACTACCTACAGTAGTTTTTTCTGCCATGAAACTTTTCCTCCTGTACTTAGTTGGTCTAATTTTTTAACAAGGGGCAGCGTTGATGCGCTGGCCGGGGCTTCAGGGGGACGTACGCGGGGCCTGCGCCCTGGCTAATACTGGATAAGGGAGAAGATATCGTAAGCGCCCAGGACATTGCGACCGCCCAGGGCTTCCAGTTCAATGAGCAAGCCCAAGCCGGAGACCTCGCCACCAGACTCTTCAACGAGAGAGGCGGCGGCGGCCAGGGTACCGCCGGTGGCCAGCAGGTCGTCTATGATGACGACTCGGTCACCGGGCGCGACATCGCCCTTGTGCATTTCCACGGTGTTGGAGCCGTATTCCAGGTAATATTCGGAGGCGATAGTATCGCCCGGCAGCTTGCCTTCCTTGCGGACGGGAACGAAGGGCTTGTCGAGGCGGCAGGCCAGGGGGGCGCCAAAAATAAAGCCCCGGGACTCGATGGCAACGATGGCGTCCACGGGCCAGGCCTGGCACATTTCGGCCATGCGGTCTATGGAGTAATTGAAGGCAGCGGGGTTGCGCAGAAGGGGAGTAATGTCGCGAAAGAGAATGCCCGGCTGGGGGAAGTCGGGGATGTCTCGGATATAGTCCTTGAGGTTCATAAAGTGGCGACTCGGCAATCTGAACGAGCAGAAGATTGGCGGCTGAATCGGGAAGCTGAATAGATCGGTTCAAGCCGAATGCAGTGTAGAATATGCCGCCACTAGCGTCAAGGTCTGGAAGGGCACAGGGCAGAGTCTTTCGATTGTCGGTGGCGACTACTCGGGTCCGTTTGTGGTGGGCTTGTAGAACCATTCCGGGCGGCCCTTCGACGGGCTCAGGGCGAACGGTGGAAGAGACTTTACCACAATAATCGAGAGACCCTGAGGGCGCCGGTTCAGGGTCTTTCGATTTTCCCTCTCCCCTGGCGAGAGAGGGTTAGGGTGAGGGGGGCGTTTTTCGGCCAGATGACTCGTTGCCTTGCACTTTCACCCCCATCCTAACCTTCCCCCATCAAGGGGGAAGGGACATCTTGGAAAATCGAAAGACCCTGGGCCGTGGGTTGGGGCTTGTTGTTGCAATTCGCCCAATCTGCTATATTGGTTATCCGCTTTGTGGAGGGATCGCATAGTGGTCTAGTGCGGGCGCCTGCTAAGCGCTTATCCTGGGAAACTGGGATCGTGGGTTCGAATCCCACTCCCTCCGCCACTGTCTCATTTACCTCAACCAAGTTTTCCTCCATTTTGTCCGTGTCAGTACGTACGTATTAGTACGTAATAGCTCCAGTACTGATTCCGAGGCAGTCTCAATTAGTCCCCCGAAATACGGGGCAGTCGCTTAATTGTTGGTACACAAAGTGGTATACAGTTGCTGTATAATGGGGACACCACGATGATTTGAGGTGTACCCCATGCCGCCAACCCACAGACTTTCCGCCGCCCAGGTCAGGACTGTTTCGGAACCCGGACAGTATTCCGATGGCAACGGCCTCACTCTCCGGGTGGAACGGTCCGGGTCCAAACATTGGGTCCAACGCGTCACCATCAAGGGCAAACGCCACAACATCGGCTTGGGCAGCCTCGGGTCGGTGTCACTGGCAGACGCCAGAGAGAAGGCTGCTTCAAATCAGAGAGCCATCAAGCAGGGGCTGGACCCCTTGGCGGATAAACATCAAGCAGCCCTTGAACTGAGCCGGCCTTCCTGTCCCAGCTTCGCCCAGGCTGCTGAGGAGGTCATCGTCCTGAGAGCCCCCACCTGGTCCAATGCCAAGCACGCCGCTCAGTGGCGGAATACCCTGACCACTTACGCATTCCCCGTATTGGGTAACAGGAAGGTGGCTGATATCAACAGCGGGGATGTCCTTCAGGTCCTCACTCCCATATGGCACACCAAACCCGAGACGGCCAGCCGAGTTCGGCAGCGGATGGAAACGGTATTGGATTTGGCCATAGCCCAGGGGTGGAGGGACGATAATCCCGCGGGAAAGTCCATCACCAGAGTTTTGCCACCGCGGACTAAATCCAGGAAACACTACCAGGCGCTACCTTACTCCGAAGTCGCATCTGCCCTGGATAAAGTGCGGAAATCCAATGCCGCTGCAGTGACCCGACTCTCCTTTGAGTTCCTGGTGCTTACCGCAGCCCGTTCCGGAGAAGTGAGGAAGGCTTCGTGGTCTGAGATTGATTTGAACTCCAAAACTTGGACCGTTCCCGCAGACCGCATGAAGGCAAGGAAGGAGCACAGAGTACCACTATCGTGGCAGGCTTTGGGAATATTGGATGAGGCCAGGAAGTTGGCGCTCGAGTGCGGAGATCTGGTGTTTCCAGGCAGCAGGAACGGCGGCCCACTATCGGACATGACCTACACCACCCTGCTCAGGCGGCTGGAAATTCCCGCCGTGGCCCACGGCTTCCGCAGCAGCTTTCGAGATTGGGTCATGGAGCAGACGGACACGCCCTGGGCAATAGGGGAGGCGGCTCTGGCCCATAATCTGGGTAATTCTACGGAGACGGCCTACGCCAGGAGTGACCTATTTAACAAGAGAAGGTCCTTGATGCAAGGCTGGGCCAATTTTGTGATACCCAAACCAATGCCAGTCATGCGTAGTTGGCGAAGAGGCAAAAAGAGAATAACCAAAAAGGCTAAAACTGCGTCCGGCACCATTCACTGAGCAAACAAGTATGGATTCTGGACAAAACTACGAGGGGTGTCAGAGCGATAGAGAATTCAAGATTAGCAGGAGGTCCCTTAGGATTAGTCGATATAAGTTAGGATTGAATAATCCAGGCATAGTAACTTGAGGAAGTCCCTGCCTGAATGTGGTTGCGCGGTCCCAAGAGCTTCTGGTTCGAGTCCACCAAGGTAGTCTAGGTCCAGAGCGAACCGGCCTCCGCAGGTTCAGCTATGGCCTTATCTACGTTCTTGTCCTTTGAGTACAGTTAGCTCCAGATTTCATCGCCTTGGATGATCTTGGATTTCACGCCCCTGACTGTCTCATCGTGGAAGGTAGCGCAAGTCTCACCGGCCAAGACCAGCAGGCTGGTAACGCTGTTGATGGATACGCCCATTATCCGGGAAGTGGCCCGAAGGGAGTTCCATTCAACGAGCAAGTGGAGTATTTGAGAACGTTGGGTGTGTGATAGCTTCCTGACCATAGCCGGATCATAGCGAGGGCCGCTAAAGTGTCAAGCACCTGTATCACATTGAAATAAATCGATTTAGCGGATGGTTCGAGCGTATTGGTGAAGCATTTGCTTCAGAAGGAATGTGGCAGCCTTGTGATTGTCCTGCAGGGACCGGATGATGGTTGCCAGTTCCTCAGGGTTCCCCTGTTCTCCCAAGGTGTTTGCCAGCCGTTCTAAATCTTCCCGTGCTTCCTTCAGGGGTACTTCACAAATATAGGTCATGATCCCGAATTCACCTCCACGAACTCTTGCAGGCTATACAGAGCAGTCTTAGCAACCCCGAAAGTAGCCAGCCAGGTGATCCACTGATTTCGTTTCAAACTTAAGCAAGAGCCGATTGTCCGAGGAATAGGATTGACTGCTAATCTGGCCTGATCCCGGTCAAGAGCGGATTTGCCGGCAGGGCTGGAACTTGAAAGGCTCTAAATGAAGACGCCCTTCAAGGGCTTCAACACTTGAAGGGCAAATAACAGGAACCCCTTACCCAAAGGAACCTTGTCATGCCTATGTTACCGGACTTTTGCGGGTCAAAGCAAGTCTTCCTTTTGGACAGGGCAATCAGGCGGAAGATTATGAACCCCAACGGCACATTGCCAGTACCTGACCGAAACCTTCTCGCGCCGCGGTGGCGGCAGCGAGCATCAGCAGCAGTGGCACACCCGCCCAGGTCAACTCTGCGAGACGGCGGTCGAAATCCGAATCGTCGCCTGGCGCTGGCAACATCACCGTGCTGCCGAGTCTCTCCAAGGTCTTTGTCAGAATAGCCCGTCTCTGGTTGGCGTTATCCAGTGATCGCATGGCCACGGGTTCAGACGGAACGACCAATCTCTCAAACACTGCTGCATCGTCGCCAATCCCGAACACCTCTGCCCACCACCCACCACCGGGTTCCGCTTGGCGATCCAGCAGTAACAAGCGTAGTGGAAATCCATTACTTGCCTCAGCCCCGTCCCAGACCGAGTTGTCTTCCAATTCCTTTAGCCAGGCATGGAGTTCGCGAGTACTGGCCGAGGCGTAGTCCACTACCGCCAAAATCGGCGCATTCCAGCCCCAACCCCGTAGGTCCCGTTGTTCGCGAAACCGCTTCATCTCCGCCCGAGTCAGGAAACCAGCACGCCAGCCTTGCGGTACCATCTCCTCGATCAGTTCCAAAGCCAAACGAGTCTTGCCATAGCCGGCGCCACCGGTGATTACCCGCACTGAAATAGGCTTCTCCAAGTACAGCCAAGCGCGCAAGTCGGCTAATTCCGCCTCGCGGCCCACCATATCAATGCTGCGAGTGAGGGGGCGGATTACGTCGATTTCGCATGGCTTACCGGTACCAGGGTCCGTCCCAATATAACTGGCTAGGCCACGGCGACGAGTCAATTCCAGATGTGGTAAACCAGTAACGACGGAAATTCCATCGCCCTGAATCTGAATGATGTAATTGCCGTTACCGATTGTGCTAGTCGTTTGCATTATAAACCTGGGATAGCGCTGGATTTTATGCTGGCATTCACTTTTTTGTTGGAAATGTCACCCAGATGGAAGAGAGACAATTGCCAATATTCCACCTTTCTTCATGTAACATGAACACCGCACGAATCAATACTGCATTTTAAATCATTCGGTTGGATATTTCCCTGCCGCTCTAAACGTGGAGAGGAGGTCGGACGAAGCCACTTTGATCATTGAAGAGTTCAGCCGTTTGAGGTGGACCCGGTTATTTGGACACGATCGGAGTAGAGTTAAACTATGATCCGAGATGCTCAAACCAATGGCACGAACAACTGTTCCGGTGATGGGACTGAGTGGACTCGAAACTTCATTGGTGGCAGATTGTTCACGGAACTTTCCACTCTATTGAATAGCCAGTCCTCGACCCTCCCAATTTCCCCGGCCCGTAGGCCATGAGGCCTACATCTCGACACCATTAGGTACCTGCTACCTTGCCCCGCCGGCTCCGCCGCAATTCTCGTGGAGCCCAGTGGTTAGATAATTGGTAGCTGGAAACAGCCCTGTTTACAGCCATGGCTGTAAATCCTCACACGTTGTAGCTGAGTGGATGGCTGGAAAATCCGGTTTAATCACCCTTGGAGGGAAATTATACTTTGGGTATTTCAGCCAGGCGCAGGGAATCACCGCCTTTCTTGATTATTCCCGCGTTACGGTCAGGCGACCGTGGCGTCAACCACCCCGGCTGCTCATGGGGTAGTGGGTACACGCCGGCCGCCCCATCGGCAACATTCTAGGCAATGAGGACAGCCGAGGAAGAACCGCCTGGTACAGACAATTAGAGATGCTGGACCTGGTGTGGGAGAAATTCTGGTGGTTAACTACTTCGACCGGGTTGCGCGGGGCTTGACCTACGTTTCCCAGTTAATCGAAGTCGCACCTCAAAGGGGTGTAGGGTTCTGGTTCCTGGCAAATTCCACTTACGCGGCAACGACCAAGGACTTGGTTATCTTCGAATGGTGGCGGAGCTCCTTGTTAGGAATGCCGCGGGACATTGTTCAACAGTGGTGGAAGGATCAACGAAACGGGTGTCCGTTTCGCTCGCATGCGTTGCAGGACTCTCGCTTAATTCCTCCCCGGGCCTGTCCAACTGCGGTCAACAGATTTGCTCTTGAATGTACGTAGGCCCAGGGTTCGGCGCACGTTGTTCATTCATCATCGGGTTGAGCGAGCAGAGACCGGATATCCCTGTCGCGCACCTCTGCAAACGCATGATCCTTCAACAGGTCAACTTCTGGAACCAACACGACTCCCGAAAATCTTGACGGACGGTCGCCGCCCAGGCGGATCGCGTGTCCTTCCACCAAGGTGGCCAGCCCATCTGCGACCGCGGAGCGAGACATTGTCGTAAGACGGGTGAGGTCCCTCTGCCTGATTGAGATGGTGCGGTCTTGGCCGTAGTCGCTGCCCAGGAGGGCGAGCCTGGAAACCAGCGCCGCAGCCACACGAGAGGAGGGAGTACCACTGGTAGCTAGCGACGTCCAATAGAAACGCGCGAGGCGGCGCATGACCAGTTGGTGCATTTGTTCTCCGACACCTGGAAACCGGTCTACCACAAGTCTCATCCAGGCTACGGGAATCCACACAACTATGGCTTCGGTCACGGCCGAATAGCTTGCGACCCAACGCTCGGCGTCCATCAGGAATTCGTGGTCACCAATTAAGAAGGGGGCTTCCAGCTGTGAGTACGGATACTGCCATGGAGCCAACGTTCCGTGCTGCACGAAGAGCACATGAGTAAACAGCGACCCTGACCGTATCAATGGCGAATCTGCGGAGGCGCCGGCGTATTCCATCTCAAGCGGTTCGGTTGCTTCCGTGAGTACGCCCTCCAATTCCAGCGGATCGACTGCAGCAAAGTCGGGACAACGAGCGAGGGCTTGAGCGAATCCAGTGATCTCAACAGGCATCACACTTCAACCTCCTCGATGCTGGAGCCAATTATAGCGTTCACTACCGCATTGGGGAAGAGATGCTTGCTCTAATTATATAGTAGTCTTGACATCAATAGGTATGTAGTTCAAACTACTTATTAATTGGCTGCACGTTGGTGTAACTGCTTGACAGGCACTTCAACTACAACATATTGCTAATCGCATTCCCAGGAGGTATAGATGGAATTGAACGACCAATTGAGAGAACTGGTGAGCGAAATCAGCCCTACTGACACTCAACAGAGCGCACTGCGGGACGCTCATATCCGCCTTCGAGAACGACTCATGGCGGACGAGGATCTTAAATCGCTGATTGTTGAGACCTTCCTCCAGGGCAGCTACCGGCGCCACACCAGTATACGTCCAGAAGGCGGTGACAAGCCGGACGTGGATGTGGTAGTGGTTACCCGGGTCGACCGGCACAAATTCACCCCGGAACAGGCGATGAATCTGCTGGTTCCCTTCCTGAACCGACACTACCCCGGCAGATGGAAGAAGAAAGGCCGTTCTATCGGCATCGAAATGGCTCGCGTAAAGCTGGATGTGGTGCTCACCTCAGCTCCGTCTGAAACGGAAGAGCGGCTCCTGCTGGCGGAACTCGCGCAAGAGTACGCCGGCTTGGACTCCTTGAACGGCAGCCAGGAGTGGAAGACTGAACCTCTGTGGATTCCTGACAGGGAGGCCCACAACTGGCAACGCACACATCCCAGGGAGCAGATCAGGTGGACGCAGGAGAAGAACAGTAAGACAAATGGCCATTACACGCCAGTGGTGCGGCTGGTCAAGTGGTGGTGGCAGTCCCAGCATCCGGAGCAGGAATATCCCAAAAGCTACCCGCTGGAGCACATCGTCGGCGATTGTTGCCCCGATGGGGTCACCAGCCTGGCCCAGGCCTTCACGGAAACCGTCGAAGAAATTGACCGGCGATACCAAATGTTCGCCAGTTCGGGCCAGGTCCCTTTTTCGCCGGACCGCGGTGTGCCTGAGCAGAATGTTATGAAGCGCATCACCGGTCAGGACTTTGACCAGTTTCACGGGAAGTCCCAGAAGGCTGCCAAGGTGGCTCGGCAGGCAATGAATAGTACCAGTTCCGCCGAAAGCGCACAGCGCTGGCAACAGCTTTTTGGCAACCGGTACCCTTTGCGACCTAACCAGCGTGGCTACACCCGACCTGAGCAACCCAGCCAGCTGAGAGGGGGCCGATTCGGATAACCGTATCGTGCAAATGCAGCTAAACGACAAACTTCGGGCAGGCCTGTCTTCCCTGGCAGACCTGCCCGGTGTAATAACATCGGAAGGGCCAAAGTGGTATTCGCGGGAGCGACGCTGGGCAGTCCATCTCCGCATTGCAGCGGATACGGTAGACAGTGGCCCAATACCACGGGTGACGGATTGGTTCGTTCTCGTCGGCGACGACTACCCGGACGACAGCATCGGCATCTTCCCTGCCAAGGTGGGAGGAATAACACAAACGTTTCCCCATCAGAACTTCAATGGAGTTGGCAAACCGGATTGCCCTTGGCGGACGGGCAAGTTGTGCACCTGGACCGAAGCGGCGCCGCTGCGGCGACGGGGGTATGACATCGAGCCAGCGGAAGCCTCCAGCAATTTGGCCTGGCATGTGGAGCGAGCACGAACCTGGATTGAATTAGCTTCGCGCGATGAACTTGTCGAGGCTGGCGACTACTACGAACTGCCTTTCGTCCCCTCGGGGGAAATAACGAAGGTTGTCTTCGCCGAGAGCGGCGCAACCCTGGAGCAATGGCAAGTTAGCGGCAAGCGATGTGGAGAAGCCCACATGGAGATCCTGGAAACAGCTTCATCAATCTTGGCAGTCACCAGATTCGATGTAGGAAAAGGCCGCACGGCCATCGACCAGGAGTGGGGTCGGGGCTTGGATTCCCGAGGGCGACAGTCAGTTGTTTGGGTCAGATCAGAGAGTGCGCCTATATTGAAGCCCTATCAAGTACCGGCCTCGTGGGGTGAACTCAGACAGGTGTTGAAAGAGCAGTCCATCGATCTGGACAAACTCTTGCGTTCGGCCGTTGTGGCACCCCCAAATTACACCATGCTGCTCATCGGTTTTCCCATTCCGGAGAGAGTGGATGGGCCGGACCGGAGGATGCACTGGCTTGCCCTGAGACTTCCTGACCAGATTTTCGGGATACAGTCCGGATTCCGAAACAACGAGCAAGGCAAGTGGCTGGAGTATAAGCAAAGCGCCATACCCGATGGCGCCGCTCTGCAGTGGATCACCACTGAAAACTGGCACCAGGAAGAGATTTCCGTCAGGGGCAGATTGAGTGATGTGGCAGCCCATAGTCCAACTCTCATCATAGGGGCGGGTGCGGTCGGCTCGGTGCTGTCCGAGATGCTGGCTCGCGCCGGTGTCCGTAATCTCGCCGTTATCGACCATGACCTTCTGGAAGCTGGAAATCTGGTGCGGCATACCTTGCAGGTTTCGGATATCGGCCGGGCAAAGGCAACCGGGGTGGCCGACAGGCTCAGAGACGCTACGCTGCACACTCAAGTCACAGGCCTCGATGAAGCATTCCCACCCGATGCTGCCCAGAGCCCCGAATGCATAGACAGCGCAGGCGTCGTCATTGATACCACCGGGGATGACGAAACAATAGCAGCGATGAGCCGGTTCGCCTGGCGCAACAGCAAGACCTTCATATCGGTCTCGCTAGGCCTGCACGCCCGCCGACTGTATTTCTTTGCCGCGCACGGTACGTCGTTCCCCGGCGAAGAGTTCACGGAACATCTTCAGCCCTGGCTTCGTTTGGAGAGGGAGGATTACGACCCAAACGAACTACCGCGTGACGGCCCTGGCTGCTGGCACCCAAGGCATCCAGCCCGCATAGATGACGTCTGGATGATGACCGCCGCCGCCGTCAGGCTCATCGAATGGGCCATCGGCAGCCCCCCGACGGTTCCAATTTTTGTCGTTCTGGAGCAGCAGGAAAGCGAAGGCGGAAACTTCACGGGCATCAGAATGATCGAGAGCGATGGCTTGCCGAGGTGACGTTGCCTACGGGTCCCCGGACGGGCGGTTCCGAATGGTCATTGGTGATGACCAGTTGGGGACAATCAGGCATTTGTGCCTGGCTTCTCACCCGCTGGAGACCGGTGGTGTGCTGATTGGTCAATACAACGCTGGGCTCGACACCGCGACCGTAACCCGCGTTACCGGTCCGCCGTCCGACTCACAGCGGAAACGGACTTCCTTCTACCGGGGCACCCAGGGACTACAGGAACTCCTTCGGGCCCTGTGGCCCAAGGAAGAGTACTACCTGGGAGAATGGCACTACCACCCGGGAAGCTCCCCAGAACCAAGCGCCGAAGACGTCAGGCGGATGCAGGAGATTGCCAACAGCGACCAGGCCAATTGTCCCGAACCACTCCTGCTGGTCGTCGGTAATGGCTATGCTCTGACGGCCCATGTCTTCCCTCGCCAGCAGGGAACGTTAAGGCTAGATCCCGAAGGGCCTCAAAGCTTGATGGAGATTATGAATGACTGACCCAACCGGCCGTTCCTTTCTCAGTTATCGCAGGAGCCGAAGCGATGAATGCGCCCGTTTAATTGCCGCGCAGCGCGAACGGGGAATTCCCACCTGGCGCGACGTCGACGACTTGAACACGGAACCCACCGAAAGGGAACTTCGCAGGGTCCTGCGAGACGATGGTATTGCCAACGTGGTGCTCTGGATGAGTCCTGAAACGGCTGACTCCCTGATGATACGGAACGTCGAGGCGCCCATAGCCTTTGAACGACACGGCAGGGCTGACGGATTCTTTGTGGTGCCTGTTGCCGCTGGCGGTCTCGGTTACCAGGAAGCTGCGCAGGCGATACGAAACAGCGTAAGCCTGACCAATATAGCCAACTGGAACACGATCAAGCTCGACGCAGATCCTGCCACAGATGCGGATATTTCAAGGGTGGCGAATCAGGTACTCAAACAGCGATTGCAGGCAATAGATGCACGACTGCCGCAAGGCGAGCCACTGAGGATATCGTTCAATACCAGACGGGCCATGGGACCCCAACTTGGGTCGGCATTGGCAATCGACTGGAGCCACAGGTTCGGAGGAGATTATAACCGTGAAGCGTCTGCCGCGGACTGGCAGCGGAAGTTGCTGCCGGCCCTGACCGATGTAAGAAGCACCGTCGAGCAAGTGCTCCCCCACAGAAAGCTATTGATCTGCGGATTCGCGTCGCTGCCAGCAGCTACTGCCTTGGGCTTTGAGTTTATGGCCACTTCCGGCATCGAAACCGCTTGGGAACAGCGAATGCCCGACGGCAATTGCCAAATTTGGAACCTGAGTTGCGGCCGTGAAGATGCTGGCTTTTCAATCAACATCCTGGAAGGAGAACTGGGATCTGACGATTTGGCAGTTCTAGTTTCCGTCAACAATGACGTCACTCAGGCAGTTGCGTCGTCGGTGGGGGAAGTTGGTCCATTCAGAGCCTACGTGCATCTCAACCACCACAACAGCAGGCAGGGAGCCACCTTGGACACCCCTGGCCAAGCTGTCGACCTTGCCCGGAAGACAATTGAGGCGGCCCGCAGGGCCCGGAGCGAGTACTCAACCGGCGGACGGGTCCATCTATTCATGGCGGTTCCAGTTGGACTGGCTATGCTCGTAGGTCAACTGTTGAACACCCTGGGTCCGGTTCAGACCTACGAGCACGTTCAGTCAGACGCGATAGGAATCTATCGGTCGGCGGCTTTATTAAATTGCCCCTCGTGACCTTCGCCTATTTTTCCCTAGTTACAGAGAAATGACTCTGTTACTCTCTTGTAGTTCACTCTCGGCAGATACGCAAGTAGGCTTTACGCAGGGTCAAACTCCCCGCTGAGAATGTGATCGCCTCAGATGAAAGGCAGCCCGTCCAGGTGTCCCCTCATACGTGGTTCAAATACAAACTGTCGGCTTCGCACAAACCCCGCTGCTCCGACCGTTCTTCCCGCATACTCAGCCCTCGCTACCCTTGTTGCCACGGGTATCCCCGCCCATCCGACAGCCTCGACTCTCTGGCCAAATAGCTAGGGATAGTTTGCGAGTATGTGCGTGAGGTGAACAGTGGCGGAGACGAGTTCCACTGCCAGCAGGGCGTCTTTGTATGTTGCGCTACGGACGTGTAGAACCGCGCTTGTGGCCTGAACGACTCCGCGGACAGCCCTTCGTAGAGCTTCATGGCCACTGCCGGGCAATGTCCTTCCGATGTAGGCATCGAGCAATCGGACTGCGTCGGTCTCGCTTGGGCGCTTGCCGTCTTCGCCGATGGCTTCGGATGGGTCAATCACTGCTTGGGCAAGTGAAATCATCACCTCACGCCCAAGATGGCCGACGACCTGATACCCTTCCTCAGCCGCACCGTGAGACAAGGCGAGCGTAAGTTGCTCACGCATAGCGTTAGCCTGCCTGTCGACCTTCTCCCACGGTGTCGGGTCAGGATCTGCCCGCACGAAAGTAACCGGTTTGGCCCCATAAACGGTCTTCCCGGAAATCCGGTCTGTTTCGACAAGATGATAGCCTTCTCTTCCGAGGGGCCCGTTGATGGCTGCAACTAGGCTGAGCACTTCCGTTTCATCGGGGACGACCAACGGGTGCACTACCTCCTCAATAAACCGCAGGAACTCCTCGTCGGGTCCACGTGCTAGCTTCAAACGCTCCAAAAGGAGGTGTGAGTCGTCCCAGTCGCGGAAGCCAATGTGAGTCGCTATATCGCCGGTCGCAGTACGGAACCGATGGTCCTCCGACGGCATCTCTTCGAGAGGCCAGACCCGTTTAAGGAAATCCATGCAGTTGAGACGCCCGTGAAAGGGCACTCCCCTGAGAAGAATCAGGTCGACTATATCTCGCCTAGCTCCCTCCCGGATGACGGTTGTTCCTTGTATCAAATGATCCTCCTGGGGAAGCTCTCTATGCTAACGTCACGCGGTCCGAAGGCTCCGGCTCGCTCGCTGGCCTCAGCGTGCGGGTCATGTACGAATGACTAAATGGTAGTTAATTCTGCACTCCCCCGGCAGAACTTTGACGAGGAATACTTGCTCGGAGACATGTACTCCAAAGATGATGCCAGTGCAAGCCAGTCCGGTATCAAGACTCGATCTGGCCGCCCATGGAAGCAATCAAAGGAGGAATGGTCCACCTCCATACAGAAGTGTCCCAGCTGCTGGTAACGCCGCCTGTTCCGCCCGCCCGGTTTTCTCGCCACCAAGGTCAGGTTAGGCATGGTAGCCACCAGGTACAGCTGAAATTTCGCCCTGGCAGCCCCCAAATATTGGGACTTGCGGATATTCAAAGCAATCCTTCCGGTAGAGTCGATCATCGCGCTGGTCAACACGGTGTCCCGATAGCACCTACGTTCCTAACGACCAAGATCGTGTGCGTTTCTGGTTATGGCTCTTGGAATGCCGTATTAGCTCACTTGTCAACATTCTGGTGGAGGGCCGTCAAATTCGCCTAAAGATTGTTGCACTGGTGCGGCGGGTCTAAACGCTAGTTGGACCCGGGTCCAACCTTCAAAGTTTGAACTTGCCGCAGTTCTCCGACGGTGACAATTTCCGGTCCCGCGGCGATGGAGACCATGCTACCGCTCCACGAACCGGCCACTACCGCCAGAGCTTGCGGGTTCGCCAAAGGCGTCACCGAAGAGTTCGCGCCACAGTTTGATCTCCTTTTCGCCGTAGACTTCCTTATTGGCCCTTTTCGCTGTTTGGGCGTACGAGTGCACACGGTTCTTGAAGTTCACGTATTTCCGCTGGTTCCAGTGCCGATCAAAGTCTTCCGTGTCCAGAACAGGATTCTTGATCTCTGGCATGCTGGGTTGCTGCTGCAGGTAATCGTCCATTCGGGTGAGGACGGTGACCAGAGTGTCAGCAACAGTACTCACTTCTTCCTTCCCTTCATCCGACGCCTTAATGGTGTTGCCGGCAAGGGTGGTCAGCAGAATCGACTCGGCGGCGAAGCTGTTCTTGTGGTCCCGGAGGTATTTCAGCAACCTGACTACCCGCTTCAAATTGCCATCGGTGATGCGGTTCTTTTCGTTGAACCAGTCCCTGAACCCATCGCCATCAGTTTCCTCGAATTTGTTGTCAATCCGGTTGCAGACGTAATGCTTGCCCTCCATCTCCAATCGCGGCACCACATCCAAGTGAAAATCCCCAGGATAGTCCACAGTAACACATCTGGTCTTCAACCTTAGTTTATCGGCGTAAGTCTTGTTGGTCGCCAAAGTGCGGCGGACCTCAAGGAGGTAGTCTTTGGGTTCCCACTGAGAGTTCTGGTTCATCACGACCAGAATGTCCGCGTCGTACTCGCCTTTGTCGCCCCCTGGCTTGATGAGAGTCCCCGAGGCATAAGAGCCATGCCGGTGCAGGCTCTGGTAGCCGGCTAGTTGCTCTTTGAGCTGACTGTTTATCGCGCCGACGCTGGTTGCCAATCGATCCAGCCGGCTCTGATTAAGGTTCACTTTATCTGTGAGGAACTCACTCAATGGGCTGTATCTGACCGGGTGGTGATAGGGCGCCCTGGCCTCGAATGTAAAGACTTCATGAGCCGGCCGGACGTCGCTGGCCCATATGCGCCCGTTGTGAAGATCTACCCAGAAGGGTATGACAGGACTAACCGGGTCCTGCCCACCATTCCGTAGTGAAACTTCGTCCAAAAATGCTTCGAATGCGGAGTCGGCAGGCAAGGCAGTCAACTGGAGGTCGCATTCTATCGGATCCTTCTCTTCATCAGCGCGAGTCAGATGGCCGTCAATCGCTTCCAAGATCCAGGAATTGAGGCTCTTTCTGCTGATCCTAGCGGCCCCAGCAACGGCACGATGCGTCTCTGGTTCCATACGTAGAACTACCCGTCCAGAGAAGGGTTTGTCAGGCGCTCGCCCTCTCTCTTCACATATCTTGAGGTACTCTCCTACCGAGGCTCTGAAGGACTGCTCTAACTCGTCCACAGATTTTCCTTGGAAGGTAATCACGTCGCGCGTGTTGATTACTTCTCCGTGAAGGATACCTAACTCTTCGTCGAAGGTCACAACCGCGTGGTACCCGTTATATTCCATCTATCTACCTCCTTTCAGGTTGGCCCGATGCCAACTTGCCCCAAGAACCTGCGCAGCGAAGCCACAGCACCCTTGTCAATCTCGTTGCCTGGATGAGGCCGATGCAACAATATCAACTCATCGTTGAGGAGCACAGCCGTCATCGAACCTCCTCGTTCTTCAATCTCGGCCCCACAGGCCTGCAACAATGCCATGGCGTCCTGCCACCTTATGTCCGACGGAGTGGGGTGGCGGAAAATCGCGGCCAACGTTTCTCGGTGTTTCTTTCGCATAGACGTATAGTATCACAACATGATACTGCCAGCCAGATAAACCCGTCAACGAGAAATAGGACCAAGACTTGGCCCCCTATCGCTACTCTTGGTAACGCTTTCCTTATTGTGGTTGGCAGGTGAAACTGACATTCGGCATAGACAGGGAGTGGTATCGCGTCTAACAGGTCCGTTGCAAATTCATGCAACGGTGGGAAAATGTCGTCGGTAGGCGCAACTACGGAACCAGAAAGCCTTGCACATCCATGGCTCAACCTAATTGCTTGCAAGCGGCGCCCGACTGTAGCCTCCAACATTTCCGCTCTAGTGCACGAATTGGCGAGGGCCATAGGTGGGAAGCTGAGGCACAACCAGTTGTTTCTTAAGTGGCGGAGCTTGATGCCACTCTCTCGCACTGGAGTGAAGCTCATCTTCTTGGCATTCAGCCAACGCTATGAGCAGGTGTTATCCTGGTGGACGCCAGCCTGACGCTTATTGAACTTGCCCTGCCTTCTGGCCTGAACGCCTCGTCGGAGCATTTCTGTGTAGATTCACCCTTCACGTCTAAGTACTTGAGATGAATTGAGAGAGATAGGATTGGCGCAACCGGTAAACCATTGCCTCCAAGGTTCCATATCATGCCTACGAAATTCAAGCCGAAATTTCGTCCTTGCCACCTCCCCGCACGCATGGTTTGGGCGTTTTTCCTAATTTGCAACCGTAAATAATCATAGCGGACGTACAGATTCCGCCTTCATTGATATCTCGGCATAGCCTTATTGTCTTCTCTTCCTTCGACCGGAATTCCACTTTTTATTCGGAAATGTTAAGGGGCGGGGTATCCGTATTCCCCACGTGCGGTACGCGCATAAGGCGGGAGTGGCTGACCATTTGGTTCCTCCGGGGCTCACCGACAAATCCGCCGGCAGGTCCTCGCAGGGGGTGAAGCGTAGTCCCCGCCCCTCCGAAAATGTCAGTAGGTTCCCTCTTGTGGCCACCAACTGCCCGGGCGGGACGGTACCTTCCCGGGGCCTCGGACAGTTGCTCTATGGAGTGCCTTGGCCCCATGGAAGACTTCAACCCGCGGGTGGACACCAGGGCCTGGACACTTTCAACATCAGCTGTGGTGCCTCTATTTCTCACAAGCTTAGGGAGAATCCGAAGTTGTCCAGCAAGCCCTTGACGCTATTGTTGAACGCTTTCTATTATTGAACAGGTTTATTGAACACCTGCGCAAAGCTGATGATACAGTCCCGGAGAGGGTGTTCAAAAACGCCCGTTTTCTGAACACCTAGCGAAGCTCCACTCTGTCCCTTTCCCCTACAGGAGATCTTGAATGAACACACTTCCGGTGATCTACGGCTACGCCCGGGTCAGCAAGGCTGACGACGACTCCAAAAACCTGGAGACCCAGCTGCGCATCCTGGCGGAGCACGGGATTCGGGACCACCTGGTTTTCACCGACGTGGCCAGCGGCCGCTCCCTGCAGCGCCCGGGCTGGCAGGCGCTGGTGGAAGTGCTGCAGCCTGGAGACACGGTGGCGGTGGCCTTCCTGGACCGGTTCAGCCGGAATTTCGAGGAAGGGGTGAAGATTCAGGCGGACCTGACTCGACAGGAAATCGGCATTGTGGCTGTAAGGGAGAACATAGACACCAGGGAGGGCAGCGCGGCGGCGAAGTTCTTCCGGCGGTCCATGCTGGCCCAGGGGGCCTACCAGGTGGACTCGGCCAGCGAGCGGATCAAGCTGGGTCTGGAGCGGGCGAAGGCTGAGGGGAGGCGGGTGGGCCGGCCACCGGCGTTGAGTGCCGAACAGTTGGAGCAGTGCCGGCGGATGGATGCGGAGGGAGCGGGGCTGAGACAGATTGCCCGGGTGCTGGGCTGCTCACCGGCCACGGTGAAGAAGGCGCTGGCCCTGATATCAGGCGCGTCTGGTGGTGGTGCTTCTTAGTCACCCCCATTGGGGAGATATCTCTACCGTATGTTGACCATGACAGATCTTGAAGATTCTCAAGGCGTGACCGCTTGAGAACCATTATCAATGGCGTTGACCAACTCGTCGACCGCGTGGCAAAACCTGCGGAATGAGCGTGATCTACTGTGCGCCAAGTCAAGATCGATATAATGCGTAAGGGCGGCTTGATCTTCGGTTTCCTTGTAGCCCCTGTCGTTTGGCATGTGATGTTCAAGCCAACCCTTTGCTGATCTAATCTCCTCAACATCCTCCGGAGCGATTACGGAAGCTGAGATGCCCAGTCTTGACCTGATCGGCTCACCTGTTCCTTTCGACAGGCTGGATATGAACCATGTTTCGTATTCACTCCTCGCGTAGACGATTGCAACGGGCACATTCAGGTTGAGGGCTGCCGCCCTGCCTGCTAACTCAGGTGCCTTCCCAAACGGGCATTCTTGATCGGCGTCTACAAGTACTATAATTGCGTCGCAGCCCTCTATGAGTGCGTATTCCAGGAACTTTTCGAATCGTTTCAAGAGATCAGGCTTACCACCAGCCGCTTTCGGTTTTTTGGCTGAAATGTCGTACCGACAAAGTCGCTCCCACAATACCCTCCGTAACAATGCCGGTACGGCATCGAATTCACCGTCGCCTTCTACAATTGCAATTATAGCGGGGTTAATATTCACTGCAGTGCTCCAAACGTCTCCAGTTCTCCTTGCCTATGCAGTTCGCCTGGGGAAAACAGGTGCCGCATTACCGCCTCTTTCTGGGCACCGGAAACTACATTCACTTCCGTTGCGCCCTTGATCAATTCCACTACACGGAGGGAATCGACGTCGCGAAAGTCAGTGATACGGTCAATGAGGTCTGGGCTGTGAGTAGTGACGATTAGTTGGCTTGACCGGGATTTTTCCTTCAGTTCATCAGCCAATGCCGTTAGCGCTCCAGGATGGACAGTGAGCTCCGGCTCCTCTACTCCAATTAAGGGAAGAGTACGGCGCTGGTGCAAGGCAGTCAGCAATCCTAGAAGGCGAACGGTCCCATCAGATTCTTGAGATAAGTCAATCCATCCCCCGCCGTGCTCGTTCTCGTGTTTAAGGCGCACCACCAGGTAACCTCCCGCTGAGGTCAGTTCCAAGTCTGAAACTCCAGGAACGAGGCGCCCCAAAGACCCCTTTAGGCGGTCGATTGTATTCCCAGGGCTCCTCTCGAAATCCCTCAGCACCGACGCTAGATTGCCGGCATCTTCGTTCAGGGGATATGGGTTGTCTAATCTTTGAGGCTCTCTGATTGTATTGGGGAATATATGGTAGAACCGCATCGCTGCGATTCGCCGCAACATTGTATCGACGGGTCGGGAATAAATGGTGAATTGTCCATCTTCCTCTGCCGATGATTGGAATCTTCCCAATACTAGCGGGCGCATCAGTCTACGAAGGGACAACTCTTGGGTGTCGTAGACAAGAGGCTCTTCATCGTCCTGCCATTGGTCAGGCTGTGTGTCGTCTGGGGGCAAAGACGATCCGGGGGAGGTGAGTCTCCCATCCTCGATTCTAAAGACAAAGGGAGCAACGCTGCTTTGTTCGCCCAGATGTACGATCGCATATTCCTGGGTCACTCTGTGCCCTCCCTCCACGTTGGAGGCTAGGGTGAAGCCATAGTCAATTACGAAATGGTCAGCCACGCTCGGCGCGACGCTGACTATGGCGCGCAACCCAATATCTACCTCGCTTGAAGGACTATCGGGTCCTATTCGACGGATAGCGTCAAACCCATGACGCATGGAAATTGCCGCCTCCAGGTCAAAGCGAAGAGCGTCCTTGACGAACCGCAGAATATCAAGCAGATTGCTCTTCCCGGAAGCGTTGGGCCCCACAAGTACGGTGAGTTGATCCAGGTCCAGGGAAGCGTCCGCAATGCTGCGAAAATTTCTGGCCCAGACTCTGGTTATCTGGAAACGCCGTGGCCGACTAAGCGTTGTCATTACAGTTCTCCAGCCTGTCCCTGACAGATTCATGTAAGATAGGATACCACTTCAGCGCTTCAGCTTGTGGAAGGCCCGTTTAGTGGGATTCCGCTACCGAGCCAGCTGTCGGTCGTAATGCCAGGGATTGCCCCGATTGGCATTGGGCGGAACCACCGCGGTGGTGCCCCGGGGACCGTGTTACTTTCACTATCTTGTTGTTCTCGTAGACCTTGGCGGCGATGACGGGGCCGGTTTCTATACCCTCCAGCAGGGGGATCGTCAGGGAGGCGTCCGGCGCCGGACCACCGTTGAGAACAATGTGCGGGGGTAGTCCTTCGGAATCGAACAGCCGGTGAATCTTGGTGGTCAGTCCCACATGGCCAGCAGGCCCCGACAGGAAGCCCTCGTTGCTCCGCCATTGGTCAACGCTCAGTTCGTATTTCTTCATCGCTCTCAGGTGTGCCATCGTCTTGGGAATGATCAAAACCGTCTGATCGGCACGTTGTTCTAAGTTGTTCGACCTCACTATTGACAAGGTTTCTCCGGCGCTGTAGCCTTAAATAGAACAACGGTGTACAACGTATTCAAGGATAATTTCAGACTATAGACACGACGCCGTTGCAGGGAGGAATAATGACAACTGGAAGTTACCGAGCATCCAAGACTCGCTCCAATAACCGACCTGGCTGGAGCGTAACGTTCAGTCATCCCCTACGCAAAGATAATCGCGGCAAGCCAGGTTTGAAGGTACGTCGCGGACTTGGCACCGCTGATCCTGACGAGGCACAACGGCTGGTGGATCAACTCAATGAGTTGCTGTCTGATCAGTCATGGTGGAGCCTTGATCGCCTCGGCGACGCCGGCCGGCATTTTAACACCAACGTGGTTGCCGCTTTTTTTGACGAGATAGAGATCGGAAAGATTGAACCTCGCCATTTGCGCGAGGAAGTAATGCCATTACCAAACCCGGAGCAAGGATACGCCAGGATAATGCTGGTAGGTTCAACAGGTGCAGGTAAAACCACCCTGTTGCGGCAACTGATCGGGTCCGACCATAAACAGGACCGGTTCCCTTCGACTTCCACTGCCAAGACGACAACGTCGGAAATCGAGATTGTGTCGGATCCTGGCGCGGACTTCTATGATGCGGTGATCACATTTAAACCTGAGCATGAAGTTCGTTGCGCTGTAGAGGAATGCCTGGAAGACGCCTGCGTCGCCGTGATACGGGGACAGGATGATGCAGGCGTAGCTAGTGCCCTGCTTGAACACCGTGAACAAAGATTCAGGCTTTCCTATGTCCTGGGTGGATGGCAACAGGCAGAACCACACGGTAGCCTAACAAGCCTGTTTGGCGACGATGAGACTGATGACGAGGCCTTGCCAGATGAAGAGACGGTCTTAGGGGAAGAGCTGAGCATCAATAACCGCCGTCTGGTGCGGTACGTAGGTCTAATCAGAAAAATCACGGAATTAACAAGCGATCAATTGGTATCGGAACACGGCCCTTACGAGGCCAATACGAACATATACCGGCGACAGGAGTGGCTGGACACTTTCACAGATCAGCTCTACGAAAACGAGACATTCACCGAGCTATCATTTGAAATTATGGACGTCATACGTAGTCGTTCCGACAACATAGCGGCCGGGAAATTTGAGCTCACTTCTACCGGGTGGCCGCGTCGATGGCAGTATCGGAAACCACAAGCCGAGCGCGCTGAATTTCTTCGACAGATCCGGTGGTTTACTGGCAATCATGGCGACCAGTTTGGAAAGCTGTTAACTCCCCTGGTAGACGGCATCCGCGCAAAAGGACCATTCGTGCCTGCCGCTGCTGAATTGCGCGACCCTGAAAGAAAACTAGTGTTCCTGGACGGTGAAGGTCTGGGGCACTCTGCAAGGGAGGCAAACAGCGTATCTACCAAAGTGACCGAGAGGTTTCGAGATGTTGATATGATCCTGCTGGTAGACAGTGCGGAATCACCGATGCAGGCTGCGCCCCTGGAATTGCTTAGATCTGCCGGCAGCAGCGGACACGGGCGTAAGATTGCCGTTGCCTTCACTCACTTCGATCAAGTCAAGGGTGACAACCTCCGAACTGATGAACAAAAGTTGAACCACGTTCACGCCTCTATTGGCAACGCAGTACTGGGCTTACGAGACTCCCTGGGCGCGCCCGTGGCTGCGGTGTTGGAGGGCCAATTGCAAGAAGGGAATTTCTATTTGGGAGGTTTGGACAAGCCTGCAAACAGAATCTCGCGAGGGTTCGTTGACCAGCTTCGAGCATTGCTGAACCGGATGCAAGAGTCTTCTGAGCTTACGGAAGAGGTGGCCGCAGCACCGATATACAGCATCTCTCGGCTGGAACTCGTCCTGCGCGACGCCACCGACGGTTTTAAGAATCCCTGGAAGGGTAGACTGGGCTTGAGCCATGAAGGACCAAGAGAACATTGGGCACGCGTTAAGGCACTGTGCCGGCGCATTGCCAACTGGTGGGATAATGAATATAGCGGACTGCGTCCCGTCGCTGACCTGGTACGAGAACTGCAGGTCTGCATATCCCTATGGCTCAATAATCCTGCTGGATGGACTAGTTATCCCCAAGATGACAAAGAGCGTGAAACGGCTATTAGTAATATAAGCCAGCATGTGTTTGATCAAATTCACAGATTGGCGGAACGGCGCCTGATTGCCAACCAGCGTACAGGATGGCAGGCCGCTTTTGGCTTCAGTGGACGGGGGTCCAGCCGGGACCGAGCAGTCCGCATGGTGCGTATCTATGATGAGGCAGCACCGTCCATATCATCTGCTATGGATGTGGACAATCAGGAGTTCCTGGATGAAGTAATCCAAATTGTCAGAGTTGCGGTTGAAGAGAATGGAGGCGCAATAGAGGGCATGAAGGACCGTGATGCAATAGGTGTTGCCTGACCGATTTAAGAAACTCGGGACGCTCTAGGTGCCGTCCACTACAGGAAACGCAAGACAACCATAACGTCAGATTCGATGTCCTGGCCTACCAGCATAGGCTGGATTGTGTTCGCCTTCGGTTGGGGTGTGGGGTTTGTGCCCCTTGCTTCTCTTCGGCCTGGTAACCGGTTGGATTTTGCTGATCCCCTTTCGTCCAGCTCCCAGTGGTACTTCGGTTCATCATAGGGAGAATTGATGATGGGGTTTACCTTTGGGTCTTGAATTACAACCTTCCCATTCATCGTGCCCTGTCTCGCATTGTCGCCAGATTTTGGACGGTTGAGTTTAACCCAATGGGTCAAGTCGTGTCTTTTGTTGCTGCAGGAAGGCTCGTTAGCCGATTGAAGACCCGGGCGGTGTCCAGCACGTCCTTGTAGCGCAGCTCGCTGGCTTCCTCCAACGTTCTCGGCGCCCCGGGTTCCTGGGCGTAGCGGACGGCCTGGTACCAGGCCTCGAAGTCGGGGTAGTCTCCCTCGTCGCCGATGACGTTCAGGTGGACCAGGTATTTTCCCAGGAGTTCCTGTTCGTAGGGAGACATGGGGCCTCCAGCTTTGGGGATTGGCCGAGCACATGGTTGTCAGGCCTTTGGTAACGAACCACGGTTTGTCCGGCTGTTTTCGCTGCTTGGGACGTAGGAATAACCTGTTGGTCCATCGGTAAGTTCTAACGCAGAATCAATGCTGTAGCAATCGGTTGCGTAGAGTTCAGTCGAGCCACGAACCATCAGTTCATTATAGGTATTGACAACCTCGGTAGTTACATCTTGAGGAGAAGGCCTCTGACACCGCAGCCAAGGCGCTTCTGGCTGTTTAGCGAAGCTTATACGCCCGGAACGTCGATTAACCCCCGTGGGCCCGAGTATTTGGTCTGTATGATTGTCGGATATTAAGGCCAACCCTATTGATGGAGACATAGGGAACCATACGAAGTTTTGCCGTTCTTCTGATGAAGCTTGTCCAGCGTAGACGATCTTGTCTGAGGTCAGAAATTGTGAGGAACTGTTTACCAGTATGGGCGTCATTACATAGTGAGTCAGAGTGCTTGCAACGCTGTTCACGAGGCTGTGGAATACTTGTAGGTCCTGATGGGAAGTAAGGCGGAGGTATTCTCCCTCAGCTTCAGGATGTGTTAGCACACCTTTACGCCAGTATTCCCTCGCCATATGCTCAATTTGTATGCGGCATGCTTGGGACCGCACGTAGTGCATGGCAATGAGATCATATGTGTCCCTGCCAACGTCTTCTTTTCTGAATTCTCCTCGGCTGAAGCGGGAGAGTTTCTCTTTAAACCCATTTTCAAGGTCAGTTATGTATTGATCTATCTGTTCTGCGCATCCGACCTCAAAAAATCCTATTCCATCGATGGAGCGTGGTTGAGGTTTAAAGGCCTTCTTTCCAAGCCACCATGTTTCCCGTGAACCTGTTTGGCGCCCTTGGAAAGAAAAACTCTGTAGTATCTGTCTCTGTATGCGGTGTTGTCCCATATCACCTCTGTTGGGCAGGAATTTGGGGTAGATTAGCTCAGCTCCTTTAGAAGAGGAGTCTGAGCGCTTTACCCCCGGTCCTCCTGATAATACCTGGCCACCGCGCCCCAGCCGGTGGCCTAGCGTTCCGTGTGCCGCGCCGGCATTTTTGAGCTCTTCCACCGACCCGTGGTCATCAGTGCTGGAAGTTCCACGCCGCTCTTGACCAGGTCCTGGGCCATGCCCACGCGGCCGCTGTGGCCGGTGAACCCTCCGCCCAGGCTGGCGGTTTTCGCTGCCGCTGTGACCCGCTTTCCAATGTTGCGGGTGATCATGCCAAAGACGGAAGCATTCCGGTCCAGCAGCTCGTCGGCTGGTCTGATGGCCTGCAGGGCCTCGCCGGCGTGGGGGCCGATGTAAAGGGTTACGCCCTCTCCCTCCTGGTCGGTCTTGGACCGGGGTATGTTTATCAGTGCTGTTCCGTTGTCTCGTAGCTCAAGGTCGCCCCAGGTGAGCGCTGCTGCCTCTGAGCGCCGTAACAGGCCGTCTCTGAGGACGGACAGCAGCGCCAGGTCCACCCGGGCCCTCCAGGAAGCTCTCTCCGCTGATTCCTGCTTCTTGCCGTCTCCCAGGGGGCGCCGGACGGCGCTGTGGCCCTGACGGCCGCCAGGGCCTCGGCGGTAAGGGGTTTTGCCTGTTTCGCGGCCCGTCCGTGGGCCCGGGCGATGCCCTTCATCACCCTCCGAACTCCCTCGTTGTCCGTGGGGTCCTCGTGGCCTTGGGCCTTGTAGATCGCGGCGATGGCGGCGCGGTGGAGCCGGATGGTGGCCACCGAGAGGCGCCGCTCCTCGGCCAGGTGGGAGAGGTATGCGGCGATAAGCGTCGGGGAGGCCGGCATGGCCAGGGCAGCGCGGGCTTGGGCCCACCGCTCGAAGGTTTTCCAGGCCGAGCGGTAATTGGCCCGGGTGTTTTCGGAGACGCTGGAGTCCAGGGACTGGCGGATCCGCTGCAGGTCGGTGGGGCCGAGGCCCTCGGGAATCGCGGGAAGGTCCTGCTGGTTGAGTGAGATATTGACGGGCAGGAGGGCCTGCTGCTGGGTCATGGTTTTCGGCCCTGGCAGCGGTCGCAGGCCTTGCCTAATTTATCGAGGCCTCGGTACTGGAAGTGCTCCTCGAAGTAGCCGCAGGAAGAGCAGGTGATGATGACGACCTGGGCGCCGTGGGAGTCAGTTCCGCCACTGGTGAGAGTGTAATTTTGGGGCCCCCTAACATGTCCTTTAACTCCAATTATAGGACACGTTACCCGGCGGTTATCAAGGACGTTTTTTCAGTTCCGGGGCCGTGATTCCGGGGCCTGCCCTCCTCTTTATCCCGGGCTTCCGTCGCCGCCAAGGAGAACTCTCCCGCTGGCGGTGGTATGTTCAACTCCTGACAACTTTGATTGGAAAGGTCTTTCGAAACCTGGATACATTAGGCTGCGGGTTGTTGCTGCGGCTCTTTTTGCACCCTTTTCCGGTAGCCCAAGTAGGCGGTGAGGACCAGGTAGCGGGCTGACTCCTGGGCGCCCAGGCCGTCATGCTCGTCCCAGGCGTACTGGCTGGCCCAGTAAAGGAGGCAGCTGCGGTACTTCATGGCCCCGGGGCGGGCCTTGGGGTTCGCAGGCTTGTTTGCCTGGCGGAGGCTGGGGTCGGGCCTGAGCACATTCTCTGCGTCCTGTGTGGCCTTAAGGGCTGATTCCAGCCAGGCTATGGCTGCTTTGCGGAGACGGTGGGTTTGTTGCCTGAATTCAGGGCTGCCAGGACTGTGGTGAGCTGCGGCCAGGTCTGCCGTCCGCTCAGCCTCGTTGAGCAATTTTCTCCTGGCGTCCCTGCTGCCTCTAGCAGGACTGGAATTTTGGGGTGGCGCCTGCTGACCGGTCTGGTTTGCCGAATTCGTGCTCAAAGCTGGTTTTTCCTTTGGGTTTACTTTGGTGAGAATTATACCGTAAAACCTGGAGCCATAATGCAAGCGGGCCCGGCCAGGTCCGGTGTCCATACCTGCGGTGGGACCGGGTTATTAAGCCGCTCCGTCCCTGCTATTGGAATAGAGGGCGGGCCTCCCTGGAGCGGCGGAGCTCAGCTGTTGTTCCACCGGTCGGTCTCGACGTCGAGCTCCCGGGCGACCCGCCGGAGCATCAGGGCCGCCAGCGCGCCCACGACCGGGTCCAGTCCGTAGCGGTTGGCATCGCGCTGCAGCCCGGCGGCCAGCTCGACGGCCTCGGCCACTGCGGAGTAGGCCAGGCTGACCTGGTCGGCCCTGGTCCGGCCCAGGGTCCGGAGGAGTTGGGCCGCCGGTGATGGCGCGTTGAGCGCGCCGCAGATGACCAGCAGGTCCTGTGCCGCTTCCACCAGGGGTTCGGGAAGGCTGGTCGGGGTCATATCGCAGTTTCCTCCTCGCTCCATGCGGCCGACGCTGGCATTGTCCCCCGTTGGGGAGGGCTGGCGCCCCGTTCCAACAATGCCATCATGTGGTCGTCGCTGTCCCGGTGTCCCGTGGATTCCCCTTGGGGAACAGGCAGGCGCCGGTTGCGGTGGGATTGATTCCATCCCGGACTTTGCGGGGCTCCCGGGGATTGCTGATTTGCCACTGACCTGGATTCGGCCGCCTTGGGGTTCGTCACTAAGGGCCGTCTCTCTGCGGCGAGGATGGTGTCGGTGGGCGGCTGCCCCGGCTGGCGGAGAGCCGGAGCAGCCTGACTGCCTGAGTAGTGCTGCCCCCTGGGGCCGCGCCGGCTCCGTACTAACCGGCTCCGCCGATATCCACCGCCTGCGGCGTGGCGCCGCTCGCCTTACTGCTCCGCCACCATTCCCCAACTTGCTTGGCTGATAGTCAACGTTTCATCGCCAAATCCCGCATCGAACTCTCCCGACTCACCCGATTAAACTGGCGCACGTGGCCCTACCGGAATCTCCGCAGAAAGGTACGAAATGTGGACGGCGCTTTGACCTCGCTGACGGTGGTGCCTGCCGCCTCGCGGGTGCGCAGCACGTCGGCATTGTCGATGCAGTCGTCTCCGGCCAGGGCCTGCACCTTGTCGACACCGCTCGCCCGACCCAGAACATCTCCCTGGCCAACACATTTGTCCACCGGTTCATCCGGGTCCGCACGCTTGGCCCGCATAACCGGTAAGAGCAGCCCAGCATTGGCCTCCAGGCAATTGTCGCCCAAGGCGACATGGATGCGGGCGGCACGCTGACGTGGCAGCAGTTCTTGTGTATTCCTCTTTCGGCTTGGTTCCATCCTCCAAGAACCACTGTCCTGGGTGCCGAGGTAGTATTCTGACTTAAGGGCAAGCGTTGCCGAGACGCCCTTCGGGCCCCAGGCTGGGCGCCGGTCTATTATATCTCGACGCATAATGCGTGGTTCCGTAGTCTGGCTTGGTCGGCAGGAAATTGCACCCGGTGCCGGCTGCGGCGTTGGGGTCAGACCACGCTATTCTTTTGCCCGTCGCCGTGGTTCGATCAATCAGGGCAATTTGGGCGATCTGGGAACCAGAGCCATCTTGTTTCAGGTAAACGGTGTATACCACGTCGTCGCTTGGGTTTGACGGATCAGGGTTCCACACATTGCGAATCTCTGTTGTACAATAAACTTGACCGTCGGTAGCAGCAGCTTCGGTAGCCGCTTGTCCGCTCCCCATGCAAATGCGAATCAGGTCCGCATTTTGGTGATTTAGTATAAGAACTAAACGAGAGTCATTTTGCCCTCGGACAAAGTAGTACTCATCGGTTCCGTCGCCGCCATCGATCGAGGAGGCGTTGTCTATTTTGAACTTGTCGTTGCCAGCCCCGCCAGTGGCCTTGTCGTTGCCCTTGGTGTATATCTTGTCGTCGCCGGCCTCACCGTAGAGAAAGTCCGAGGGACCGTTTAAGTCATAGACATAGCCGTCGCTGAAGATGGCCTTGTAGAAGTAGCCGACGCCGCCGTAGAGGGTGTCGTTGCCGGCCCCGCCCCTGATTGCGTCGCTGCCATAACTGCCCACGAAAAGGGTGTCGCCACCGTCGCCTTGGATTGTGTCTTCATAGACGGACCCGGAGATTTCCTCAATGCTGGTGAAGGTGCTGTCAGTCATGTCGAGGGTAAGGTCCTCACCGGCGCGGTGGAAAACTACTGCGTCATGTCCGCCCTTGCCGTCGAAGGAATCCGTACCGCCCATCCCATCAAATACGTTGTTCCCAGCATCCCCGGTGAGGGTGTCATTGTATGGCGACCCGACGATGTTCTCAATGCTGGTATATTTGTCGCCCGCAGCGTGGCCACCGGTACCGGTACCGGTACCGGTACCGGTAGTGAGGTTAACGGTTACGCCAACTGGTGCGGTTTGGGTAACGATATTAGGGCTGGCCCTGTAGATGACGGTGTCGGTGCCGGCGCCGCCGTCGAACGTGATGCCGCCCGTCGTGCTGGTGAAGTAGTCGCCGTAGCTCGTCCCGATGATCTTCTCGAAGTTAGCAAGCGTGTCGCCGAAGGCGTGGCAGCCTTTAGATTTGGTTGAGTCGTTTAGATTGAGGTGCACCGGGCCGGGCGAAGAGGCGTAGCACGCCGTGTCAGTTCCGCCCTTGCCGTCCAGTGTGTCCTGGCCACGGAGGCCTTCGATAACGTTGTTATTGGCGTCGCCGACGAGTTCGTCGCCGCCTTTCGATCCAATGATGTTCTCGAAGCCCGAAACGACGTCGCCCTCGGCTTCGCTATCTTCGTATGTATTGAGGGTGAAGTCCGCATACACTGGGCGGACCGAATTGCGGTAGGACAGCGTGTCGGTTCCGGCGCCGCCGGTCATGGTGTCTGCGCCGTCGCGGCCCTCGATCACGTTGTCGTTTGCGTCGCCGGTCAGGGTGTCGTTGTGCGCCGAGCCGATCAGGTTCTGGATGCCGTGAAGGCTATCGCCAGCGGCATGGCCGCCGCTGTTTGCGGTATTGTCGGCGATGTTGATCGTAACCCCGGCGTCCGAAGAGGCGTAGGACGCCGTGTCGTTGTCTGCATTGCCCCTCAGCGTGTCTCCACCGGCAAGGCCCTCCAGGGTGTCGTCGCCCTTGCCGCCTCTGAGGACGTTGGCCGAGCTGTCACCGGTGAGGATATCGTCTCTATCAGACCCGATGAGATTTTCGCAGTTGGAGACGACGTCCCCCTCGGCATCGCCGCCGATTCCCGTACCGTCGTTGATGCTCACGGTTACCGCGGCGCTGGAACCGTCATAGCTTAGCGTGTCGGTGCCGCCGGCGCAGTCCAGCGTGTCGCTACTCGCGCCGCCCTCGATCACGTTGGCGCTTGCGTCGCCGGTGAGAGTATCGGGGTATGCCGTTCCGATGATGTTCTCGATGTTGCTCAGCACATCGCCAATGGCGGGGCTGTTGCCCCCGGTTGGGTCCTGTCCAGTGCTGATGGACAGGTCCACTGTTACCCCGTTGACGGAACCCGCATAGCTGGCGGTGTCCGAGCCGGCGCCGCCGTCCAGTTTGTCGGCCCCATTGCCGCCGTTCAGGGTGTCGTCTCCAGCCAGACCGACGATGCAGTCAACGTCACTGCTGCCGGTGAGTATGTCATTGCCCGACGTGCCGAAGACCGCAGTACAATCGGCATTGGCGCGCCAGCTGTTGGCCTCGCTCTTCACCGACCGGAGCTGGAAAACGTAGCTATTGCCGCTGCTCACTCCGGTGCTGACGGTATGTGTAAACTTGCCGCCCGACGAAGCGGGACTGCTGATGGCCGTCCAGGCGGTCCAGTCGGCGCCGTCTGCTACCATGGACCGGTATTGGTAGCTGAGGCTGGTGTCGCTGGGGTCGTCCCAGGTCAGCTTGACCCCGCCGCTGACGGGATCTATCTTGAAACCGGTGGGAGCGGCTACAACCTGAATGACGCTTGCCCCGGCCCTGACCCCCAAGGTGGTCAGCTGGGCGACAGTCCAGGGCGCCCCGGCATTGCCGATAAGCGCCAGGCTTTCCAGGCTGGTCAGGTGGTTGAACACGGCAGTGGGCAGTATGTTCGGCGAGGTCTTTGTGAATCCGTTGTTCGCCAGGTCCAGCTCCTTCAGGCTGGACAGGTCCTTGAACACGTGATTTTCCAGACCAGTCAGCGTGGGATTGCCCGTGGGTTCGAAGTTGTTGTTGGCGTCATGGGCTTTCTGGTTGTTGAGTGCCAGCCACTCGAGGCTGGACAGGTTGTCGAAGACGGCATCTGTCACGACTCCCGCCTGGGTCGTGGTTACCGGCAGCCCGCTGGAGGTGAGGGCGTTCCGTCCCAAGTCCAGGTACCAGAGCTCGCTCAGGTCTTCGAATGCGTCCACGGGGACGGCGGTGATTTGGTTTTGGCTCAGGTCTAGCATTTCCAGTTTGGTCAACCCGTCAAACGGATCGCCTGCCAGCGAGTTGATGCGGGTGGCGCCCAGGTGCAGGGACCTTAACTCTGGGAACTTGCTGGCGGTAAAGCAGCCCGATGGAATCTGAGCGCCGGATGATCCCCCGAGTTTGTTGTTCGTCAGGTTGACGTTCTGAACGGTATCGCCATAGTTGGCGGCACATGCCGCCGTCCAGGTCAGAGTGTTCTGGGACAGGTTGACGTCCCTGAGGTTCGCGAGGCCCTGGAAGTCCTGCTGCTTCAGGGACCTCAAGCGCTTGTTCGACAGGTCCAGCCTGACCACCCGGGCCAGGTCGTCGGCGCCGATGTTCTCACAGGCCTTGTCGAAAAGCTCCACCAGGACGTTTCTCACCTGGGGCGTCCGGTCGCAGACGGACATCAGGGTGGGGGAACTCTCCCAGTTGGTGCGGAACTCCCCTGTTACTGAGACGGAAAGCCCGTCGGGGTCGGTGGCGGTGAGCGTCACCGTGGTGACCAGCGGCTTTGGCAAAGCGGGAGTGACGGCGCCCCAGTCATCCTCGGCGTCCAGCCGTATGAACACCCGCTGGGTGTCCTCGTGGACGTACACCGTGTCCACCAGCCCGCTGCGGTCGGCGGGGACCGAGACGGTGTAGGTCAGCTCGTCGCCGTCCGGGTCGGAAAAGATGCCGTCATAGACCTTGCTGACGAGGGTGCCCCGGGGGGCGTTGCCCGCCCCGATAAAACCGGCGTAATGCCCCGCCTGGCCATCGACGGTCGGCGCTCGATTGGGCGGCACCCAGGTGATGGTGATCGGGTCGGAGGTGGCCGAAACTCCCGAGCCGTAGGTCACCGTCACCCGGAACGCGCTGGACTCGGCGTTGCTCTGGAGATACGAGAATGTGGCCTCCGTCCCGGCGGAATACCAACTGTCGCCACCCAGGTCCAGCTGCCACTTATACCCGGGATCCTGGTCCGAAGTCGCATTGGTGATGACCGCCGTCAGAGTGACTTCCTCGTTGACCTTAAGTTCAGTGGCGTCGGCCGCGACCGAGACCCGGAGCTCGGGCGCAGGCTCCGGCGTGGGCTCCGGCGTGGGCTCCGGCGTGGGCTCGGGCGTAGGTTCCGGCGTAGGTTCGGGTGTGGGCTCTGGCGTGGGCTCAGGCGTAGGCTCGGGTGTAGGTTCCGGAGTTGGCTCGGGCGTAGGTTCCGGAGTTGGCTCGGGGGCGGGCTCTACACTGAACCCCTGCGCCAGGGGTTGTCCGCAGCCGGCCTCGTTGCAGGCCTGGACCCGCACCACCCACTCCCCGTAGTCGTCCACGGTGATGGCTGCGCTGGCGGAGTTGACTCTCGTCCCGTCGTTGAGTTTCCCGTCCTTGGGGCGCCAGCGGACCAGGTAATCGTCGGCTCCCTCGACGTCGTTCCAGCTCGCAGATGCGGTCAGGGAGCCCTGCTGGGTGGCTACGGTCAGCCCGGTGGGCTTGCCCGGGACTTCAGTTTGGGCATCGTTCTGGGCGCTGGCCGGACTCCCGGCGGACCACGGCAGGGCCGTCATTAACACGGCCACCACGAGGAGCGTCAGCGCGCCGGCCAGGAACAGCGGTCGCCGCAGGGACCCGCGCCCTAACATCCTGGTTCTCCGTCCCCAAAGTCGGGGGGGGATGGGCTGACGATGGCCGTATACGGTTCTCCATGGTGTCCCTCACAGTGTGTATGGTTCCTTCGTGCTGTGGCCTGTCGGGATTTGTGCCTGGCGATTCAACCGTCTCGCAGCGCGTGCCGGAGACCGCCGGCAGACGCAACGAGAGCCCCGCAGTCCTGTGAATAACAGCTGCACACTTTATAGTGTGCGCTTATAGTGGTTAACAGTCTTTTCATCAATTTAGGGTATTTATTTGGCCCAATATGGTATCCTTTCCGTATCCTGGATGCCCCGGACGGGACCGACGTTTCCAGGCGCCCACGCCTGCGCGGTCATCGGCAGATCGGGCGGGCCGGAATCCGGCATAGGAACACAAGGGAGAAGCCAATGAGCGGCAACAGCCAGCCGGAGCTGGAGATTGAGGAACTGCTGGAGAGCATGGCCGCCCTGTGATCGACGACAATTGGAACTGCCTGCCTGGCTGTCCTGGCGTCGATGATTACCGGGTGCAGGTACCGGGTGCAGGTACCGGGTGCAGGTACCGGGTGCAGGTACCGGGTGCAGGTACCGGGTGCAGGTACCGGGTGGTCAGAGCCTCGATTTGACCCTTGCGGAGTTGGTTACGGACCGCGCCGACTGAGGTGGCCAGGGTTCCGGGGCATGGGGAAAAGGCGGCACGGGGGTCCGGGGAGCGGCGGCGCTCAGCTGCTGTTCCACAGGTCGGTCTCGGCGTCGAGCTCTCGGGCGACCCGCCGGAGGGTCAGCGCCGCCAGCGCGCCCACCACCGGGTCCAGACCGTACCGGTTGGCATCGCGCTGCAGGCCGGCGGCCAACTCGACGGCCTCGGCCACTGCGGAGTAGGCCAGGCTGACCTGGGCGGCCTTGGTGCGGCCCAGGGGCCGGAGGAGTTGGGCCGCCGGGGACGGCGCGTTGAGCGCGCCGCAGATGACCAGCAGGTCCCGCGCCGCTTCCGCCAGGGGTTCGGGTAGGCTGTTCGTGGTCATACCGCAGTTTCCTCCGCGCTCCATGCGGCCGGCGCTGGCAGTGTCCCCCGTTGGGGCGGGCTGGCCCCCATGCCGACAATGCCGTCATGGGGTCGTCGCTGTCCCGGTGTCCCGTGGGTTCCCCGCACGTTCCCCTGGGGAACAGGCCGGCGCCGGTTGCGGTGCGATTGATTCAGTCCTGGGCTTTACACGGCTCCCGGGCGTTGCTGACTTGGCTCTGACCTGGATTCGGCCGCCGTGGGGTCCGCCAATAGCGGCCGTCTCCCTGCGGCGGGGATGGTGTCGGTGGGCGGCTGCCCCGGCTGGCGGAAAGCCGGAGCAGCCCTGTGAACTTGGGTGAGTTGTTGCCCACCGACTAATTACCGCAGGCGGTGGAAGCCGCCTGGGGCGTGGCCGTGTCATAGCTCCAGGGGCCCCAGAACGACGGTCCGGTTCTCGGCGATACCTACTGTTGGACGCGGTCGCGCACGGCAACACGGACGCTGGGGCCGCTCGCCACACCCTCGACCTCGTTATGAAACACGAGGACCCCGTCGTTCGTGTCGTCGTCCCACATGGCATGTACCGTCACGGTCACGGTATGGCTGTTGCCATCATCGCCGCCGGTGAGAATGCAGTCATCGGTGCATTCCCAGGTGATCAGGGCGTCTTTGTCGTAGCCGGAGTCAATTGAGAGTCTTCTCCCGGAGTCTGCGTCGTCCGGGTTCACAAGCCGTACCGTGTAGGAGCCTCCACGGTCATAATCACCCTCGTTCAGGGAAAGGCTGGTGCGACTTACACTCAGACTTTTCGCCGGTTTGCCTTCCGTCGCCGCCGCGGGGACGGACACAAACACCTTGGTCCAGTCGCTCTGGCCTCTTGAGTTCACCGCCGCTACGGCGAAGATCCTTTCCCCTGGCTCCGCCGTGATCCTACCGGTGGTGCCGGTAGTGCTCTGCGAGGCATTGCACCTGATGACCGGGGCATCTGCGGTTTGTTCAATCCCGTTCCGGTCGATGAACGTGCGCTTTTCCGTTCCCCGTTCGCAGAGGCCAAACACATACCTGGCCGTCGCCGGCGTGTATTTGGAGGCCGCCGGAGACCGGTCCCACGCGATATTGAACCCGGTCGTGTTTATGCTGGTGACCCGCACTCCCTTGGGAGGGTCCGGCGGGAATGCGACACCCGGAGAGATTCCAGAGCCAGAGCGGGAATATGGCCCGACGCCGCTTCCGTACCTGACGGCCACGCGATACGCGTACCTGGTGCTGGGGGACAGGTTGCGGTGTGTGTAGCTCGTGGTGCTTCCGCCCGTCGTGGTCAGCCGTGCCCAACTCCCGCCCGTGGGGTTCTCCCACTCCAGGACGTAGCCGCTGGCGCTGCCCTCGGCATCACTCGGGAGCGACCAGGTGATGGTGGCATGGGAGCCCGCATTATCACCCTCCTTTTCGTCGAATTCTATTTCAGGCCTGTTCGGTGTGACGGGAATTTCTTCATCTGTCTCCTCTTCGGTTACGATGGTGGTCTCACCTTCGTACTCGATCTCGATTTCGCGGGGGCCGCCAATGGGGAGGGTCACGGTCATGGTGGGCCCACCGGGGACGCTCGCCGTCCGTACATTGGACCACGCCCCGTAGCGCGATTCATGCTCCTGCACCAGCGAAGTCACGGCGCGGACGCGGAACTTGTAGCTGGCGCCGGGACGAAGCAGCTGATACTCCTGGCTCTGCTCGTCTATGGTGATACGCAGGAGGGTGGGCCGGTGGCTGTTCCTGTAGTCGTTGGCAACTACGGAGGAAGTCGGCCAGCCGCCGTCGTCCTCCTGCATCTGTACCTCGTAATGGCAGACGAAGTTGCCGCGGTCGGAAGCGGTCCAGCTGTTGCCATCGTTGCAATCTTCGCGTTCATAAGTCTCTGTTTCCGTGCTTGTCCCTATGTCGTCGGGTTCGGTCCAGCTCAGCTCCACCGTAGTTCCGCTGGACCTGGCGGTGAGCCTGGGCGCGTTGGGCAGTCCCCCTTCAGGGATGGTCGCCTGGGCGTAGTGCCATCCGCTCCAGTCTTCGCTGTTGCGGGCGCGCATCCGGTAGTGCCAGGTGGCTCCGGCTGTCAGACCGGTGTGCCGGTACTGCCTGGACGAGGGGGCGCTGAGGTTCGTCCAGCCCGAATCGTCCTCGGGCATAGTCTCCCCTGCGACCGCTGACCTCTGGAGCTGGAAGGAGGTGACGGGCGCTCCGCCATCGTCGGAGGGAGCCGCCCAGTTCAGGAGCACGGCGCCGTCCCCGTCGGTTTCGGCGGTAAGCCACGGCGAAGCTGGCGCTGTCAAGTGCTTGAAGGAGACCGTGTTTGAAGGATTGCTCTGGAGACTGAGTGTGTGGTCCAGGGGGTTTTCCGGGTATGGGTAGTCCGGGTACGTGTTGGTTGGGAACCGGACGTATCTCACGGCGGACAGACGATACTGCCGCGTGTCGCCTGCCATCATTGAAGGGGCGCTGAACAGATAAGACCTCACGGATGTGGAGGGGTCGTTTTCCGGAACCCCGGAATCCGACCGCACCGTACTGATTTGTTCCGCTTCGGTTTCCCAATCGGTATATCCATCGCGCAATTGTTCCAGGCTGTATTCCCGCACGCCTACGGTGGCGGCGTTGGAGGGTACAGTCCACGTCAGCTTCATCGAGCTCGGGTTAATTGGGCTCTGGTCAATCCCTGTGAGCCTCAGGCTGCGCGGCGGCCCAGGCGGCGCGCATTTGGGCACCGTCACGGTGCGAGAGGCTGTTTTCCCGACATTAGTTCCCTGGTACGAATACACGTCTATTTTATAGGTCTGTGAGCGCGTCGCGCTGGGTTGTCTGACCTGGACTATTGCGCTGGTGTTAGCCTGGTTAGCAAAATTGTCGGCTGTCAGAATTGTCGTAGATTTGTCGGGGTGAGTAACGACAACCTTGTAACCCGTGAAATCGGTGCGGCCTGGATCGTTCCATTCCATCAGAATTGTGGCGCACCGGTCATATCCGTCGTTGTCCGACGTTTGCCTCAGCCCCGTCACGGGCAGGTCCATAATTGGATTACCATGGACTGCGACCATGGGGTAAGAGCCAGTGTTTCCTACCCAAGTACCACCACCGTAGGGACGCCACTGGTAACCATCCGCGAGGCTCCACCCGGCTGCTGCGCCGGAATCCTTAACGGCATCAGTCCTCGCCCCCACGCTAGTTAACGTGAGAGCGTCCTTCGCGTCGACTACCACCCAATACGTCGAATCTGTGTCGAGATAGATGTCGTCGCCGGTTGCCGTGAACTCCACGCGTGTCCAGTCGGCCGTCAGCTCGGTCGACGTAGTTAGCGTGCCCAGGGTGGCGCCCGGCTTTTCGGACGAATCTCGGGCAATGTACACGGAGTAGTCGGGCTGCGGCGTATTGGAGCCGCCTTGCCTCAAATAAATCTCGACACTGGTCAGCTTGTAGCCGCCGTCATTGCTGCCCGTGGAGAACCCCCGCGCGTAGTCGGTAAGTAAACCAAGTGCATGAGTCCGAGTCTGCCCTATGCTGCTGACCAGCTTGGGCGCCGTGTCTGGCGGCGGCGGGGGCGGCGGGTTCACAGAGCCGTTGACGCGGAGGTGGACGGGATTCATCTCGGTGCCGGCGTGGGCCCCCACCCAAGTTGAAAAGGTATAGCCTCGATAGCGGTGATTGTCCGCGATGCTCCAGTCGGTGGCGCTGCCCGAATCCTCACTGTCCGAAGTCGTCGACCTGTATTCAGTTTGGGTGTCGGGGGCGTTGTAGGGCACGTCGACCACCACCCAGTACGTCTTGTTGGCTCGAAGGTCGATTCCGGCGCCGGACGCGTCGAATTGCACGTGGCGGAAGCTGCCCGCCTGCAGCAGCCCCGTCATGCCGAGCGTGCCGAGGCTCGTGCTCGCCGGCACTCCGGACGAGTCTTCGTGGATGGTCATCGTGATGTTGGGCTGCGTATCGGTGAATTTCAGATTGAGCTGGACGCTGGTCAGCGTGTAGCCCGAGCTATTGCCGCCCGTGGTGAACGCCTGCGCGAAGTCCCTGGTGAACGTTTGAGGAGTATTCGATGCTGGCCGCCCGGTGTTGCTGACCAGGGGCGTGGAGGTCTGGGTCTGGGCCGCCTGAACCTCCCGAACTGACGGCAAGTCGTCGGCGATGACATCCGGAGGTGTGCGGAACTCTTCGAGGATGATGGGAATCAGGAACCCGAAGGGTCCGTCTGCCGCAGCGGGTCTCGCGGCAAGCAGAAGGGTCAGGGCTATGCCCAGGGCCAGCGCGACCAGCACACCGGTCCTGAGCAGCCCCCTCCTGGAATAAGTACCCTTACCGCCTGTTGTGACCTTCATCGATACACCTCCTCACGTTGTTTCCGGAAGGACGCCCCCCTGGTTCGAGGCCTCCCTGGTTCATGCCTGAATTAAGCTGGGAGTTTCCCAGTTGGAGGGTTCACCCCCCCCGTATCAAGTGCGGGGCTGGCTCCAGCCCCTCCCCTGAGGGAGAGCTGACAGGTGACCCTTGCATCCTCAATGCCTTCCCTAGCCCCCCTGGGAGCACAGAGAGGGGGCGACGTATTGACCGGACTGTTGCCCGGTTGACGGCTGGCTTTCGTGGAGACCGTGGTAGTAAGCCTTGTCGTAACCGCAGGTGGCGTTCACGTACTCACCCCAGGCCCCGGAGAAGACGTCGTAGGCCGCCCTGAGCTCTGCCCGGCCCTCCTGGGAGATGGTGGAGCAGGTGGATACGGCCTCCACGCTCCCGCAGTGCCTCACTGCCAGGTCGTCGTACCTGCCCCTGGCCTCAAGCATCCTGTCCCGGGCGGATGCGTACAGTTCTCTGGCCCCATTCACCCGGTCTCTCAGGGCTGAGTTCTGGGGCCGAGTCCCCGGCCGGAGTTCGATCAGGTATCCCAGGACATTGCCCTCCGGGACCCAGACCCCGTCCGGCTCGTCCAGGGCGTCTCCCCTGGGCCAGAAGTAATGGACGTCGTCCTCGACCTTGATATTCGTAACCCGGTGAAACACCGGGGGACCGTCGCCGGCCCCCTCCTGGCCGGGAGGGTAGTAGGCAATGACGTTGTCCAGGGCAATGTCCTCCGGCAGGAAGTTCTGGAGCACCACGGCGGTATCCAGGCAGGTGATCCTGGGTTCCATGCTGCCGGTGCAGGTGGGAAACATCTCGCTTGACTTCACCTGCAGGGCCTGGCGGTCCTCCTCCAGGGCAGCGATGACCGCGCGCAGGCCCTCTGCCCGCTCCTCCAGCATGGCCACGGATTCATGCGCCAGCTGGAATTCCTCCACCTACGTCTCGAGGCTGAGCTTGTCCGCTTCCAGGGCCCGCAGTGCCGCCTTCAGGCCACTGTTCTCGTCGGTGAGGGCAGAGTAGGAAGCCTGCAGGGATTGGACCCTGGCCGCCAGACCGTCCCGTTCGGCCCGCAGGGCGTCGACCGGAGCGGCAGTTCCGTCTCCCGAGCCCTGCAGGGATTCCACCGTGGCCGCAAGGCCGTCCCGTTCGGCCTGCAGGGATTCGATCCTTGCCGCCAGCCCATCCCGTTCGGCCTGCAGGGAGTCGAGCGTCGCCGCCAGGCTGTCCCCCTCTTCCTGAAGGGTGTCGGCCGGCGCTATCTCTGTGCTGGGGGAGGTTTCCTGGGATAGTTGGGAGTCCTGGGCTGAGACTGCTGCTGTTGGGTCCGCTGCCGTTGGGTCCGTTGTTGGCAGGGACTCCCCGGGGCCGAGGCTCCGGGCGCTGGCGCTGGTGTTGTCGCCCAGCAGGGCCCGCCGGCCCTGTTGCAGGAACTCCACGGTCCCCTGCAGTTGGTCCCGTTCCTCTTCCAGGGCAGTAATCTGGCCGGACAACTCCAGGTTCCGGCCCTCCAACTGTTGGCGGGCCTGCTCCAGGGCCGGGACCCGGGGGTCCCGCTGGCCCAGGGCCTGCTGCAACTCGGACTGCGCCTGGGCCAGTTCCTGCTCCCGCAGGCCCAGTTCCCGGGCGGCACGGGCGGAGTCCCCCCGTTCCTGCACCAGCAGCAGGGTAATACCCACGATGGCGAGGCAGAGCAGGGCGGCGCCCGCGCCAACGATGATATTCCAACTGGTTCCCAGCCTCATGCCGTCATCTCCTGAGAGCGACGGGCGCCAGGCTTAGGGAACTCGAGGCTGGATGATGGCGAAAGTCGGGGGGGGGGGGGGGGGGGGGGGGTTTTTGGGCGCCCCCCCCCGCTACCACGGGGAGGGGGGGGGGGGGGGGGGTAGTCTTATGGCGCGCCCACCCGTGTACAACGGGCAGGGCCGGAGCGGTTTGGTCAGGTCAGGCATGGCCGCCAACGTGGGGAACCGCCGGACCGGTACACAATCAGGCCGGCATCCAAAATAGGCCAGGGCCATGGGGGCCCGACCCTTCAATCCTGGGAGTCTCAACACTCTGGTACGCTTCACAACGTGGCGCTCACAACACTTCTTGCCAAGTCTAGCACGCCATGCATCACGATATAGTATCTTTATTGCCCAATATGGTATCTCTTGCGTATCCACTGTCCTGTCCGGGGCCGGCGTGTGCCCAGGCGCTTCGGAGGAGTGTGGCCCGGTACGTGCCGGTTGGCGGTCCTGGCGTCTTCCTGGACCATCAGTGCCGTGCCCCTCATCGTCACTCCCTGAAAACCAGTGTTGGACGCTGCGCCTCTGGCAGGCGCAGCGTCCAATGCAGGCGGCATGAGATTCGCAATACTCTGACCCTTCCCACGGCGCGGGATACGGCTCAGTTCCGCCCGGCCAATACGGGGCAGCGCCAGGTCGAAGATTACCAGGTCCTGGGCCAGGTCTCGGGCCCTGTCCCCGTTATCGACTACTTCGATCAGAAATCCGGCCCGCTGGAAGTCCACACTGACCGGCTGACGGTCCTGGCGTCTTCCTGGACCATCAATACCGTGCCGGTCATCGTCATTCCCTTGAAACCAGTTTGGACGCCGCGCCTCTGGCAGGCGCAGCGTCCAATTTCAGGCCATTGTTGGGTCAGGTCTTAATCCACCAGGTTTCAACACCTTTGCTCAGCAGGGCCTGCCGGTCCTAGCCGCCTCCCCGCCGTTCGCCGCGGGAGCCGTGCTCTCCGCCGCCTTCGCCACCCCCGCCCTGCTCGCCGCCGGACTGGCTGCCACCGTGTTCGCCGCCCGACTCGCCGCCTGCGCCGCTGCCCTCGCCGCCACCCACTTCGGCGTGGGCCACCCAGCCGGTGAAGGACGCCTGGGTCGAGGGAAGGTTGACCATCAGCACCTCGCCGGGGGCCAGGTCCACCGGTGTGGTCGGGCCAAGCTCGGTTCCATTGGACAGGTGCACCTCGATCCTGACGTTGGTCAGCGCGTTGCCGGTGGTGTTCTCCACGGTGCCGATGAAGGCGTTGCCAGCCGCGTCATAGTTCAGGATGAGGCGGGCGCCGCCCCGGACCGCATCGAAGGTCTCGTCCGGGGACAGCATGCTGGCGCTGCCCTCTTCGCTGCCTCCGCCAGACTCAGGGCCCTCGCTGCCGCCCTCACCAACGGAGCCTTCGCTGCCGGACTCACTGCCGGAGCCCTCGCCGCCAGGGCCATGCCCCTCACCGCCTGGGGCCTCGTTGCCACTGCCCTCGGCTCCCACCCCTCCGGTGTGAGGCTGTGGGCCGGGGCCGCCGCAGTCGAACACCTCCATGTGGACCACGTAGCCGTCGAAGGCTACTCCCGCCAGGCTGGGCTCGCTGCTGACCGATACGCTGGAGATGGCCTGCTGACCCGGGGCCAGGTCTCCCACCACGTCGGGGCCCAGCTCTCCCACCGTCTGCGTTCCCGACTTCAGGTGAGGTTCCGCCTGCACGTAGCACAGGGTCTGCGAGGTGGTGTTCTGCACCGTTGAGTTGACCGTCTGGGTTGCCGAATCGTACCATGCGGAGATGGCCAGCCCGCCCAGGACTCCGTTCCACGCCTGGTCCAGGGGGGTGATGGGGCTGGACATGGCGGCCTCCATGGCTGCCTCGTTGCCACCCGCGCCTGCTGCGCCGCTCTCGGCGCCCTCGGGGCCGTCCGGTCCGCTCTCGCCACCACCAATCTCTCCGGCCCCACTCTCTCCGCCGCCACCGGCAGCCTGGCCTCCCTCCGCTCCGGTGCCCACCTCGGCGTGGGCGATCCAGCCGGCGAAGGAAGCTGCCGTCGAGGGCAGGTTGACATCCATCACCTGGCCCCGGGCCAGGTCCACCGGGGTGGTGGGCCCAAGCTCCGTCCCGTTGGACAGGTGCACCTCGACCCTCACGTTGGTCAGCGCGTTGCCGGTGGTGTTCTCCGCGGTTCCGGTGAAGGCGTTGCCCGCCGCGTCGTAGTTCAGGATCAGCCGGGCGCCGCCGCGGACCGCGTCGAAGGTGGCGTCCGGAGCCAGGTTGGCGCCGCTGGCCTCCTCCCCGCCGGATGCGCCGCTACCTTCTCCGCCGCCCTCTCTACCAGCGCCGTCGCCCACCGCTGCCTCTCCGCCGGGGCCATGCTCACCGCCGGACTCGCCGCCTCCCCGTTCGGAGACCTCCAGCGTTGACGCGCCGACGCCGCTTCCGGAGTCCCTGCCGTCCATGATTCCAGTGTCAGTGGTGCAGCCAAATACCACACCGGCGGCGATCAGGGCCGCCAGGACCGGACCGGCCACGAGAGTCGTCTTCATCCTCCTGTTGCGTATCATCATTCCACTCCTTTCGTGAAATTCCTTTGACAAGACTCACTGTAAGGGTGAAATGTCGCAGAACTTTGTCACCGGCAAGAGTTATTAGAGAGCGGCAACCCTGGCAGGGCGGCCTTCCCTCGTCGATGTCGAGCGCTCCGGCTTGGCCTCGCCGGGTCCAGGGTATTCCAGCAACTGCGGACCCGGACCCCGGCCCGCTGGCAAGATCTCTCGGCCTGTGGCGGACGATTTCGTTTCACTCCCCTGTCTGCCAGTCAACCGGCGTGGTCAACCCCGGCAGTGCAGGGCCGCGGGCACTCCCTCCCGGCTCCACACGGTCACCGCTCCGGTCACCGGCCCGGCCAGGGCCTCTTCCTGGGTGGCGGTAAGCATGGGCAGGGTCCCGGCGTAGGCCTGGAAGTTGGCCCTGCCCCGGGCCGTTTCGCACACCACCAGCAGGGGCAGGGGACGGCCTACCGCCGCCATCCGCCGGTAGGGTCCCAGCTTGTGCTCCACGTCGTAGGGAGACACCGCGTGACGCTCGAACTCGATGCAGTGGGGCCCCGGCCCCAGGGTTCCGTCACTGACCTGCGCCACCAGGTCGGGCCGCACCTGGGTCAGGTCCGGCACGTTCACCTCGCCCCGCCTGCCGGCGACAACGGCCACTCCCTCCCGGGCGAAGCGCATCACCAGCCGGTTCACCCCATCGTTGTGGCGCTCCTCGTGCTCCCTATACCAGCGGTCCAGGTAGGCCCCGTGGCGCCGGCGGATCACCGACGGCAGGATCCGACTCATGTCGGCCGCCCGCCTCATGCCCAGCTCCGACAGGTAGTGCCGTCCGTCGAACACCGCCACCAGGCCGGTGTCTACGAACCGCTTCAGGTGGCGGCTCACCTCGCTGGCTGGACCCTGGACGACCTGGCATAGCCAGGAGGACCGCATGGCCGGGAACTGGCAGACGGCCAGGAACAGCCGGTGAGCCAGACGGCCGTCGATTGCCGCCATGTCCGGGTTCCGCCTCAGCCATAGTTCCACTGACTCGGGGCGGCCTACGCTGGGGTGGCCGGAGGGGTCGGACACCAGGTCCCGGGAGGGACGCAGCTCCACCGAAGGGGTGCAGTTGCCATCGGGAGTGCAGAATATGGTGGGCGTGTTGCCGCTCAAAGTGTTTCGGGCCAACTCCATCGCCCAGGCGTCCGCCGCCACCACCACCTGGGCCGAGGGCTCCACCTCCTGGTCCGGGTCCTCGTAAAAGACCCGGTTTCCGATGCGGAAATGGCTGTCCTCCTGGTGGCAGTAGCAGTCCACACCCCAGAACCGGTGCTGTTCCTTGCGCCGCAGCACCCTCTCGGTGGCGTGAATGCCGGCGTAGGTGAAGGGGACCCAGAGGTCCTGGCCATAGCGGGCCACGGCGTGGTAGAAGCCGCCGTGCCGCAGCAGCCGGAAATCGGTCAGCCTGGCATCCCTGGTGTCCGCCGTTTCCCCGGCGGGCAGGCTGACCCGGCCGCTCCGGACCAGGTCCGGGGCCAGGCGGTAGACGGATTCCAGCATGGCCAGGCGGCGCAGGCAGATCTCCAACCCCCGCGAGGTGGCGGTCCAGGGCGGGTGCTCGTGGTCGGCCCAGGCGTCACTTTCGGTATCGGTATCGGTGTCGGTATCGACGCAGGCTTCGGCCTCTTCACCGGCGACAAAGGGAGAGGATTGCTGGTCCTCCAGGTGGACCGGGTGGTCGTGGTCCAGGACGAAGCGTTTGACTATGTCGGCACGGCCTCCGGCTCGGGCCGCCTCCCTGGGGCTGGGGTGCCGGTGGTCGGTGGCGTAGAGCAGGTCCACCGCCCGGCTGGTCAGGAAGTAGCGGTGCTGGCGTCTTTCGGTCATGCCCCGCTTCACCGAGGACACCCACCCGCCAGCTCTCAGGCGGCCCAGCATGGCCCGTACCCGGTCCCCGGTCGTCTCCAGGACCGAGGCCAGGTTGGCCACGCTGGCCAGGGGCATCCTGCCGGTGATTCTCAGAAGACGTCGCTGTTCGCTGGTCAGTGGCCCCCGCCGTGGCATTGGTCCGCCTCCGTGCTATCGGCGTCCTGACCCCTCCTGCCTGCCGGCGGTTTAGCGGACTGGTGGCCAGGAGGCGGTATACATGCGCCTGATGCCCGGATTACGGATAATATTGGCAATTAGATTAGCTATATCGTCTTGCAACACATGGAAAGCGTAAGAAATAGAGGGACAAGCTGCCTTCTGCGCCACGGGATGTGGCTCCCAGCCCGGACGTGACAGGGCGGTCAGGCGGGGCGCCTGGCGGAAGGGCGGAGAGGCGGAGAAAACGATGGCGTTGCTATGCTTCCCTGTTGCGGGAGGCCACAGCCCGGGAAGGAGAGGGAACGGCAATTGGAACTAAGGAACAGTGGGGGATTTGTTTCGGTAGTGGGCCGGTCGGGAGTGGGTGAATGCGGCGGGGTTGGCGGCAACGGGCAATCCCTGCCTTACCTGCTTTACATGAGGCGGAAAGCCGTCACCATTGCCGTCCGGAAAGGGGCGTCGGCACGGCCGAAACCCCCGGGAGCGTCAGGTGCGGTGGGAAGCTGGGACAATGGGGAATTGGCCGGTTGGCTCGATTGCAGGCGGCATGAGATTCGCAATTCGCTGGCCCTTGTTCCGGAGCGTCTGAGTCTCGAGATTCTCTCGTATACTTGAGGCAACAAATGGCTGTGGCCGGATCCTGACACTCTCAGCGGATCATGTTGTTTCTAATCTCTAATGTATGGAGGAGGGCGCCATGCTGAAACCCCTGATCTGTTGGCTCCTGGGCCACGATTGGTACGACTATGGCGAAGATGAGTGGGGCTGCTCTCGCTGCGGATACGACTGCCCTGATAACCGCAAATAGACCCGGGGTTCCGAAATCAGTAATTTTAGGCAGGGAGAACTCAGTTGATGGTTGAAGAAACTCGAGCAATGAACGACGCCACCGCTGGTTTCTTATTGTCCCTTCCAGCTGCAGCCGACTATGATTTTTGCGTGACATGCGGTGACGACGCTGATGTCGAATGGAATGGCGACATGTTTTGAGAGCCGTGCGCTGTCGCAGCCGTTGGCTGCCTGGTTCTCACCTGTCCAACCTGCGGGACAGGTGGTGGCCACCACTGCAGGTATTTCCGAGGGGACCGGCCCATCCTGCTCCGGAGGCCCTACGCCGCAAGGGAAAAGCTCTACAAGAAACAACTGGAAGCCTGGCTTTCCAAAATACCCCATTAGCGCAAGTGGCTGGCGCGGCCCAGCTTTGACCACTGACAGTTCCTGGTTGTGCCAGACCCGTTTTCAGGCTTACCCTCTTTCCAAAAGCCCCGTGTTTGGAGGTAGGGTATGCCCAGGAAACCAAAGAAGCTCCCATACTATTTCACCCTGGAGGAGGCTAACGAATTGGTTCAGGCAACTGAATCCAGCGACGCCCGCCTGGCGACGCGCCTGATGCTCCTGTGCGGGCTCCGCGTCTCCTAGGCCCTCGCGGTCCGGCCCTCTCACCTGCGCTTCGACCGGTCGCATCCCATCATCAGCCTGCCGGCGGACATTGTCGGGAACAAGGCCAGGACGGCCAGGGAGATCCCCATCCCCGAGGACCTAGTGGAGATACTCAGGGATCGCGCCTCGGGCGAGACCAAGGCCCGCAACCGGCCGCTGGTCGAGCTCTCCCGCCAGGCGGTGGGCCAGGGAATGAAGAAGGCGGCGGCGGCGGTCGGCATTCAGCCGGCCAGGGTCCATCCCCACGCCTTCCGGCACACCTACGGGCGCCACTGCATCCTCCAGGGCGTACCGGTCAACGTGGTGCAAAAATGGCTGGGCCACTCGTCGCTGGCAATGACCATGCAGTACGTTTACCTGGCCGGGGAGCACCATTCCTACGTGGATAGAATATGAACGATCCTTTTGAGCGCTGCCAGCGTGACGGCTCCCCGCCTTTCTTCTGGTAATACCCGGCCACTGCGCCCTGGTCCGCCGCCTGGCGGTCAGCTTCCAGGATGGCGTCAATCACCCCGGGCAACGAGTAATGGTGACGTCGCCGGAGTCCCGCTGCCAGCAGGCAATACGGACATCCGCGGATCCCTCAAGGACTGGGTGGAGGCCCAGATGGCGCTCCTGGAGACGGGCATGGTCACCATGGACGAGATATTCCTGCCCTATATGCTCTCCGGCGGTCAGACTTTCGCCGGGGCCAATCTCGTGGCGGACCGAGAGCAGTCTCACAACCGCTTGCTCATCCACAAGAATAGATGAGCAAGCGGTTGGCTACGTTGTGCATTCAACGTGTTTATAATAGCTTAAAAGGCTAGGTGCCTTATATTCATTTAGGGGGGGATGGATGCCCAGTCACAACCTGTTCATCAGTCATTCTTGGGGATATAGCGACGCTTACGAAAAGCTAATCAACTTATTGATCAAGAAAAGCGGTTTTGAGTTCAAGGACTATTCAGTTCCGAAAGACGACCCTATACATAATGCTGCAAATACGGCCCAACTGAGGAAAGCAATCTACACCCAAATTAGCCCCTCCGGTGTCGTACTGGTGATGGCCGGAGTCTATGCAAGCTATAGCAAGTGGATAGATATTGAAATAGACATTGCGAAGGAAGGATTCAATAAACCCAAACCAATCATTGCTATACGCCCATGGGGCAACGAACGCATGTCCAAACTGGTTCAGGATTCAGCAGACAAGATAGTTAACTGGAACACCAACAGTATCGTCAACGCAATTATAGAGTTGGGGTAGTGCAAGACAATGACTTGGGCTCCATTCTGGAGATTTACAAACTTCATTCAGAATTGGCCGACAAAGTAAGTCAAAGGCGAGAGGGAGCCAATAGACTGCACGCAAGCCTTCAGGTTGGGATTGTGATATTCGTGGCGGCTTTGTTGCGATTTGGGTCAGGGGATGTGCCTGGAGATTTAGTGGTAGGGGCCGTTGGTTTCTTGGGGTTGGTTGTATCAATATCGTGGGTTCTAACCATTAACGCGTATAGAAAGCTTAACAAAGAGAAATTCAGGGTTCTTGGCGAACTGGAAACCAAGTTGCCGTTTCAGTTCTTCGTCAAAGAGTACGACCCGGTTACATCTGGTAAGAGGAGTAGCCGTTATACGCCTCTTACAGATGTTGAATACGTTATCCCAACCATATTCTTCTTAATGTGGTTGGCGGTCATTGGCTACGTTCTCTTTTGTGTGTAGAGGATTGTCCCCGGTGTTGTTGCGCCGGGGACTTTCATTATGCGGGCGAGGCAGGTATGGGGTAAACTGAGAGTGCCCAAGTGGTGTTGGGCACTCAAGAGGCGGAACACCATGACGACGGACGTTCCAATTAGAGAGTAACTCCAAAACCTCCTCTTGAGCAACTCAGCGCAAGGGGAGGTTTTCTTATGGTTTGGGTCCCGTTTGCTGTTGCTGTAACCGCGCTGGTCTTCATGGCGTTGACCAGCATCGCTCCTTTGAAAGAGGTTGGCGATGCGGCGTAGAGGCATGGTGGAAAACGTAGCAAGCAACGTTGTAGGTAATCTGATATGGAAAGGCTTCGGATTGTTGGGAGCATTCTGTGCCGGAGCTCTAGGGTGGAACCTCTCCGGTATCGGCAACTCCTTGCCAGAATTGTGGGAAACAATAGATTTTGCCTTGCTGATTGGCCTTGTAACTACCGTAATAGTGGTTATCTTCGCTAATGCGCTTTGCGAGATTTGGCGTGGAAAGAGTTCGTATGTGGACATTGGCACTTCAATATTGGTACTCTTAGCTGTTGCCGCTTTCGGGCTTTGGGCAGGTTTAACTTTAGCTACATCCCCCATGCTCGACAGAGTGGCCATGATAATTGGCCTTGTGGTTGGGTTCATTCTGCAGATAGTGCTAGCGTGCCACAGTTCGCAGAGACGCGATGACCAAATTCCTGCCGCTGTCATAGTGATGATGGTATTCGCCGTCTCCTTTACCAGCTACATAGCATTGGATACCTTCCGGCCCAATTGGATTTTCTCTCTCCTATAGAACGAAGCCGCAGGTATCACTCCTGTCTTGAAATTCCCTCGTTTGTCTTAATATTCAGCCAAATCGCCTGTTTTTGATACAAAGCCTCGGAATGCTTGAAGTTCCGAAGGCATAGGAACTACAGAGAGACGTTTATCAATAATGATCAGAGGAGAAGGGCAATAATGGTCACAGTACTAGACCGCGAAACCCAGAGTTCCCAATCTACCGTGGATCGTTACTGTGAAGGATGCCCTCGGTGTACCGACGACCCGTCGCAGATGTGCAAACAGCCTCACCCGCAGTATCAGAACCTGCATCCCGTCTGCCGCCGCCGCGGACACTGCGTCCTCCGCGGCGAGCACAGCGACGACATTTCAGACCTAGCGTAGAGGATTGAACCCAGATCAGATGTCCGACCACCGACCAACCCGTCCGGTAAGACTTGGATACTGATTGTCGTACACAGCGGCCGAGTTGGCATGGCCCAGGAAACGGCCGGCGACGATCTACCTGCCCTTATAACCGCCGACCGGTGGAAGAACTCGCGGATGCCAGCGCTCTACATCTAGCGCCAGGCCGGGGACCGGGATGCGGTGGCCAGGTACTATCAGGAGGGAAGCTTTCTCCAGGAAAGGTCAGGGATCTACTGCATTACCAAGTGTATCGGAAGCAGGGAATTCTAGCCATTCCAGTTAGCGCCTTCCGGTCACTTATCGCAATTGGGAACCTGATCTTCGTACCCAAGGGCTCTGGCCCGTCGATAGTCCCCCGTAGCGCCTTCCTCATCCCCCATCAACTGGCGAACCAGCCCCCGGCCATAGGCGGAACGCCCACTGGTGGGGTCCAATGCAACCGCTGAATTGAAGTCTTTAAGGGCCAGTTCCAGCCTTCCACTGAAGAGGTGAGCGTTGCCGCGGGTGAAGTAAGCTAACGGGTCGCCGGGACCGAGATTCAATGCCCTGGTGCAGTCAGCGACCGTCTGGTCGTAATTCTTTTTCGCAATGTGTGCGTCTCCCCGGAACCGGTACGCAAGCGGGTCCCGGGGTTTTAGCCGGATCGCGGCGTTGTAATCGGCGATGGCCAGATCGGGCTCTCCCTTCATGCGATAAGCTCCTCCCCGGCCCAGGTGGGCTGCCGCATTGTTGGGGTCTAGCTGGAGGGCAGTGTCAAAGTCCTCGATCGCCCTGTCATAGTCTCCCCTGTACCGAAGGCCATCGCCACGGCCGCGGTAGGCGTCGGCATGGTTGGGGTCGAGCCGGATAGCCTCGCCCAGATCGGTGATCGCCTTGTCCAAGATGTCCTGTTCCCCAAAGGCCAGGCCCCGCTTGTAGTAGGCCATCGCTGATTCAGGTCTCAGGCGTATGAGTTCGGTCATATCGTCAACTAAACGGCCCCACTGTTTGCGGTGTCCAAATATGCTTCCTCGTAACACATAGGCGCCCGCGTGGTCAGGGTTTAAACGCAGGACCGCGTCCAGGTCAGCCAGAGCCAAGTCGTCCTCCCCCTTCGAGTAATACGCCAATCCTCTTCTCATGTAGGCGTAATCATCTTCGGGGTTAAGTCGGATGACTGCATCCATCACCGATATCGTCCGATCGTGCTCGGCAGTGCCCGCATCGTCCTGATCCTTCTTGCCAAATTCCCCCAGAAGTTTCCACAGCTCTTCTGTTTCCTCTTCGGCCCCGAAATGACGGGCCCGACGGAGGTACCGCCTCTGTTTGTCGTTATCGCCGGTCAACATGGCGAGTTCGGAAGCCGCCAATAGATTGGCCGTCTCCTCAGGGTCCAGTTCGAGCGCCGCCTCGAACGCTTCCAGGGCCTCGTGCATCCTGTCCACTCTCCAGAATGCCGCCCCCAGGGTGCTGTAGTAATGGTGGTCCCTGGGGCCACATTCCGCCTTCAGGTCCAGAAGATGGTCGACTGCCTCCGCCGGCCTTTCGGTGTGGAGGAGGGTGGAGCCGATTTCAGTCCAGGGAAGAATCCACTGAGGGTTCAATGCCACCGCCAGCCACAGCGCTTCCAACCCCTGTTGCACAAGGGCCTTATCGTCACGCCTGATGCCAATGCCAGTTTTCATCGAACCCAGCGCAAAGTGGCTCACTGGCTCCAATGGATCGAGTCGGGCTGCCGTCTCCAACTCGGCCAAGGCTTCAGGTAATTTACCTTGCATCTCGAGTTCCAGGGAGCGCCGGTAGTGGGCAAAAGCTTCAGCGTTGTTCACATCCCAGTCCTCAGGTATGTGCCCTTCCGTCTTCTCGAGAAGGTCGTCAACATCGGCAAGAAGCGCGTTGAGGTTAGCTGAGAGAACGCGCCGGACCCACTCTATACCGGTTGAGCGCAGGTCCTCCCGCCAATCCTCATCCGGTTCCTCGTTAATCAGTGCTGTCAGCAAGGGTTCCGCAAGGCGGGCGCCAACGCCCAGGTCGGCCAGCACGGTAAGATTTTTTACACGGTCTTCGGCAGAGAACTGGTCTTCGATTATGTGGTAGGCTGCACCGGCGTACCGGTGCAGTCGACCGATGGCGTCGTCCACGGCCTCGGCGCCTGCGTGCTCGGCCAGGAGACCGGCAATGTCGCTGATCCAGTAGAGGGCCCTTAGTTCAATGCTGATGTCCGATGGGTTTGAGCCTTCAATTTTGACAGCCAACGTCTCCGATAATTTCGCGAGGTTGTCGTTAGAAGGACGTGCACCGTGGTACATCCAAGCGTCCACGGTATTGTCGTACACACCCACCGCCTCCGCCAAATCCTCTAGCGACAGGGATGCATTCTGGCGCTTAACGTTGAGAAAATCTCCTCTACCCTTACGGCTCGCCCAGTTGAGTAAATTGAGCACTGCTGGCGACGATCCGGAAAGATGCAGGTGAGCAGCCACCCTGAGGGACAGGTCGATGACTGCAAGTCTTACGAAGGCTTCCCAAACCTTGGGCAGTTTGCTTGGCAGGACCTTTGTCATCCTTCGGCGCAGGAAGGACCGCTGCAGGTCCCAGTTGTCCGCGTGCCACAGCAACATAGAAGCTAACGCAGGCGCCGGCTGGTAGTCGTCCTCCCCTGCCTGCGGCGACTTAATGAATCCGGACTCGGTCAGCACCTCTGCTATGGCCCCGATGATATTTTCCCTGGTGGAGTCCTTCACCAGGTGTTCAATATTGCCGGAGAAATACCGGTGTGCCGTTTTATTCCGTAGCAAAGGGTGTTTAATGTCCAGTTTCGCAACCAGGGCTCCAATTATCTGGCCACTGGTGGGCAGACGGGGCATTACTTCGCGTTCAGCCATGTTAACCTTGCTCTCCTGACCAATCATAAAGTCCATCCCGC
>MKWU01000897.1_pt1 | contig 54697 bp, 52 predicted proteins | sample 809101 | NCBI WGS metagenome assembly MKWU01 (sample SAMN05860141, study PRJNA318959) | sponge metagenome | host: Aplysina aerophoba | place: Slovenia: Piran, Adriatic Sea, Gulf of Piran | collected 2013-05-07 | reverse complement strand
TCTGTGCTCAGATTCGCAAGTGTCGCCGTTTGATTCCCCGGGCGCGGGGGGTGGCGGTGTCCCATGATTACGACCAGGGGGGCAAGCCTTGGTGTGATTGGGCGGATCCAAACAGTCGTTCGGGGTTAATCCACAGTCTGGTCACTGATGGTCTGGCAGTGTTGGATGCAGTCGCCGGCTCCGACTTGGACAAGCGGCAGTCAGAGGCGGTGGGTTTGTTGGGGGTGGTGGTCGGCCAAGATGTGGAACCCGACCCTCAGCGGGAGGGAAAGTGGCGGATCGCCCGCCGGGTGGCCCGTGATCGGACGATCTCGGTGGTCGATCCGGGGGCCCGTCACGGACGCAAAACATCTTCGCAACGTCGGGACGGCTACAAAGCGCACATCGCGGCAGAACCCCAAACGGGTATCGTCACTGCCTGTGAGATAACTTCGGCCACCACCGCGGACGGTCCCACCGGTGTGAAACTGCTGGGCGGCGAACCGTCGGATACCCAGGTCATCGCCGATTCGGCCTACGGGTCGGGCGAGGTCCGAGCCAAACTGAAGGCTGCCGGTCACACCACCACTATCAAACCCATACCCCAGCGTCGCAACCATCGGCTGGGACCCGACCAGTTCACCCGCGACGACTTCACCATCGACCACGACCAAAACAGGGTCACCTGCCCGGCCGGTAACACCGCCACCATCGGCAGCAAGGGACAGGTCAGATTCGGTGTCGTCTGTACCGAATGTCCCCTCCGGAGTCGGTGCACCACCAGCAAAACAGGACGCTACCTGCTGATCCACCCCCACGATCGGCTGCTGACCGAAGCACGCCAACGGTGGAAACAATCCGAAACCGTGGCCCGTTACAACCGTCACCGGCCATCAGTGGAACGGATCATCTCCTGGGTGGTAGCCAACGGAAACCGAAAACTTCGCTACCGGGGCATAAAACCGAACCGACAACAACTCCACACCCGGATCGCCGCTATCAACCTACGCCGCCTCATCAACCTCGGCCTCTGTCACACCCCCACCGGCTGGGCCACCAATCCCACCTGACCAACCGAAACCCACCCTGAAGGTCCCCCACAGGCTCTCTTCGCCAGAAACAGAACCCATACAAAAAGCCAAACGCCTCACATCAGCACACCAACACCCCACCCACCACCACCAATACTCAGCAGCCTCCTAGATCTCGACACCTTCGCGGCCGTGGTCCGCTACTGGCTCTGGAAATGCCGGAGAACCGGTCTCTGAACACCTGCGCCAGGCGATCTCCGCCGCGGTCCCAAAGCAGTCGGCAGGAATAACTCCCCCTGAATACCGACAGGTGGTGAGCCGGGGAAGTTCTGCGCTGGGGGGCTTGGATTCTGTCAGCGAAACGCGCTTTTGCTGGCTCTGGCCTGCCGCAAGGGTTGCGTTGCAGTGGAGTGTTGTGACCGAGGGACAGCGATGATCCTGGGTGTGCCGGCTCACCCGGGGAGGTTCCCCAGTGGGGCAGAATCGGCCCTGTCACCGAGGGATTGTGAGAGTCCTGACAGCCCTGGCAAGGAAGCCCTTTGGACGGGAGACTATCGCTGACGTAGCCGCGAGCCGCCGAACTGCCCCCAACCACGACTGCCGGAATCTTGAAAATACTGAAGGATGGCGATTTGGTCCGGTTTGACGTTGGGGTGTCCACCGGGAGAGGAAGGGGGAGTGAGGGCAGATAGGTGCTGAACTATTGCCCCACAATGATGCGCATGTTGCCTGACTCAAGCCTGGGGGCGTTGCCCGATGCGGCCGAGAACGGAGTTTCGGGACCCCTGAGGATTCCCCACCGCTTCTGGAGACACTTCTGGGACACTAATCCACGAAAACTGATCTTGCCCCATGAAGCCCATCAGGTGGCAGACCGACTGATTCGCAGTCGGTACCCCGAAGCATTCCGCTGGGCCAGACTCAATCTGCCGGTTGAGTCTCTGTCGAGATTCGCCGGTACGTCAGCGGTAGACGCCCGTACTCGTTCGATGAGGGTCAGGACGCCCAGGACTGGTCGACCGGGACGTACCCTGGTCGCCTGGTCGCGGAGATGAGATCCCGTTAGGCTCACCGCTCATGTATCGGATGGTCTTGCTTCGTCATGGGCAGTCAGAGTGGAATCTGTCCAACCAGTTCTCCGGATGGACAGATGTCGACCTGACCCCCCAGGGGGAAGCCGAGGCCCGGTCGGCCGGGAGACTCATGAAGGAGGAGGGTCTGCGATTCGAGGTGGTGCATACCTCGCTGCTGCTGCGGTCCATCCGTACTGCCGAGATCGCCCTGGCCGAGATGGGGCTGTCCTGGCTGCCGGTGATGCGCCATTGGCGGCTGAACGAGAGACATTACGGAGCCCTGCAAGGATTGAACAAGAAGCAGACTGCCCTCCAGCATGGGGCCGAGCAGGTACAGGTGTGGCGGCGCAGTTATGACATCCAGCCTCCACCGCTGCCCTCGGACGATCCGCGTCATCCCCGCTTCGACTCGGCATACGCCGATCTGGCCCCCGAGGTCCTTCCCGCCACCGAATGCCTCAAGGATGTCGTCGCCCGCTTCCTTCCCTACTGGCATGACCGAATAGTCCCGCAGTTGCGCCGTGGACTGTTGCCGCTGGTGGTTGCCCATGGCAACAGCCTGCGCGCCCTGTTGAAACATCTTGAGGACATCTCGGACCGGGAAATAACCTCCCTGAACATCCCCACCGGGATTCCCCTGCTGTATCACCTGGATGGCGACCTTCGCCCGGCGGGGTCCAGATACCTGGGTGATCCCGAGGCGGCGGCGGCAGCAGCCGCGGCCGTGGCCGCTCAAGCCGCGATAGAATAGAGATCATGGCAATCTTGCAAGTGGTAGTGATCACCATTCATGTGCTGCTCTCCCTGGGTCTGATCCTGCTGATCCTGTTGCACTCCGGGCGGGGCGGCGGCCTCTCCGATGCATTCGGCGGTGGGATGAATTCCTCCATGGGAGGCTCTGTAGTGGCGGAACGCAATCTCAGTCGCCTCACCGTCATTACCGTTATCGGGTTTGCGGTCACCACCATCGCTCTCATCTGGATCTTGGCCTAGCGCCCCCAGCGATTCTCGGACCGGTGGCGGATAGCTTCACCGACTGGACCGTACTTCTCAATTCCAGGGCAGGACGGGGGAGGGTTTCCCCGCAGGCGTTGGGTGACCTCCTCCTCGACCGGGGAATCAGGGGCCGTGTCGAGTCGCCTCGATCAGCTGGACAGATGGCCGACCGGGTGTTGGAAGTGGTCTCCTCGGAGGGCCGAGTGGCGGTCTCCGGGGGAGATGGAACCCTCAGCCTGACTGTGAACGCCCTGTGTGGCGAGCAGTGGGCGGACCCACCTGGGGTGGCGATGCTGCCCAGTGGTAGCGCCTGTGATTTCATCCGCACTTTCGGTCTGTCCCGTCATCTGGGGGAGGCGGTGTCACGACTGGGCACGGATCAGTGGTACGATATCGATGTGGGAAGCCTGGAGGGGGAGTGGGGGAGGCGGTTTTTCATCAACGTGGCCGAGGCTGGAGTTGGCGCAGCGGCGGCGGAGACCGCCGCCCGGCTTCCAGGCTGGGTGGGTGCGGCCCGCTACGGACTGGCCTTCGCAGCGCGCCTGCCCCGGTTTCCCCGGGCCACCGTAACCGTGGAAGGGGTCCGGCGGACTCTCAAAGCCGAGGCACTGGCGGTGATAGTGGCCAACGCACAGTTCTTCGCCTGGAAATGGAACATCGCTCCCAAAGCCAACCTGGTGGACAACCGTCTTGACGTGCAGATCTTCACCCCACGCAAGAGCCAACTACCGGTGGCCGTTCCGAAGATCATCAAGGGTATGCACTTGAAGGAACGCTGGGTCCAGAGGCGCAGTTGGGAGAGTTTTGAGGTGATCACCGACCCGCCCTGGCCCGTGGAGGCGGACGGGGACATGGTCGGATACACCCCCATGAAGGTCTCCAGCATCCCCGCAGCGATTCGCTTCAAGATCTGACCAGCCCCACACCATGGACGATGAGCAGTTGGTGAATTGCTCCTCAGGAAGGACGAGTAAGAGTGCGGCGCACCGATAGGGAGGCTGCCGCAGCCAGGACGATCCCCATGCCTGCCAGCACGCCCAGGTTGTCGGCGATGTCGATGAGCGAACCGTCCCACTGCAGGTCGTGGAAGCCCAGCATTGCCCATCCTTGAGGGGTGAATCGGGCTACGGTCCTGATCGCATCGGGTAGCAGTTCCAGGGGCACCATGGTGCCACCCAGGGCGCCCATTACCAGTCCGGCGGTCACCCCTATCCCGATAGTGGCGGCCTCGCTCAGCCGGAAGGACCCCAACAGCATCCCGGCACCCGCCCCTGCCAGGGACAGAGCCATCATGAGCAGCACCGACCCACCCAGATTCTTCCAATCAACGCCGAAGATGGCCAAGCTCAGCACCATGATGTAGACGCCCTGGAAAAAGGTGACCCCGAACTGTCCGGCGACGTAGCCCGAGACGAGGCGGACGACGGAGGTGGGAGTTGAGACGATGCGGGTGTCAAGACCCATCTCCCGGTCGGTCACCATGGCCGTTGCGCCGGTGAGGGCGGTGAGGAACATGAACAGGACCAGGTTGGAAGCGGCGCCTCCGTCAAACCGGCCCAAGTCGGGAGGAAACAGTGCCTCGCCCACCGTCTCCAGGTTGACGGTGGCCAGTTCGACCTCAGGCACGACGGTGGTGGCCAGCGACCAGCCATCCTGGAATCCCACCCCCAAGATGTCGACGGCGAACCTGGCTGCCCGGTAGGGCATGAGGACCTCGGTGAGGGCATCACGGACCGTGGCCTGCAATTGCGGTCCCAGCCCGGTCGGGGCGGAGACGAACCCGATCAGCACAGGCTCTCCCACCGCTATTCTGGCCGCCATTTGCGGAGGAAACACTGCGCCTGCCGCGATGGCGCCCCGTTCCACGGCTCTCAACATCTCCGACTGCTCTTCATAGAAAACCAGTTCGAGGGCTTCGTTGGCGGCCAGGTTGTCGGTGATCTTGTCGGTAATGGATTGGGTGGTGTCCCCGGCGATACCCAGTTGCACCCTCCCGCCCTGGCCGCCGAACTGGATTCCGATTATGAAGACCATCAGCATGGGGAACACAAAGAAGAAGAACAAAGAAGCGGGTTCCCGCAGGATGCGAAGTACGTAGACCCATCCGATCGCCAGCGTCTTCATGTCCGCAAACTCCGTCTGGCGCCCAGGACGCTGAAGGTGAGCGTCACCACCGTGATGCCGCCCAGCACCAGCAGCGGGGTGGTAACTTCCTGAAGGCCTCCCCCGCCGCTGAGATCACCCAGACCTCGCATGAACCAGGCGTGGGGAGTCCCCAGGGAGAGAGCGTTCAGGAGCGTGCTGCCACCCGCGATCGGAAAGAAGGTTCCTCCCAGAATGCCCATGGTCACTGCCACCACCGATTGGAAGTTCTGGGCCTGCTCGGCGTTGCGGGCCCATCCGGCCACCAGAGAGACGATGCCGGCGGAGGCGGCTACTGCAGCCATCACCAGCAGGGCGGTGACCGGCAGGTCCACCCAGTTGGCGCCCAGCAGAAGCCCGGAGAACACCATGAACAACCCGACGCTGCCCACCCCCACGACGAAGGACAGGATGAACTTTGCCGCCAGGATCCTGCCGGGGGTGATGGGAGTGGAGAGCAATCTGGCCAGAGTGTGTCGCTTCCGCTCTTCAAGCAGGCTCAGGAGGCCGGTGCCCACCACAAACATGGTGAAGAAGATGGCGGCGCCCGCCGAGTAGTAGGTAGCACCGTCCAGTTGCCGTACCTGGGTCTCCACCGCGGCCAATTGGGCGGTGGGCGGCGCTTGAGAAGCAGCCATCCCCAGTTCGATCATCTGTTGGGGGCCGAGGCCTGCCAGGATGGCGGCAGTGGCGCCCGCCACACTGGCCGAGGCGACCTCCAGGGTGAATTGCCTGGCGATCGAAGCGGCCACACCGGTGACCACCGAGGAACTGGGGTTGGCGACCACGGTGATCTGGGCGTCGGCTCCCTGGATGACTGCCTGGCTGAAGCCTTGGGGGAGGAAGAATCCTGCGTCGACCTCGCCTTCCTCCACCGCCTCGTCGAGCGAAGTCCGATCACGGTAGAAGGTGATGTCCACCAAACCCTCCTGTTCCAAGGCCGTCAGGGCTGAGCCGAAGCCCTCCGATATCGCCCCTCCCGAGTCAGCATTGGACACCCCGAACTTGAATGTCACCGCTTCGTCGTTCTGGAAGAAGTCTCCAAAAGCCAGGCTGAGGGCGGCAGCGATCGCCAGGGGAGCGATCAGTCCGAATATGAAGATGGTCCGGTCTCGAATCTGCTGGCGTAGGTCCTTGAGGACTATCCAGGCAATGTCGCGCATGGATCAGTCTCGGAGGGCGCGACCGGTCAGGTGAAGGAATACCGCTTCCAGGTTGGGTTCTTCCACCTCAACTCCGGTTACCGTGACCCCCGATCGGGTTAGGGACTCGATGATCCGGGGGAGGAGGTGGGCTGCGTCATCCACCAGCATCTGGATCCCATCAGTGGTTGCTCCTGCCTCATGTACACCGTCGAGGGCGGTGATCTGCCCGACGCCAGCATTGATCTGGCCGTCGGCAGCGATCGTGACGCGATCCCTCTCTCCGACCGTCTTCACCAACTCGGCCCTGGTGCCCTCGGCGATCAATACTCCGTGGTCGATGATGCCGACCCGCTGGCACAGTCTCTCGACTTCCTCGATGTAGTGGGTCGTGTAGAGCACGGCCATGCCCAGGCTGGTCATCTCCGCCACTTGGTCGAGGATGCGGGTTCGGGACTGGATGTCCACCCCCACTGTTGGTTCGTCCAGGATCAACAGGTCAGGCTGATGGAGCAGGCCGATGCCGATGTTGAGCCGCCGGCGCATCCCTCCCGAGAATTTGATGGTCTTGTCCCCGGCCCGGTCGACCAGGCCGGTCAACTCCAGCACCTCCGAGACCCGAGTGGCCAGCGGCTTTCCCGACAGTCCCTGCATCCGGCCGAAGAAGGCCAGATTCTCGCGGGCGCTCAACCGGTCGTACAGAGCGATTTCCTGGGGAACCCACCCGATGTGGGATTTGACAGTTGTTGTGCCCGTGGTTAGCTCCTGGCCACATACTGTCACCCGCCCACCGTCGGCCGCCAGCACGCCGGCGATCATCTGGATGGCGGTCGTCTTCCCGGCGCCATTGGGACCCAGCAGCCCGTAGTTCTCTCCTGGGGCGATCTCGAAACTGATGCCTGTCACTGCCTTGATCTCGCCATAGCTCTTGCGGAGGTCCTCGACTCTCAGCACGGGAGGGGATTCTCGAGAGCTAAGCGAGGAGAGAGGAGAGATCATGATGAACGCCTGGACATCAGGCAAAGCACAGTGTACCCGTGGGCAAGGCCGGGCCACGCCCAAGGGAGATGGTGCCATTTGTGGAAGTCGTTGGATTGGTGATTGCCTTTGTCGGACTCCAACCGGGATGCCGGCTCGGAGGACGGCGTTTGTCGGCCGCCGGCGGGGCGTCAGGCTCCCTTGTAGTTGATGCGGGCCACCAGTCTGTGCTCGGACACCACCAGATCCTCCTGGTCCTTCATGACTTGTTCGATCGGTTTGTACGACCAGGGTGATTCATCGACGAGTCGGCGGGCCTTGTGTTGTTCCCAGACCTTGTCCTTCATGGCCTCGGTGAGTTGTTCGGCGGTGAATCGCTTCCTGGCCTGGTTTCTGGAATGCACCCGACCGGCGCCGTGTGCCGCCGAGCAGTAGGAGAGCGGGTTTCCCAATCCCTGCACGATGTAGGAATCGGTTCCCATGGAGCCCGGGATGACGCCTCGGTCGCCCCGTCCCGCCCGAATGGCCCCTTTTCTGGTTACCCACAAGGTGCGACCGTCGTGCCTCTCGTCGGCGGCGTAATTGTGATGGCAGTTGATCATGTCCACCAGTTCCACACTGCCCATGCGTCTGCGCAACGCCTTCCAGACCACGTCCAGGATGAGTTCCCTGTTCCTCCATGCATAGGACTGCGCCCACAGCATCTGATCAATATACACATTGAAGAGGCTGTCGGCGGCGAGGTAGTAGGCCAGGTCTCGACTCGCCCTTCTGTCTTTGCGGGCGCACACCTGGGCCGCGGCGGCCATGTGATAAGTGGCAATGCGATTCCCGATTCCCCGGCTTCCGGTGTGAAGGACGATCCACAGGCGATCAAGTTCGTCCGAGGAGATCTCGACAAAATGGTTTCCTCCTCCCAGGGTGCCCATCTGCTTGCCGACCCGGGCGGGGGAATTCTTTCCCCTGGGAAGTTGGCGGGCATGGGGGATAGGGTTTTCTTCCAGCCATCTCGAGGCGTCCCGAGAGACGGTTTGGTGCCAATTGAACCCCGCCGGCACTCCCCGCCGGATCTTATTCAACACGCCCTGCGGGTGCTCCAGGTCTCCCATCCGCCGGTTGGTCAGGGCGGCGATCATCCCGCAACCTATGTCGACTCCCACCGCCGCGGGAATGATGGCTCTGTGGGTGATGATCACCGATCCCACCGTGGCGCCCCTCCCCAAATGCGCATCCGGCATCAATGCCACCGGCCCGGCCAGCACCGGGCTCCGGGAAGTCACCAACGCTTGATCTCTGGTCTTGTGGTCGAGTATCGATGCCCAGTTCCGGACCCCGACACCGCCATATCCCCGAGGAATCTCCAGAAGAGATCCCCCAGGAGTCCCGTTGGAAAGCTCCATGCCCCAACCCACGGTAGTAGAAGGCGCTGAAGTGGCCCAACAGTGTTTTCCGTCGTGGGTAACGGATTCCGCTCACCCATAATCTGGTTCACCGGTCCTGCGGGACCTGGGTGGCGCAACTTTCCCGGCCCGCCCCTTTTGGGTGGATGGCCCTCTTTCGGGTAATAAACCAAACACCAATAGCATCCAATGGGATGTCTCTTACGTCGTCAAGGCATTCCGAACCCGGTTCTGCCGTCCAAGCGGAAGGAACTAATGGCCGGAAGGCGGGAGCGTTGCTGCTCCTGACCGCACTGATGAGTGCCATATCCGCCGTTTCGCGGGTCTCGGCCGATGCCGATCAAGCAACGCTGCAGGAGTCTTTGGATGCCATTTCACTACATCGGGGTCTCTATGGGATGGGTGGTGCAGCACGCTCTGTCTCAGGTGTCATGCTGGTCACTGCGGCGTGGTTTCTCTTGCATACCTGGATCATCCGCCGGCGCCCGGGGTCACCTCTGGTCCCGGTCCTTTTGGCAGTCTCCGGCGCCTTCACGGCCATTTCCGGTTTGTCGGCGCTGGTGCTCACCGCGGCGGCGCCTGATGTGAGTCCTTTCATTGAAGCGTCGGAGTTGAGCCGTTGGTTCACCGGCCAGATCGGCTTCACAGCAGCAGGGCTGGCGTTGATCATCGCATCCCGATATCAGTGGAAGGTGGGAGGGACGCTGCGCTTCATCGCACCCCTCTCTGCCATCCTCGGTGCCGCCATGCAGTTCATATGGATTGACTCCGCCACGGCAGTCCACCCGGTGGTGGGAGCCGTCTTCTTTTTATGGCTCCTGGCGATCGGAGGCATGCTATTCACCGGCCGCACCGAGAAGCTATTCATCCGGATGGTCGACTCCGGTCACTGACAGACCTTCCGCCGGCCCTTAACCAACTCCGTTTGAACAGCTAGGCCTCCGAAGGGGAATCAAGGACACACTTGCGCGGCCCATCTCCCAAACCCACAGTTCCAGAACATTCTTGTATCCGCGGCACTATGGTGAAGATGAGTCCCATGATGTTGCCTGAAGGTCGTTCCTTTGAACTGTCTCAAGGGCTTCTCCAAGGTGCCATAGACATCCATGTGCATGCCACCCCGCACCTGCCGAGCAGTCCCAGAAGACTCGACCCGATTCAAGCTGCCATCGAGGCTCGCGATGCCGGAATGCAATCAATAGTGTTGATGGATGTCTTCCAGATGACCAACGGTGTGGCCTGGATTGTCAACCGAGCCGTCCCTCACTTCAAGGTGTTCGGTGGCTTGATCCTCAACACGGCATACGGCGGACTGAACCCCCGGGCTGTCAAGACGGCGATCCGATACGGCGACGGCGCCAAGTTCATCAGCTTCGGCGCTCATTCCACCTACTTTCAGGCCTCCAGGGAGGGTCGAATAGTCGACGGCAAATTCACGCCACTGAAGGACTTATACCCCGACTTCAACAAAGAGGAAGTCGATCGAGCCATCAGCATTCCTGTGGAAGGGCCGATAGGGGATGAGTTGGAAGAGATTCTGGGATTGATCTCTGACAACCCGCAGGTCTTTTTGAACACGGGCCACGTCTCGGTGGATGAAGCGATTCGCCTGGTGGACCTTGCACAGGAGTTCGGGATTGAGAAGGTGCTGGTCGCCACTGCCGTCACTGCGATTGCATCGACAGAGCAACTCCAGTACATGGCCGGGAAGGGTGCCTTCATCGAATACACCATGGGGGCCTTCACCCACACCACGCCGATTCCCAAGACCCACTATTACGTGGAACTCGAGTATGCCGCCGACGAGGACATGGCAGGAGCGGTGGGAGGCGGCATCAGGAAAGCTGCCGAACAGATCCAAGAAGTGGGAACCGAGCGTTGCATCATCGCCACCGATTTCGGTGGGTACACGCTTCCGGCTCCGGTGGAAGGCATGCGTGGGTTCATCGCCTCTCTTCTGGATCTTGGGATCAAGGAGGACGGTATCCGCCAATTGGTGAAGAGCAATCCCGAGAAACTACTCGGCCTCCACCAGTAACGTTTCCACCGGCAGGGGAGAGGGGTCCGGTTTGCCAGGTTTCCCACGGTTCTGACCCTGGCGCAAACTTGAGCGGGTTGGCATTGCAGGTTAGAACTACGGGGGTGTGTTGTCTTCTAGGAAAGCCCCCTGAGGGTGCATCGTGTGGCTCCCGCCGCCACGGTCCGCAACGAACGCGGCGAGGGTGGTGGTGATCGGCACGGCCGCCACCAAGCCAACCGATCCGCACAGGGTCCGAACGATCTCCACCGCTATCAACTCGGAGTTCGCCACCATGACCATGGACTGGTCGGACACGGCCAACAGCATCAGCAGGGGGACGCTGGCGCCTGCATAGGCCAGCAGGAGGGTGTTCACAGTCGAAGCGATGTGCTCCCGGCCAACCCGGATCCCGGATGTAACCAACTGGCGAATAGTTAGGCCGGGGTTTCGATAGCGCAGTTCAGCAACCAGAGCGGCCTGGGTCACCGTGATGTCATCCAACGCGCCGAGTGCGCCTATGACGGCTCCGCCCAGGATCAGCGAGCCGACATCCAGACCTGCGAAGATGAAGGGAAGGGTGAGGGCATCCTCGCTGGCCAGTCCGGTGAAGTGGGCGAACTCGAAGAAGGACCAGGACAGAGCCAGGGTCAACCCCAGCGAAGAGAGCGTTCCTGCCAGAGCCACGGTGGTTGTCGAATTGAACCCGTGCACCAGGTACAGGCTGACGAAGGCAATCGCCGAAGCGGCGACCACCGCCACCAGCAACGGATCGTTTCCGTCGAGGACCGACGGCGCCATGAACGCAACAAGCACGATGAGGGTACCGCCCATGCCCAGCAGGGCGAGCACTCCCCGCCGCCGCCCCAACGCAATCACGAACAGGGCGAACAACGCGGTGAGCCAGGCAAGGGGCGCCCGCCGGTCGACATCGGCATAGAAGTAGAAGTCGGTGGACTGCTCGTAACCCAGGATCACCTTCTGACCCACCGTCAGTTTGGGCGCCGTGGGGGCGAAGGAGAGGTCGAACTCGGGTAGGACTATGACCTCTCCCTGGTTTGGACCTTCATCAAGCACCGCCGACACCTGGCGGCAGTTGTGGGTGGTGTCGGCAGTCGAATAACTGCACGGACCATCGTAGATCTCCCGCACGGTGGCTTTGAGGCGCTCGGTGACCAGTCCGATCTCGTCAGCGGTTGCGGTGGCCTCAGCTATTCCCTCACCGGTTGGCCACAGCGCCGCCACTCCGACTGCGGTTGCCAAGGCGGCGCCAGCCACAAATACCAGCACTGCCCGCAGACCGCGGTGCGACCTCCAAGCCCGCCAACCGTTGTCCAAGCTGTGTCGCCCTCCAAGACTGGCGGTGGGCCTGTGTTCCTTATCTCCAGACGGATCGGGTTCTTTCATCATTGCCATCGGGAGCTTAGGAAGGCAGTGGTGGGATGGCTTTTATGGCGGCCTGATATAGTCCCTGACAGGTCTTCGATCGGGAGGACGACATGCCGGCCTTAGCGTACGCAAGCGGTGACACAACGACACCCCTGTTACGGGAAACCATCGGCGAGAACCTCGAGTCGATGGTCGCCCGGTTTCCGGATATGGACGCCATGGTCTCCGTACACCAGGGAATCCGCCAGAGCTACCAGGAGTTCGATGATTCGGTGAACCTGCTGGCGATGGGCTTGCTCCGTCTTGGCCTGCAGGTCGGTGACCGGGTGGGTACCTGGAGCCCGAACTGCGCGGAGTGGGTGTGGCTCCAGTACGCAACCGCCAAGGCCGGGGTCATCTTGGTGAACCTCAACCCCGCTTACCGTACTCACGAGGTGCGCTACGCGCTGGCGCAGTCGGGATGTCGGGTACTGGTTTCGGCTCAGAAGCACCTGTCATCCGATTACCGGGCCATGGTCTCTGAGATACGGGACGATCTTGACGATCTTGAACGGGTGATCTTCCTCGGTACGCCGCAGTGGGATGCTCTGATGGAACCAGGCAGCGAATCCTTGGAGGAGACTCTGGGCGAGCGGATGGCCGGGTTGCATCACGACGACCCCATCAACATCCAGTACACCTCGGGTACCACGGGCTTTCCCAAGGGCGCCACTCTCAGCCACTCCAACATCCTGAACAATGCGTTGTTCATCGGCGAGGCGTGCGCCTACACCGAGATAGACCGGGTGTGCATCCCGGTCCCGCTTTACCACTGTTTCGGGATGGTGCTGGGCACCCTGGCGTGCACCACCCACGGGTCGGCGATCATCCTCCCGGGCCCTGGATTCGATCCCGAGGAGGTTCTGACCGCCGTGCAGGGGGAGAGGTGCACCAGCCTGTACGGGGTGCCGACCATGTTCATCGCCGAGCTTGCCCATCCCGATCTGAAGTCCTTCGACCTGTCGTCCCTTCGAACCGGGATCATGGCCGGATCACCGTGCCCGGTGGAGGTCATGAAGCAGGTCATATCCGACATGAACATGACAGAAGTGACCATCGCCTACGGCATGACGGAGACATCCCCGGTGTCAACCCAGACGATGACCACCGACGACATCTCCAGACGGGTCTCCACCGTCGGGCGCGTCCACCCCCACGTTGAGATCAAGATCATCGATCCCGGCAGCGGCAAGACGGTGGAGCGGGGCAGGGACGGCGAACTCTGCACCCGTGGCTACTCGGTCATGCTGGGCTACTGGAATGATCCGGAGAGGACGGCGGAGGCGATCGACGCCGAAGGCTGGATGCACACCGGTGACCTCGCCACGATGGACTCGGATGGCTATGTGAACATCGTCGGGCGGATCAAGGACATGATCATCAGGGGAGGCGAGAACATCTACCCGCGGGAGATCGAGGAGTACCTGTACGGGCATCCGGCCATCGAGGACGTTCAGGTAATCGGCGTGCCCGATGTCAAGTACGGAGAGCAGGTGATGGCCTGGATCAAACTGCGGGAAGGCGCGCAATCATCCGCGGAGGAGATCAAGGACTTCTGCCGGGGTCGCATCGCCCACTTCAAGGTCCCTCACTACGTGAAGTTCGTCAATGACTTCCCCATGACCGTCACCGGCAAGGTCCGCAAGGTGGAGATGCGGGAGGCTTCGATCGCCGAACTCGGCCTGAAGCAAGCCGCCGGGATTGATTCGGCCTAGTAGATCCCCTGTTGCAGGGCCACCCCGGCGGCGGGATCATGGCGCGTCTGCACCCAGGTGGCGGTTCCCGTGCCCTTGCGGGTCAGAAAAACCGCACCCTCTCCCACGCCGGACTCAAGCGGGTACACACAGTGCGGGTCCCACCCTGCCACCCATCGTCGCTCACCTTCCGCATTGAACAGCGGGAATGCCTCCGCGGCCGACATGGCCATGGCCACCACGCCTGCCTTCTCGATGTGGATTCGCATGCTGGACTCAGTCGTCATGCCCGCCCGTTGTGGAGTGAGGTACACCTTACAGCATCCTGATCCCGGCCGGAACGCCACCGCCGACCGGGGACAGGTTGGTGGCAAGAGGTGAGGTCGATGCTCTCCGATCTTTCCTCCGGGCAGGGCCCTTTCTTCCTCCGGCTATTTCGAGGACCGTCTTATGAAAAGCTGTTTGTGTCCACTGATTGCCCTCTCACTGGTTTCAAACTTGTTAGGCGCCGACTTGACGAGAAGCGACAATCGCGAGTATCCATAGGTGCGGGGATCGAATGCCGGATCCAGTTTGCGGATCTGGCTGCCGACGATACTGAGCATCACCCAGCCGTCTTCTTCGTCACCGGTCTCTATAGCTGTCTCCACGGCAAGCCCGACCGTGGTGATCCACTTCGCGGGTTGCGAGGGTGCGGCCCGCTCCTTTGGTTCTTGGTCCGAGGAAGTGAGATTCTCGGTGTAGACGAACACCTCACAGGCGTTGACCAGGGAACTCGGTGTCTGCATGCGGCCTATCCCCATCACGAAGAGTCCCTCCTCCCGTATGCGTGTGGCCAACCTGGTGTAGTCGCTGTCGCTGGACACTATGCAGAATCCGTCAACCGTTCCGGCATGCAGCAGATCCATGGCATCGATTATCAGGGCGCTGTCGGTGGCGTTCTTGCCCACCGTAAACCGGAACTGCTGAATGGGTTGGATGGCGTAGGTCTGCAGAACTTCCTTCCAACCGGACATATGAGGTGTTGTCCAGTCTCCATAGATGCGCCTGGTGGTGATACTGCCGTGCCTCGCCACCTCGGTCAATATGGGCTCGATGAGAGACGGTTGTGCGTTGTCTCCATCCACCAGCAACGCGATGTGATTGGGGTGCGAATCCTGCGGTGGCATGGTCGGTAGTCTTCTCAAGCGGTGGCGGTTCACCCATCCTACCACTTGGTGGGTGGTGCTTCGGGCGGGGAGGTCATCATCGGAGTGAAGCCCCAACAGTCCGTCACGGGTGGTGTGGCAAGGCACTCTTGGGCGAGTGGTGCACTCGAAACGGTACAGCACACCAAGAGGTGTCACGCTCAAGGGATAAGCTAAAACCATGGTGGTTTACCCGAACGCTGCCGAAGCCAAAAAGCAGGCCGGTCGATACCTCGCGCAATTGGCGACGGAGAGCCAATTCGAATGGAGATCGATCGGATCATCGGCCCTGTTCTGCGAACCTGTTCCCCAGGCGCCCTGTCAGGTGATGGTGTTCGTGGTCCCGGTTGAGGGGGGATTCGCGCCGGTGTTCGGATTCACTGTGGGCATAAAACACGAGACCAGGTATTGGCAGGGTCGCATCGTCGACGAAAACGGTCGTCCTTACCCCCCTGAAACGGCAACAGAGCGACTGCAGGAGATCCTCGGGGTGCTGATCGACTCTTCTCGAGTGTCTGTCTCCATATGATCCGGTACCAATCGGGTTTCGACGCCACCACCGTCGGAGCGGTTGCTGTGCAAATCCGCCAAGTCATAGGAGACCTGGTGGAGGGCGAGTGGGCGCACGGGTTGCTGTACATGATCAGAGAACTGGTGGACAACGCTGTGTTCCATTCGGGAACAAACGGGGGTGACTGTCTGATGGAACTCTCCGAGACCCATCTGCATGTCGTCATCCGAGACCGGGGATGGGGAATCCACCACAGCCTTCAACAGGCTTATGGAGCCATGGATGAGGGCACCGCGGTCCGATGGGCATTCCAAGGAGTGTCCGGCACCGCCGATGATCAGCGGGGCATAGGGCTGCCGTCGGTGCTTCAGCGTACCGAGACAGGAATCGGTCTGCTGTTGGAAACGGGAACCGTGGCATTCGTGGGTACTCAAGGAGAGGGTTACCTGATAGGAAAAAGCACCCAAGGAGTCGAGGGGGTGGTCGCAACGCTCAATATTCCCCGATGGATGCTACGACCTGACGGGGACATTGGGTGATTTGAATGACCGATCCTGGTGGCGCCGAGACGAACCAACCGATCAACACCCGGCCGTCTGCGGCCAGAGACCCAGGTAATGCCGCCGCTGATGGAGAGAACAAGTAGCTGGACTATGCCGAATGGTTCAGACTGCACCTCCCCGGAACCCCTGTCCGCCGGTGGTACCCCGCATGTGCGGGGGAACCGACACGACATGGCCGGGAGATTGGGGAATGGGAAGGTCTATCCCCGCCTGTGCGTGGGCAAGCATCCCATGGAAAGACTAACTTAACATAACGGTGATTATGGGACATATTGACTACAGTGACGGAGATTCGGCCCTTGCGTCTATTGAACCCACGCTAGTCGCCCCCCTTCCGATTTGTTTCGCTTCTCCATTTCGCAGGTCTCGACGTTTCTTTCGATCCCAGGTGCGTGTGGGTGCCGGTCTCTTTGCCCAGTTGCGACGGGTGGCCTTTCACCGGTACCGGACCTGTCGGATCGAACGCCGGGCGGACAAAGATCAATTTCAGCCGAAGTGCTGGGGTTGGCCAGGCAGAGGGGCTGACAAGGGTAGAATCAGGCCGGACGAACTGCGGGGATTGGCAGTTACGTTATGTTAAGTTGGCCCCTGCAATTGACGGGCCTTGCTGTAGGGGTGAGAACACCGTGACTCGGGAGCATCCGACGCTTCACATCAAGGCCCACCGGGGAGTTCAGCGTAAATGAAGAGACCGATACTTGCAGGTCTTCCCATCCCCCACCTCCTGGGAATGGATCACCCGCCGGGGAAGTCCTGGCTTCTCCTCTATCCCACTCCCGACTGATCTGGGAGTGAGGCTCCCTGGAGCTGTCAGGCACCCCGGTCCTAGAACCCGCTGCCTAGGCCTCCTATAAGACGTAAGGACGGTGTCTCCGTTACTTCCGGAGAAGGTTCAGAATGCAAGTACGCCGTGGATTGCATCCAAACGGTGGATCCTTTCATTCTGAAGGTCGGATGTTCCCTCGGTCAGGGCCTTGGTTTCCCGTAGCACGGAATCAAGCGAGAAAAGCCTCACGAAGGCGTCGCTGGTGGCCTTCCCATAGTCGGACACCGACCAGCAGACCATGATGCCTGACTCCCCCGCCAGAATCGACTGGACCGCAACCAGGGCGAACCGACTGGCCAGCAACCTGTCACGGAATGTGGGGTCGCCTCCTCGGACGATGTGTCCCAACACGGTTGCTCTCACCTCGACATCTTCCATATCCGAGACCGCGGTTGAAAGATCGTCCACCAGGGTTTGGGTGGGGATCTTGACCCCTTCGGCTTTGAGGATCAGGACCTTTTTCTTCTCCCGATGGTCCGAGAGTCGATGCCGGACTATGGTCTCCAGCTTCTTCAAGACCTGGTGGAGCTCGGGATTCTTCTCGGGAAGGAGGACCGCATCGGCGCGGGTGGCCACTCCTCCCGCCAACGCAAGATACCCGCAGTCGCGCCCCATTACCTCCACGACGAAAGCTCGGCGGTGAGATCTGGCGGTGTCACTGATGCGATCGCAGGCATCCACGATGGTGTTGAGGGCTGTGTCCACCCCCAGAGCCTCTCGGGTGTGTCCGATGTCGTTGTCGATCGAGGCGGGAATACCCACGGTGGGCAGCCCGTGCTCCGACCACAAGGCATGGGCGCCCGCCATCGAACCATTCCCACCAATGACCACCAGCCCCTCTACGCTGGCAGCCCGTAGCCACTGCACGGCAAGGGCTCGATAGGTGGGATCTCGGAAACGCGGGCAGCGGGCCGTTCCCAACATGGTTCCCCCTTGACCTCCCACCCCGGTCAAATCGGGGATCGGCGCCAGAACTCCGGTACGTGGATCTGGTTCAACGAGAGGCCGCAGGGCACCGTTGATCAGCCCTTCGTAACCATCCTCAACCCCGACTACGTTCACCCCGGCCATCGCTGCCACCTTCACCACTGACACGATGGCGGCGTTCATACCGGGAGCGTCTCCTCCTGAGGTCAGGACGGCAAGTTTCCGAATGGATCGGATTGGATCAGCAGACGGCATAAGTGGTTGACATACTCTGCGGGACTCTTGCAACTCTACAAGGATCGAATTCCTCGAATCCTTTCGGTGGGATTGGATCGGGATCCTTTGTAGATGGGGGGCTTCTATGAAGCCAGGTCGAAGGCTCTTACCAGGAAGGACGCCATCTGATCTCGATTGACGGGACGATCAGGACAGTAGATCAACGGTTCCACTCCGCATCCCTTTGTCACGTCTGCCGAATACAAGGCTTCAACCGCCGGTTTGAGGTCTGGATCTTCGACATCGGCAAACAAGCCGGCAGGCTCGGCCACCGGATCCAATGACTCGATCGCCCGAACCATGAACCATGCCATGTCGGCCCGGGTCACTGGACCGTTTGGATCAAAGCCGATCCTGGAGCGGGGAGGAATAATCCCCAACTCGGTGACTTTTGCTACATATGGCGCCAACCTGCTGGTGGGATTCACATCCTCGAATGCGGTCTCCCGCTGGCTGCGGTCGACTTCCACTCCTAAAGCTCGAAGGATGAATGCTGCCATCTCCGCCCTGGTTACTGTTTGATCCGGGCAGAACCAGGTGCCTGATCGGTTGCAACCAACTGTGACCCCTGCGCCGGCGAGCGTCTCGATGTCCTCTTTGTGGCTCCTGTGAGCATCTACCACGTCTACGAACCGGCCATCGAATAAGGTAGTTACTTCCAACACGAAGCTGTTGCCGTCCCTCTCCACTACTTCCACTCTGAATTCGTCCAGATCGATTGAATCGCCGACATCGAAAAACCTCGGACCTTTCGGCCACCATTGGGAGCGGTATGTCTCCACGCAGAGTGTGGAGTATCTATGTGCCCAATCCGGACAAGCGCTCCCGCGCTGGTCTACACGGGTTATTTCGACCCCTTCTCTGGTTAGGTTGGCGTCGTATCCCTGCTTTAGGCGAACACCCAAGGAGTCAAAGACGTGTGGACTGCTCGAGGAAGGGAATATCAACATCTGCTGGTGATCGCTTCCGAGGGCGCCAATCCGATACCTGGCGTTCCCGCCACCATGAACGGTGACGTCCTCAGGGTCGATCCAGCCCAGTGAATACCGATTGATGGCTGACGTACCGAGGTCATACCCGGAAAAGAAGTCTGTGTCGACGGGGGTAAAGGAATAGGCCCCTTCCACCACAGGGAAATCGGTTGCTGTGGACGGTATCTTACCTCTACCGGACAGCATCCTATTCAAATGCGAAATGCTCTCTCCGAAGATCGCTGGAGTGACGTACCCCGCCCACGCCAGATTCGCCACCACCGGGTCCTTTGCGAAGTCGACTGCTGTGTACAGGGAGCCGCGTATGTTCCCGCGATATCGCAACACCGCGTGTCCGGTCCACGGACTGTCGACACCTGCCCTCTCGGGACGGCCTTCACACCTGTATGTATAGAGGCCCGACCAACTGTAGGGAATTGCTCGTACAGTCGCGGCGGCTTTGATCTCAAGGCGATAGCGTCCCCCTGAGATCCAAGACAGCAGAGGAGCGTGTTCAGTCTCCAAGACCCTTACCGCCTCATTGATGTCGATGACATTGTCATCGTCTGGGAGGCCGCAGATCCACACATTGACGACAGTGGTCCCAACCGGTAGGTTCTTCCCGCGAAAGGCGACGAGGCGCAGAGGGTCCGAATCGTAGGGATCAGTGGCTTGGTAGGCACCCGCCGGAGAAACGGTCAGGATCAATGTCAACCCCGCCAGAAGGAGGAGAAGGATCTTACGTATTATTGTCGAACACCTAACGGGTCTGGTCGCTTAGGGTTCAGGATAGCCTGCTGGGTGACTCCCTGTGGTAGGCAGCCAGTGTTTTCATGCCAGCCATTATCTTCATGCAGATGCAAGCTCAGATCTCGGCCCGAGTGGTAGTGGTTTTCGCCGGTGGTGATCCACCTTCCGTAGAGGTTGTTAGCTGGATTCCCGCCGGGGCGTTTACTATCGCCGCCGATTCGGGACTGGATCATGCCCATCGCCTGGGTTTCGAGGCTGATTTGCTGGTGGGCGACCTGGACTCGGTGTCCCTGAATGCCGCCGAGAGGCATGATGGCGATGTTCAGAAGTACTCCGAGGACAAGGATTACACCGACCTGGAGTTGGCCATGGAGGCGGCGATGCCAAGGGCAGAACAGGTCGTGGTGGTCGGAGGCCACGGAGGGAGGTTGGATCATCTGCTGGCCAACGCTGAACTGTTAGGGGATCACCGGTGGTTGACCGCCGGGATCGTTTGGTTGGCTGGTGAAGATCTGGCCACGGTGGTTCGCCACCAGGCAACGATTCATGGAAAACCTGGAGATCTGGTTTCACTCATACCGCTGGGCGGACATGCCATCGGAGTGACCGCCGAGGGTCTCCAATGGTCATTGGAGAACGCAACGCTGGCGGCGGGGAGCACCCGGGGCGTCTCTAACCGTTTTACAGAAGCGGATGCGCACATATCGGTTCGTCAGGGTGCCTTGCTGGCAGTCCAACCCGGGGCCGTTCTCACCGGTCGACCCCTTATCTAACTCTCCTATATAGCCTTAGAGAAGCCCTGAGCCTTCCCGCTGACGGATGTTCTTCGCCGGGAGTATGCGCTTGCTCCCTACAGCGGGTTCAGGGGTGGTAGACGTCGGGATTAGCGCACCACGGGACCCTTCGTTTGTCCAATCCGGCCAGGAGGTTCTCAACCGCTCGGGTGGCCATTGCCAGGCGCGTGCCGTGGCTGGCCGAACCCAGATGAGGTATCACCAGGCAGTTGGGTAGGGTGAGAAGCGGATGGTCTGCTGGTATGGGCTCCGGTTCGGTCACGTCGAGGGCCGCCGCCCAAATCCTCTCCGACCGAAGTGCCTGATAGAGGGCCTGCGGGTCGACCAGAGGGCCGCGGGCGATGTTCACCAAAGTTGCTGTCGGCTTCATCCGATCCAAGGCCGCCGAGTTGATGAGGTGGTGGGTCAGTGATGTGTAAGCGGCGGTAATGACCACATGATCGGCCTGCACCAACAGGTCATCCAACCCGGCATAGACCGCGCCTGCTTCCTCTTCCACATCGGGTTTGGGTGTTCGGGAGTTGTAAAGCACCTTCATAGAGAATCCCCTGGCCCGTCGGGCCACCGCTGCTCCGATCCGTCCCATCCCCACGATCCCCAGGGTGGTCCCCCACAGGTCGTTGCCCAGCAGCAAGTCAGGATCCCACTCCCCCCAGTGACCTCCCAGTACGTAGTCCCGTCCCTCCGGGATCCTCCGAGCCGCGGCGCCCAGCAGCGCCCAGGCCATGTCGGCGGTGGTCTCGGTGAGGACATCCGGAGTGTGTCCCACCGGGATCCCCCGCCGGGTGCAGGCCGCCAGATCCACGTTGTCCACTCCCACCGCCATCTGGGAAACCACCCGCAAATCGGCTCCAAAGCCCAGGAACTCGTCGTCTATCCGGTCGGTGAGCATCACCAGAGCACCATCGGCCTTGCCAACGCGGTCCAGCAGCAATGCTCGGGGCATCGTGCGGTTCTCCGACCAGGTCCATACGTCATGTCCGGCCAGTTTCTCAGCCGCCAGAGGATTGATCTTTCTGGTTACCAGCACCCGCGCCATGGCACCGAAAGGATAACTCTTCCCGACGGTTGGAAGGCGGGAAGAGGACGGGCCTTAGCTGCGGGCTACTTCCTTCCAGGGAAGCTCCAGGTCAACCCGGGGTTCCCGCGGCAGTCCCAGCACCCGCTCCCCTATCACATTGCGCAGGATCTCCGAAGTGCCACCTTCGATGGAGTTGGCTCGGGAGCGGAGGAACTGCCATTGGGGGCTGTGATCGGTCTCCAAGCTGTCTGGGGTGCGGAATTCGTAGGCCTCGGGGTAGAGCATCCCGTGAGCGCCCATCATGTCAACCGCCCAGGCGAAAGCCTGTTTGCGGAACTCAGCCCACTGCAGTTTCAGTGTGGAACCTTCCGGACCGGGGGTGCCCTTCATCCGGGCCATCCGGTCTCGGATGCTGGTAAGCCGGATCGCTTCCGCCTCCACCCACAGCTTGACCAGTTGGTCGCGACGAGCCTGATCATCGGAGTCGGAATTGCGCCACACCTCCACCGCGGTGGCGATGGCGCCTTCTCCCCGGGGGCTGACGTTCTCTCCAATGATCACCCGCTCGTTCATGAGGGTCGTCACCGACACTCTCCACCCCTCCCCGACACCGCCCAGGCGGTTGCGGTCGGGAACCCGAGCGTCGGTGAAGTAGATCTCGTTGAACTCAGCCTCACCGGTGATCTGGCGGAGGGGCCGCACCTCCACTCCGGGCTGATCCATGTCGATTATGAAATAGGTGATACCCCGATGTTTGGGAACTGCGGGGTTGGTCCGGGCGGTGAGCATCCCCCACTTGGCGTTGTGTCCGAGCGTGGTCCACACCTTCTGCCCGTTCACCACCCACTCGTCACCGTCCCGGACGGCGCTGGTTCCCACCCCGGCGGCGTCCGATCCGGCCCCCGGTTCGCTGAACAGTTGGCACCAGATTTCCTCGGCGGTGAACAGCTTCCGCAGCCAACGCTCTCTCTGTTCGGTGGTTCCATGGACCGCCACCGTGGGGGCTCCCATGCCGTATCCGATCAGATTGCGGGCCACGTTGTCGGATGGTGCTCCTGCTTCTCCCAGCACCCGGTTGACGGAGGCTGCCTCGCCGGGAGAGACGCCCATTCCTCCCGATCCTTCGGGAAGAGACGGCCAGGCCAGTCCCATATCGAACTGGGCGCCCCAGAATTCCACCGGGTCGGTTTCAGTGGGCGGGTGGGTGGAGATCAACTTGTCCAGTCTCTCATCGACCAGACTGCGGACTGCGGTCGGCGCCATTTCTAACCCTTCCTCTCTAGTTCATCCAGAGGGCTGCGTTGGAGAGAACCGTCGCATTGCGTTCCTCTACCTCTGCTTCCAATAGAACCTTGTCGTCCTCCTCCCACATTCGGGTCACGACGGTCTCTCCCGGAAAGACCACCCCGGTGAACCGAGCCTGGTAGCGTGCCGCGCGTTCCGGATCTCCTTCCAGCACCGTGTCGACCGCCGCCTTGCAAACCACCCCGTAGGTGCACAAACCATGAAGGATCGGACTGTCGAAGCCACCCAGGGCCGCAAACGCCGGATCGGCGTGGAGGGGGTTCTTATCCCCCGAGAGCCGGTACAAAAGCGCCTGCTGCGGGAGGGTGGCCGAGCGGACCACATGGTCGGGAACCCGGGCGGGAGCATGGTTCGAGGCCTTGGGACCGGAGTCTCCACCCCATCCCCCTTCCCCACGAACGAACAGGGAAGATCGATTGACGAACAGGACCTCACCACTGCGGTTGTCGGTGGAAGTGATCTCCACCACAATCAGGGCGGCCCGGCCCTTGTCGTAGATGTGGGCGATGCGCGGCTGGCTAGTCACCTCGCCGCTTCCGGGAATCGGCCGGTGGATCTCCAGGTCTTGCTCTCCGTGGAGCAGCAGGGCCCAGTTGATGTCAACTCCCCGGGCCATGGAGAGGGTGGCCATGGAAGAATACGCGGCCACCGTGCCGAAGGAGGGAAGAACCGAGAGATTGCCCTCGTAGGTGTAGGACAGTTCCAGAGGATCGGTGGGAGGAGCGCCTGCGCCCAGTCCCAGGTGATAGAGGATCACGCGGTCCTCGTCCCAGGCGAACTGCCGGGAAGGGAGGCTGGAACCCAGCGCCGCTTCGACGTCAATCGGCATGGATCAACCCCCCATGGCCTTGGCGATGAGCATTATCTCTTCGGTGGAACTCATCGGGATCTCGTATTGGGAGATGTCCCTGATCTGGTCGAGATTGTCGCGGATCTCCTCCACCGAAGGCACCACCTTCATCCCCGAGAACCACCCTTGGTTGGTGCCGACGAAGATGCGTCCGTAGCGGCCACCCCCGGCAGTGAAGATCTCATGGGTGAACTGGTTGGTCTCCGAACACAGATACACCACCATGGGCATGACCTGGTCGGGATCCAGAAAGTCGGTTAGAGGCCCTAGCAACTCCTCGGTCAGCCGGGTCCTGGCCACCGGTGCGATCACGTTGGATTTGATGTTGTACCTGGCGCCTTCGATGGCGAGAACGTTGGAAAATCCCACCAGTCCGGCCTTGGCAGCCCCGTAGTTGGTCTGGCCGAAGTTGCCGAAGATACCGGCATTGGAGGATGTGAACACGAACCGGCCGTACGCCTTCTCCTTCATGATGGGAAAGGCTGGCATGGAGACGTGAAACGCTCCCAGCAGATGTACGTCCATCACTGCCTGCAGTTCGCCGAGCGTCAGGTTTCCGAAGCTGCGATCCCGGAGGATTCCCGCATTGTTGATCACCACGTCCACCGTACCAAAGGCATCCACGGCGGTCCGCACGATCGCTGCACCCCCTTCGGGACTGCCCACCGAGTCGTAGTTGGCGACTGCTTCACCGCCTCGCTCGGTGATTTCCTCGACAACCAGGTCGGCCGGTCGACTGTCACCGCCGGTGCCGTCGATGGCGCCTCCCAGGTCGTTTACTACCACCCGGGCGCCACGACGGGCCAGTTCCAGGGCGTAACTTCGCCCCAAACCCCCGCCTGCCCCGGTGACAATCGCCACCCTCTGATCAAAAGTGATGTCTGACAACGCAAAGTCTCCTGTCTTGGTCGTGCTCAGGCTCCGGTGGGTGTGTCCTCGTAGAGTTCACTGATAACCCCAGCGTACTTGTTCAACACCACATGCCGTTTCACCTTCATGGAGGGGGTGATCTCTCCGGTGTCGGGAAGCCACGCGTCAGGAACGATGGCGGTTTTCTTGACCTGCTCGGCCCGGGCCACCATCTTATTGGCGCCCTCCATTGCAGACTGGATCTCCGCCACGATCGCTGCGTTATTGGTTAGGGCCTCCCAGTCGTCACCCCGAATCCCGTTCTGCTCTGCCCACCTGGGAGCTTCCTGAGGGTCGAGCGAGACCAGCATGGTGAGGTACGGGCGATTGTCTCCCACCATGCACACCCCCCCGACCAGCGGATGGCTGGACACGGCGGTTTCGAGGCTGGCAGGAGCGACGTTCTTCCCCGAGGAGGTGATGATGATCTCCTTCTTCCTTCCTACTATCTTCAGGTTTCCCTGCTCGTCCCACTCGCCGAGGTCTCCTGAATACAGCCACCCGTCTTCGGCGAAAGTGCTGGCGGTGGCTTGCGGTAGCCGGTAGTAGCCGTCGGTGACCACCCCTCCCCGGATCCTGATTTCTCCGTCGTCGATGGTTTCCACCTCCACCCCCATGAACGGTTTGCCCACCGTTCCCAGCGCCAGGTTGCCGGCAGTGGTGCAGGTGGCCGGTCCGGTGTTCTCACTCATCCCGTAGATCTCATAGAGGGGGATTCCCAGGGCATGGAAGAAGACCAGGAGGTCTCGGCTGATCGGAGCAGCGGCGGTGACCGCCAATTCGAGTTCTTCCATTCCCAGACGCGACCTGATCTTCGAGAAGATGATCCGGTCAAACAGGGCGTGCTTTAGGCGCTTGCCAAGCGAAGCGTGCTTGCCGGACACCCGGCCTTCGACCACTACCCGGCCGTTGGCGATGGCCTTGTGGACCAGATCCCGGCGCTTGGGATCCGCCTCCAGTGCCTCTAGGAGCCGAGCTTGGAACTTCTCCCATACCCGCGGCACGCCCAGGAACGCCTGCGGTCGGCAGGCTCGGGCATAGTCTGCCACCTGGGTGAGATCGGGGCAGTAGTAGACCTCCCCCGCGGTGTAGATCGGCGCGTAGTGGGTGCCCGCCCGCGCCGCGATGTGCGCAAACGGCAGATAGGCTAGGGTCCGCACATGAGAAGGCATGTTCATGGTCCGCGATACGGACTCGGCGGTCCACACCACGTTGCGGTGCGTGACCATGACCCCCTTGGGGTCTCCGGTGGTTCCTGAGGTATAGATCAGCGTGGCAAGATGGGAGGGCGTGACCGCCCCGGCGGCCCGAGTCACCGTCTCAGGATCACTTTCCAGGTGGTCCCTACCCTGTTCCAACAGCGTCTCCCAGGAGATGACGTCATCGGGCAATCCATCGTGGGCGGTGTCCATCAGCACGATTCTCTCCAGCCGCGGTAGCTGGGAGCGCACGGCCTGCCACCCTTCCAAGGCCTGCTCGTTCTCTACGATGGCCACTTTCACCCCGGTCTGCTTGGCGATGTATGCGATTTGAGGTGGAGCGAGAGTCTCGTAAAAGGTGATCGGCACCGCTGCGGTGTGGACGATTCCCAGGTCGGCCAGGGCATGCTCGGGGCGGACTCCGGCCGTAATACCCACGAAGTCACCTGCGCCTACTCCCAAGGTCTGCAGTCCGGCTGCGATCTGATGGGTCATCTGCCGCATCTGGTCCCAAGTCAGGCTCTGCCACTCTCCACCTGCGGATTGCCACCGGGCGGCGGACCGCTCCCCATGGTCGTCCGCGGCACGGTTCAAGAGATCCACCAGCGTCAGGCCATCCACAGCTTGGTCAACCTGCCGGCGTTCGGATTGAAGATCACGGTTACTCATTGCTTGCTCTTCCTTCTAGATCAATTCACTACACCCTCTTGGCGAAGTTTATCTATTTGGTGTGGTGAGAACCCGACACCGGTCAGGATTGCGGTGCTGTGCTCACCCCTGGATGGAGAAGGCTTCGGGGTGGCAGTGCCGGTCTCTGAGAACCGGGGCGCTGGGGCCGGTTGCCGCCATCCGTCCACCTCCACGAAGGTGGACCGGGAATGCAGATGGGGGTGCTCGGTGGCTTCAGAGAGGCTGAGGACCGGAGATACGCAGGCGTCGCCCTCGGCGAATTCCTGCGCCCACTCATCTCTGGTCTTTTGCAGGAAGATCTCTGATATCCGGCGCCGCAACTGCGGCCATCCACGAGGATCAAACCGATGAGGCAGATCGCCCCGTTCGATGCCCAACCGGGAGCACATCTCATCCAAGAAATGCTCTTCCAGGCACCCCACCGCCACATGCCGGCCGTCGGCGGTCTCGTAGACGTCGTAGAAGGGAGCGGCACCGTCCAGGAAATTGGATCTGCGCCGGGATGCCCACCAGCCTCCGGCTATCCCAGCGTGCATGATGGCGGTCAGAAGGGCAGCACCATCCACCATGGCGGCATCGACGACCTGACCCCGCCCAGTGGTGCGGGAGGAGACCATGGCCGCCAACACCCCCGACACCAACAGCATCCCTCCCCCACCGTAATCGGCGATCAGGTTTAGGGGAACCGCGGGTCGTTCGGCGGGGCCGATCGCATGGAGAGCCCCGGTTATGGCTATGTAATTGATGTCGTGCCCGGCTGTGGCGGATAGCGGTCCCTCCTGCCCCCACCCGGTGATCCTTCCATACACCAGGCGGGGATTCCGCTCCAGGCAGACATCGGGTCCCACCCCCAGGCGTTCCGCGACACCGGGTCGGAACCCTTCGATGAGTATGTCGGCGCGCTCCACAAGGCTGAGAACTACCTGCTTGCCTTCCGCCGTCTTGAGATCAACTGCGATCGATCGTTTTCCGCGGTTGAGAATGACCTGGCCGGCCGCGTAGTCGACGCCACCACCGGGCCGGTCAACCACAATCACATCCGCGCCCCAGTCCGCCATGACCATACCGGCGAAGGGCCCGGGTCCCAGACCGGCCAATTCCACCACCGAGACTCCCGCCAGAGGGCCGCGGCCAACCGATGAGTCAGAATGGATCGGTGTCTCGGAGGCCGCTTTATTCCTCCGATTCATGTTCTTTGCCTGGTTTGTTGAAACCCTCCACCAGTTCATGACGCCGGCGGGTGGTGGAGATCAGGGACTGCACGATTGCCGCCACCGGTAGCGACAGCACCGCTCCCACGGCCCCCATCAGGGAGCCCCCCGCGATGACGGCGCCCACCGAGACCGCCGGGTGGATGGCCATGGTTCGGGCGGTGACGCGGGGTGCGATCAGCAGGTTCTCGATCTGCTGGTAGCCGATGATCAAGACGACCACCCACAGTGCGGTGCTGGGCTTTTCGATGAGGGCGATGAATACCGGGAGCGCTCCGGCGATGTAGGTCCCGACTACAGGTATGAACTGGGACATCACCCCAACCCAGATTCCCAGGGCCACCGGGTATGGCACGGAGAGTAACGCCAACCCCACCGCGGTGACTACCGCTGACACTGCCGAGAGGATCACCCGGGAGTAAACATATCCACCGGTCTTTTCTATTGAGACCTGCCAGATCTGCAAGAGGAGGCGCTGGCGGGAGGCGGGAAAGAATGAGAGCACCAATCGCAGCATCTTGGGGGTTTCCGCCACCATGTAAAAGGCGAAGAGCAGAATGGTCACCCCTTGAAAGACCACGTTGGCCAAGGTCGTCCCCACCGCCAGAGCCCCGCCGGCCACCTGCGCTCCATATTTCTGAAGGAGGGACCCAAGGTTCTCCAACTGGTTGCGAACCTGGCTGTCGAGCAGGTCGACGTCTACGAAATCGTTGAGCCACTCCTCAGTGGCGGTCAGATAGTCGGGCAGTTTCACGGTGATCGCCGCGGTCTGGTTGATGAAAAGAGGCAGCAGGGTACCCAGGAACATGACCATCAATACCATCGCACCCAAGAAGACCACCAGGGTCGCCCACCGACGATTCCACCTTCGTCTCTCCAGCCAGTCGACGGCCGGAATCAGCGACACAGCCAGGAACAGGGCCAGGAAGATTATCAACAGCAGCGTGGTCAACTGTCCGATCACCCATATAGTGGCTGCCACTCCCAACAGTGTCAGGGAGGCGGTCACCAACCATCGGTTTAGCCAGGGGGGAGGCTGGGCAGACTCTGAGGAGTTACGTTCCAGCGCCACGGAGAAAAAGTCTAACCCAAAAAGGGGTCAACCGGGGAGGGAACCGTCCCGCCCCGGTTGAATGAGCTTTGCGGATGTGGGATCCGTCAGGGCTTTTCGATGGGGACCCCCACCGTGTTTCCGTACTCGGTCCAGGAACCGTCGTAGTTACGAACACTCCCGTAGCCCAGCAAATGGGTGAGCACGAACCAGGTGTGGCTGGACCTCTCCCCGATCCGACAGTAGGTGATCACGTCGTCGTCGGCTTGCAGGCCGACCTCGGCTTCGTAGATGGCCCTCAGTGCGTCAGCGTCCTTGAAGGTGCCGTCGTCGTTTGCCGCCCGCTTCCAGGGAACATTGCTGGCGTGGGGAATGTGCCCGCCTCTGGTAGATCCCTCGTTCGGATAGCCGGGCATGTGGAGACGCTCCCCGCGGAACTCCTCGGGTGAACGGACATCCACCATGGGTTCACCTGCTTTGGAATGATCAAGCACCATGGGGAGGAAGGCCCTGATCTGCGAGTCGTCGCGTTCCACCGCCGGGTAGTCGACGGCAGCGCGCTGGGTGGCTTCTGTGGTTAGGGGGCGGCCCTCGGCCTCCCACTTCATGCGCCCTCCATCCAAGATCCGGACATCGCGGTGACCGAACAGCGAGACCACCCACAGGGCATAAGTGGCCCACCAGTTGAAGTTGTCTCCATAGAAAACCAGGGTGGAGTCGGGGCTGATGCCTTTGCTCCCCACCACCGAGGAGAAGTCGGCACTCTGCAGGTAATCCCTGATCAGGGGATCGTTGAGATCAAGATGCCAGTCGAGGTTTACCGCTCCGGGGATATGTCCCGTGTCATATAGCAACGGATCCTCGTTCGACTCCACAGGAATGACGTTGGGATTGTCCAGATTATCGGCGAGCCAATCGGTGGTTACCAGCATTCCGGGATGGGCGTAGGCGGCGAACTTGGGATTGTCAGTGTCAGACATGCAGTTACTCCGGTTTGATGAGCAGGAGGAGAATGGAAAGTACTCCTATGTTATAACGTTTAAACCCCACCGAATAGGGGGAGTATTCCACCACACCCCCACTGTTATCCTCAAGAAGGATGGCCCTTCCCGAGCGTCTCGAACGGATTCTCACCCTGCTGCAGAGCACTCCCCGCTCTATCAGGGGTCATGCTCTGCTGGATCTGTCGCGCACCCTGCCCCCTTTGCCTCCCGAGTATCACGGAGACATGAGAGACCAGTTGGAGAGAGTTGTCGAGTGCCAAACGCCGTTCTTTCTTGCCACCCGCTTGGAGGAGGATCAAACGGTGAGGATGTTCTTCGACGCCCCCCCTCAGGCGCCCACCATTCGTGGTTACGCAGGACTCCTGTCGGTGGGGCTTGACGGCGAACCGGCCCAGACCGTGCTGGATCTCCCGGAGGACTTCTACTACGGAGTGGGCTTGGAAGAGGTGGTGTCCCCGCTGCGCCTTCGAGGCATGGGGGCGATCGTGGCTACCTTGAAGAATCAAGTCAGAAGGCACCTAGAGCGCGCCGCGGCCTGAATTCTGGAAACTGTGTCCGACCGGTTGGATCCCTGGGACCGTTCTCTCTACGACCTGTTAACTGAATCCGGGAGCGATGCATCTTTGGACCTGCAGCAACTTGCGTCCGCATCGGGATTGTCGGTCACCGTGCTTGAGGCTCTCGCACGGCTTGGAATTCTCATCCCGGAGCGGTCGGTCCCCACCCCTCTCTACAACAGCAAGGACGCCGATGCACTCCAGGCGGGGAAGATGCTGCTCGAAAAGGGCCTGCCGCTGGATGAACTGCTTAGCCTTGCTGGAGAGATGGACGAAGCCATGCGTCCGGTTGCGGCCCGGGTGGTGGAAGTCTTTGCCCGGTTCGTCCGGGATTCGGTCGAGTTCACCGCGGGTTCGGAGATCGAAGCCTCGCAACGCCTGGTAGAGGCCTATCAGACCATGATGAGCGCCACCGGTGAGTTGGTAGCCAGCCACTTCCGGAGAATCCTGCTGCAGACTGCCCGCGACACCTTGGAAGAATCCATCAGCCCGTGAGGCCAGTGATTCGTTCGCTTCCCCTCGAAGGGAGCGGGTTCTCGCCTCAAAGCCTCTCCTCACCCACCTTTGCGTGGATGCACGGCGACTTCTCATTGCGAGGGTTCGGCGAGGCGTGGCGATTTGACCCCGGAGTGGGGAAAGGCCGATTCAGCCGAGCCCGCCATGCCTGGGAGAATTGGCTGTCCGGAGCACAGGTGGATGACCGGGTGGGTGAAACGGGTGCGGGCCCGGTGGGCTTCGCCTCGTTCACCTTCGATCCGCAGGCGCCCGGGTCGGTGGTGGCGGTTCCTCAGATTGTGGTGGGGCGCAACGGCGCCCAAGGTTGGATAACCACTGCGGGAGACGCCGATCCCAGATTTGAGGCTGTTCTGCCCACCGAGGACTCTCCCGACCGCCCTCGTTACCTGGGACCCACCAGTCCGGACTGGCAATGGATGGACTCCGTGGCGAGGGCACTGGCGCTCATCGAAGCCGGTCACCTGAAAAAGGTGGTGATGGCTCGGGACGTAAAGGTGTGGAGCAAGTCGCCGTTCGATGTGAAGTTGCTGTTGGAGAGGCTTCACCGGGCCTTTCCGGAGTGCTTTACTTTCCTGGTGGCCGGTCTGGTGGGCGCCAGTCCAGAGTTGCTGTTGCGGCAGGATAAGGGCACGGTGGAGTCGGTGGCCCTGGCGGGGACCGCCCCCCGTCACGCCGATCCCGTCCGGGATGAGAGGCTGGCTCGGGGGTTGCTCGCCTCGGAGAAGAACCGCCATGAACACGAGTTGACCGTGGAGTCGGTGGAGGATGGCTTGGCTCGGGTCTGTTCTCAACTGAGCCGGGACGCCGTGCCGACCCTTCGGGAGTTGGGGGACCTGCGCCATCTGTCCACGGCTTTCGCCGGTGTCCTGGCCGAGCCGACATCCTGCTTCGATGTCCTGGAGCACCTCCATCCCACTGCCGCCGTGGGAGGCGTTTCCCGCCGCGCCGCTCTGGATGCCATCCGACAACTGGAGGGAATGGAGCGGGCGGGGTATGCGGGTCCGGTGGGTTGGTTCGACCAGCACGGGGATGGCGAGTGGGCCATCGCCTTGCGGTGTGCGGAATTGATGGATACCGGGGCGCGGCTCTTTGCCGGAGCAGGGATCGTTGCCGGATCTCTCCCAGAGGAAGAACTGGCTGAGACGCGCCTCAAGCTGCGGGCGATGACAGACGCCCTGGACTTGCGCTAGTCCAACACCCCGGCCACCCGGCGGGAGGTTTCCTCTCCGACCCTGCGGTGCAGGTGGAGGTTTTCTTCCCGATCAGTGCGAACCTCCACCAGCCAGACCCCGCCTTCCCCCAACGAGGAGTCGACGACGGACGCCAGGTCCGAGGCGCGCTCCAGTCTCCGGTACCCCAATTCGTGGAAAGACGCCAACCTCTGAAAATCGCGTCCATGCGGGGTCCCGAACAGTTTCTCGAAATGGGGATAGCGGGCCTGGGGAAGGAAGTTGAAGATCCCTCCGCCGTTGTTGTTGATCACCACCAGCACACAGGAGGGCCTGCGGGCCAGCAGGAACCCGTTGGAGTCGTGAAGCAGTGCCAGGTCACCGGTGAGGCAGACCACCCGATCCGGATGCTGCCAAGCCGCCCCGAGCGCGGTTGACACCAGTCCGTCGATCCCCGACGCTCCCCGGTTGCCGATCACATTCGGGGGGGTGCGGTGGGCGAACCAGTCCACATCGCGGACCGGCATCGACGAACCCACCACCAGTCCGTCCAGGGGCAGGGCTGCCAGGTCCCGGGCGGTACGGGGCTCGCTGGGGACGTCATCGCGGTCCAGGATCTCGTCGACCGCCATCCGGCAAACCCGTTCGGCTTCCATCCATCTCCCCAACCAATCGTCATTGCCGGTTCTCTCCCCCAAACGTTCCAACAGGGCTTCGCCCACGGCGGCTGGGGCGCCGCTCACCATCTTGGAGACCGCCCGATCCGGATCGGCCCACCCTCCTCGGGACCCGATCACCACCTGGGTGATGGAAGGGTCCGATAGAAGTTTCGACAGGTTGGGGCTGAGTCCGGTGGTGCCGAAACGGAGTACCAGGTCGGGTCGTAAGGCAGGTGGGGAGCCTTGCAGGAGGTGGTGAAAGGTGGAGATCGACGGTGGTCGCCGAGCACCCGAGAGACCCTCGGCGATCAGCGGCCAGCCCAGTCGTTGCGCAAGTTGCCCATAGACTTCTGATCCGTCCGCTCCCTCCCCCACCACTATCACTCCCCTCTGGGCCTCCTCCAGTTCTCCCAGACAGGACAGGTCCACGCCGGGGGTCCCTTGGGTTTGTACCCAGGGTGTTCCTCCGGGGCGTCCCTCGGTGGACGAGCGGAAGCGCGTGGTGCGAGTGCGCCCATCGTCAGCGGCAGGGACAGTGGGTTCCCGGAATGCCAGATTGAGGTGGACCGGCCCGGGACGACCACTCCATCCCCGCGCCTCGGACACCCCCCGGGCCACCGAAGCCCTCCAATAGGCATTGGACTCCGGGCGATCCTCGGCAGGTCCGGCGTCCCAGAACCACCTGACCACCTCTCCGAACAGCTTAATCTGGTCTATGGTCTGGTTGGCGCCGGTCAGCCGGAGTTCGGGTGGCCGGTCGGCGGTGAGCAGGATCAGCGGCACCCCGGAGGCATCGGCCTCCACCGCGGCGGGAGAGAGATTGGCCACCGCGGTCCCAGAGGTGGTGATCACAGCTGCGGGTGACCCGCTCATCCGGGCGGCCCCCAGGGCGAAGAAGGCTGCTGAACGCTCGTCGATCATCACGGCCAGCGATGTCTGCGGATGCTCTTCCACAGCCCGGGCCAAAGCAGCGGAGCGGGAACCCGGCGCCAGCACGAACCTGGTCACTCCCCCCCGCACCAGTTCGTCCACCACGACGGTTGCCAGGCCCACGGAAGCGTTGGGATGGGATGAACTCATTCTCTCAGCAACTCAGCAACCCGTTCCAGCCGGGCAATCATGTGGGAGGTTACCTCTTCTTCCGGTTGCCACCTTTCCAAGAGTTCCGGCGCGGGGGAAGGCCGGTCCAGGCGCATCTCTCCATCCTCTGCAGCCAACGGCCGCCGGACCACATCTGCGGCGAGCAATGAGGCGGTGGCCAGTCCGCAGGCGTAGGGGAGTTCCGGAAGGGCTGCGGCCGCCGCCAGTCCGGTGGCCAGGCCCACGGAGGTTTCCAGGGCCGAGGAGGGGATCACGGGCAAGCCGGTTCGGGAGGCCCAGCCCAGCATCCGTGTCACGCCTCCCATCGGTTGCACCTTCATCACCAGCATGTCAACTCCGCCTGAGTCGAGGACCTCTTCCGGTGTGGCGCCGGAGCGAATGGACTCGTCGGCGGCGATCGGGATGGGGGTGCGTGGTCGCAACTCGGCCAACTCCCGCAGGGTTGCGCAGGGTTGCTCAACGTACTGAAGGTTGAATTCCTCCAAGGCCCGGAGGCGGTTCGAGGCTTCCCCCACTCCCCAGGCGCCGTTGACGTCTATTCGCAGGAAGCCGCGGTCTCCCAAGGCCTCGCGCACCGCGGCGACCCGCGCTACATCATCCATGAAGCTCTGGCCCTCCTCTGCCACCTTCACCTTGGCGGTCCGGCAACCCGACGCCGCTACCAACCGCTTGGCGGACTCGGGCTCAATGGGTGGCACCGTCACATTAACCGGGATGCGGTCTCGCCGAGGTGAAGGAAGTGGGTGGCGGGCCGATTCAAGCCCTGAACCAAGCCAACGCGCCGCGATTGGGTCGCGGTACTCCTCGAACGGAGAGAACTCTCCCCACCCCGCCGGGCCGCGGAGCAACACAGCCCTCCTCTCCTGCAGTCGACGGTACCGCAGTGCCATCGGGATTGCCACCGCCCATGCTTCCAGCCCGGCCAGGGGGCCTCGGTGGTATACCCTGTGCGGCCGAGGGCTCATCCGCCGCCCTGAACCTCTCTTATGTAGGAGACCAAGCGGGATATCTGAGTGTCGCTCAAGTGGTCGAAAGAGGGCATCGTCCCTATCCCCCTTCGTATCGAAGTCACCAGGTAGTCGTCGGGCAGTGACGCACTGGGGCTACCCGGTCCCAGGGGTGGGCCCACCTGGCCTTCCAGTCCGGCGCCGTGGCATGTCGAGCACAACTGGTTGAACAGGTCGGGTCCGGTGGCGTCCGCCGGAGGCGGCGAGGAACACGCGGTCAGAACCACCAGCCACAGGAGCAAGGCGACCCGAAGCGTGCCCGCTCGCAATGATGCCTTACTCGAGGTCTTCAAGTTGTCTGACCGTCTCACCCGTTTGGTCCCACATGTCGCGGCTGGCCACCAGCACCCGATCGTTGGCCACCACCACCACCACGTCGGAGACTCCCACCACCGCGGTCTTGGCGTTCTGGGAGAGTATCTGCACCCCTCGGGCCGCCTCCACCACCGCCGTTCCACTTATCACGTTGTTCTGATCGTCCGGTTCCAAGACCTCTCGCAGAGCCGCCCAGGAGCCGATGTCCGACCATCCCGCCGCCAACCGCACCGCCTGCACCTGCTCGGCGCGCTCCCACAGCCCCTTGGCAACCGAGACCGAAGGGGCTTCTTCGAATTCCGGCCCCAGTACCACGGTTCCGTCGGAATGGCGGCGTGCGTTCGCATATGCCTGGGACGTTTTTGCGGCCACCTCCGGGAGTAACCGGGTGATGGCTTCCCCCATGGCCCGGGCCTGGGCCAGGAACATGCCGCCGTTCCACAGGTAGTTGCCCGACTCCAGGAACTGCCGAGCAGTCTCCACATCTGGTTTTTCCACGAATCGGCGGATGTCGAGCACTCCGGGATGGCTGCCCGGGGCCACCTCCATGTAGCCGAGTCCGGGATGAGGCCGGGTGGGCTGGATCCCAAAGATCACCGGATTCCCTTGTTCGGCGGCCGGCACCGCCTGCCGGATGGCGGCCTGGAAGGCATCCACGTCGGTCACCAGGTGGTCGGTGGGAAGACCCAGCAGCAGGTCGTCGGGTTGGGCCCACAGAGCGGCTGCCATTGCGGCAGGGGCGGTGTTGCGGCCCACCGGTTCGGTCAGAACCGCGGCAGGGGTGCAACCGATCTCTTCGAGATGCTCGATCACCTGCGGGCGCATGGAGTTACCGGTCACGACCAGGGGCGGCCCCACTTCCTCCATCCCCATCACCCGCTGGGCGGCAGCCTGCAGCAGCGACTCACGACCGAAGAGTCGCAGGAACTGCTTGGGCGACTCCGGGGTGGAGAGAGGCCACAGACGGACGCCGATTCCTCCGGAAAGGAGAACGGGAATAATCATCGCCACAGAGGTTACCGACGGGGCGGTTTGGGTCTGTTTAGAAGAACAGCATCCGCAACGCCACCGCCACCGAGGCCATGGCCAGCAGCCACCGGATCAGCCTGGCGCCCTTCTCTATGGCGAGACGGGTACCCAGGTAGGCGCCGATCGAGTTGCCGATCGCCATCACCAAGCCCACCGGCCAGTTGATCTGGTCGGCCCACACGAAGATGAGTACTGCCAAGGCGGTGAAGACCGCGATCAGGAACATCTTGGCGGCGCTGCCCTTGACCAGGTCCAGGCCGCATCCCAACACCAGCCCGCTGATGAGCAGGAAGCCCACCCCCACCTGGATGAAGCCTCCATAGAAGCCAATGCCCAGAAAGGCTGCTGCCCTGCCCCACCTACCCAAACGGGGCTCCAACTGTTCCTTGAGCCAGGCTGACGGTTTGAAGAGCACCGACAGGGCCACACCGATCAGCACCACCCCGAATGCAGTGCGGATAGTCTCCGGGGAGACACGGGTGGCGACCCAGGCTCCCGCCCCGGTGCCGACCATGGCGGGGATGACCAGGCTGAATGACATCTCCCAGGGAACCAACTTCTTGCGTGCGAAGTTGGCGGTCCCCAGGATATTGGCGAACAGAATCGCCACCCGGTTGGTGGCGTTGGCCTCTATGGGACCCAACAGGGGGACAAGAACGATCAGGCTCACCGCTGATCCCCCACCAGCCATGACATTGATGAAGGCGGTTGCCAGACCGGCCAGCACCAGCAGCACCCCCGTTAGGAGGTCCAATTCAACGGTCAAATCGTGCGGGGCCGCGCCGACATAACCCAAGCATCTTACCCAGCCGTATCGGTACTCTTAGGTGTTGAGACGCTAAGGAGACTGTGCAATGAGGCCGTTTCGCTCAATCCCATGCAGGAAGAACTCATGATCACTGATGCCGGTGGGTGGCCTGTTCATGGCAACCAACGCGCCGCCTGGGACGCCGGTTGCCGGTTTTATTTCGACAACCTCGAACATCGCTGATAGCGTCGGACTCATGGAGCAACAGTCCATAGAAGAAGCCCTCAAGGCGGCAGAGGAGGCGGTTGCGGTGGGCTCCGGATTGGCCGGGACCGGCTTTTGGAAGGCGGTGGCGACCGTCAAAGCCAATCCCCAACTGGTTGAAGGCTATGCGTCGCAGATTGCGGAAGTCGATCGCAGGGCATTTTTGCAATGGGCGCTCTTCAGTGTCGGCGCCGGGGTGGGTACCACATTGATGGGGTTGCTCACGCTGCTGGGTGTCGTCTTGGTCGCATGGTCTCACAGCCTGCCCGATCCCTGGAACGGGCTTGTCCTGCTGGGCGGCGGAGGAGGCGTGCTGGTGGCCACTACCCACGGTTTGGGTCACCTGGTGGTGGGCCGCATGGCCGGCATCCGTTTCACGCATTGGTTCGTGGGCTCGTTGGGGAGACCGCAGCCGGGCGTCAAGGTGGACTACACCACCTACCTTCGAGCCAGTCCCCCAGGCCGCGCCTGGATGCATGCCTCCGGGGCACTGGTCACCAAGGTGGTCCCGTTCCTGATTCTGACCCTGGCCCTGTCTTCGGACTTCCCCTCGTGGGCTGCCTGGTTGTTGCTGGCGCAGGGCGTCTTGCAAATCATCACTGACGTGGTCTGGTCGGTGAAACTGTCGGACTGGAAGAAGTTCCGCCGGGAGATGTCCTACGCCTGAGAAGTTCGCTCGGCTCGGCCTTGGAGTTGCGAATCAGCCAGCCCCGAATTGATGAAGTCCCACGTCTCCTTCACCAAGTCTTCAAGTCCCAGCTCTCCGTCCGGGCGGTACCAGCGTCCCACGGCATTGAGGATGGAGAGTATGAAGATGCTGGCCATGACGGGATCGACGCGGTTGTGGAATTCGCCGCTTCTGACGCCTGCTCGGATCACCCTCCTGAAGATTCGTTCATAGCCGTCGCGAGCCGCGATCACCGCTTCCCGGTACCGGTTATCCAATGCTCGAGCCTCGTTCAGGAAGGTGCTGGCCTCGTCGCGATGGTCGAGGATCACCTCCAGATGACCCTTGATCAAGGCTTGGAGGCGGGCAGCCTCTCCCGATGTGGTGTCGAGGGCGTTGCGGGCCGACTCATTGAACAACCGCTCGGCGCGTCGCACCACCTCGAGCAGCAGGTCCTCCTTGGATGAGACATGGGAGTAGATGGAGGACTTGAGCAGACCCAGTTCATCTCCCAGGTCCTTCATGGACGTGCCGTGATATCCACGCAGGGCAAACAGTTTTCCCGCCGCCTGGATCACCGTTTCACGGCTGTTGCGGTTTGTGGCAGTCATCGGCGATCGAAGTCCACTATCAAACGATCAGTTCGGGGAACCGCCTGACATGTCAGCACGAAACCCGCTTCCAGGTCTTCGGCCACCAAGGCATAGTTGTGCTCCATGGCGACCTCACCATCCAGCACCTGGGCCTTGCAGGAGGCGCACATCCCTCCCCGGCATGACCACGGCAACTCATGGCGGACTGTCAGGGCGGCGTCCAGAACCCGGGACTCCCTCCCCATGCGGACCATCGAAGTGCGTCCGTCCAGCGTGAAGGTCAGTTCCACCGCGCCCAGGGGGTCGTCTCCTTTCACCGAGGCACTGTCCGTGGCCGGAGGCGGGCCGGCGAAGAACAGTTCGTCCCGAATGTCCGCGGGTCGCACGCCGCGCTCTTCCAGGGTCCCTCGCACCACGGTCACCATCTGGTACGGGCCGCACAGGAACCACAGATCCACCGAATCGGGATCCACCAGAGAGGCGAAGATGGCTTCCAGCCGGGGGCGGTCGATCCGGCCGCTGAGAAGGGGCGAAGCCTGCTGTTCTCGGCTGAGCATGTGAATCAGGTGGAACCGGTCCGGGTATCTGTCCTTCAGCGCCGAGAGTTCCTCCAAGAACATGATCGAGGATGCCGAGCGGTTGCCCAGCAGCAACGTCCACCGACATCCCGGTTCGACCCGCAGGGTGGTGGAGATCAAGGACAGCACCGGAGTGATCCCGCTTCCCGCCGCCACTGCCGCATAGTGGCGAGTCGAACTGGGATCGGGGTCGATGGTGAACTCTCCCACCGGAGGCATCACATCAAGGAAATCGCCCTCGTTCAGGCAGGAATTGGCATAGGTTGAGAACTTTCCTCCCCGTAGTTGTTTGATGCCCACCCGCAGTTGTCCGGTGCCGGCGTCTGCGCACAGGGAGTAACTGCGCCGCACGTCCTCACCGTGGATCTCGGTTCGCACGGTTACGTGCTGCCCGGGCAGATAGCGAAAGTCGTGCTTGAGACGGGGAGGCACTTCGAATGAAACGGCCACCGACTGGTCGGTCTCACGTTTAACTTCAGCTACACACAGCCGGTGGAAGACGGGCGGGGTCTCCATCACAGTTCCTTGAAGCGGTCGAAGGGCTCCAGGCAACTGCGGCACACCATCAGGGCCTTGCACGGAGTGGAGCCGAACTCGCTCACCTGGCGCACTCCCGTTGACTGGCACCGGGGGCAGAGGGTCTCACCCAACGGTTGTTCGGCAGGTCTTCGGGGAGGGGCGATACCGGCCTGGGCCAGTTTACGACGGCCGGCGTCGGTGATGTCGTCGGTGGTCCACGCCGGACTGAAAGTGGTGTTGATCTCCATCTGCTCAGGTGTGAAGCCGGCTTCGCCCAGCACCAAACGGATGGATTCCCTGATGGCGTCCATGGCCGGGCATCCCGACCAGGTGGGGGTGACTTCCACCACAGCTCGTCCTAGTGCGATGTGAGTGCTGCGCAGCACCCCCAGGTCCGAGATGGTCACCCAGGGAAGTTCGGGGTCCGGCACCGCCTCCACCCGGCTCTGCACGTCCCGAGCGTCGATCACCACTGCATCCCCGGATAGGAGCGTTGCATCCACTGCATCTCGGCCAGCAGGTATCCCAGATGTTCGGTGTGGAATCCTGACCGGCCTCCTGAACGTGAGAACCGGTCGCCGGGGATCTGCAACCCCGCCGATGAAAACGTGTCCCGCACCCGCCTGATCCAAGCAGGTCGCAGTTGCGATGGAGACACCGCTACTTCAGCCTCGGCCAACCTGTCACAAGTCTCCTCCGATTCGAACATCTCGGGAACGAAACGCCACAATTCCTCTACGGCCTGCCGGGTGCGACGGTGGCTCTCCCTGGTCCCGTCACCCAACCGCACCAGCCACCCTGAAGAGTGACGCAGGTGGTACCGCGCCTCCTTCAGTGCCTTTCCGGCAATGGCGGCCAAAGTGGTGTCCTTGGAGTCTGCAAGCGCCTTCCATAGTCCCAGTTGGTAGGCGTCGAAGAAGAACTGGCGGACCATGGTGTAAGCGAAGTCACCATTGGGCTGCTCCACCAGCAGCAGATTGGTGTACTCCCGCTCTGAGCGGAACATGGCCAGTTCGTCTTCGGTGCGGCATTTCCCCTCCAGTTTCCCCGCATATTCCAGCAGCATCCGGGCCCGCCCCAACAGGTCCAGGGCGATGTTGGCCAGGGCGATGTCCTCCTCGAGGTCGTGGGCTCGGGAGATCCAGGCCGACATCCGCTGGGCCAAGACCAGATTGTCGTCGGCTTGATAGAGCACATACCGGAACAGGGCCGAGTCGCGGGGTGCGGAGGGGTTCTCCGTAAGCAACCCGGAAGTTTCGGTTACAGCCATTCGACCTCGGTGGGAACCTGGTAGAAGGTGGCGTCCCGGTACGGCTTGTCGGCGGTCGGTTCGAACAGGGAATCAGCCTCGTCGGCGTCGGAGGCGGTGATGTCAGAGGACCTCACCACCCACAGGCTCACTCCCTCCCCTCGGCGGGTGTACACGTCGCGGGCCGACTGCAGGGCCATCTCCCCGTCGGGGGCGTGCAGGCTCCCGGCGTGGATGTGGGACATGCCCCTCCTCTGCCGGATGAACACTTCCCACAGAGGCCAGCCGGAGGACCCGTCCCTGCCCTGCGGAGAGAAGTCACCGTCTCGCTCCTCGGGCAACCGAGGAACCGAATAAGACATCAGGCCACCGCGTCCCGCCGGCGGGCGGCGTAGGCTGCGGCGGCTTCCCTCACCCAGGCGCCGTCTTCCCAGGCGGCCCGCTTGTGGGCGATCCGTTCCCGGTTCATCGGCCCGTTGCCCTTGACCACCGCCCAGAACTCGTCCCAATCGATCTCTCCGAAGTCATAGTGGCCCCGCTCGGCATTCCAGCGCAGGTCCGGATCGGGGATGGCCAGCCCCAGGTATTCGGCCTGCGGGACCGTCATGTCCACGAATTGCTGGCGAAGGTCATCGTTTGAGACCCGCTTGATCTTCCATTCCATGGACTGCCGGCTATGGGTGGAGGCGGAGTCATGGGGACCAAACATCATCAGCGACGGCCACCACCACCGATCGAGCCCGTCCTGTGCCATCTGCCGTTGAGCGGGTGTCCCCCGGCTGAGGGTGGCCATGATCTCGAAGCCCTGCCGTTGATGGAAAGACTCCTCCTTACAGATCCTCACCATCCCCCGCGCATACGGACCGTAGGAGCAGCGGGTCAGCATGACCTGGTTGGTGATGGCCGCCCCGTCAACCAGCCAGCCGATGCACCCTATGTCGGCCCAACTGAGCGTCGGGTAGTTGAAGATGGATGAGTACTTGTGCTTGCCCTCGTGGAGGAGGCGCATCATCTCATCCCGGGTGATGCCCAGGGTTTCGGCCGCCGAGTAGAGGTAGAGACCATGGCCGGCCTCGTCCTGGACCTTGGCCATCAGGATGGCCTTCCGCTTCAGGGTGGGCGCCCGGCTTATCCAGTTGGCTTCGGGTTGCATCCCGATTACCTCCGAATGGGCATGCTGGGCGATTTGACGGATCAGCGTCTTCCGGTATCCGTCGGGCATCCAATCGGGAGGTTCCACCTTCTCCTCGGCAGCCAGAAGCGCCTCGAAACGGGCTTCTCCCCGGTGGCGGTCTGTCATGCACCACATACTAACGAACGACCGTTCGTTAGTCAAACAGTAATGTCAAGGGTGTATGACAATTCAAGGAGAGAAACATGAGACTCGATGGTATTGAGATCACCTGGCTGGGACATGCCGCCTTCCGCTTCCGCCTGGATGACGGCGTCACCCTTTTGATCGACCCGTTTCTGGCCGGCAATCCCCTCTGTCCCCCAGAGGAGAAACTCCCACACAGGGCCGATGCCATTTTCGTTACCCATGGTCATCGCGACCACCTGGGAGACACGGCATCCATTGCCCGGTCCGCCGGCGCCACGGTCTTTTCGATCTTCGAGATAAAGCGGTGGCTGATGCAACAAGGTTTGGAGGACGACCAGACAGTTCCCCTCAACAAGGGCGGTACAGTGTCGGCGCCGGGCGGGGTGAGCGCCACCTTCGTTCACGCCGTGCATTCCTCCGGCATCTACAGCGAGGAGGGAACTATCAATGGTGGCGCGGCCGGTGGCTGGGTGCTGGACTTTCCCTGGGGACCCACCGTTTACCACGCCGGAGACACGGATGTCTTCGGGGACATGAAGTTGATCGGAGAGCTTTGGGACCCGGACATTGCCTGCTTGCCGATCGGTGGCCACTTCACCATGGACCCCCGGTCGGCGGCCAAGGCGGCCGGCCTACTGGGAGTCGAGACGGTTATACCCATGCATTTTGGGACCTTTCCCGTGTTGGCCGGTCGACCCGACCACCTCCGAGAGCACGGTGGCGGAACATTCCAAGTTCAGGAAATGACGGTGGGGGCCCCCGAGAAGTGACCTGATCACAGGCGACGGGGTAAAGCGGTCTCAGCCCTCCACTCGCCGGTAGGTCGCCCCGAGGGTCAGGTACTCTTCGATGCCCATCTCGGCCCGCTCAATCTCCTGGGGCCGAAGCTCCCGCAGCGGACGGGCAGGAGTGCCCACAGCGATGCTCCAAGGGGGGATCTCTTTTCCCTCCCCCAGCACCGAGCCCGCCGCCAGCCATGATCCCTCCCCCATCACCGACCCGTTCAGGGCGATGGCGCCCATTCCGATCAAGCAGTTATCTCCCACCACCGCTCCGTGCACTAGCGCCAAATGTCCCACTGTCACCCGCTTGCCGATCAGCGTCGGATATCCATAATCGGTGTGAAGCACGGTGTTATCCTGCAGATTGGTCTCCTCCCCCACCACGATCCGATCGGTCTCAGCCCGTATCACCACCCCAAACATCACCACTGCCCCCGCCTCTATCGTCACATCGCCGAAAATCCGGGCGGTGGAGGCGACAAACGCGGTGGGATTGATGACGGGAGCAGCCAGTCGACGGGGAACACGGTCCATGCAGATTCTCTTCCTTGAAGGGTGGGTAAAAGCCTACCGATGGACGAACGCGTAGGGTCAATCCACCGCCATGACCAATGGTCAAGCCTTACGATGGCTGTGGAATCTGCTGGGCGTGATCAAGCCGCCGGTGCATGGCACTGATGAATGCCAGCCACTCCAACGCCGACCCAGCGCCCAATCCGTAGTTGTCATGGTGTGTGAGAACGTTTCTTACTGCCTGGGTCAGTCCCACCGCAAGGAACCGATATCCATTGTGCTCATCCCGTTCTTTCAGGTTTTCCCGATCATTGAATTCGAGCAAGGGTGATTTCTCTGAAAAGGAAGTGTTCATCAGCCCGACTCCGTCGAGATCGGGTCGATCCGCCAACTCCTGCACCCGATTCACAAAACGCTGTGATGCCTTACGCACTGCGTCGTCGTAGTGCCCATCTCTGAATAGGCCACTAGCGATGCCAATTTCAGAATGGAGGCTGTCGAATGAAAGCGAAGCTGGCATTGATGGTTGAGGAGCATTGGCGGCCGCGAGTTCATCGTCTCCGCCCCTCCCTTTATCCGGGGAATTCAACTTACGATGCTCTGCGCGATGTGCTGTGCCGCTTCGGCGCCGGAGACTTTCATGCGTATTAGCCGATTTGGTGATCGGGGCTTTCCCAACACCGACATTTCCTCAAGGTTTGTCAGGGTTGTCATGAAGTTGCGACTGTCCAGTTTCCCGTAGTCATCAGTCACTTTTCTGATGTGTGAGGTTGTGGTCGGCAAGCCGACCGCGGTGAGAGCACCTGCCAGCAGCAGGGCGATTTCTCTAGTAGCGTGGGACTTGGGACCCGCTAGATGTTTAGTCGGAATGGCCAGTCTGGGTTCTTCCTCTGAGGTGTCGAAAATGTGTTGGACATCTTCGGGTGGAATCTTGAAGTAGCGGGCCAGGGCATCTATGCGCTGTTGCTCGCCGTACAAAACGCCATCAGCCTCCTGCGCTTCTTCCGCGGCAGGTTCAGAGGATCCTTCCAAGGCGGACGACACCGAGCTTGATCCAACGCTATTCGTGAGGAGGTGGTCCAGCACCCTTTCAAATGCTGGCAACCGGAACTCATCGTCAAGACTCTTGGTGGCCTGCTGTGCCATGGCTACCAAGCTCTCTAACTCTCTTGTGTCGGTAGGTATCAAGACAGCCCTCCTCAATGTTCTTACTTACGAATCATGCTACTGGCGGGGTGTGACAGTTTTAGTCCGTTTCGATGTTGGAACACTCTGCTTCTAACACAGCACCAATCCCCGACCCGGCAGGCTGTTCACGGACCTTCTCTGCTACTCATGCGTCGAGGTAGGACTCGATGGGCGGGCAGGAACATTGCAGGTTCCGGTCACCGGTGACCGAGTCCACTCTGCCCACCGGAGGCCAGTACTTGTCGGGAGCAAGGCCGGGTACCGGGTAGGCCGCGGTGGATCGAGGGTAGGGATGGTCCCAGTGGTCTGCCGTAACCACCCGGGCGGTGTGGGGGGCGTGATGGAGAGGATTGTCGTCCCGCGGCCACTCCCCTGATTCGATCCGTCGTATCTCCTGGCGAATGGAGAACATCGCCTCCAGGAACCGGTCCAGTTCCGCCAGCGGTTCGGACTCGGTGGGTTCGATCATCAGGGTGCCTGGCACCGGGAAACTGAGGGTGGGAGCGTGAAATCCGTAGTCGGTGAGGCGTTTGGCCACATCCTCGGCGCTGACCCCCGCCGACCCTACGTATTCCCGCAGATCGATTATCACCTCGTGCGCCACTCTGCCCTGTGCCCCGCGGTATAAGACCTGAAAGTGCTCGGAAAGGCGTTCGGTCAGATAGTTGGCCGCCAGAACGGCGGTCTCGGTGGCTCTCTTCAGGCCGGGTCCGCCCATCATCCTCATGTACATCCAGGGGATGGGAAGAATCCCGGCGGATCCCCACGGAGCGGCCGAGATGGGTCCGATCCCGGTGGCAGGACCGGCGTGGTGCTGCATGGGATGATTGGGAAGGTAGGGAGCCAGGTGTTTTGCCACCGCCACCGGACCCACTCCGGGACCCCCGCCGCCATGGGGAATGGTAAAGGTCTTGTGGAGGTTGAGGTGGGAGACATCGGCGCCGAACCCTCCCGGTTGAGCAAGGCCTACCAGGGCATTGAGGTTGGCGCCGTCCACATACACCAGACCGCCGGCGTCGTGAACCATTTCGCACACCTGTACCACCCCCTCCTCAAACACTCCGTGAGTGGAGGGATAGGTAATCATGATGGCGGCCACATTGTTACCATGATGGGCCAGTTTTGCCTTCAGATCGATCAGATCAACGTTCCCCTGGTCGTCGCAGTCCACTACCGCGATACGCATGCCGGCCATCACCGCAGAGGCGGCATTGGTCCCGTGTGCCGAAGAGGGGATCAGGCACACCCGGCGTTGATCCTCGTCTCGGCCTTGGTGGTAGGCGCGAATCGCAGCCAGTCCGGCCAGTTCGCCTTGTGACCCGGCGTTGGGCTGCAGCGACACCGCCGCATAGCCGGTAATCTCCACCAGCCAGTCTTCAAGATCGGTGAAGAGTTGCAGGTACCCCTGTGCCTGGTCGATCGGTACGAACGGATGGATGTCGGAGAACTCCGGCCAGGTGACCGGGATCATCGACGATGCCGGGTTCAGTTTCATGGTGCAGGAACCCAGAGGAATCATGGTCCGGTCCAGGGCCAGATCACGATCGGACAGTCGCCGGATGTACCGAAGCATCTCGTGTTCGGAGTGGTAGGTGTTGAAGACGGGATGGGTCATGAACCGGGTTTGCCGCGCCAGTTGCTCTCCGAACGCCGGACTGACACCCGCTTTCGGAAGTTCCGCCCCGAAGGCGCGCAGCACTTGCGAAGCCGTTTCCTCATCGGTGGTTTCGTCCAGGGAGAATGCCACCGTGTCCCGGTCGGCCCGGCGAAGATTGATCCCAGCCGCCAGAGCGCGGTCCATGACCATGTCGGCCGACTCCCCCGCTCTCACCGACAAGGTGTCGAACCAGGCGCTGTTGACCAGTCCCCAGCCTGCCGATCGCAGACCCGCCGCCATCCGGGAAGTTAGGTCGTTGATGCGCCGGGCAATGCCGGTCAGACCCTCCGGTCCGTGATATGTGGCGTAGAAGGAGGCCATCACTGCAAGCAGTACCTGCGCCGTGCAGATGTTGGAGGTGGCTCGCTGGCGCCGGATGTGCTGCTCGCGTGTCTGCAGCGCCAAGCGAAGGGCGGGATCACCGTTGGAGTCGATAGACAACCCTGCCAGCCGCCCCGGGAGGGTGCGAACGTGGCGTTCCTTGGTGGCAATGAACCCGGCATGAGGGCCTCCGAACATCATGGGCACCCCCAGACGCTGCGAAGATCCCACCGCGATGTCGGCTCCCCAATCCCCCGGCGGGGAAAGCAGTGTAAGGGCCAGCAGGTCGGTGGCGACCACCACCACCATGCCGGCCGCCTTGGCCTCTTCCACCGCGGCCACCAGGTCTGCAACCTGGCCGCTGGCCCCCGGGTAATGGAACAGGACACCGAAGGATTCCCCGTCGAGGTAGTCCATGTCGTCGGGATGGTCCGTCTGCACGTCGATGTCCATCCAGCGGGCCCGGGCGCGGATCACGTCGATGGTCTGGGGGAAGGTGTCGGAGTCCACCCAGAACCGATGCGCCTTTCGACGGCGGGAGATGCGGCGCGCCATGGTCATTGCTTCGGCGGCGGCGGTCCCTTCATCTAAGAGGGAGGCGTTGGAGACCTCCATCCCGGTCAGGTCAGAAACCATGGTCTGGAAGTTGAGCAGCGCCTCCAACCGGCCCTGGGAGATCTCCGGCTGATAGGGGGTGTAGGCGGTGTACCAGGCCGGGTTCTCCAGGACCGTGCGCTGGATCACCGATGGAACATGGACGTTGTAATAACCCAGCCCGATCATGGAGGTGAGAACCTGGTTGCGGGAGGCGATCTCCTTGAGGTCTCGAAGTGCCTCGGGTTCTCCCAAGGCCGAGGGAAGGGCGAGTTCCTCTTGTTGACGGATGGATGCCGGAACGGTCTGGGCCATCAAGTGCTCAAGAGAATCGGCTCCCACCACCTCCAGCATCTTCGAGATGTCCTGGCTGCGCGGCCCGATGTGGCGGTCTGTGAAATCAAGGGGCTGGCGGACAGGCATTGCACCTCCTCGGGACGTGAATAACAATCCTCCCTGCTGTCCCGTTTGCCTGAGAGTTTTCGCCCCTTCAAGGAAGGAACTTGCTCCTTCGGCGGCGGTGGTGCCCGCCCTCTTCAGCACTGCCTCTTCAACGCGGTCCATTTGCCTGAGAGATTCCTGGGAGGACTTGCCCCTTCGGCGTCTCGACGAGCGAGACTCTCCCGCGTTGCATCAACGGCTTTACTTTTCGTAAGAGTACCACAGGGTCTGAATTGGGAGGGTGAATACCAATGCAGAAATGTGTCCGACCCGTCGGTTAGGCTCCTGACAGTGAGTGCCGCGGCCGTTGTCCTGTTCGGTTTACTGGGAGGAGTAGTGGCTGCCGTCCAGAGCCAGATGATGGGACAGTTCGAGCAGAGGGTGGGGATGATGGCCGGCACCGCCGCCAATTTCATTGTGGGGGCAGTGGTCATGGTGGTGATACTGCTGGCGATCCGAGGCCCGACCCTGGCGGAGTGGGGGGAGGTGCCCCCTTACCTGTTTCTGGCAGGCGTCACCGGGATCGTGATCATCAGCAGCATCGCGTTCACGGTTTCCAGGGTGGGGGTGCTGGCCGGTTCCATGCTGCTGGTGACCGCCCAGTTGACCGGAGGGACGATCATCGATCACTTCGGATGGTTTGGGGCCTCGGTTCGGGAAGTCTCCCTTACCAAGTTGTTGGGCATCATGTTCCTGATTCTGGGCGCTCGATTGGTGTTGCGGTGAATCGGGCCGTTGTCTCAGAGAGCTATCAGGGACAGGGCGACCAGGGATAAGACAAGACCCACAACCCGGTGGGGAGGGATGCTTTCCCTGTAGACCAGGAAGGCCATTATTGCTACCACTGCAGGAAACAAGGACGACGCTACTGCCACCAGTCCCAGTGGCCCGATCTGCACCGCCAGCAGGTAGGTGAGGTTCGCCAAGACAGTGCCCCCGGCAGTGAAGGCCAAGAAGAGTTGCTTCCTTGGCAATTCAAGTGGAACTCGCCGGACCTTCACCAGAACTCCTGCGGCGGCGAGGCCGGCGACTTTGAAGGGAATCAGGGGCCACATCCCGGCTTCCGGTGATATTTGCGCCATTCCGATGTAAACCAGGGAGAAGCCCAGGCCGGCGGCGAGTCCGTACGCCGCCTTCCCCGAACCGCGGTTCGCCCTACCCGGCCGGTTGTGGCGGCGTCGGGTCGCCACTGTCATCCACATAGCCGGGGCGACCAGAATCACTCCCATCCACGCCAACGGGCCATAACGCTCTCCGATCAAAGTCCCGAACAGGAAGGGAACCAATGACAGGGTGACGGCGGACACAGGAGAAACCACCGCCATCTTGCCCTTTGCCAGGCCCTGAAAGTAGAACATCACCCCGATGACCCCGGCCAGGCCACTTAGTCCCCCCCAGGCCAGGTCCGGGAGGGTAAAGGAAGCACCCACCACCATATGGTGGCCGACCGCGATGGCGGTGGAGAGAACCAGGCCCGTGGTGTTGGACCAGAAAGCCACCGCGAAGACGGGACTGCGGCGGGTGGCCATTCCCCCGGTGAAGTCGAACACCCCGTACAGGACGGAAGTCAGTCCGGCCAGGAAGATGGCCATAGGGCTACGTGACCGAGGGTGGCAGGTGGGGGCATGAACATATCATATGCTTGGGGGTGGCGCTGAAAAACGCATTCCTCGAACCGCACATCTAGAAGGTGTTGAAGGGTTGGCCCCCAATGGGGTTCCAACCCGGTCAGGGTGTTTGACGTCCATCGGTGGGGTGCGGAGGTGCCCGACCTAACCCTCAACTCGAGGTTATGAGAGCCAAGGCAGCCACCGAAAGGGCCAGTCCCGCCATCCGTTGAGGGGAGACCTTCTCTTTTGCTACAACCAGGGCCAGCAGAACCGTTACGGCCGGATAGAATGATGCGGCCAGTGTTACCAGGCCGAACGGTCCGATGTGGACCGCCGCCAGATAGGTGACGTTCGCCAAGGTGTACGCGCCAGATGCAAGCGCCAGTGGGCGAGCATTGGGAGGCAGGGTTGGCAGTTCCCGGCGGGCCAGCAGCAGGATCCCCAGGAGAAGGAGGCCGGTGCTTCTGAGTGTGAGGATCGGCCACAGTCCAGCTTGCGGCGAGGTCTGCGCGATGGCAATGAACCACACGGAAAGAGCCAGGCCCGCGGCCAGTCCATACAATGCCTTGCCCGGGCGATCCTGGTCCTTGCGCCGATGGACGGTCAACCACAGGGCGGGAATGGCCACTGACACCCCCAACCACGCCATCGCCCCATGCTGCTCCCCGGTTACTACCGCAAACAGAAACGGCACCACGGCCTGGGTAACTGCCGAGACAGGCGCCACCACTGCCATCTGACCTTTTGCAAGACCCTGAAACTGGATGACCACCCCCACTATGCCAGCCACCCCGGTCAGGGCCCCCCAGGCCACATCGGTCAGGGTCATGGAGGCGCCGATCACTTGATGGTGGACGATTGATGCCAACGCAGCTATGCCCAAACCGATGAGGTTGGCCCAGAAGGTCACGGCCAGGACCGGGGCGCGACGGGTTGCCGTTCCCCCGGCGAAATGGCAGGATCCGTAGATGAGGGCGGTCAGTCCTGCCAGGGCGAAGGCCATGCGTCAGAGTGTGATCAAGACCAGGGAGACCATTGAAAGGGTGAGACCCAGGATCCGGGTGGGTGACATCCTCTCCCTTTCCACGAACCGCGCCAACAGGGCGATCACCACCGGATAGAAGGAAGACACCACGGCCACCAGGCCGAACGGGCCGATCCGAACCGCCAGGAGATAGGTGAGATTGGCCAGGATGTCCCCGCCGGCCAAAAACGCCAGCGGACGCGCCCTTCTGGGGAGGGTGGGTGACGTTCTACGGGCTCCCATGATGAATGCCAACAGTGTCAACCCTCCAACGCGCACTGCCACCAGGGGCCAGAATCCCGCGTCGGGTGAGGTTTGGGCGATACCGATCAGGAACAGCGAGAAGATAAGACCCGCCGCCAGACCGTATATTGCCTTGCCGGGTCGTTGGTGATCGGTCCTCTGCTGAACGGTGAGCCACAGCGCCGGAAGTGCCACTGCCACTCCCACCCACGAAGAGATGCCGTATCGTTCTCCCGTGGCAACTCCGAAGAGCAGGGGAACCACCGCCAGGGTCACCGCCGACACCGGCGCCACCACCGCCATCTGGCCCTTGGCCATTCCCTGGAAGTACATGGCCAGGCCGCCGACTCCGGCGACGCCGCTCGCCAGGCCCCAGGTCAGGTCGGCAACGGTTGGAGAATCTCCTATCACCACATGATGGATGGCCGAGATGATCACGGCGATGCCCAGGCCTACCACATTGGCCCACAGGGTCACTGCCAGGACCGACGCTCGGCGAGTGGCCAGTCCTCCGGCGAAGTCACAAAACCCGTAGAGAAGTGAGGTTAACCCAGCGAGAATGAAGGCCATGACTCTTAGGGACTGTGAAGGCGTCGAGATACAAGGGTCATAAAAGATGCCCGGTGCCGGAACGGGGCAACGGGCCGGGCGGAGATTAGCAGAGTCAGCCGGTGACCTACTGGGAGGTGTGTGGCTATTGCTGGGATGCTAAGCGCGGTGGGCGCCGATTGGTAGTGTTCGTTTCCAGATGCGAAACGATCAACGCACGATCTTCGGGTGGGCAATGTACGACTGGGCCAATTCTGGTTATGTCGTTATCGCAGCGGGGATCATTCCCGCCTACTTCGCGTCAGTGATCGTTCCCGAAGAAGGCTGGATGGGTTTTAGCGCCGAGTCTCTGTGGGGATACATGGTGGGGTTGATCTCCCTTGGGATGTTCTTGATAACCCCGGTGCTGGGAGCAATAGCCGACTACAGTGCCCGGCGCCTCATGTTTCTGAGGGTTTTTGCCTTCGGAGGGGCCCTGTTTGTCACGTGTTTCGCTTTTGTCTCCACCGGGGATGTGCTCCTGGCCATTTTCATGTTCTTGATGTCACACTTCGGACTCGCCGCCAGCAACGTCTTCTACGACGGCATGCTTCCCAATATCAGTACCGACGACACCATTGACGGGATCAGTTCCAAGGGCTATGCCTACGGGTATGTGGGAAGCGGCGTCTACCTGCTGCTGGCCCTGGTGTTCATCTTCTACTCCGAGAACCTGGGATTCGGGGAGGATCAGGCTGCCCGGCTCGCTATTGGTGGGTCCGGGTTGTGGTGGGCAGGTTTTGCCTGGTACGCCTTCCGGAGAATGCGGGAAGTTGGGGAAGCCCGGGAACCGCTGGGAACCGGAGCAGGCGAGAGTCGATTGCTGGCTTACATGCGGCTGGGTTTCAGCAGTACCTGGGGTACCTGTCGACGCCTTTCCGGACACAAGCAGTTGTTGTTGTTCATTGTGGCCTACATGTTCTATATCGACGGGGTTCAGACGGTCATCAGCATTTCCGCCATTTATGCGGCCGAGACACTGGAGATCAGCACTACCTTTATTGCCTTCCTGCTGCTGGTCGTGCAGTTCACCGCGTTCCTCGGCGCTCTGATGTTCGGACGATTGTCCGATCGGATCGGACCGAAACGCTCGGTGTTGATCGCGTTAGTGGTCTGGTCCTTCGTCCTGGTGGCCGCCTACTTCCTTCCGGTGGGACAGAACTATCCCCTGCTGGCCCTGGGAGTGGTCATCGGTGTGGTGATGGGTGGCACCCAGGCGCTGAGCCGCAGCCTGTACGGATCGATCATCCCCGAGGAGGCATCGGCCGAGTTCTTCGGGTTCTTCTCCGTGTTCACCAAATTCTCCGCTATCTGGGGGCCGATCATTTTCGCCACTTTCCGCCAAGTGACCGGATCCAGCCGACCCGGGGTGCTGTCGCTGGCGGTCTTCTTTGTGGTGGGATTCGTGTTGCTGAGTCTGGTTGACGTGGATAAGGCACGCGCCGCCCGTACCGAATGGAGTACTCCCAGTAGTTGACCCACCGGCCAACCCTTGGGGCCTTACCTGATGGCGATGCCTGTCTCGTCGTCGAAGAAGTGGAGCTTGGAGATGTCGAGCATCAGTTGGATCCGATCTCCCCCGGTCGGCGCCAGGTCGGGATCCACCCTGGCCACGAACTTGGTGGTGTCTCCCAGCGATGCGACGTCACTTCCCTCGTCTTCAAGCAATTCCCGGATGTCGGGAGTGATCACCGGAGGGGCCTGCTTGCTGAAGTGAACATAGGCTTCCGAGCCCAACTGCTCCACCAGGGTGGCGTCAGCGGTGATCATGGCTCGCCCGTCGGCTTCCGAGGCCGGGGAGTAGATGTCAAACGCTTCGGGTCTGATACCCACCACGATCTGGCGGTCCTTGTAAGAGGCCAATTGGGAATGCTCGGTGAGCACCGAACTGGAGAGGGCGACCTCCTCGTCTGCAAAGACCAGTGATACCTCTCCCCCCTGGGCCTTGACGCGGCCATAAACGAAATTCATCGAAGGGGAGCCTATGAACCCGGCCACAAAGAGGTTGGCAGGGTGGTCGTACAGCACTCTGGGAGTGTCGATCTGCTGCAGGTTGGTCTGGTCTTCGCTGGCCTTGCGCAACACTGCCACCCGGTCTCCCATGGTCATCGCTTCCACCTGATCGTGGGTCACGTACAAAGTTGTGGTCTGGAGACGCTTGTGCAGTATTCCCAACTCGGCCCGCATCTGCACCCGCAGTTTTGCATCAAGGTTTGATAGAGGCTCATCCATCAGGAAGGCGGCCGGTTCCCTCACGATCGCTCTTCCCATTGCCACCCGCTGGCGCTGCCCGCCCGACAGGGATTTGGGCTTGCGGTCCATCAGTTCTGATATCTCGAGAACGGAGGCTGCCTCTCGCACCTTCTGTCTGATCTCTTCACGGGGCATCCGGCGCATCTTCAGGCCGAAGGCCATGTTGTCGAACACGCTCATGTGGGGATAGAGCGCGTAATTCTGGAAGACCATGGCAATGTCACGATCTTTGGGGGAGACGTCATTCACTACCTTGTCGCCGATCCGAAGAAGTCCCTCCGTCACCTCCTCCAACCCGGCAACCATCCGCAAAAGGGTTGACTTCCCGCATCCCGACGGGCCGACCAGCACCACGAATTCCCCGTCGTCGACCTCGATGCTCACATCAGTTATCGCCCTGGTCCCCCCCGGGTAGACCTTTCCGACTCTTTCGAAAGTGATGTTGGACAATCTGCTCTTCCTTCCGGTCCGGTTTTCCTGAGGCAACTTGAAGGATAACCAATCGCTTCGGGAAGAGGGGTCTTCAATCAGGGCAAATCGGCGGGGAGATTGGGTCCTCCACCTGGTGCGTCCCGACGGCCGACGGCCCGTCTCCGCTGGTCGGTAGTCCCCCGGACTCCCAGGGGACAGTTTTCCTGCCGGTCGGTTGCCTGGCGACTTGAGATTCAGCTCCAGATGATGATGCCGGCGTTGACCATCAGCGAGATTGCGGTGGCCGCTATCGCCACTCCCAGGGCGATCAACCCGAAGGCCTTCCGGAACGGCGCCCCGAACACGTAGGAGGCCAGCACCCCGGTCCAACCTCCGGTCAGCGGGATGGGGATGACGACCAGTCCACCAGGGCCATATCCCGCAGGCGGACGAACAAGGCAGTGTGACGGCGCCGGGTTCGGGCATATAGCCGGTCGAGGAAACGGCGCATCCAAGGTAGCCGTTGGGTGGTGCAGTACCGGTCGCACACTCCCGGAAACCAGAAGAGAACTGGCAGAGGAGAGAGGTTGCCGACCACTGCCGAGATCCAGGTGGGGAAGGGATCCATGCCCAGGACCAGGCGACCCAGTGGTTTGCCGGCCCGCATTTCCACGACCGGGAGGGTGGATGTGATCGCCACCGCCTTGGGATTGGTTACCCCCACTCCCCTAGTGGTATGTCGCGGTTTTGGTTGGGTGGTGGAGGGTTGCGCGTCCTCGTTGGACTTTTTTGATGATTTCTTGGGCGGTTTTGTGCCAGATGAAGGGTTTGGGGTCTTGGTTCCAGTGGTCTGTC
>MKWU01000896.1_pt1 | contig 54756 bp, 4 predicted proteins | sample 809101 | NCBI WGS metagenome assembly MKWU01 (sample SAMN05860141, study PRJNA318959) | sponge metagenome | host: Aplysina aerophoba | place: Slovenia: Piran, Adriatic Sea, Gulf of Piran | collected 2013-05-07 | reverse complement strand
GACATCACTCTTCAGAATGCTGCTTCCATTGTGAGTGAAAACTCCATCACTCTTGGTGGGGATGCTGTCCAGGAAGGAAACACTGCCTTTGTGGACATCACACTCTCTTCAGTAAATCTCAATGCTCTGAAGATTAACACTGGATTCGCCGTTGATGCAACCACTACCTGGATATCCTTTCCAGTAACTGCTTTTCAGAGCACTCGTGAACTCCTTGTGGAACCAATCCTCAATGTGACTGCAATGATGGCTGATGGTTTCACAGAGGATTTACAGCCCTCAGTTATTGATCGAGCCATCTTGGACCTGAATGTTGGATACCTGAACCTGACCTTTGATGAACCTGTTCAGTTGGCCACCTTTAACATCTCTGCTGTGACCATCTTAAATGATGCAACAGGCTCCACCTCCTTGCCTCTTCAGAGCTATGCCCCTGGAAACAATTTGGCCTCTGCTGACCAGACCCAACTCAGTATTCAAATTAATGTCCTTGACCTTGATTCACTGAAGATGGACCGAACCATTGCAACCAATCGATCGACCTCATTCCTGCAGTTGACAGCAGGTGCTGTCTTAGACTACAACATGGTACCCCAGAATGTTACTGACATCTTGCCTTTTAATGGGTTTGTACCTGATAGGACTGGACCAAGGCTGATTGATTTCTCATTGGACTTCAGACGAATGTTCCTTACATTTGACGAAGTTGTGGACATCTCCACTCTGGATCTTAGTGCATTGGTATTCACAAGTGTCTTCAACTCCACTGCCTACTCCCCCAGCACCAGCAATGCATCATATGGCAACCCAACCTCTGTCGTTATTATTGAACTCTCTGACAGTGACTTTGCAGGTATTACCAGCCTCGGCAATGCTCAGTCACTAGTTGTCCAGAGTGCAGTGGTGTTTGACTTCTTTGGGAATCCAATCCAACCCATTAGAGACCTGGGAACAGCCACAGGGCCAGATATTACACCCCCTAGACTCTCACAAGCCAACCTGGATGCCAACACAGGTACACTGATTTTGGGCTTTGACGAAGTCCTGCCTGTCTCCAGTGTTGATCCAACGCAAATCACACTCCAGGACTCAGACACCAATCCCACACAGATTTTCTCTCTTCGCGGTGATCTCACATCTACAGCTAACAGTTCATCCTTTGTCATCACCATCTCTGAAGATGACCTTAATACAATCAAAGCCCTTGACCCTCTCTTACGTAGCTCAGGAATGCTCTACATTGACCTCACAGCAACAGCAGTGACTGATTTTAGTGGCAACAGACTGGACACTACCAATCTTCCTCTGCGTGTAGTGGTATCACGCAGAGATTCGGTTAACCCTGTATTGCGGTTTTTCAATGTTGATTGGAATGAGGGTACTCTTACCATCTTCTTTAATGAGCCAGTCCTATCAACAATGGTGGACTTCGCTGCTATCTCTCTTCAAGAGTTCTCCAATGCTTCTACTGGCCTCTCTGCGTTCCTCACCAATGGAACAGTGGTGAATGAAGACTCAAAAGAACTAACTGTTACACTGAGCACAGATGATTTGAATGAGGTTTTTAGACTGCCCTTTTGCACTTCTGCCAGCAACTGCTTCATTTCTGTGGAATCAGGTGCTTTTGTGGATGTCTTCAACAATCCTGTGCAACCAGTTTCACCATTCAGTGCCATTGGAGCTGTGAACTTCACAGAGGATGAACGACAACCTAGGCTGGCACAGTTTGCATCACTGGACTTGAGCAATGGAACATTGACATTGAGTTTCTCAGAGACTGTTAATGCTAGCACAGTGCTGGTGCCACAACTGACACTGCAAAGTTGGACTGACCAAACAGCTCCCAATTTTGTACAGATTCCACTCAGTGCTGACAGTCATGTTACCAGTATGGATGGACCCACCATCAGCATTCAGCTATCCACCGACGACCTGAATCGCATCAAGGCCACACAGGCTAATCCCAGTGGCTCTGTGTGTGCAGGGAGGTTCTCCTGTTTTGTACGCATCACAAGTGCTTTTGTGATTGACATGAATGGCAATAACAACAGTGCTGTTGAAGATTCATCGATTCCAGAGCTCTTTGAAACACCCAATGAATTCCTTTCAGATGTGATCAGTCCAAACCTTATAGCTTTCAGTCTTGATCTAACTAGTCAGCAAGTCTCGTTTACCTTTGATGAGGCAGTAGACTACAGAGTCCTCAGAACAGACTTCATCTTTATCCAGGGCTCAGCTGATGCTTCCACCAACATCCAGCTCTCTTCGCTGGATCCTGCCAACCTTGTCAATCCAACATTTGGACCGACCGTCACTGTGGCACTCACAGATGATGATATCTTCAATCTCCAGTCAGATGACACAGTGGCAACTAGAAGGGAGAACACCTACCTCATTCTCTCGCCTCAGGCTATCTCAGACATTGCAGGACAGCCTGTTACAGAGAGGGTGACAAATGAAAGTGCTCTCCTTGTGGACTCATACACAAATGACACCCTTCTTCCCTCCCTTGTTTCCTTTACTCACATGGACATGAACATGGGCCAAATTGTCCTCTCCTTCACTGAACCCATTCTCCCCAAGGATGTGGATGTGTCTGCCATCACTCTTCAGTCCCTGTCGTCAGGTGGCTCTATTCACACACTCACTGACAGCACCGTGCAGTCTGTTGCTGGCTCACGCAGTCTGGAACTGGCTATTACCCTCTCAAGGAGTGATCTACGAACTGTTAATCTGCTAGGTGACCTAGCGAGGGGGAGATCCTCCAGCTACATCTCCTTCACATCAGCAGCATTTACTGATCCAGCTGGCAATCCAATTGTCAATGACACTCAACAGGCTGTCATGTACACTACCGACTCCACCCATCCAGTGCTGGTAGACTTTGATCTTGACATGGACTCTGGGGAGCTGACTCTCTTCTTTGATGATGTCATAGACCTGGCAACCATTAACCCTGCAGCCATAACACTCCAAAGTACAGAGGACCGCTCAGTGGCACAACAGACCTATCAGCTCCAATCCGGCCCTTCTTCTGCCTCCACCAATAACAGCTACTCAATCCTACTTACTCTGACTACCACAGATGTCAACAACATTAAGAGGGAGGGCCTCCTTGCCACTGACAGGAGCAACACTTTCCTCACAATGACAGCAGAGGCACTTGCAGATCACTTTGACAACCCAGTAACTGCAATTGTATCACGAACGGGCAGGTTGGTGAGGAACTACACTAGTGATACAACCTCACCAGAGTTGCTGGAGTGGACATTGAACCTGAACACAGGTGCCCTTGTGTTTGTGTTTACTGAAACTGTGAACATCATGACGCTTTCAACCACTGAGATAACCCTTCAGGATATGAGGAATGGATCTGCTGTTGACACTCTCACAAGGACTCTTCTTGGTGATGTGAGCACAAGCGAGGTTGATGCTGCTGTTACTTTCAGCATCTTCCTCAACAGTGAAGACCTCAACTTCATCAAAGAAGCAGATGCCTTGGTGAACAATAGTGGCAACATCTCTTTGTCATACCTCTCCCTCACTGAACTCACCATTATGGACTTGGCTGGCAACAACATCACTGCCATACCTTTTGAGAGTGCCTTGCCAGCTATGAGGCAGATTCCAGACACCATCCCGCCTCTTCTCAGTGCCTTCAGCCTTGATCTCAATAATGGAATGGCACACTTGGAGTTTAGCGAGTCAGTGGAAGCTGCTTCTCTTCAGCCAACCTCATTCTGCCTGATTTCCAGCCGAGCTGCAACTGGAATGGGAGTCTGTTTGAATGGTTCTGTATCCACTCAGGATGCACCCAATGTGAACATCACCTTGACTGCCACCATTTTGAATGCCATCAAAGCTGACATTACACTGGCTGTATCCACAAATACCACTTACATGGTTCACTTCACTGGTGCTGTAGCAGATCTGAACAATCAAGAGATTCAGCAGCTGACTAATCAGAATGCAGTTCGTGTAGCACGACTTGTGGCGGACATGACTAGACCCCGCTTGCAGTCATACCATATAAGTCTCAATGATGGAGAACTGGTACTCACATTTGATGAGACTGTGAATGTCTCAAGCCTGGATGTGGGTCAGATCACAATCTTGAATGTGATGAACACGTTCCAAAACACCCCAGGGCTGCAGCTCCTCTCACGTCAGCTCACCCAGGGAGCTACCATCTCTCCTCAGTACAGTAATATGGTAACGGTACAACTAGTGGATGAAGACTTCTTCTTCCTTCAGCGAACACCAGGCCTAGCCACTTCAGTGGACAACACCTATCTTAGTATGTCTGAAGGAACCATTCTCGATGCAAACAACCTACCCGTGCTTGGAATACTGTCAACCCAGGCTGCTCAGGCATCAATGATAATCCCAGACCAGAATCCTCCATTCCTGCGTAACTTCACCTTCGACCTAAATGTAGGTGCGCTCGTCCTGACCTTCTCCGAAGTCATATCCTCCAGTTCATTTGATGCCACTCGTGTCACACTCCAGAACACTTCAGTTGGCGGTGGGAGTAGCTTCAGAATCCAGAGTGCCACTGTTAACAATACTGACTCTGAGGTGATCACAGTTGTATTGTCCAACAATGACTTAAATGAAATCAAGCTGCTCCCTGACTTGGGAACCAGCACTGAAGACACTTACCTGTCCCTGCCTGCTGGAGCAGCCCGTGACACATCTGGTAATGCTGCTATCTCCATTCCTCAAAGTGCAGCACAGAGAGCTTTAAGCGTGCTCAATGACACCACGGCACCACAGCTTTTAGGCTTTGATTTGATCCGCTCTGGACTGGACCTGATGGTTGTACTGCAGTTCGATGAAACAGTGCTAGCAGGAAGCCTTGACCTTGCTGGGATCACCCTCCAAGACACTGCAGTCAATGCTACTGTGACGTACACGGTCACCACTGCCCAGAACATCTCAGATGACGGCTCCAACATTACCTTGCTGGTCAATAGCACTGATGTGAATGAGATAAGAGCAAGCCCGCCCATTGGGCAGAGTGTAGCTAGCACTTTCATAGTCCTTTCAGCTGGCGGAATTTCAGATACCTCAGGAGTGCTCAGTGTGGCCATGGTTACTGGAGCCCCCGCCATCACAATTACAGCAGACTTTGTTCGCCCAGAGCTTGAGAGCTTCACGCTAGATCTCACAGGAAATCTTCTCTCCCTAACCTTCTCTGATATTGTCTTCAATGACACCATTGTAGTATCTGCACTCACCATTCAAGGCCGCAATGACAGTGCCAATAACAGTGTGACCCTCAGTGGTGGTGAACACAATGTCATAGGCACTGCACAGAATGTGGTGCAATTGCTGCTGTCAGAGATGGATGCTAATGCTATCCGTGCTAACACGCAGTTGGCCGTCAGCCTTGACACAACTTACATTTCTCTTGAAAGTAACTTCATCCAGGACAAGGCTGGCTTGAGGAACAACCCTATCCTTACCACATCTGCCCTTCAGGCAAGCGACTTTGAACCTGATCGGATGCGACCCACTCTGAGCTCGTTTGACCTTGACATGAATGTTGGCCTTCTTACTCTACACTTCTCTGAAACTGTGAACATTTCCAGCTTTATGCCAACCTTGATTGCTCTCCAGGGAGTTCAGTTCTCACCCAGCTCCATGGTGAAGCTCACTGGCGGCACCCTCATGACTATTTTGCCTGGTCCAACTCTGGAATTGCAGTTAGAAAACGAAGATGTGAACAGCCTCAAGGCTGATGCTACCATCGCTGTTGATCTGTACACCAGTTTCATCACAATAACTGCTGATAGTGTTTATGACATGAATGAGAATAGGTTGAGAGCTATCACGTCTTCAAGTGCTCAAATGGCTGCTAATTTCATCAGTGATGAAGAAAGTCCAGCAGTACATGATGCCACACTGGACCTGAACACTGGTGTACTGACAATCAACTACAATGAAACAGTCAATGTGACAACCTTTGACGTCATGTCAGTGTCATTTTACAGCATGGGGACTTCTATTGCTGATTACAACTACACCCTGACTGACAGCTCTGTCATCTCCCCGATTTCTCCAACTGTCATGGTCCAGCTGAGCACTGACGACATGAATGCTATCAAGGCACTCCCTCTGTGTGACTTTGAGGGGGCTAACGATTGCTTCCTGTACCTGCCCGAGAACACAACTTTTGATATGGTGAATCGTGGTTCTACCGAGTTCCTTTTTATGCCAATTACCATTGTGAACGATACCTCTGCACCTTTTGTGGAAGAGTTTGTGAGCTTTAATCTGGAAACGGGTGAGCTGGTCTTGAGATTCAGTGAGTCTGTGAACCACACAGTATTTGACCCAACGCAGCTAGTCCTCCAGACCCTGTACGCAAACCCACTGAGCCAGGTATCCCTGACAGGAGGTTCAGTTGTATCTACTTCCGGGCCTGAAGTGACTCTGCTGCTCTCTCCAGAAGATTTGCTTCGGGTAAAAATGGACGAACATGTGTGTGTGTACATGGGTGAGTGCTATGTGTCAGCTTCAATGGGCCTAGTGCAGGATGTAGTGGGCATCCCCTCTCTATCTGTACCACAAGTATCGCCTGGTCTAATCGTGGGAATTTTCATCACGGACAGCTCTCCACCAATGCTACAGACCTTGTCATTTGACCTTAATAGTGGTAGGCTGACCATTATTTTTGACGAGCCCGTTGACATTTTTTCGTTCAACATCAGTGGAGTAACACTTCAGAATGAGGAGCATGAGCCTGGGACAGCCTACACCCTAACTGGCGGTGAACTGTCATCTAACGACTCCACTACCATCACCGTGTTACTCAGCAGAGAAGATGTGAATGCCATCAAACTGGCTGACCTTGCTACTAACAAGAGTAACACATTTGTTAACCTGGCAAACTATACGGTTGTGGATGTATCCCTTGTGGCCAATGGCTATGAAGCAACTGGAAATGGTACACTGGTGGATAGGTATATACCCGACACCACGGCTCCAATGCTTGTGGTCTACTCACTGAATCTTGACAATAATGAGTTACGGTTGTCCTTTGATGAGCCAATTGACATGACCATGATCCGAGGAAGCCTCTTCAGTATCCACTCAGGCTGTGATGTTAATGCCTCGTCAGTACGTCTGTCACCAACTGTGCAGCCTAGCACCAACCCAGAAGAGTTGCGTCTTGAACTCGGTGTCGCTGATGTAGAGAAGATCAAGATAGACACTTCTCTTGCTTCCTCAGCCAGCACCACCTTCCTCTTTGTCACAGAGGGAGCTGTACAGGACTTGCAGCACAACCAGCTACTGAACGTCACCTGCTTACCACCTGAAGTCTACCAAATCCCAAGCACACGTCTCAGACTCATGAGCTTTGATTTTGACATGAATGTAGGGTTGCTCAACCTTACTTTCTCAGATGTTGTGGACTCGCAGACATTCAATCCAGCGGGCATCTTGTTCCAAGCAGTTCAAGATCTGGCAGCTAACCCTGATGCTCCATATCAGCCCCTTTCCATCTCCAGCCGCACCAGTAGCCCCAATGGTAACCAACTGTCTGTGCAACTGTCACCTGACGATCTTCTTTTGGTCAACTCAAAGGCTGGTCTGGCAACTAACATGAATGACACCTACCTTACCATCTCAGCAACCATTGTCGATGACACCAATGGACAAGATGTGCTAGCAATAACTGATGGAAAGGCTCTCCAAGTGTCCAACTTTGTGAGGGATGAGACAAGACCAGATTTGTTGAGTTTCAGCATAGACTTGAACATTGGGATGTTGGAGCTCACATTCTCAGAACCCATTAATGCATCAAGTGTTGTGCATGAAGCAGTTACACTGTTCAGTGATGGTACCAACAGCAGCTCATCATATCAGCTTACAGGAGGATCAGTGACGCGCTCAGAAGACGGATTTACTGCAATTGTGGAACTGAGTCAGTATGATTTGGACACCATTAACAGCATTCCTGACCTAGCTACATCACAATCAAGCACGTTTCTTGCAGTAGCAGGGGGTGCCATCTTGGACTTGGCAACAAACCCAGTGCGACCCTCTCTCATCACTGGTGCCTCCAACTACACTGCAGATGAAATTCCGCCTGAGCTAGCTAGCTTTGACTTGGACATGAACATGGGACTCCTGACTTTATCATTCTCTGAGGCCATCCTTGCACATTCTTTCAACCCAGGTGGAGTTGTTATCCAGAACTACAGAAATGTTACCGGAAGACTTGATGCTCAGAATGTCAGCCTGTCAAGTACGAATATCTCACTTGTGAACAATACCATATTGGAGGTTATGCTTAACCTCCAGGATCTGAGCTCCCTTCAAGCCATGTTGAACCTAGCAGTATCTCAGATCAGAACATTCATAAGAATCAACCCCTCAGCCATTACAGATGCTGCTAACAATTCGGTTGTGATGATCTTTCCTGATGTAGCACAGAGGGTGACACTGTTCACAGATGACACCACTCCCCCAGTTCTCCTTTCCTTCTCCCTGAACATGGAGACCACTGTGTTGGAACTCACTTTCAATGAAGTGATCTTGACTTCTTCTTTCATGAATTCTACCGTCACATTGCAGAACAGCAGCAACATCATTGGTGAGAGCTCGGTGACACCCATTGGTGGAGAATTCTTGTCTGACAATTGGTACATTTTACCAATGCAGCTGTCTTTTGAAGTTGCAAACCAAATCAAGTTCATCACTGACCTGGGTACAGCTGAGACTGACACCTTTCTGTCGTTCACTAGTGCTGCATTCACTGACGCAAAAGGACTGTCCATCACACCTAGACTGTCAACCAATGCCCTGCGTGCTTCATCTGTCACTCCAGATGGAATGCCACCAATACTCCAGTCATTCACACTAGATCTGAATAACACAAGGCTGATCCTCACATTTGATGAGATTGTGATGGGTGACACTCTCAACACTAGTGCAATCATGATCCAGTCAACAGAAAACTTCACTGATGGTGATCCTTTTGTCAGTCTCACCACCAGTTCTGTTGTTCCTGGTGACAGTCACATTGTTATTGTTAACTTGGGAGTTAATGACGTCAATAACCTTAATATCCAGCCTGGACTTGCTACAAATGTGTCCAACTCATACATAACGTTGTCAGCTGATGCTATATTTGACTTTAACTCCAATGCATTTGCTGGGACCACTATTGCAGTGGCAGCAGTTAATTACATCCCTGACTCTTCTCCACCAATTCTGGAAGTATTTAGAGTTGACTTGACGCAGCAGACAATCGCCCTGGAGTTCAATGAGCCAGTGAATCCCTCTTCCCTGATCGTCACTCGTCTGACATTGCAGAATGCCGACGGCAGTCAGAGCTATTCTCTCACAGCCAACAGCTCAACCTCCAGCACCAATGGAGGCATTGTTGTCATCCAACTCAGCACGACAGACTTTGACAACATTGGCACTTACCCCAATCTCCTCACAGATCTTGATAATTCATTTGTCATGCTCCAAGATGAAGCCATCAGAGATGCTTCAGGTTTTCCCATCTCTGAAACTGCTCCCTTGCAAGCCAGCAACTTTACTGGGGACTCTGTCATTCCAGAGCTACAGGACTTTTTAATCAATCTCAACACTGGAGTTGTCACTCTTGTATTCTCAGAGACTGTGAACTTGATGACACTTGACCCAACCAGAATCATCATCCAGAATGATGCCACAACTACGCCCAATGCCAGTGTCACACTGAGTATGACGACGTCCATGACCAACTACACCTCCACCATTCTTCTTCAGCTTAGTCAGTATGATTTTGGGGCCATCAAGGCAAATCGTGATCTTGCCACCTCTGTCAACAACACTTTTATCAGGCTACTGGACAGTGCTGTAAGAGATGCTAGTGGACTTCCTGTGAATGACACCACCTTACAAGTGTCTTCCGTAGTGGAGGATGTTGAAAACCCATACCTGATAGCATTTGCACTAGACCTGGATCAAAGGGAAATCATCCTTCAGTTCAACGAGGCAATTGACCCAAACTCAGTTGATATTGAACAGGTTACATTGAATGCAAACCCCTTTGGCGGTCTGACATACACACTCACTAATGTTTCCAGTTTTAAAATGGAAAACTTCACCAACATCCGCATCAATCTAGGTGTGGAGGATGCAATTGCTCTAACTCGGCCCAACATCTGTACTAACTTCAGTGACTGTTTTATCACCTTCTCTCGGTTCCTGGCCAGTGACACATCTGAGAATGCTGTAGTTGGTATCTTCCAACCACGGCAAGTATCATCATACACAGCAGACATAAACAGGCCAGCGCTCATTCAGTTCAAGCTTCTGGATTTTAACACAGGAGAACTAGTTCTCAACTTTTCAGAGACAGTTAGTGTGGACAGCATTAATGTGACAGCTGTAGTACTCTCTGAGGACTCCAGCCAAATAGGGGAGTCTGTAACCTTGACTGCAGTGGACCTGCCTCCAATTGACAGTGACATCATTACACTAATTCTTTCACGTGAAGACCTGAATGCCATTAAGCAACAGTCACGTCTGTGTAAGAGCCGATTTGGATGCCACATTGACTTTGATGAAGGTTTCCTCAGCGATCGTAGTGGCAATGCTGTAGAGCGCACTGCCACAGCATTCACCCTCAGTGAGGTCCCGGAAAGCATCGGGCCTGACACCACACCCCCAAGGCTGCAAGAGTACTACCTGGACATGGATGATCTGATGGTGACTTTCTCCTTTGATGAGGTTATAGCCTCAGCAGCTACTGAGGCTGTGGCCCTAACATTCCTGAGTGAAGTCAACTCCACCCTCACATACACACTTACTGACTCAGTAAGGGACACCACCTCACGTGAAACATTTGTGACTATCAATCTGGGGCCAAATGATGCCATTGCTTTGAAAGCAGAACTGGGACTGGTGACAAACAGGAGCAACACCTTTGTCACATTCACATCAGACTTTGTTAGAGATGTTGGAGCCGGAGGATCAGAAAATCCCATTGATGCTGTTGCAGCATCAGCCGCTGTGCAAGTAACCAACTTCACAGCTGACACTACTCCACCGTCCAACCTTGTGTTCAGCCTGCTCGATGTTGATGAGGGTCTTTTGACTATCACTGCTGAAGAGCCACTTTCTGACCTTGTGATCCTGGAAGGGATCACACTGCAGCCTTTAGCAGCAGGTGGTACTGGCTACATCCTTTCCAGAGGCACTGTGGACTACATTGATGTGTTTGACAAGAGGACTGTTGAGATTACGCTCACTGCAGCAGATCTAAGGACCATAAAACTAGACACCAACCTGGCTACAACTGTTACCAACACCTATCTATCCCTATTGCCGGGTTCTGTGCAAGATACTGCTGGCAACGAGCATGCCGGAATCAATGCCACTAATGGTCTTCCTCTGTCAATTTTCATTCCAGATGAGACTTCACCAAGGCTACTGTTTTATGCATTGGACATGAACACTGGTGTTTTGACTGCCACCTTTGATGATGTGATGGACAGTGCATCTTACACAGAGGAGAGACTGGTATTCCTGCCCAACAGCACAGCTCCAGACAGTGATGGCTTGAGGATTGTTGGGTTCACTAACAGCTCAAACGACTACACTATTGACTTATACCTCCTTCCCACAGACTTAAATGCACTGAAAGCCAACCGAGATCTAGCCACCAATGTGAATGATACCTTCATCTCCATCTCATCTGACTTCATGTCAGATCTGGCAAATCAGGGTGTAATCTCCACAGTTCAAATGGCAGCCAACTTCACACCAGATCAGACACCACCTCAGCTTTTAGCCTTTGACATTGACATTGACCAGGAGATCATGATACTGAGTTTTTCTGAAGTTGTCGACGTTGATACCTTTAATGCTACAAGTCTTGTTCTGCAGAATAATGCACTTGGCTCTAATGTTGTCCGCGTCCTTACTGGGGGCATGGCAACCAGACAAGGGTCTTCTGTGGTCATCGATGTACAGCTGACCGTGGAAGACGTCAACTTCATCAAATCTGTGCCCAATTTAGGGAATGACAGCACTGACACTTTCCTTTCAATCAAGTCCACAGCAGCACAAGACTTCAATTTCAACTCAGTGATGGAAACCATTCTAGCTGTCAGTGATGTGGGAATCGATGTCACCAGTCCAACATTGGTTGGCTTTGACTTGGATATGAATGTGGGTGTGTTGGTGCTGACTTTCTCTGAGACAGTGGATGCGTCAAGCCTCATGGTGGATCGGTTCACACTCCGATCGGGTTCATCTTCACAGATTTCTCACACCCTTACTCGCTCAATGCAAACCAGCCTGGACAGCACCATTGTGAATGTCTCCCTTGCTGCAGTAGACCTGAATGCCATCAAGGACACAGCAGACTTGGCCACCTCAAATGAGACCACATACCTGGTGCACTCAAATGTGGCTGTCACGGATACAAGTGGAAATGCCATTGAGGCAATTACTGATGCCATTCCAGTATCAACTTATGTGCCTGATTCCAACAGACCCCGACTGCGTAGCTTCATCTTGAACCTGGATGGAACTGCCTCCATTTTGCTGACATTCTCTGAGACTGTAAATGCATCCACCATTGACCCAACTGGACTGTCCCTCATGAGTGACCCTACAGCCACCTCAGAAGTGATTCCTATCACTGGAGGTACAGTTTTAAGTTCAGTTTCTACTGTAGTGGAAATTGGACTGGAAGTGGACGATGCAAATGCCATCAAGCTAGCTTCTTTTGTTGGTGTGCTTACAAGGTACACACTCTTAACAGTAGCTGAAGGATCTGCCCTTGACAGAGATGGCAATTCACTGGTGGGCATCAACGCATCAGTAGCCTTGGAAGCCGTTGCCATCCGAGCTGACAACACGCCTCCAACTCTTCTTGGGTTTCATCTGGACTTTGAATCTGTGCCTCTACTCCACCTTACCTTCAGTGAAGTGGTGCAGGATTCCTTTGTCTTCACAGGAATTGGACTGAAGTCCTCAGCCCTTGGTGCGGCAGAACTAAGCCTGACCACCATGGAGAGGCTACGTCCCTTCAATACCTCTGTAGTACCAATAGAGCTGAGCCGAGATGTGGCAGTTGAATTAAAGCGTGCTGATCTCTTGTGCAGCATGCAGGCAACATGTTTCATTGCTATTCAGAACAGTACTGTCACAGACCTTGCAGGAAATGAGTTAATTGGTGATGACTCTGTGCCATCATCTCAGCCTCCTGTACCTGACATGACACCACCTCAGCTAATTGCTTTTGATGCAGTTTCAAATCCATCAGCCTCTCCACCCTACAGACTTGTTCTCAGCTTTGATGAGCCAGTTAATGTGTCCGATCACACAAGCTTGGTTCAGTACCTTCAGCTGTTCAGTTCTAATGACACTTCATCTGGTGTCAATTTCACATTGTCGAACAGCTCATTTGTGAATACAGGCACACTGGCTGACATTGAGGTTGGTCTTAGCAACAGTGAACTAGTAGCAATCCAGCTTGCCACTCCTCTGCTGAGAAGGGCTAATTCTACCTACCTGAGTGTAATCGCTCCAGGCTTTCCTGATCTTGCTGGCAATGTAATTCCCTCCTCATCAGATCCACTACTGGTGAACAATTATGTGGGAGATTTTGTACCTCCTGAGTTGGTGCAATTTGCCCTGGACCTGAATGACCTAACGTTTGTCTTGACTTTCTCTGAACCTATTGACATTAACACTGTCGGAACAGAAAATGTTCTACTGCAAGACACTGCTGATGGTGCATCAATGACCAGTCCACTTCCTAATAACAGCGTGGTGATGGTAGGTGCCTCGAGCGAGATAGTCCGCATCCAAGTCACTCAAGAGTTCATTGACAGCATCCTGCTGCTGGGCATCACTACCAGCAATGAAACCACCTTCATCAGCTACCAGCATGGCTTTGTCTATGACCTAGCAGGGCATGCTGCTCTAGAGCTACCTACTAATGGTGCCTTGCAAGCCTCTGAAGTTGTCCGCAACCTTTTCCCTCCAGTTGTGACTGGGTTCACCCTACGCTACCACCCAGCAGAGCTGGCCCTCACCTTTTCCAAGGTGGTCAACCAGAGCACGTTCGAGCCACGACTCATCACCCTCCAGGCTGGCCCAAGACTTGACACATTGCGATACACCCTCACAGGAGGTTCAGTGCTCTTCCCTGAACTGGACAGAGCACAGACTGTCTTTCTACGACTGTCAGAAGAAGACAGAAATGCCATTCAGTCCATTGACAACTTGGGAGAAACAGTGAACAACACTTACCTCAGTGTAGCCAAACTGCTTGTATACGATGTCAATGGGTTAGAGAGCACTGCTGTTTCACCAAGGCTGCCAATACAGGCATCATCTGTTGGTACTGACACCATACCACCAGCTCTTTCTGCATTTGACTTGGACCTTGACGAAGGGCTACTCACCCTCTACTTCAATGAGAGTGTCATTGCAGCCAAACTGGACATCAACACAGTTACTCTTAGGACAAGGCCTGGTGTTGCCAATGACACAGTTCAGCTGACAGGTGGATTGTTTCAGGAGTCGAACATGGCCACATTTGAGATTGTGCTGCCTGCAAATGACCTGAACCTGCTCAAGGAGTCTTCTGTGTGCAATGACAATACCTCCTGCTACCTCTCCTACACAAGCCAGTTTGTGTTTGACACCAGCAATGTTGCTTCCAGTGCCCTCACTCCTACCTCAGCCCTTCCTGTAACCCTGTTGACACTGGACACCACTGCTCCTTTGTTGGATGAATTTTCTGTACTAGACTTGAACACCGGTGAAATCCAGCTTGTTTTCAGTGAATCAGTGAATGAAGCAAGCTTTGACCCAGCTGGACTCACTCTGACATCTCTTTTTGACCAACCATTCAACTCACACCAAGTGACAAATGCATCCATAACGTCAGCTGATGGACCCAACGTCACCATTGTGCTGTCAGACACTGACCTCATGGCCATCCAAAGGGACCCTCAGCTCTGCACTGTGAAGGGGAACTGCTATCTCTTTGTCAGCAACATTCTCATTACAGATCAGTCCATGAACCCACTGTCTAATGCAAGCAATGGAGGCTTAGGAAGGATTGTCACACAATTCAATCCTGATGTACAACCACCTAGCTTAGTGTCTTTCACTCTGGATCTATCCAGGGATCTACTGACACTTACCTTCAGTGAGCCTGTAGATCCAGCCACCCTTGATACCACCGGAGTCACACTCCAAGCCTCTCAGAGTGTGAACCAAGTTGGCGAGACCTACACCCTCACCTCTGGAATGACCAGCAGCTCACCTGGAAGAGAGATTGCTATTGCTTTGAGCCTGGAAGATGCTAACGCATTGCGAGCAGCCAGCTTTGCCACCTCTGTGAATGACACCTTCATATCAATCACATCAAGCGTGATCATGGACATGGCATTCAGTGCTCTCTCTGTGGAACCAATTGAGAATGGTTTTGCAGTCCCTGCTGGTGTCTTTGTCAGCGACACAGTGGGACCTGTTTTGCAGTCCTTCACACTGGACCTTGAGAATGATGTCCTTCTCTTGACATTCAATGAACCTGTCCTTGTTGCCACACTGGATGTTACCGGCATCACTCTACAGTCATCCAACACAGTAGGAGACCCCATTTCTCTCACGCCTTCAGATTCGCTCACAAGTGTCACCACAACCACTAACATTAGTCAGGTGATAACTATCAATTTGATGCGAACAGACATCAACCGCCTGAAGTTGAATGCCTCAATCGCCACGAGCATCAGTAACACATACATTGCCCTGGCAAATGGTACGATCACAGATGTGTCAAATGTCACCAACATGCCCCAGGGTCCCTACCAAGCTGCTGCTGTGATTCTGGATGAATCTCAAACTAGTTTGACCAGCTTCACACTTGACATGAACTTTGGTGTCTTGTCTCTCACCTTCTCTGATGTTGTGGATGCTGGTACAATGCAGATTGAAGCTTTCGTGCTCCAGAATGGAAGAGGTAGAGTAACTGGCTTCTACCACAGACTGGTGAACTCTTCAGTGATGGTCACACTTGGCCATGTTGTTACATTACAACTCTCTAACTATGATCATCTTAGGATTGCTGAAATTAACAATCTGTCAACATCTGTCAACAACACCTACTTGACAATGACTGCTGACGCTTTTGATGACTACCGAGGTGTCGATGTGATAGCCATTACTAATGGAAATGCCATACAAGCAATGTTCTTCACCCCAGATACCACGGGTATACAGCTGCAACTAACTGTCCTGGATCTCAATTCTGGAACCCTTTCCATAACATTTGATGATTTTGTTGACGTGGACACCTTGAACGACAGTGGCATTGCCATCCACAGTGATGTGGTGCCACCTAGCTTCATGCTACAGCTCACTAATGTGTCCAACATACAGCGGTCTCCTGATGGCTTCACACTAACTGTATCAATCAGTGCCGACAACCTGAATGAGATTAAGAGGAATGATAATGTGGCTACTACTACCAATAACACCTGCATCAGTCTCGCAACCAATGTCATTCTGGACCTGGCTGGGAATGGCTTTAACTCTACAATGGCCTGTGCTGATAAACTTACCGCAGACTCTACACCCCCTGCAGTAGATGAAGTCACCTTTGACCTCAATGCTGGAGTATTGAACATCACATTTACAGAAGCATTTGACAACTCTACCTTTGATCCATCCACACTCACACTCCAGAGCATTGATGGTAATGAGGAGGTTCCTATTGTGGGCGCCTTTTACATGGAGCTGACATACACAACTGTGACACTGGAGCTCACTGAGGACAATGTGAATTCTGTGAAATTAGCTCGTTCAGTAGCTAGTAGTCTTGGAACGACATTCTTGAGCGTTCGGAACACAACTGTGTCTGACACAAGTGGGAATCCCTTAGTTGCAGGAATCTTCCCAGCATCTCTTTATGTTGGTGACACAGAGAGGCCTGAACTAGTGAACTTTAACTTGGACCTGAATTTGGGACTCCTGGAGCTGTCTTTCTCTGAGCCAGTAGATGCCACCACACTGGTTGCGACAGGCATTCAGCTTGTGAATGGCAGGGTACCATCATCAAACTACACCTTGACAGGAAGCGGTGACATCACAGCCAGCAGTCTGTCCCTCAATGTATCTCTCCTCAGCTCAGACCTGGATGAGATCAAGGTCAGAGCTGGCCTGGCCACCTCAACCAGCACCACGCACCTTGCCATTCAGGATGGCGCAGTGAATGACACTGCAGGCAACCCTGTACTGGGAGTACCCATTTCTGCTGCTTTGAATGTTACCAACCTTGTTGATGACTTGACTCCTCCGTCTCTGCTCAACTTCACTTTTGAGCTGGATACATCCATCCTCACCCTAACATTCAGTGAAGTGATTGACCCATTCATGTTGAATGCAACAGCTATTTCTTTGCAGGGCTCTAATGCAACCATGCCTGTTCAGTCTTACAGACTGCAGTCATCAACTCCTGGTTCAACAATGCCCACCGCTATTATCAGTTTGTCTCTCTCTATCCAGGACACAGAGGCTCTTAAGGTTAACCCCGACCTTGCCACCTCTGTGGACAACACATATGTTGTCATTGACGATGGTGGAGTTGTTGACTTCAATGGGAACAGCTACCAGACCGAGCCTCCTCTGCGTGCAGCACAGGTCGTCACAGATCAGAGAGGTCCCGTGGTGGTAGAGTTCTCAATGGATTTGAACACAGGGATTGTCAGCATCACCTTCACAGAGCCAGTGAATGTGGATCGTGTGCTTCTTCCCGGTATAGTCCTTCTTGGAGCTGCAACTGCGCAACGCATCAACCTGATCGACTCCAATGTCATCACTCTTGAAGCCTCTGCCACTCTGGACATTGCACTTGATGCAGAGAGCATTAATGCCATCAAGCAGTCGTCAATCATGGGTGCTGTCATCACCGAGACCACCTTGGTAATGCTCCCATCAGCTGCCTTTGATGTCGAGGGTAACCCAAGTCTTGAAGTACCTGAGCCTGGTCTACTGGTGAGTACAGTGGTTAACGATACAACACCAGCACAGCTGACAGCATTCTCCCTTGACCTGGACTCTGCTGTGCTGTCCTTAACTTTCTCAGAAGTGATTGACATACTCTCTTTCAGTGCTACTGCAATCTCTCTCCTTGAGGCTCCATCTGGTTCACAGCTTGTTCCACTCACTGGAAGCATGCGCATCAGTCAAGCGATTACAAACACATTGGACCTCACGCTGCTAGCAAGTGACCTAAACCGTGTGAAAATAGCAGACAGATTGGGTTCAGATGAGAACTCCACCTATCTGTTCACAAGAGGAGTACTAGTGCTTGATGCATTTGGAATTGCCCTCAGTGAGATCAACCAGACATTGCCCCTGAAGGCTACAGAAGTTGAACGTGATTCAACACGCCCAACATTGTTGCGTTTCTCATTTGCACCAGACAACAGCTTGCTCTCATTGACATTTAGTGAGACTGTTGATGTAAGCACCTTCGAAATCACTGAGCTGGTGCTACAGAATGAGAAAGCAGACTCACCAAGTGCAACTTTCCCTATAAGCACAAACAGCACTTTCCCCAATGTGGATTCTGACATCGTGAACATTACTGTAAGCGTGTCTGATCTGGACAGCCTGTTTGCACTGAATATCTGCTTTCAAGAAGACCACTGCTACTTGTCCTTCTCAACACAACTTGTATCTGATCATGCAGCTAACCCAGTCACTGAGATACAAAGAAGTGAAGCACAACTAGTGAACACCATTGTTCTTGACCCAAGTCCCCCCAGTTTTCAACAGTTTGATCTCTTTGACCGAAACACTGGGCAACTTGTGTTTGAATTTACTAAAAGAGTAGTCAGTAGCTCCTTCAATGTCTCGGGTATTATCATCTCTAACTCCTTCAATGAAATGGCTTCTACCTCCCGAAGGCGACTCACAGAAGCAGCAAGTATTGAGGATAGTCTCGGGCTTACCATCACTTTCGTCCTGTCAAGGGAAGATCTGAATTTCATTAAAGATAACTCATTATGCCTGTCTCGATTATCTTGTTTTGTTGAACTGAATGCAGCTGTTGTTACAGACCTTGCTGGCAATGGTTCAACTGCTTTGCCAGGAGTGGACACTTCTGACCTCTTGGAGCGCACTCCTGCAGACATTTTGCAGGACACAACTGGTCCACAAGTTGTTGCCCTTTCACTGGATCTGCAGACAGACTCCATCATGGTTGAGTTCAATGAACCGGTTGTGGATTTTGTGACCTCCGCTCTTACCATCCAAGCATTTTCGGACACCAGCAGTGCCTTTTACACCATCTCACTTGTTGCATCCACCCGGATATCCTCTACCATCCGCCAGTTTAGCCTTTCTGAAACTGATAGCACAAATGTGAGAGCCATTGAAGATCTGGTCACTGCCATTGACTCCACTGGTGAGGTTACATTCTCGTTCACTAGTGACCTGGCACGCGACACTTCTCCTGGAGGTGGCAACCCCAATGTACCTGGACAAATAACAGCATTTAACATTACTGCTGATCTAGCACCACCACAGCTGAGCTCTTTCCCAGAATTAGACCTGAATATGGGTACACTTACTCTCTCCTTCTCAGAACCAGTTAACGTGACCACTTTCAATTTTAGCCGCATTGTGCTTGTCTCCTCTGCAATGGCAGTATCAGGCATCCCCTTGTCCTCTGCTGCTCCTTTTTACCTTACTTACAACAATGACCCTTCCACCACCTTGGCTTTGGGTGAAGTCACTTTTACACTGTCAAATGAGGACATCAGAGACCTGAAGGTGGACAACAGTATTGGTTCCACCACTGCCAATACCTTCATCAGAGTGCTACCAGGTGCTGTTAGCGATTCATTTGGAAACATGCTGAATACTGCTGCAAACGTAGGAGTAGATGTAATCATTCCGGACACCACTAATCCCAACTTGCTTTCCTTCACATTTGACCTTGACAATGGTGAGGTTGTGCTCACGTTTGATGATGTGATGGACCCAACAACTCTCAACTATCGCACAATAGTCTTCCAAAATGCCTCCAGTGGACCTGTTTTGATGTACACCCTCATTGCAGGCTCCGACACCACCACAATTCCCCCTGACTTTGTACTCACCACCATTCTTTCGCCTGCAGACATAGCCAACATCAAAGCTATTGAAGGCCTTGTAGAAAGCAGAGACACCACCTACTTGACTGTGTCCACACTCACCATCCAGGATGTGTCTAATGAAGTGCTGAATGGAATAACGCTGAGAGCCAGCAACTTCACAGGTGATGACACTTCACCTGACCTAGGTACCTTCAACCTTGACATCAACAGTGGAATCTTGACTCTGGAATTTTCTGAAGTAATAGTAGTTTCTACCTTGGACACAAGCACAATCACTTTGCAGAATGCCGAGTCCAATGCCACATCAGAAAGGACCCTCACACTGAGCCAGGTAACCACCTCTGGTACAGCTAGGGTGGTAAGTATCTCTCTCAGCCAAGAGGACCTGGATGCAATCAAGGCTGACCCAGACTTTGGAGAGGAGAACAGCACCTACCTCTCCATTGAGCAGGGCACAACCACCGACACTGCTGGAAACTTGCTGACACCAATACTCAACATCAGTGCTATCCCTGTGTCTACACACGTTATCGACAGTCTGCCACCTGTCCTGCTGGCCTTCAACCTCGACTTAAACACTGGACTCCTGAGCCTGTCCTTCGATGAAGTGGTACTAACTGGCTTTGTTGAAGTGGTAGGAATAGTCTTGCAAGATGCTCAGTCTCCAACATCTAGCTACATGCTTACCAGCACTAGCACTATAATAACAACTGCGAATGTCAGCTCTAACATTTCCATACGTCTGTCAAGAGATGACCTGAATGAGATTAAGTCGCAGAGCCTTCTAGCGACCTCCCCCAATAACACCTACTTACGGCTATTGGATGGAGCAGTACAAGACATTCGTGCGCTTAGCATCCCTGAAATCTCTGAGGCAGATGCAGTGCGTGTCAGTTACTTTGTTCCTGACGGCACTAGTCCACAGTTAACAGGATTCAGCCTCAATCTCAGTGCCTCTCTCCTCCTGCTCACATTCACAGAGACAGTTAACCCTGCTACCCTAGATGCATCCAAGATTTTACTTCGCACCTACCCAGTCCTAGATTTCTCTCGTGCCCTATCCACTCCTCGAAATGTTACAAGGGAAAGCAATGAAGTTGTGATTGAGTTGGATGTGGAGGACATCATTGCAATCCAGGCTAGAAATGACTATGGAACATCTATTAATGATACTTATCTTGTACTTTCGGAGATGGCAGTGGCCGACTTTGCTGGTTTGTATGCTGTTCCCATCAACATTTTTACTCCTCAGAAGGCTGACCAGGTAATCCCTGACGAGACTCCTCCAGACATAGAAGGCTTTAGCCTAGATTTGAACACTGGCACTCTAACATTCACATTCAATGAACTTGTGAATGCTTCATCAGTAACCCAGAGTGGAATTGGCCTCACCAATACTGCAAACTCAGGGAATGTCCTGTCTCTCACTGGTGGACAGCCAATACTGATCTCAAGCCGTATTCTCCAGGTTAGTCTGATTCGTGAAGACCTGGACACCATCAAGCTAGATCCTGTGGTTGGTACTTCCAACCTTACCACTAGACTCACTCTCAATGAATCGACTTTCATTGACGTCAGTGGCAATGGGATCTCTGAGATCACCATTACATCTCCACTTGTGGCTGAGCAGTTCATTCCTGACACAACCGGACCTCTACTCGAATCTTTCGACTTCAAGATGGATGATGGCACTCTCCCATTGTACTTGGTGCTTCATTTCAGTGAACCAGTGGAGGATGGGAGCTTCGACTTGTCTTCAATCCATCTACTCGACTCTTCACTGATGCCTAGTGTTGCAATCAATCTTACAACAAGCTTACTGCGATCTGCAGCAAGTTCTGGTGATGTGGAAGTGGTCATTTCACCTGAGGACCTGGACACAATCAGAGCTGCTGTTCCCTTTGGAAGGAACATGAGCAACACATTTTTGAATGTCACTTCTTCCATCATCATGGACATCTTTTCTAACAGTTACGTACCAACAGGCATTGTGTATCCTGTAGCACTCCATACTGCAGACCTGGTGAGACCCACCCTCGATGCATTCACTTGGGATCTGAACGCAGGTGCACTGATCCTCACATTCTCTGAGAATGTAGACACAGAAGTGTTCAATGTGACTGGTTTGACCCTCACTGAGTCACAAGACCCGTCTTCCAGGGGAGTCTTCCTTGGTGATGGTAATGTGACTGCCAATGCCAACAGAGAGGTGAGGGTTCTTCTGAGTAACGAAGACCTTAATGCCATCAAAGCCCTGCCCGGCTTGGCTGATATATTAGCAAACACGTACCTCAGCATTCAGGAAGACAGTACAACGGACATTGCGGGAAACCCCAATGTGGCAATACTGCGCAGGGATGCACTGCCAGCATCTCTGTTCATTAGCGACATGACTGGTCCAGAAATCACTGGCTTTGAGCTTTCCCTAGACTCGCATGCTCTAACACTGACCTTCTCTGAAACAGTTGACTCAAGGACCATTGACCCGCAGTTGCTCACTTTGCAGAATCGTCGAAGTAACCCCCAATCCACCTACACCCTGCGCAGTACAGAAGTTGTGCCATCCATAAGAAACATTGCTACCATCCTGCTTGTGAATGATGATCTGTTGGGTATTGCCTCTTCCGCTTCTTTGGGCACTGCAGTGGAGAACACCTTCCTCTCGGCAGCAACAGGTGTTGGTAGTGATGTCAATGGTAATCCATCACTGGAAATCTCTATCAATGCAGCCATTCGTGCCTCTGATGTGGACCAGGACACCACCACACCAGCTGTCACTGCATTTGACTACAACGCCAACACAACACAACTTGTACTGAGGTTCACAGAGCCAGTTAATGCATCTAGTCTCATCTTCAGTGGTATCACCATCCAGGATGGGCACACTGCTGCGGCAGCCAACTACACCCTCAGTGGTGCAGCACGTGTGGAAGCTGATGGCCCAAACATTACAATCACACTCACAAGAGAAGACAATGCAGCAATTAGGAGACTGGGTCTGTGCCAGAACTCCTCAAACTGCTTCATCACCATTGATGGTGGTACCATTCTAGATCTGTTTGGATTCCCAGTTGAACCAGTAGTAGATGGTGCTGCAATCAACACCACTCTCTTCATCCCAGACTCCATTCGTCCCAGACTTGTTGCCTTTGAATGGCTGAACCTCATCACTGGCGTGCTCAGTCTGAGATTCTCTGAACCAGTCAACCCTGACTCATTCAATGCCACGTTCATCTCGCTACAGTCTCTGTTTGAAGACCCGCAGGCAGAATACTCTCTCACAGGTGGGGAGGTTGCATTCAACAGCCTCAGAGATGTGGCCAATATCACCTTGGAGGAACAAGATCTCCTCTCAATAAAGGTAGACCAGCTCCTCTGTGCCACCCGGGCTACCTGCTATGCTGTGGTACTGGACGGCCTGTTCACAGACACCTTTGGCAACCCCATCACTGACGTGGTCCAGGAGTTCCCTGGATTCATTGTACAATCCTTTACGGGTGACACTCAGGGCCCTGTGCTGATGCAGATCTACCTCAACTATCAATTGGACACAGTGACACTCTACTTCGATGAGCCCATTGACATTGACAGCATTAGGCCAGCTCTACTGACTATCCATCGGTTTGGGAACCTTTCTAGCATAGATAACTACACTCTGACCAGTACATCTGTGTATGGCAACAGGTCAGCAGCCATTGTGCAGCTAAACACACAGGATGCAGCTGCATTGAGATTGGGTGGCTTCACTACCAATGTGTCTGACATTTTCTTATCTGCTCAGGAAGGTTATGTAACTGACACCTCTTTCACACCAATCCCAGCAAGTGCTGTACAGTTTATGATGATCACTGACCTCACTCCTGATGAAACAGCACCACAACTTCTGGCCTTTGTGCTGGATCTACAGCGTGACACTCTCTCTCTTTCTTTTACCGAGCCTGTGCAGACCAGCAGCTTCAACATCAGTGGGTATACCCTCTACAATTCCTCTACAGCAGATGGGACGAGCCACACATTCACCAGTGGAGTACCCCAAGAAATGGACTTCGCAGCAGCTAGTGTCACCATTCGGCTCTCACGAGAAGACGCAGCAGCCATCAAGCTAAACCCACTCCTTGCAACATCTTCAGGGAACACCTTCCTTGGAATAGAGGCAGGCGCTGTGGAAGACATCTTTGGTAATCCAATTGGCAGCACTATACCCATTGAGGTAGCAGTGTACATAGAGGATACTGGCATCAGCCATGCTGAACTGCTTGCCTTCTCTTTGGACCTCAACTTGGGCCAATTGACAATGACATTCTCTGATGTCATGGACATCAGCACACTGTATCCAGCAGCCATTCGAGTGCAGAGCAGGCGTACAGCAGTGCTGGGAGAAACCTACACTTTCACAAGTGGCACTGCTGCTGCCGGTACAGACAGTCATTTTGTTACCCTTCAGCTCTCTCCTACTGATGTCTATGGTATCAAGTCCACACCCAACCTCACTGTCGACATTAACTCCACATATCTGATCATGCGAGCTGACTTCCTTGATGACTATCAAGGGGAAGATGTTCTTCCCATCACTGATGGGAAGGCACTGAGAGCTTTTGCGTATACTGCTGACTCTACTCCACCAGAGCTGGTCGGCTTTGTGTTTGATGCAAACAGTGGAGAGATCATTCTTTCCTTTAGTGATGCCATCAACACTGACACACTGATCCTCAGTGATATCACACTGCAACCTGACAGCTTTGCTATGGACACAAACTTCAGTTTGACACTAAGTGGTGGAGAGACACTGCTCTCTGCTGATGGTCACAGCATCACCATCACTCTCAACTCAGATGACCTTCAGTTTGTCTCTCTAAACCCTGACTTTGCCACCAATGAAAACAACACCTATGTGTCATTGGAAGCCACTGCCATAATGGACTTTTCGGGATTCAATGTTACTGCAGTCTTCGCACTGCTTGCATTCCGCGCTACACAGTTTATCAGCGACTTCACCGGTCCCACACTGCTGGACTTTGACCTAGACCTCAACATTGGATGGTTGAATTTGACTTTCTCAGAAACAGTGAATGGAAGCACCTTTGAACCATCATTGTACACTATTCAGGACAAGGTAAGTAGTAGTTTTTACAGTTACAAAATCAGTAACTTAAACTGTAACATTTTTTCTGTATTTCTCTTCTGCAGCAATCCGCTCCAAGTCAGATGTTTGTTCTGACTGGTGGTGTTGCTGATGGTGATGGCTATCGCATTGCAATTGCCCTGTCCTTGGACGATGTGGATGCTATCAAACTCTATGATGGCCTGGCAGAAAGTAGAGCTAGTACCTTCCTATCACTGGGTGCAGGTGCCATTCGGGATGTCAACCAGTTCCCATCAATGCTCATCTCTGTGAACAGTTCACTCCAAGTGACCACACTTATTATTGATATTACCCCACCAGTTCTCACAGACTTTGCTCTGGACATGAACACTGGTGTCCTCAATCTCACATTTGACGAAGTGGTCCTTGTTAGTTCATTTGACTTTACTCAGTTTGAACTGGTGGATGCTCCAAATGCATCCATTCGCCTACCACTCTCCAATGTGACTGTACCAGGAGTGAGAAGCAGAGCATTCAGCATTGCCTTACCTATGTCACTAGTGAATAACATCCAGAGGAATATACCAGGGATTGCCTTCAACAGGAACAACACTTACATTGTTGTATCCGGTCCTGGTGTTACTGACCTTAATGGCTATGCAATCCTTGCCTTCCCCGACTCCTCTGCATTGCAAGCAAGCGAGCTGATCCCTGACACAAACCCTCCTGAACTGGTCGATTTCCAACTGAACCTAATAACTTCCACCATCACACTTGTCTTTGATGAAATTATCAACCCATCATCTGCTAACCTTAGCTTTGTATCACTCCAGAATGCAGCTGAGAATGCCACTGAAAAATATACACTCACTGATGCCAGCTCGCTGCTATCACGTAACCCAGAAAGGACAATTGAGATTTTGGTGAGACTACTGCATAAACACCTCACCATTTCATATGCCAACTTGATTCTTGATTTTTTATTGTTTTAATGTCATTTCCAGTTGCCCAACTTGTGTTTGTGACAATATACTAGACCATTGATGCAAATGTTGCATTCAATATGTCACATATACACCAGTGTTTCAGAGAAAAGTTTGATTCAGTAGTGCTACGTACTGTATAATTTGTTACCCATCAGCGACACATTCACTGGAATTGAGAGACCACTAAACTGATAGAAGTCTTTATGACATTGTGATAAGCACTTGCTGGCTATAACAGAGGGATTTTTTTTTAAGTAATGATGCTGCCTTTCTTTTCTGTAGGTTGCTGAAATGGACCTGCGTGTGCTCCAATCTACTCCAGGAGTAGCTAAGTCTGCTGACACAACGTTTGTCCTCCTAGAGAGTGCCTTCCTTCAAGACACCAGTTCAAATCCATTTGAAGGGCAAGGTATTGGGTTCCGTGCTTCTGTACTTGTACCAGACACCCAACCACCAGAATTGGAGGCATTCACCCTAGATGTCAATGCATCTTTCCTCGTCTTGTCCTTCAATGAGCCGGTCAACTCTTCTTCTCTGGATATCACTGGGTTTACCTTGGTGGCCCAGAGAGGCCTCCAGGATCCATCAAAAACTATTCCTTTCACTAGTGGCAATGTAACATCAGCGGTTGTCAGTAATGTAGTAGTGGTCAAGTTTGCAAGTGCTGACTCACTGCGAATCAAATCCACCTCTGGTTTGGGAGAGAATGAAAACAACACATACTTGACTGTTGACCCCAACAGCATCACAGACACCTTTGACAATGCCCTTGCTGAGATTGACCTTGCCAATGCGCACCGTGCTACCACTGTCATACCTGATGATGTACCTCCAGAGTTTGTGGACTTCACCCTAGATCTTGGCACAGGGATGCTGGAGCTCACATTCAATGAACCATTGAGTATTGATAATTTTATGCCCTCACAGTTTGCACTGCAAGAGAACAATAGTGACACAGTGCTTGCTTTCTCTGCATCTACTAGTGCTACCAACGACCTCAACACTCTTACTGTCACTCTCATTGCCAATGACCTGAACACAGTCAAGACCTTCATTCCTTTGGACCCAATCTTCTTAGTGATATCTTCTGGTGCGATTGCTGACACAGCAGGGAACACCTTTGCTGGCCCTGTTGCTACCCAAGCCAGCAATGTCTCTTGTGAAACTGTGAATCCACAGCTGTCCATGTTTCACATCAACATGTCTTCTGGCATACTCACCCTCTTCACCACCGAGCCACTAGACCTTACTACTGTTGATGTCACTGACCTTACGCTTCAGAATACTAACATAAATTCTACCATCAACTTCACTTTCACAGGTGGTGATGTGTCTAGGCACACCACTCAGCCAACAGGCCTTCTTGTGCAGTTGAGTGATGAAGATCTGAATGAACTGAAGCGACTAGGCCTATGCACTGTTATGTCTCAGTGCTTTGCAGTTTACACCACCAACTTGGGAAGTGACGTGTGTGGGAATTCCATCTCTGACCCTGTTAATGGGACTGCTGTAGCTGCAGCCATGGTAACCCCAGACCAGCTCAGACCAACTTTGGTTGCCTTTACAGAGCTAGATCTTGACAGTGGCAGACTCACACTGAGTTTCTCAGAGCCAATGGTTCATTCTAGTGTTACCCCATCCAGTATAATTCTTCAAGACTTCTCCAGCACACCATCAGTAGACCAAGCCCTCGTTGCAGGAAGAATTTGTGTCAGGAGAACTGTTCAGCAACCAGATGGAACAGAAACAACCACTGAAGTGTATTATGAATCTTCAAACTCAGTCCTACAGACTGTGGCACCTAGTGAAGAAATAATCCTCCTAGTCGATGGAAGCATCCTTGATATTATCAAAGATGACGACCGATTCTGCACCAGCTTCACCAACTGTTATGTGCGTGTGACTGTAGGTGCTCTTAGTGATGTGGCAGGTAACCCAGTGGACGACAACATTCTCATGCTGAACACTTTCATTGGGGACACTACTGGGCCTGGTTTGAGGGAATTCTCCCTGGACCTGAATTTAGGACAACTTATGCTTACCTTTGATGAGATTGTTAATCCAAGCACATTGGATGCCACAGCTTTGACTCTACAAAATGCCCTTGAAGCGAATGTGAGCTACACCCTTGTTGGTGGTACTAGGACCAGTTCCACCGCTGCAACTGATGTAACCTTCTCTATTCTTGAAGATGACCTCAATGCCATCAAGGCACTTGAAGGACTGGCCACCAATAGGAACAACTCTTTCATCACATTCACATCTGCGTTGCTTGATGATTTGAGCGACAATGATGCCCGGTACCTCATTGATGGTGCTAATGCCACACAAGCTGTGACCTACATGATGGACATCACTCAAGTGTCACTATCAAGTTTCACTCAGTTTGATCTTGCAGCTGAGACATTTACCCTCACTTTCAATGAGCCCATCGATATAGACAGCTTGGACTTCACTAGCATCACAATTCTTGCTGCACAGTCTGTTAATTCTTCTTCAGTGACCCTTTCTAATGGCAGTGCAGTGTATGTTGATGGTACAAACAAGCAGACAATCATCATCAGCCTGTCCGAAGAGGATGCAATCTCTATCAAGCTAAACAGCCAACTTGCCACTCAGCAGCTAGACACTTTTGTCAGCCTGGAAGAAAGTGCTGTCCAAGATGTTACTGGGAACATGCTAGACCCAATAACTGCTGACATTGCAGTCGGTGTGTCCACATATGTGGGAGATTCGGCTGAGACAGCACTGACCAGCTTCTCCTTGGACATGGATGTCGGCTCCTTGTCTCTGACGTTCGATGACGTTGTGAGATTGGAGTCACTGCAGTCCAACCTGCTAGTACTGCAGAGCAGTGCTGATGGAACAAGCGGTGTCTCACAAGCACTCTCTTCCATCATACTGAGCTCTAATCAGAGTGGCTTTGTGATCGACTTCAGATTTGGACCCAACCTACTCGAGACCATACAGCTGAATGCTGATTTGGCTGTGTCTCTGGAGACGAGCTATCTGTCTGTACAGTTCAATGCTGCCCAGGATTACAAGAACACAGCAGTAAGGTCTATTGTGCCTGAAAGTGCATTGCCTGTAAGCTCCTACACTCCTGATACAACACCGCCTACCATCACTGTATACACCTTGGACCTTGATGGTGGATTGCTTTTACTTACCTTCAGTGAGGTTGTTAACCTGACTGCCTTCGATGCCACTCAAATTACCATTCAAAATTCTGCAAACAGTTCAGTTGTGACACAGAGAGTGGAACTCACTGGTGGTGAGATTTCTCCACTTGGACCAGCATCAGCTGTAAATATCACGCTCCTTGCGAGAGATCTGAATGACATTAGTATCATGATGCAACTGGCAACCAATGAAACAACCACCTTTCTTGCGGCCACAAACACCACTATTTCGGACATGGCTGGCAATGGCCTGTTAGAGATTCCTCCATACAATGCCAAACCTGCAGCTCAACACGTGCCTGACTCTACCAGGCCAACTTTGATGGACTTCTTCCTGGATCTCAACAATGGACTTCTGACACTAAACTTCAGTGAACTGGTGCTGGTTAGCTCCCTCAATGAGACCAGTCTTGCGTTCCAGAACTCTCAGACACCACCAATAGCCATAACGGTGCCTGTCACTGGTGGAGTTGTGGTCACCACAGAGGAGTACAGTGATGCCATCCAGCTGTATCTTGCCCAGGATGTGATTGACACTCTGAATGACGATCCTCGTATTGCTCTGACAGCTGCAAACACATTCCTAACTGTCAGCACTGGTGCGGTAGTAGACACACGTGGCCTAGGCAACTTGCCCATTTCCAGCAATTTTGCCCTCTCTGGAGGCTTTTCTTTTGACAGCAGGCCACCTCTACTGGAAGCTTTCTCTCTTGATCTGGAGCTGAACGTCCTCTACCTCACCTTTAATGAGCTAGTTTCCTCATCATCCTTTGACCCTGCTGGGTTCACATTCATCAACGAACCATCACTGATGGCTGAGGGCAGGTTCACTCTCAGCAATGGAAGTGTGCCACTTGAGTCAGGACCGGGAGGAAACCGTACTCTTGTAGTGCCCTTGTCAGAAGAGGATACTTTCAACCTACAGGCCATCCCTATTCTAGCAACAAGAACAGCTAACTCTTACCTCACTGTAGCTCAAAATGCAGTCACTGACATCTATGCTAATGGGATTGAACAGATTGGTACTCCCGATGCATTGCAAGCCAGTGGTTATACTCCCGACACAACATCTCCCATTCTTTTCTCCTTCTCTTTGGATCTGAACGAAGGGCTGCTGTTTTTCAATGTCAGTGAAGCCGTCAACCCCAACACCTTTGACTTCAGCCAGATTTACATTACGGACAATGAAACCTTCCCAACCAGTTACCAGCTTACTGGTGGCATGGTGTCCCAGAGCCTCTCAGGTGGTGTTGTAATTGACCTAGCCAATGCGGATGAGTTTGCACTGAAGAGTAACACCAACTTCACCAACGATGAGAGAGACACCTTCCTAGTTGCTACCAGCTTTGCCTTCACAGACGGGGCTGGAAACAGGTTTACTGGAGTCCCATTCACATCGCCGTTGCAAGCCAGCAGTGTCATTCCTGACACCAGCCGTCCTGAACTACGCTTCTTCCGCTACCTTAGCCCTGGAGACAGGCCAGGTATTGTGGTAGAGCTGGAGTTCTCAGAAGTGGTCGACATTTCTTCCTTCATTGTGGCACAAGTGTCACTTCAGGATGCCCAGAATATTGCTGATATCACTGATCCATCATTTCCTCTCACAAACAGTGTATACGTCCAGGAGAACAGGCAGACCTTGCAGCTCAATATCTCTGATGCAGACTACACCACCCTGATTGGCAGAACTGTACTTGGCACAAGCAGAGATACCACGTTCATATCCTTGCCAGAAGGCACAGTTCTAGATGCTACTGGTAGAACACTCATTGAAGTGCCATCCTCCAATGCAGTTCAAGCTTCCGAGTACACAGTCGACTTTGTCAATCCAAACCTCCTCAACTTCACCTTTGACTTTGACAGTGGTGACATTGTTTTGACCTTTTCAGAGGCTGTGAGTCCAGTCTCCTTCATTCCAGAACTGTTTACAATCCACGCCGCTAACAATGGACCATCCATCAATTACACACTGACAGGATACAGAGACATTGTAAGCAATGGTTTTGTCACTACGTTGTCACTGTCACCTGATGACTATGATGCTCTGAATACCAACCCAGGACTTGCCACATCCTTAAATGACACATTTATCAGTGTGTCCCAAGGTGTCTTTACTGATGTGGCAGGTAACCCTGTGGAGCCTGTGACACTGCGAGCAGTAGACTTCGTTGCTGATTCATCACCACCTTCTCTCGAGCTGTTTGAGTTCAACCTCAACACCGGTGTTCTCACACTGCAGTTCACAGAGACAGTCCAAATTTCTTCCTTCAATGCCGCTGCCATCACCCTCCAGAACCAGCAAAGTGGGAATCCTGAGCAGAACTTTACCCTGACCACAGGGCAGTACGCTTCTCGGAGCTCCTCAGTTGTGAAGATCACACTCTCAGAAGAAGATCTGGATGCTCTGAAAGCCCTTACTGAACTTGCTACCGGTGTGTTTAACACCTACATCAGCATCACTAGTGCCCTTGTGACAGACATCTCTGGCTTGCCTGTCATTGCGATTGCACCTACCAGCGCTCTTCAAGCAGCACAGTTCAACAATGACACAATACGACCCAACATTGTGTCTTTTGACCTGGATTTCAACACAGGACTGGTGTCTCTAGAGTTTGATGAAGTGATTGACACTGACACGGTTGAACCAGTAGAGCTGTCTTTCCAGAATGTAAGATCACTCCTAATGCCACAGCTGACCCTAACTGGTGGTATGGTCATCAGTGACATCTCCAGCACTGTAGACTTCTTGCTGACTGAAGATGACATCAACCAGCTGAAGACATTGGAGATCTGCATTGAGAGTGCGGGTTGCTTCATTTCATTCACAGAAGGCCTTGTAAAGGACACTTTCCAGCTCCCAGTGAATCCAGAGTCTTCCAGTAATGCTATTCCAGTCAGGAACTACACCGCTGACAGCACTGGGCCACAGTTGGTTACATTTGCACAGTTTATCGAGAAATCGGCTCAAGTGGAACTTGTTTTCACAGAGCCTGTTAATGCCTCCACCTTCAACTTCTCAGCAATTTTGCTGCAGTCTTACTTTGAGGATGCTCAAGACGTGCTCCGCCTCTCCTCTGGGATGGCTGTTGGCTCTGGAAACACTGTCAACCTTCAGCTGCAACTAGAAGATGCTGTCAACCTGCGCCTAGATTCCTTGCTGTGTGCACGCAAAGGAACTTGCTATGTGGTTCTTGAAGAAAGAGCTGTTTTAGATCAATCCGGCAATCCTTCACTGCCATCACAGCCTGGAAGTCCTGGGTTCATTGCTCAAGATTTTGTCATCGACAACCAGGCGCCAACACTGGTGTCATACAACTTGGACATGAACATTGGTCTTCTCATGCTAGCCTTTGATGAAGTTATGGACAGGAGAACCTTCCAGGCAAGTGGGATCTCCTTCCAAGCAAGTGCTACTGAGACTGAGCCCAACTACCGCCTCACTGGAGGCATTGTAACATCAGCCATGTTTGGAATGGAGTTGGATGTTATGCTCACAGAAGCAGATATCAACCAGATCAAGGCCACTGACTTTGTGAAGTCACCTGAAACAACCTTCCTCACTTTGCAGAGTTCCACCATCCGAGAATTGTCGGCCAGTGCTATCAGCACAGAAGCAGCATTTGGCCGTAATGTGACTTTGTACACAGCAGACACTAGAGCTCCTCTGTTCAGTGGGTTCACTCTTGACCTTAACTCCAACAGACTTGTACTGACCTTTAGTGAACCAATGAATGAGACCACACTCAATTTGGGATTAGTCACACTCCAGTCTGATGCAAGTGGAAGAAATGCCTACTCATTAACAGGAGGCGAGGTCTCCTCTCAGAATACCCGCAGAATTGTTACTATTGCCCTCAACTCAGCTGACGCCACATTCCTCAAACTTAATGGTACCATTGGAACATCAGAGCTATCCACCTACTTGTCCCTTGGGGGAGATGCAATCTTTGACCAGGGAGGCGTCTCTGTCGCCAGCACACCCACTGTCCTGCAAGGGGCCCTGATCATGGACACCTCGAGACTAACACTACAGTCATTTGTCTTGGACCTCCTCCTCAGTGAGATCAGGCTAACCTTCGATGATGTGGCATTGACTGGGACCTTTAATCCCAGCGGCATTACCATCCAGGATGCCCCTATTGGTAGTGTGTTTGTCAATCTCACCGCTGACAGTGTCACTTTCAGTCCAGATGGGTTCTTTGTCACCGTGGAGCTCTCACTGATGGATGTGTCTGAGCTCACCAACGCATTGGGCATTGCTTCATCCATTGACAACACCTACATCACTCTGACAGCCGGCACCATAATGAACTGGAATACAATCCCAGTGCAGCCTATTGTGGATGGTGTTGCCATCCAGGCATCAGATTTCATCAGCGGCAGTAATGGTTCGGAGCTTCTCTCTTTCACTTTTGATCTCAACTCCGGAGAACTATCCCTATTCTTCAGCGGCCCTGTCGACATTCAAAGTTTCAATGAATCACAGTTTGTTATCCAGGGTGATGAAGATGGAACCATCCAGGTATACCCAAAGAATGTCAACACCCTGTATGGAATTGACCAGCGCGTGATCATTTTGCAGTTGTCAGATGATGACTTAAACACTCTGAAGCTGAATCAAGAAATTGCAGTCTCTGCTGCTACGACCTTTATTGCTCTTGGCTCCACTACTTTTCTTGACCTACAAGGTGGCACAGTCTTCCTGAACGGAACGCTGATGGCACAGATGGTTACCAGTGACACAACCTCACCTACAGTGGACAGTTTCATCTTGGACCTGGATGATGGCAGCTTAATGCTCTACTTCAGTGAGGCTGTCAATGCTACGACTCTGAATACAACTGTAATTACTATCCAGGGTGCACAGAACCAGTCCACAGTGAGATCAGAGAACATAAGAACACTTGTAGGAGGCTCTACCTTTTCACCAAACGGAGTGGAAGTGGTTGTGTGGCTTACTCCCGAAGACCAGAACTACTTGAAATCAATCTCCTCTCTTGCTACTTTCATCAATGACACATTCCTTTCCCTAGAGATGGGCATTGTCGAAGACACCTCTGGTAATCCAGCAACTGCCATAACACCTGAGGTTGCCCTCCAGGCTAGCAGTGTCATTTCAGACCAGTCAGCACCAATACCAACTGGCTTTACCCTGGACATGAATGCTGCCACTCTGGAAGTGACCTTCTCAGAAGTTGTGAGGATCAGCAGTGTCAATCCAACAAGGGCCACCCTTCTTGGTGTGATGCTATCTGGGCTTGATCTAGGTCTGGAGTCAGGCCAGGATGGCACTGTGCTGCAGCTAGACATCCTCCCTCCCTTCCTATATGACCTGCAATGGATCCTTAGCACCGATATTGAACAGAATATCACACTCTTGGTCGAGGCTGGATTTGTGATGGATTTCAGTAATACATTGTCACTAACTGCTAACCTGACTGGTACACTGGTATCAGACAACACCAGCCCTCTCCTCCAGAATTTCACCCTGGATCTGGCCAATGGAGTCATCTCACTCACTTTTGATGAAGTTGTCAATGAGACCACACTTGATCTGCCTCTCATACAGCTGCAAAATGATGCTGTTGACCCTACAAACACCCTCACCCTATCCACAGATGCATCACCATCCAGTAGTCTTAATGTAGTTGACATCGAGTTCAGCTTGCAGGAGTTTGAAAGTCTCAGACTTGCGACTGACCTTGCCACCTCACCTGAAGACACTTTTATCCAACTGGAAAGCAGGGCATTGGAGGACATCTTTGGCAATCCAATTGTTGCCTTCCATGCTGCTCGCCAGGCACAAGCTGTGTTAGAAGACACTTCACAACCAACCCTTCGTCTTGTCACACTCAACATGAGCTCCGGTCAACTGGTTCTGGAGTTCAATGAAGCCATTAATGTGAGCTCCTCTAATGCTACGGGTGTATCCCTTCACAACTCATCATCTTCTGTACCCAGCTACCAATTGACACCTCTCAGTAATATCATCAGCGGCAATGGCAGGACTATCATCATCAACATCATGGACGACTTGAAGCCACTAAGGGAAGATATGGTCTTTGGGTCTTCCTTTAACAACTCCTTTGTAACCTTTGCAAGCAACAGCTTCTTTGACATCAGTGGCAATGCTCTACTCGGTTCTGTAACGCCAATGCAAGTGAATGTTCTAGTACCTGATGTGTCTGGACCTTTCCTGCAGTCATTTGACTTGGATATGGACTCTGGTGAACTTGTCCTTCACTTTGATGAGAATGTCCTGCTGTCCTCGTTCAATGCCAGTCAGATCATGCTGCAAAGCGCCTCATCTGATGCAGTGCATGTGCAGTATGTTCCTCTCACCACCACTACTCTCCGGAGAGAGAACTTCTCTGACGTTGTTCTGGAGTTGAGCAGCAACGATCTGAACAGGCTCAACAGCATGCCGTTCCTTGCCACAAGCCAAGATGACACCTTCCTCAGCTACAGTGCCTTCACTGTTTCTGACCTCATTGGCAACAGAGGTCCTGAAATTCCCATTGATGATGCTCGGCAGGTGGACCAGTACACAGGTGACATCACTAGACCACAGCTGGTTGCCTTCGAGTTTAACCTCAATCTCTCAACCATCGTCCTGGTGTTTGATGAAGTTGTAGACCCAATAACAGTGAACACATCCCTAATCTACCTGCAAAATAGCATGCTTCAAAATGCCACAATCTTCAACCTCACTGCTAATGATGGTGTGACTATGGATGGCAACAAGATCATCATCCAGCTCATCAATGATGATGCCAATCAGCTCAAGATTGACCCTGCTTTCTGTTCCGAGCTCAGTGACTGCTTCGTCACCATTGTGTCTGGTTTTGCCAATGACATTGCTGGAAATCCGGTTGTGCCTAGTGGACCACTTGCTATCTCCAACTTCACAGAGGACACCAGAGCACCTACATTGGTGCAATTTGTCTTGATGGATCTTAACAGTGGAGTTGTTGTGCTATCCTTCTCCGAGGCAATTGATGTAGCCAGCATTCAACTAACATCACTGCGTTTCCAGAGCCAGGAAATGCCTATCAATGACGAGTACTCGGACTACACCCTTACTGGTAGCTCAGCCACTAGCATGAACAGTGACATTCTGGAGATTGAACTGGACAGGGCTGATTTGAATGCCATTAAGCTCGATAGTCTCCTTTGCACCAGAAAGTTTGACTGTTTTGTGAGATTCACAAGAGACTTCATCACTGACACTTCGAGCAACCCTGTCATTGAGGTTAGCAACACTCTTGAGCCTGACAGGACACACAACCCTATTGATCTTATCAGGGATACTTTAGGTCCCGTTGTGATTTTCTTCAATCTTGATCTGGAAATGGGTCTTCTTGCTATTGACTTTGATGAGCCAGTCAACTTTGCTGTATTCCGACCAAATGAAATCTCCTTCCAGGATGCACTGATAGCAAGCACAATGTACAGGTTGACAGGAGGAACACTCATTGGTAACAACAACACCGGTTGTATCATCCAACTAGACATGCTTGACAATGGACTAATCAAGGCAGATCGGTTGCTGGCCACACAACAGAGCAACACCTACCTTACTAACACACGCTTGGTAGTGACTGACATCTTTGGAAATACTGCCACTGTGAGAGCTGATGGCATTAACCCACTGCCTGTCAGTGGCTTTGTTGACGACATGACGCAGCCGCAATTTGTAAGTTTCGATCAGTTTGATTTAGAGACCGGTGTGCTGAGACTAACCTTCTCAGAGCCAATTGATGCAGGTGCAGTTGAGTACAGCTTAATCACACTACAATCCTTGGCTGACCCAGCCACTGCCATTGTGAGGAACCTGAGTGACACTGAGCCCACATCTAAAACCACAGTGAATCAGCTCAACCCAAACACCTTAGAGTTGTATATTGCCTTCGAGGACCAGCTCTTTATCAAAGAAATAAACACCTTTGCTGTGTCAGGGGACACAACCTTCTTGTCCTTTAGCAGGGAAGCTTTCAGAGACACAGCAGGTAACTTTATTCAGAGTGGCCTCACACCAACATCACCCAGCGTGTTCCTCACAGATGCCCTTCCTGCAACCCTTGGTGAGTTTGGACTTGACATGGACAATGGACAGTTGAGTCTGACATTCACTGACATCATCAGGCCTACTGTGTATGATGCACAGGCGGTCACCTTCCAGGATACTTCTGTGAATCCCACTATCACATACACCCTCACCAATGGAACTACACTCTCCAGTGACACCTTCAATTTTGTACTGGAGGCTCAGATTACGGATGCAGACCTGCTCATCCTGAAACATACCATCGGCTTAGCAACTAGCACTGATGATGCTTTCATTTCTGTTACACCAGCCGTGACAGTGAACCCTGACAATTCAACCATCAGTGCTACAACCATGGGTATCCAAGCTACCAGCTTCCAAAGGGATGTCACACCTGGAAACCTTACTGCATTCAGCCTTGATTTGAATGCTGGCATTCTCAGTATCTTAGCAACAGAGCCTCTTGACCCCGCCTCCTTCAACCCATCTGGGCTTACACTAATGAACAGTCCCAATGCTTCAGCGCTTGGTGTGGTGTCGTACACACTCACAGGGGGTGTGGCTGCACAAAGCAACGCCTCTTTGTATCAACTTGAGGTGTATCTCTCAACTACAGACCTTAACATGCTGAAACGTCTGGATGAACTGGCTACAATGTCTGATGATGTGTTCCTGTCTGCTGCATCGAGTGCATTGACTGACTTTGGACAAACTGCTATTAATCCGGTGTCCAGCATGGCTGCATTAAGACCCACTAACTTCAGCCAAGACCTGACCCCACCATCTCTGAGTGCAATCATTCTTGATCTAGATGCTGGAGAGCTGATTTTGAGCTTCAGTGAGGTGGTAAACCTGACATCTTTGGATGCTAGCTCTTTCCAGCTCCAGACAGAGAGCAACGCTAGCACTGCCACAGCTGAGCTGTTTGAATTTGAACAACTAATCCTCACCACTCTATCCAATGACAGTCTCTCTCCTGTAGCTCGGTTTCAGCTCACACTTGGGAACTTTGAGGCACTGAAGAACCACTCGGTGTTGGGCAACAATGGATCAACGTACATCAGTTATGCTGACAGCATTGTTATAGATTCGAATGGTCACTATCTAGCTGGTGCTACTCCAGAGATGGCTATGCAAGTTGGAGTAACTCCTGATACTACTCCCCCTGTCATTGCAACATCTGAACTTGATTTGAATGTGGGAAGTTTGACTCTCCGATTTGATGAACCAGTGAATGAAGCATCATTTGATAACACTGCACTCTCAATTGAGGTGCCATGTGGATCAGGAAGGGTAGTGTCCTTTGAGCCTGCTACCCCTATTGTTGAGTCATACAAGGTCTTCTCATTCTTTATGACAGAGACTGAAGCGACAGAGATCATCCATCTCACCACTGGAGTTTGTGCTGACATCTGCCTTGCCAACTCTGAGACTCTTGTGATGGACCTGGCTGGTAATGCTGCTGAGCCATCCTCTGGCACTCTGGTGAGCGAGTGCACTCCTGACAGGACCAGACCCACACTGCTCAGCTTTGCCCTCAACATCAACACTGGAGTGATTCAGCTGTCATTCAGTGAGCCAGTTTCTCTCTCCAACATCAGCCACCTGTCCTTCCAGAATGCCATGTCTGCACTCTACAGCTACCAGTTGCAAGACGAACCAGATAACGTGACAGTGACAGGCACAGCAGTGGACTTCGCACTGAGTGCCCGTGATCTGGATGGCATAAAGGCAACTCCCTACACTGCTACCTCCCGCGACAACATGTACATTGCTGTTAGTGAAGGCTCCTTTGTAGACACCTTTGGAAATCCCATTGTAGCTGAGACCCACAGTGCCAACATCCTCATCGAAGACAGTGTCCCACCATCACTCAACTATTTCGAGTTTGGTGCCTACAATGGACAACTGACGCTTTCTCTTTTCTTCTCAGAACCCATCAACTACACTTCTTTGGACTTGCGTCAGGTGGTTCTAAGGTCAGATGCAAATGGCAGCATCAATTACACCCTCATGTATTCCTCCCCGCTGCCCATCTACGACAGTGTGATTCGAGTGCCACTGGCTGATGCCGACACAGATTCCATCATTCCCTTGTCACCCCTTGGAACATCAAATGACTCCACATTCCTCTTCTTTGCTGATGCAGCTGCCTTTGACATGCAAGGATTGTCTGCCCCAGCATTTGGACCAGCCTCAGCTGTGAATAGTCAAGGCAACCTAAACCCTCCAACACTGCTAGCCTTCTGGCTTAACCTACAGACAAGGCTGATGCAGTTCGAGTTCTCTGCACCTGTGGTTGTCTCCACCTTTGACCCCACCCACCTTACTATTCAAAGCAGTGAGACATCATCAGACACCAGCTACACCTTTGTCGGTGGAAGAACAATGGTACTGAGCGACACTGTGGTGTACCTAACTCTGTCCACTGAAGACATCGATGGACTACAGGGTACTCCAGGACTGGCAACAATGCTAAACGACACCTTCCTCTCCCTCACAAGAGGGCTTGTCCAAGACATGTCCGGTCTTGCAGTGAGACCCATCCCCACCACCAGTGCTCTTCAGGCTGGCAACTTCACCGCTGACACTGAAACACCCAGACTTGTGGGCTTCACACTCAGTTTAAGGGGACGAGACCCACTCATTCTTACCTTCTCAGAGACAGTCCTTGCCGGTTCCTTCCAGCCCTCACTCATGTTCCTCCTCAATGCACCAAACAGCTCAGTCACTTTCATGTTTTCCAACAGTACCATCATATCAGGCAGTGGAACTGTTGTGGAGATAGCTATCACCCTTGCTGACAAGAGAGTCCTGCAGCAAATGACTGACATTGCTACATCAGTCAATGACACCTACATTAGCATCTCTGCAGGCCTGTTCATGGATGCAGATGGGTTGAGTGTAGAGGCTATACCACCTGAGAATGCACTCAGAGCAGACGAAGTTATTCCGGATGAAGATCCACCACAGATTACCACCTTTGACTTTGATTTTGATGCCAAAACCTTGACCCTGTATGCCAATGAACCAGTGATTGCTAACTCCTTCAGCATTGAAGCTTTCACTCTTCAAGACTCTGCAGTCAATGCAACAGCATCTTATGGCCTTACAAATACAAGCAGTCTGATTGGAATCAATGACTTTAGCATCATCAATGTGGCTCTGTCTGACAGTGATCTTAATGCCATCAAGGCATCACGCATTTGTCTTGCTGCATCAGTTTGCTTCCTCACTCATTCTGCCGGTGCCATTTCTGATGCTCTTGGTCAGGCTGCCATCAATACCACAGTCGGCGTTCAAGTGAACAAGCTAGCCAATGACACCTTTGGTCCCTCACTGGTATCCTTTGACCAGTTTAACTTTGCAGCAGGCACTGTCACCCTTACCTTCAACGAGACAATTCTTGCTGCCTCAGTGGACTTCACGGGAGTGATTCTACAGCCAATATATGACTCTGCCAACATGTCTGTGAGTCTTACTGGGGGCACCATCACCAGAGATGGGCCAACTGTCACCATCACTCTCCGAGATGAAGATTTGGTAGTCATTCAACTCAACCGATTCCTCTGCACATCTCGTGGTACCTGCTACATCAATATAAGCGGCAGGTTTCCGACAGACGTCCATGGAAATGAACTAGCTGTATTGGAACAAGGACTTATTGCTTTAGCTTTTGTTCAAGATGACACAAGACCAGAAGTGGCCAATTTTTCACTTGACCTGAACATTGGCAACCTTGTTCTCACCTTCACCGAACCTGTAAATGTTGAATTGATTGACATTTCTGGGCTTGCCATTCAAGGCGCTGCCAACAGCTCAGATGCCGTGCACTTCACCAGTGGATCAATGACAGGCAGAGAAAATGCCCGAATTGTTACTGTGGCACTCTCACAATTTGACCTGAACGCCCTCAAGATGTCTCCTTTTGCCACCTCCATTGATGACACATACCTCACTGCCACATCAGTTACAGTACGAGACCTTGCCCTCCCTGCCAACTATCTTGTTGCCATCCCTGCCTCATCAGCACTAAGGGCTGCGGGGTACACCCGTGATGTCACTCCACCTACTCTGGAGCAATTCAACATAGACCTAGATGACAACACTGTGCAGCTGGTCTTTGATGAACCCCTCAACACCAATCAAATTGACCTTTCTCTCTTTACAATCCACACTGGCATGAGTGGTGCAATAAATGTGACCTTAGCAGGAAGTACCATTCAAACAGTACAGACAGGAGAATCATCCAGCATTCTATTGGATTTGGCTACAGATACTACTGTAGTGCTCAAATCTACTACAGAAATTGGTACCAATTCAACCAACACAAACCTCAACATTGCCAATGGTGCAGCCGTTGACATGGCTGGCAATGGCCTGAGTGCTGTGAACACAGCTGTCACCTCTCTCCAACCTGACACTCTGCAGCCCGAGCTGATCTCCTTCTCAATTGACTTGACTGCAGGCCGCCTCCATCTCACCTTCAATGATGTTGTTGATCCATCCACCTTTGACTCTACCGGTATCACACTCCAGGGAGGTTTGTACCAGTCCCCGGGTAACTTCTATGTCCTGACTAATGCCAGCTCACTGGTGAATCCTGGATTTGGCTACGTACTCACTGTGAACCTCGGCAGCGATGCCGACATTGTTCGACTCATCCCAGCTATTGTTACCGATCCCTATGTCACCATGTTGGCAAGCACTGTAGATGATTACCTTGGTAAAGATGTGGTTGCAATCACAGATGGCAAAGCACTCAGAGCTTCCAATGTTACTGCTGATCTCAGCCGGCCAGAGGTTGTCGCATTCAGCCTGGACATGAATAATGGAAGGCTTACTGTGACCTTCACTGATGTTATCGAGCCAACCTCCATTGATGTAACAGGCCTGCATCTTCAAGATGGTCGTACAGCTACTACCCTGGGTAATGTCTACCCATTGACAGGATCAAGTGGAGCTCCATCTCTCTCCCCTACTGGCACAGAGCTCACCATCTTCCTTTCTACAACAGATCTGAACAACATCAACTCCATACGAGGCCTCGCCACTCAACCGAACAACACCTTCCTAACGGTTGTTCCTTCTGCTGCTAGTGACATTTCTAACAATCGTGTTGTGGGCATAGACAATGGAGCTGCGCTCAATGTTGCAGTGTTTGTACCAGATACCACCCCACCACAGCTCAATCAGTTTGCCTTAGACCTGGACAGAGGAGTTGCCACTCTAGGATTCACAGAATTTGTGGATCCACTCGCCTTTGATCCTGCTTTTATCACTGTCCAGGACGTCAATGATGCTAGACTGTTCAGGCCAACATTTGTTAGTTTCACTGGCAGTGAACTGGCATCATTGGTACCTTCAGATATGTTTGAGGTTCGCTTGGCTGTTCCTGTTATCCGCCAACTATCCTTCAGTGCCTACTACGTCACCATAACATCTGATGCAGTAGAAGATATGGCAGGAAATGATGTCATTTCCATCTCAAGTGGACTGCCACTTCCTGCAGATCAGGTCATTCTGGACACATCAGCTCCCACGCTGGATTCTTTCAACTTGGACTTGGGTCTGGCGACAGTGACACTCACATTCAGCAAGCCCATCCTAGTTGACACCTTGCAACTGAGCAGGGCCACAATACTCAGTGACACCACTCCCGCCCCCATAGAGATGTATGTTCTTACGGACGCCTCCACTTCCAGCAGTGATGGAATAGTAATAGTGGTGGACCTACCATACCAGGAAGCCATGTCCCTCCGCCAGTCAACTCACACTGCCACCTCAACAGCAAACACCTTCCTTAATGCGTCCTATGGGCTGGCAAGAGATCTCTTGAATCGTTCTACTGAAATGGCTATTCTCCAAGCAAATGAGGTAATTGCAGATCGTGTGCCTCCACGTGTGACCCACTCAGTGCTTGACCTAAACACAGGAGCACTCAATCTCACATTTGATGAACCGCTGGGAAATCTTTCTGCCAACAGCATTATATTCCAGAATGCAGTCATAAATCCAACTGTTTCTGTCCAACTCTATAACAGTTCCGTTGTGAGCATGAATGAAAACATGGCTCTCATCAGTATTGTTGACGTCATTGATGTACTCATTGATGTAATTGATGCTATTATTGCTGGACTGGAATCGGCTAGGGATTTTCTGAAGAGGCTTAGAGAAGCCCTTTCATTTTCATTTGCGAGTGGAGGTGTTTCAGACACGTCTGGAAACACGGTGAAAGTCCGTTCTGAAGGTTTCCTCCTAACAGACATCATCAATGACATGGTTCGACCTGCATTGGTAGACTTCACTTGGAACCTGGACAGTGAGAACCTTAGGCTCACATTCTCAGAGGTGATTGATGCCTCTTCCATCCAGCTTCCACAGTTGACAGTGGTGAACAGTACGTCAATGGCGTTTACCAGCTACCGGCTGACTGAAGAGAGCTCTGTCCTGTCCACAAGTGGGCGTGTCATTGAGCTCCACCTTCTTGGACAGGATGCAGCGGGCATCAAGGCCCTCCCATCACTGGGAGTATTTGCCAACAACACCTACATTTTTATCGAAGAAGAGTTTGCCTCTGATGTAGGAGGCAACAGAGTCTTTGCCATCAATCAGTCCCAAGCCTTGCAAGCATCTGAAGTCTTCCCTGACACAATGTCTCCACGACTGATTGGCTTTCTGCTAGACCTGTCCGAAAGTCAGCTGATCTTGACCTTCTCTGAGACAGTGGTCATCTCCACGTTCAGCATCACACAGATCACCATTCAGGCTACTGCCAATGGAACAGGTATGTATGTGGCACTGCAAGGAGGCTACTACCCACAGCAGAACACAGGAATAGTGATCATCTCACTGCTGCCGTCAGATGCAAACACACTCAAAGACCTATCTGTTGCCAGAATAATGGCCACGGCCCCCAGCAACACATTTATCAGCTATCCAAGCTCACTCGTTGAGGACACAGCTGGATTCCCAGTGACAGAGATACTTCCCACTGCAGCCCAACCAGCCACTCGAGTCATCACTGACACTGTTGGCCCAATGGTGTTGGCTTTCTCCTTGGACCTAAACACTGGCAACTTCACCCTTCACTTTGATGAAACAGTCAATGTATCTACTTTTGACATCGCCACAATCACACTTTTGCAGAACCAGTCAGCAGACAGTCCTATGGTAACCTTGACAACAGTTTCCATGGCAACCATGCTCGGTGATGGGACTACAGTTATGGTGTTCTTGAGTGATGATGACCTGAATGCAATTAAGGGGTATCAGCTGTGCAACTCCACAAATGAGTGCTATCTAATCCACGTTGAGGGGCTAGTGTTGGATCGTCTGATGCAACCATCTGCTGAGAGATCCATCCAAGATGCAATCATGGCCAGCGACATTGGCACTGACTTCACTAATCCTGCACTGGTGGAGTTTGTGCTGATGGACATGGATGAAGGACGAATGACACTGAGGTTCTCAGAGACCATGTACACACCTTCAGTAATGCTTGCTAGTCTGACTCTGGAAACTGCAGGAAGATCCATTGCCCTCAGCCAAGGAGTTGTCCTCCCAAGCACCACCCCTGTGGTGGAGATTGTCCTGTCACGTGCTGACCTGAACAGCATCAAGAGTGATAACCTCATCTGCCGTGCTACTCTGGTGTGCCAACTGGTCCTGTCTGCCACTTTCATCACTGACTATGCTGGAAATCCAGTAGAAGCAACATCTTCTTTGTTTGTCCCTACCACCTTTGTCCCAGATGGGACTGGACCAAGCATTGACTCTTTCCTTCTTGACCTGGAGAGTAGGACCATTGTCCTCTTCTTTGATGAGGTTGTGTCACAGTTCAGGTCTACCGCCCTTGTAATCCAAAATGCTATGAATGCCAGTGTGAGCTACCAACTGACGACCGATCACCCACCATTTACTGTTCCCATGGAAGCAATAAATGTTACTTTGAGTGAATTGGATGCCAACACGCTCAAGGCGACAGCTGGACTGGCAAAGTCAACCAACACAACTTTCCTTACACATTCAAGTGTGGCAGCCCTGGACACAGTGCCACTGAATGCCATCCCTAGGGAAGATGGTGTAAATGCTCTGCCAGCTAGCTATTTGGCTGCTGATGTCACACAACCTGAACTGGTGGAGTTCACATCTCTGGATTTCAATGAAGGCTTCCTTGAAGTATCCTTCTCAGAACCAGTGGATCCAGCATCCTACAACGCTAGTCTCTTTGTCATCCAGTCCCAACTCAACGGAGGCACAAGGTGAGATTATACAGTACCCTACGTACTGTATATGTTGCTGTGCATGACTACTGTTATTCTTAGCATACTTTGATCTGTGCCAGAGACCTTCACAACTCTGTGTTCATTAGTTTTTTAGTTACATCTATTTGCATGTACGTACATGCTATTGTGTCTTGACTCAATACTTAGGTATGCCTTGAGTGGAGGAGAAGCTTCCTTCAGTCCAGCTGACAACTTCTTCACTACCATGAGAGTGACTCTTGCTGCTCCAGATGTTATTGCCCTCCGCAATGATTCCAGCATTGCCACAGTTCGAAGTGATACCTTTCTGGTTCTGAGCCCTGGAGCAGTAGCAGACTACAGTGACAACCCCCTGGATATGGTCACCTCACTTGGCATCATGGCTGAAAGGTATGCACTATGAGATTATTAGAGCAAAGTGGTACAATCATTGTCAACAATTCCTCACTTTTGCAGAATGGTTTGGCATGACTCCACCCTGTTTTTCTCCCCTCTGGTTTGGCATGACTCCACCCTGTTTTTCTCCCCTCTTTCCACAGCGTGGTGGTTGACATATCTCCTGCCTCCCTCATTGGATTCACATTGGACATGAACAATACGCAACTCATCCTGACATTCAATGACGTTGTGCTGGCCAACACACTTATGGCAACCAGCATCACTATCCAAGGAGTAGGTGGAGAGGAGTACCAGCTGACAGAAGGTGACGTCCTGTCAACTGATGGCTACGAAATGGCAATCCAGCTGTCCCAGTATGACGCAGACCAGCTGAGGATCAATCCTAATCTTGCTACATCACTTGACAACACTTTTGTTCGCACTGAGACAGGCTATTTGCAAGACTTTGCCAACCTGGGAGTCATTGCCGTTGACCAATTCCAGGCAACTACCTTTATTCGTGACCAGATTCCACCTATACTTCTGAATTACACTCTCAACATCAATCGAGTCCTTCTGACACTATATGTGAATGAAATCTTGGATCTTGAATCATTCCAGCCTTCTGGATTTATCCTGCAGTCGTCAATGAATGGCAATGGAGATGCTTATGCACTGACAGGAGGAGTGGCCCGCTTTGCCACGCCCCCTGAATCATATATTGTAGAGGTATCTTTGTCTGAAGAAGACATCAATGGACTAAAGATGACAGTAGGAGTGGCCACAGATCTGACCAACACTTACTTATCACTAACTGAAGGAGCCATTAGTGACCCAGGCAACAATTCCATCATTCCCATCCCCACTTTCCAGGCCTTACCAGCAGCCAGTTTGGAAGCAGACATGGAACGTCCTGTGCTGCATACTGTTGTGCTAGACTTGCAGCAGGGAGCCCTTATCTTCAACTTCTCTGAGGCTGTGAATACCACCGGGTTCCTCTCCCTCCTTGAGCTTCACAATGGGGCTGGCTTCACTGCCGACCTCAGCAATGCACAGCTGATCGTTCCACAAGGCAGTAGCCTTGTCCTTGTACAGCCATCCGATGAGGAGCTAAACAACATTAAGCTGAACCCAGACATTGGCAATACCATAATGGACACTTACGTCACCATCCGGGTGGGAGAGATTGCCGACTTTGTTAACTTGGAACTTGTTTCAACCAGTTCAATGCGCCAAGTTGATGCAGTGATTGAAGACACGGTGGGACCAGTGATAGCCATGTCCACTTTTGACCTCAACACTGGATTGCTCACACTTGTTTTTGATGAGTATGCCAACATCACCAGTACTCTTAACCTTGGTGCATTGACCATCAGCAATGGTATCACTGGGGACACTCTGGCTAACCTATCTGATGCCACCACCAACACCACTGTTGACGGCAGGGAACTTTTTATCTTCCTGTCTGATGAAGACTTGGATGCCATCAACAGTGACCAAACGCTACAAAGCATAGCCATTGGTGGGTCTTCTGGTTTGGTAGCTGACTTCCTTGGCAATGAATCTCCTTCTTCCTCAGTGCTGGTAGACTCCATTGTTGCTGACAACCAGCCACCAGTTCTGGAAAGCTTCTCCATCGACATGAACACTGGTGACCTAGTCCTGTTCTTCTCTGAGACTGTCCTAACAGACAACTTTACACTCTCTGCCATCACTGTACATAGCTCTGCCACTGATGTGACAGATGGATACACACTTGTCAATGGCTCCTTTACTGTTCAGGGTAGCACCATTGCAGTGACCCTTTCAGAGGATGACTTGAATGCTGTAAAGGCCCTTGCCAGTGTAGGCCTCAACGAGACAACCTCTTACTTGAGCCTTGCTTCGGGGTATGTGAGAGATCTTAGAGGCAATACCCTCGTTGATGTTGCCACAGCAAGAGCATCTCTGGTTACCAGGGACACAGTGTCCCCTACTCTACTCTCCTTTGCCTTCACCTATACCAGAGGAGATAAGGCACCAGTTGCTCTAGTCCTTGGCTTCAGTGAAACCATTGATGTCTCCTCCCTACAGTTTGACCAAACTGTATTCCACCAGTTTAGCAATGGCTCAGGTCAGCAGTTCACTCTCTCAAGCAGCACCCTGCCACAACAAAATGCACCAACGGTGCGCATCATTCTGTCAAACGAAGACCTGGCCCAACTGGAAGATGCTGCTCCAGTTGCACAGGAGGTGAACGCAACCTTCCTAACTGTGACGGGCAGCAGTGTCTCTGACACGTCTAACAACCCAGTAATGACTGTTACACTTCCTGTGACCCCACCTCTTGTGAGCCTGACTCCGCCTTCGCTGACCAACTACACTGTAAATATAGTGGAGGGCACAGTCTCCTTCGTGTTTTCTGAGCCAGTTAATGCCAGCACCTTTGACATCACAAAATTCACCCTTCAGGACAGCGCAACAGCCACCACCAACAGGTACACATTTAGGTTTCAAGGCACTCTGACTACCTTGAGTGACACAGAGCTACTGCTTGAAGCTGACCCTGCAGACATCAACGGGATCAAAGGTGTACCAAACGTTGCCACTGCACTGGACTTCACCTATGCCTCATTGGCAGAAGGCTTGATTGAGGACCTGGATGGGCATGCTGCCTTCGCTATACCCATCAGCTCAGCACTCCAGGCTGATGCCGTAATTCCTGAAACTGCAGCACCATCTCTGTTGTATTTCAGTGTAGACTTCAATCCAGGCAGGCCCATCACCCTCGTGTTCTCAGAAACAGTCATTGCCAGCACCCTGAGACTGGATCTTTTTACACTGCAGGACCGCCAGAGCTCTCCAGTGCATTCTGTTAATTTCTCCACTGCTGATCCCATCACAGCAAACAATGACATCATTGAGGTTTTCTTGCCGCTGGAAGTTAGAGACCAGATCCTTGCAACAGCCAACTTCGCAGATTCCAGAACCAATACATACCTCACATGGCCCACTGGAGCAGCAGCAGACAGAGACAGAAACCCCATTGAAGGCAACACTCTTCAGGCGTTCTCTGTGGCCATTGACACAACACCTCCCAGCATTGTGAGAGTGGTTCTGAACCTGGTCACCCGCCTCTTTGAAGTCACCTTTGATGAAAATGTCATTAGCAATACTATCTCTCTTGAGGGGTTGGCCTTCCAGAACACGGAAGAGAATGCCACTGTAAACTACACCCTAGTAGCCAACTACAGCATAACAGGAGTGGATGTGTCTGTGTTCAGGCTGTTCCTAGAAGATGTCGACTTGAATGCCATTAAGGCCTTGGATCTCTGTGACTCTCCAGCTGACTGCTACTTGGCCTATGATGCAGAGTCCTTCAGAGATTCTAGGACAATTGGAACAGCTGGCGGTGTCATTCAGATTGCAGATTTCACTCAGGACTCAATGAGACCTGAGTTTGTTGCGTTCACCAACATTGATTTGACAGCAGGAGAGCTCATTGTAGAGTTTTCTGAGCCCATCAATGCATCTTCCTTCATTCCTACCGCATTCTCCCTCAGGACTCTCTTCTCTGAAGAGTCCCTCAGTAACTTCACTCTAACAGGTGGTACAGCCTTCAGCCAAGGCAACATGCTGGTTATCACTCTGCTGAGTGAGGACACACTTGCAATTGTCACAGACCCTGAACTGTGTACATGGAGAGGAAACTGCTACATCACGATTGCTGAAGGAGCTGTAAAGGATCCTGCAGATCTCCCACTACTACCAGTTGTGGGCATGGTCACTGCCATTGTTCAGGACTTCATCGAAGATACCACCCCTCCCAGCCTTGTCTCTTTCACTCTGGATGTGAATGCAGGTCTATTATCACTTACCTTCAGTGAGCCTGTTGACCCAATCACCTTGAGCCCCACTGGAATTACCCTCCAAGATGCTCCCAGTGCCTCTGAAAGCTACACACTGAATGCAACTGCCACTACAAGTAGTCCAAGAGGTCTTGTGATTCACATCGCATTATCGGCATCAGACCTCAACCACCTGAAGATAACTACCTTTGTATCTCAAAGTAGAGTGGTGTACGTCTCCTTGAATCCTACCACCATTACTGACCTTGCCCTTGTCCCCAACCCAGTGACTGAAATTCCAATGGGGAATGCTTTCCGTGGAGTGCTGGTCAGCGACAACGTGGGACCGAGACTGACATCGTTTGTCTTGGATTTAGACTCAGACTCACTTGTTCTCTCATTTGACGAGCCAATCAATGTGCCTGGAGTTGACTTCACTGCCTTCACACTTGGCACCCCCACCCTCTCTCGCCCTCTACAAGGAGGCGTGGTGATCAGTTCCGATGTAGCAGCAACACACATCATAGCTGTTCAGTTGAGTAGCTACGATGTGGTGGCTCTGAAGGCCGACAGTGGTATCTCCGGTTCACCTGCTGCCACCACATTAGCTTTCACCTCCAGTGCTGCCACTGATGCAGCTGGTAACCCCATACAACCCCGCCTGGCCGGTTTGGTGATATCAGCCCTCATCCCTGACACTTCACGAGTACAACTGACTGCTTTCACTTTGGACATGGTGGAAGGTGTTCTGAACCTCACCTTCTCTGACGTGGTGGATCCGGCTACCTTCAATCCAATGGCCATTGTCCTACAGTCATCAATCCAAAGGTATGTGTGTACATGGTAGTTAATCATGTGTGGGCTAAATATGTTTACTGTAGTAGTTGCTGGGGACTGCTTGCATGAGCACATACATACACAGTATATGTAGAATAACATATAAGTACAGTATGTAGTGTGTAGTGATATTATGTGTGAGGGTACTGCAGAGGAGGGAAGTGTGCACGTGGGACCAATTCACATAATGCAACATTGGTGGTATTTCCAACCTAGAATAGTGTGCATGCTGTGTGGTTTGAATGTTCTGCAATGATTGTAGGCAATTTACTGTACATTGCTAAAATGCTTGCAACCAAACATTTTTGCGTTGCTGTTGAAATGATATAAAATGGGATTGGCTTGAAATGTTCATGGCTAAATTTTATGAACTTTTGTGAAAGTGAATTACTAAACACAATGAGGTGTTAGCACACACATATTCAGGAAAAATAGTAACATCCTTGATGTAACCTTATCACAAGAGCAAGCATACACACATAATGGAGCTTTAATCATTAAATTGTTTCTTTCTCTACTTTGCTGCTTGTAGATCAACAGGTACATGGGCTCGCCTGACAGGAGCAAGTACGACCAACAGCACCCTTGGATACAGCATCACTGTCGAACTCAACCAGGACATTCTCGTCGTCAAATCAGCAGGGGAGATTGGACACTCCATCAATACCACATACATCACAATTGAGAGCAGTCTTATTGACGACGTCCTTGGCGAAGACATTGTGGCCATCACAGATGGTAAAGCCATCCCAGCTAGTGACGTCATCGGTGACGATACTCCACCAACTCTCCTGGAGTTTGCACTCAACATTGACTTGGGTGTTCTGGATCTCACATTTGATGATGTAATTGACGTGACGTCATTCGTCATCACTGGTTTTACCCTGCACAGAAATGCAGATGGTAATGGTGATCAGTTTACCTTTGCAACATCCTCTATCATGAGGATATCACCTGGTACAGTCATCACTGTGGACATCTCTGCAACAGACCTGAATGGCATCAAGTCCACGCTCAGGCCCACAATGGACATCACAACACTCTACCTCAGTGTAGCTGGTAACTCAGTCACTGACAGCTTTGGCAATGTCATGTTGCCCATTTCGCTGCTGCCTTCCACCACTCTTGTGCCAGACACCTTCTTGCCAACACTAACGAGCTTCTCCCTGGACCTCAATCGAGCTCTACTGCAGCTGACATTCACGGAAGCAGTTGAGATTGAGACACTAGAACCCTCTGCCATCACTCTGCAAAACCTACCAAGTAGGCTCCTGCCCAATTATGTGGCTGTCTCTTTCACATCAGCTGTCAATCCTTCCATCAACGGGACCGTTGTCAACTTTGGCATCACCAACGATGACTTTGAACGCATCACGTCAATACCCACACTAGCAACTGCCATCAATGATACATATCTATCCCTCACCCGCTTTGCTCTTTCGGACTCCAGTGGCAACATGGTGGTACCCATACGAGACATCAATGGGCTGGAGGCATCTGACTTCATCCCAGACATAACTGGGCCTGCCTTGATGTCATTTGAGCTCAGTTTGGCTGATGGTACACTAACCCTCAGGTTCACTGAAGCCATCAATGTCTCTTCCATCCAGCTGAGTGAGGCTCAGCTCCAGTCTACACGTGATGTGGCTTCCAATGCCACAGTGCTTCAGTTCAATGGTGACATCACCCTTTTGGACACACAGACGGTTGAAATAGCCTTGACACTGCAGAATGTAAACTTCCTCAAAAACTCCGATGACATCGCTACCAACTCAAGCAATGTCTACCTTGCCTTCAATGAGAGCTTTGTGGCTGACTACTATGAGAACCAGATCGTTCCAGCTCCCACCTCTCTCGCCTTCCCGGTGACCATGTTCCAGCCTGATAACACATCTCCAGTGTTTCTGGACTTTACTCTGGATCTGGAAGTGGGAATTGTTCTAGTTGTCTTTGACGAGGTAATTAATGAATCCACAATCGACATTGGCTCATTAGCACTGCAGAACAGTGCTGTGGTGAGTTCACCTCTTGACTATTTCACCCTGACCAATGGGAGCACTTTCACTCTTACCAACAACACTGTGCTGGAGGTGGTACTGTCTGAGGCTGACCTCAATGGGGTCAAAGGTGTGAATGGAGTAGGCTTCATCAATACATCATTCATTCGTGGATTTGGTAGTGCCTTGGAAGATCAATTTGGCAATCCATTTGTGGAGCAATCCTTCCCGGCCCAGGCCATCATCCAGGATAACAACAGACCTGAGCTGACTGGTTTCACCCTTGATCTTGACAGTGGTCAACTGCTACTGACTTTCAACGAGACAGTGGATACTGCCAGCCTCGATCCATCACAGGTTATTCTGAGCAGTAGTGGTCCATCGCCTGTCACTTACACACTCACATCTGAGACAACTGGCATAGCACCCAACACTCCAGTTCTCACCATACTGCTGAGTCCCTTCGATGAAACTCAGTTGAGGGCAATGCCTACCCTGGCTGTGGATGAATCTAGCACGAACTTAGAGCTGACTGCAGTTGCCCTAGCCGACCCTGCAGGTAACCCTGTCATTCCTGTCAGTGGCATAATGGCTAATGGTGTCTTCTTGGACACAAGTCTTCCAGAAGTAAGCTCAATCACTCTTGACCTCAATACGTACAGCCTCACCCTGTCTTTCTCCAAGGTAATCAACATCACCACCTTCAACCCACAGTTCTTGACTCTACAGAGCAGCAGAAATGGCTCTGGAAGCACTTTGACGCTCTCTGGAGGCTCTTACGACATGAGTATGAATGCTCGAATCATCACCATTGAACTGATACCTGAGGACATCCTCTCGTTACAGGCTGATGCTGTTCTAGGTGCATCCGTGAACACAACTTACCTCTCCATTGCTGGGGGACGCATCTTTGACCTCAATGGATTCAATGTGTCTGAAGTTCCGCAGACAAACGCTCTTCGTGCCAATGTGGTTATCCAGGATACCACTCCGCCACGCATTGAATCATTTGACATCAACCTGCTGAACAACACCTTGACTCTGCTCTTCAGTGAACCTGTCATGAACTCCACTGTGAATGTTGCATTTTTGGTGCTGCAGAATAATCTGTCTAGCCCAACACAGAACTTCACCCTCTCAGGAGGATCATATGCCTCCACCACACCGTCTGAAATTGTCATCAACCTTGAACCAGCAGATGTAATGGAGATCAACTTAATTGCAGACCTGTGCTTCAACAGAGACTCTTGCTACCTGACTGCTTTACAGGGCCTGGTTAGGGACAATCTTGGCCTTGTCTATGAGTCTCTCCCCGGTGATTCAGATGTGGTGCAGGTGGATGTATATAGGCGTGATGAGATCCGACCAGAATTGGTCCAGTTCCTGCTTCTTAACCTAAACACAGGTGACCTTGTTCTTAATTTCTCTGAACCACTCAGCCTGTCTTCCATAGATCTGCAGGAGTTCAGACTGCAATCATGGGTCAATGATCAGATCCCCAATACCTACATCGAATACATGATCAGAACTGCTGCCAGCTCATTGGACGGCACTGTCCTAACACTAACACTCTCACGTGATGACTTGGACGCCATCAAACAGAATGACCTTCTCTGCTCAATCAACACCTTCACCTGCTGGGTCTCATTCACAGCTGGCTTTGCAGAGGATATCACTAATAACCCAGTCATACCATCCGTAGCTGTCTTTGACTCGCGCTTCACTGCTATGCAGATAACATCTGACAGCTCTGGGCCCACCTTGATAGACCTCTTTGTGGACCTTGAGAGCATGGTAGTTACTCTTGAATTCAATGAAGCTGTTGATCCCAATACGTTTACTGCCACAGCCCTTACCTTCAGAAGGGGAATCAACTCCACTGTTACCTACACACTACAGAGTGCAATGAGACTAACTAACAGCATCTCCCCGATGCTGCAGCTGCAGCTTACTCAAGAAGCTGTGAATCAACTGAAATTCCTTAACATTGGTCTGTCACGTAACAACACAGCAG
>MKWU01000895.1_pt1 | contig 54787 bp, 51 predicted proteins | sample 809101 | NCBI WGS metagenome assembly MKWU01 (sample SAMN05860141, study PRJNA318959) | sponge metagenome | host: Aplysina aerophoba | place: Slovenia: Piran, Adriatic Sea, Gulf of Piran | collected 2013-05-07 | reverse complement strand
CAAGCCCGGCCGGGGCAAGACATGGGCGTCGGAGCGTTACTGCGCCGGCAGGACGAACGCCTTCTATCTCTCCGTCTCCAGCGCGTGTTCTCCTTGCCCGCTCTCCTGTCCCTGGTGGGCGAAGCGATCGGTGCCGGGCGGCATCACCGCTCGGCACTTGAAGCAGAGAGAACCATCATCGACCGTCTGCGTGACCGGCAAGCGCTGATAGTGGTGGATGAAGCCCACCACCTGCGTGACAAGCTGCTCGACGAGCTCCGCATCATTCGCGACCGTGCCGGCTGCGGCCTGGCGCTGGTGGCGGATGAGACGATCCGCATGGCTCTGGCCCGCTGCCAGCAGGTGGACGAGCGAATTGGCCTCAAGATCGACCTGGCGACGCAGCCCATGGCGGACGTTGAGGACATCGCCGCCGGCGTTCTCGGGCGCCGGCCCACCAAGACGGAGCTCAAGACCCTGAACACCGTCGGCAAGAGCCCCGGTGGCCTGCATGCGATGCGCCGGCTCCTGGGCCGCGCCTGGATGGTGGCGCAAGCCGCGGGCCGCGACTCGATCGAGCCTGCTGACATCACCGCTGCCGCCGATGAGGGCGTAGCGGCCGACGAAGGCGCAGTAGGGCAGGGAACCGGCTGACGCAAGGCACGCACCCTGACAGTCTCACCGCGAGGCGCCGCCGGAGCGAATCGGCGGCGCCTCAGCCATCGTCGGCGAGACCAACAAGTCTCACCGTCCGTCTATATCCGCCTATGTCCCGCCATATCCGGGAATTGTTCCGATTTAGTGGTCATTACGACCCGACTTCTGGGTGTGTACAGTCTCGACGCGATCGAGAACCTTGCTGGCCTGGGCCCGGGTGTCAGGCGTGACGGTCGTCGCCCATGGGACCGGAGCGCCTCAGGCCGGTGGATGGTTTGCATGCCAATGGCGGGCGATATCGAGCCGTGTGCAAATCCAGACTTTCTCTTGGCCCTGTATGTAGTCGAGGAAACGCTGGAGCGCGGCAATGCGTCCGGGACGTCCTGCGAGCCGGCAATGCAAACCCACCGACATCATCTTCGGCCGCTCCGCGCCTTCGGCGTACAGCACGTCGAAGGTGTCTTTGAGGTAAGTGAAGAACTGGTCGCCCGAGTTGAATCCCTGCGCACTGGCGAAGCGCATGTCATTGGCTTCCAGGGTGTAGGGGATGACGAGATGTTGCTTGCCCTCGACCTCCAGCCAATAGGGGAGATCGTCGCAATAGGAATCGGCGTCGTAGAGAAACCCTCCTTCCTCGACCACAAGCCGTCGTGTTTGGGGACTCATGCGGCCCGTGTACCACCCCAGTGGCCGTTGTCCGGTCATCCTTTCGATGGATTCGATGGCGAGCGTCATGTGCTGGCGCTCGGTTTCCTCCCCGACATACTGATAGTCGATCCAGCGCCAGCCGTGGCTTGCCACTTCGTGACCGCCCTCGATCATGGCCGCTGCCGCCTCGGGGTGACGCTCCAGGGCCATACCGATGGCCAGCACGGTGGTGTTGATTTTGCGTTCCTCGAACAATCGCAACAGCCGCCAAAACCCGACCCGACTGCCGTACTCGTAAATCGATTCCATGTTCATGTTGCGCACGCCCACCAAGGGCTGCGCGCCGACGATTTCGGACAGGAACGCCTCAGAAGCGGCATCGCCGTGAAGGATGCAATTCTCGCCTCCTTCCTCATAGGCAAAGATAATTTGGACCGCGATCCGGGCCCCGTTAGGCCAGTTTGCGTGAGGGGGATTCCTGCCATAGCCGATCATGTCCCGCGGATAGTCCATTTTCTTCCTCGCTTTCTTTGTCCGGTCCTTCTCCAAGGATGAGGCTTATTCAGCTGCGCTTCGGCGTGCTCCCGTCTCGGGAGCGAAATGGCGATCGGCGGACAAATGGCCGACCGAGCCGCTATAGGGCTTGGCCAGCGGACTGCCCAAGACTCCCAGCCGTCTCGTGTGTCTCCAACTCGGTCAGGCGCTTGAACCGCCGACGAGGGTTCGTTACTCTAAACTGCCCCATTGCCACGATGAAGGGGCTGCGGAACAGGGCGTACGCTGGGCGTGGTCCGAGGGGATCAACTGCAGAGTACGCCAATCGGTACCCGAACTGGCGTCTGTAGGGAGGCGAAGACAGCGTCGGCGGGGACCGCGTTCGGATTGGACGGATGTGGCAGCGCGGCGGCAGTGAGCCGACAGTGCCGCGCGAGAGCGTGACGCCCTAACCGCGTTTTGAACGGGTTTGCCTTCGGGCCACGGATCACGTGTCCCGAGATCGCGACCATCGGAAGATGGCATTCGCATCGTGATACGACACACACGGAGACGACATCGTCCGAGGAGACCATCGCATGCAGGATAAAGCGAACAAGTGCTCAGCGTGCCTGACCTTCGATTTCGACTCGTTCTCCGTGTGGCTTCATGGTTTCCAGGTCAATTCCCCGACGCACATGTCGAAGGGCGAGTTCGGCGGCCGGGTCGGCGTCCCCCGCATCCTCGACCTGCTAAGCGACTATGGCATCCCGGCGACATTCTTCGTTCCCGGCCACACGATCGATTCTTGGCCTGGCCTGGTGGAGCGGATCGCCGGTGAAGGTCACGAGATCGGTCATCACGGTTACCGGCATTCGACGCCCGTGACGTTGACCCGGGACGAAGAGAAACGGGAGCTCGAACGGGGGCTGGAGGCCATTCTCCGTGTTACCGGTGTCGAGCCGGCCGGCTACCGTTCGCCCGCGTGGGACCTCAGCCCCAACAGTCTCGACCTCTTTCGCGAATTCGGTTTCCAATATGACAGCAGCCTGATGGCCACCGATTTCGAGCCCTACTTCTGCCGGGAAGGGGACGTGCCGCACGACGACAAAGGCTTCGAGTGGGGAACGGAGACGGAGTTGGTCGAGGTTCCGGTATCTTGGTCGTTGGATGATTTTCCGTACTTCGAGTTTCTGTTCCATCCGACCTATTTGCGCGGCTTGGCGGCGCCCTCGCGGGTGCTGGATATGTGGGCCGAGGATTTCGACTACATGTACAGCCACGTACCCGGCGGCGTGTTCAACGCCACTTTCCACCCCCAAGTCATCGGGCGCGGCGCCCGTATGAACATGCTCGAGGGCCTCATCAACCACATTCGTGGTTACGCCGGCGTCGAGTTCAAGACCGTTCGCCAAGTCGTGGCGGAATTCAAGGCACAACATCGGCCCAATGAGTCGCTCGCGGAGCCATGGGGACGGGCCGCGGAATAGCAAGCCGGTGAGCGGATTGGCGCATATGCCATTCGAGGTGCCTGCTCGCTAAGCGGAGCGCCATAGTCGCTTTATTTGGCAATTGTACCGCGTGCGCCCGCTTTTTGTTCAGTAACGGTGACCGCACGAAGCAGAGAATAGTTGCAGACTGTGGACGCCCTTAAGCGTTATTTGTTGGCAAGAAAAACGACAAGCGCAGGGAGGACACGATGTCCGAAAATCACTACAAGCACAGGTCTCGTCGTTGGGCTATCGGCGTGGCTGTTGCCGCGTTCGCTTTGTCCGCCGTAACAGCGGGCGGTATGTTCGGTGCAAGTGGCACCGCTCAAGCGGCCTGCGAGCCACACGCGATCGATCTCGGTGACGGCAAGTCGGTTACCGGCGGCTGCGACACCCTGAAAATCGCCTTTCTCAGTGCCGCCACCAACAACGTCTATCTCCAGGCCGGCATACGGGGTGCCGAGGACGCCGCCGCCGCCGTGGGCGCTGAGATTGAGGTGTTCGATGCGAACTGGAGCCCGGCGACTCAGTTCAACCAGGCGCAGAACGTCCTCACGGGTGGCCAGTTCAATGCAATTCTGGCCGAGATGAACGACGGCAATCAGGCGTGCAAAATCTTGAGCGAAGATGCGCCGGCGAAAAACGTGCTCGTGTCCGTGGTCAATCAGCCTCTGTGCAACCGGGCGACAAAGGCGGGCGACGAATACTGGTCTCCCGGTACGTTGAACTATGTCGGCGGCTCGCAGGGGCGGGAAGCCTTCGGCGAGTGGTTCTTGAGCATCGCCGCGTCGAATCCGGGCCCTCAGAAGGTCGCTGTCATCACCGGTCCGGATCTGAACTCCAATACGATCAACACGGACGCCGCGATTGCAGACGTCAGGGTAGCGTATCCGGACTTCGAGATCGTGGCCGTCGCCCGGACCGACTACTCGGTCCTTCAGGGCAACGAGAAAGCGCTTCCGCTGTTGCAGGCCAACCCGGATCTCACGATTTTGATCATCAACTACTCGGATATTACGCGTGGCGCGATCCAGGCCGTGAAACAGGCGGGCATGGGCGACACCCTCAAGATCTATGACAGCGGTGGCAACCAGTGGTCCTTCCATGCCGTGCGCGAAGGCTGGATCACCCACACGCGCACGCTCAACCCGTATACGGAAACCTACAAGGGTGTCCTGTCGCTCGCCGCTGCCTGGAAGGGCGAGGAGACACCCCGTTACGTTCCGCTCGAAGCCTCGTTGATCACCAAGGACAACGTCGACAAGATCGAGCCCGAGTATTGATGAGGAATATGCGGGCCGCCGCGCCGCTTTAGACGTGGCTCCCCCCCCCGAGACGAGGGCGGGCGATCGCACGGGTCGGGATCGCCCGCTCGCCGTGGAGGCTCGCAACCTCAATAAGCGTTTCGGCGCGACGGTCGCGCTCAAGGACGTCGATATTCGGGCCGAAGCCCAGACCATACACGCGTTTGTCGGTGAAAATGGCGCCGGCAAATCGACCTTCCTGGGAATTGTCGCAGGCCGCCTCGCACCGACGAGCGGCGATGTGACGGTGTTCGGGGAGCGCTACCAGTTCGGCGATCCGAGACACGCGCACGGTCTCGGAATAGCGGCGATTTACCAGGAGCTGACGATCGTTCCTGCCATGTCCTCGCTCGCCAACGTCTTTCTCGGCCAGGCCCTTTCCCGCGGCGGTCTGTTGGCCCAGGCGGAAATGAAACGGGCTTTTCGAGAGCTTTGTACGCTGCTGGGAGTCTCAATTCCCCCGGACGTGCCCGCGGGCCGGCTTTCGGTCGCGGATCAGCAGATGCTCGAGATCATGCGTGGCGTCTATTCGAAGGCGCGCCTGCTCCTGTTCGATGAGCCGACCACATCGCTGGCGCCGCCGGAACGGCAATCCTTGTTCCGGGTCATGAGGGAGCTTCGCGATCAGGGCACGACGATGATGTTCGTGAGCCACAATCTCGAGGAGGTGCTTGGCATCGCCGATCATGTGACCGTCTTTCGGGACGGTGAGGTCACGGCATCGCGACCGCGCGACGAGTGGACCAAGCGCGACCTGGTCCGCGCGATGATCGGGCACGACCTCCAAACGAGCGGGTCAGCCGGAACGAGCGACGGTGTGCGCGCTTCTGCACCGCCCCTCCTCGCGGCCCGCGGCATCACACTCCCAGGCGTTCTTAACGACATCGACATCGAGGTCCGAGCCGGCGAAACACTCGGCATTGGCGGGTTGGTCGGCTCCGGCCGGACATCCCTGCTGCGCTCGCTCGCAGGGCTGGAACCGCGCAGCCGGGGAGAGCTCCAGATACAAGGTAAACCCGTTACCTGGCCACGCGCGCCGCGGCGTGCCCTGCGACTGGGCATCGCGCTGGTCCCTGAGGACCGCAAGACGCTGGGCCTCGTCCTCGGCATGAGCGCAATGAACAACATAACGATGACGAACTACCGGGAGGTTTCCAGGCTGGGCTTTCTCTCTGCCCGAACGATGGTCAAGCGTGCGCGTGCCGTGGCGCGGGAGTTCGGCTTCGACGAGAACCGGGTGGGCACTGCGGTCAGACATCTCTCCGGCGGCAATCAGCAAAAGATCCTGCTCGGCAAGTGGCGCTTTCATCAGCCGAAGATCCTGCTGGTCGACGAGCCCACGCGCGGCATCGACGTCAGGGCCAAGGAAGAAATCCTGGCGACCCTTCGCCGCCTCTCCGAGGAAGGGCTCGGCATCATCATCGTCTCGTCGGAGCTTGAAGAGGTGGTGGCCATCAGCAATCGGGTTCTGGTCCTGTCCGAAGGACGGACGGTCGCCGAGTTGGACCGCGCTTTGGCCCCGATTCGTGTAGAGCACATCCTGAACTCCGCGTTTCAGGTCGGTGACTAGTCCCCCTCCGCCGTCGGATGGTCCCGGCCGGAAGGTGCCGGAGGGGACCATGATGCTGAAGCGCTACACCAGCGTCATTTTGCAGTTCGGGATGGTGTGGGCGTTCGTCCTTCTGATGATCGGCGCCGGCTTCCTCTACCCAAGGCTCTACGAGATCGCCAACATCAAGATCCTCCTCAGCCAGGCCGCTCCGGTCGGGATCGTCGCGGTGGGCATGACCTTCGTGATGATCGGAGGCGGTTTCGATCTCTCGGTGGGCGCAATCTTCGCCTTCGGGACCGTCGTCTTCGCCGGCAATGCCGATGCCCTCGGCATGTGGCTAGCGGCCTTTGTCGTGCTGGTAGCCAGCGCTGCCTGCGGCGCGATCAACGGCTTCATCGTCACCAAACTCAGGGTCAATCCGTTCGTCGCGACTCTCGGAACCGGATCCGCCTTCGGTGGGGCGGCATACATCTATTCCAACTCCGCTCCGCTGACTCCGATGAACTTCGATTTCCAGACGCTGGGTACGGAGACCTGGGCCGGCTGGTCGATTTCGGTCTGGCTCATGCTGATCATCTTCATCGTGGGCGCCGTCGCGCTGGCAAAGTCCGTCTACGGGCAGTCGATCTACGCGATCGGGGGCAACAACGAAGCGGCCCGCTTGTCGGGTTTGCGCGTCGACCTCCTGCGGGGCAGCACTTATGTCCTGAGCGCCATCTGTTCGGGTATCGGGGGCATGATTCTTGCGTCCAGGCTGGGCGTGGGCCAGGCCGACATGGGCGCCAACATAGCGCTCGATGCCATCGCTATCGTGGTCATCGGCGGGACTTCGCTGCTCGGCGGTGAAGGCGCCATGTGGCGAACGGCGATCGGGCTCCTGATTATCGCGACCCTGACCAACGTCTTCGATTCTCTGGCGATCAGCACCAACTACCAGCTTGTCGCCAAGGGCATGATCGTCATCGGCGCCGTCGCGCTCGATATATTTTCCAGATCGCTTCGCAACTAGCCGAAGAACGCAATGAGCGCCAGGAGTTCAGACGAGATTGCCGGGACACTTAGTCTGGCTCGGTTGGTCTCAACAGCAGAGTTGATCTTGCTTAGGCCGTATACGCGGTAGGAGAGAGACAATGAACGAGGACAGAGCCTTGAGCCCATCCCCTTGGAGGGATGCGACGACAGGATGTGACATCCCGGTTCTCGATCTCGGCGGTTTTCTGAGTGGGGAGGACGGCGCGCTCACAAGGCTGGCGTCTCAACTTCGCCACGCTCTCGAGGAGATCGGCTTCTTCTACGTGATAAACCACGGGGTCTCGAAGGACCTGATCGACCGAACCTTCGCCGAGACGGGCCGATTTCATGCGTTGCCTTTGGAAGACAAGACCAAGATCAAGATCAATTCCGATCATGTGGGTTACATGGGAAACGAAGGCGAGCTGCCGCGCACGTCTCCCTACTATACCGGAACCCTGAAGCCGGATGTCTGCGAAGCATTTTTCATCCTTCGCGAACGCGCACCGTTTCCTCTCGAGGTAATAAATCGATGGCCCGATGAGCTCGAAGGCTTCAGAGAGACGTTGGTCGAGTACTTCGAAGAGGCTGAGGCCTTGTTTCGAGGAGTGCTGCCTATTTTTGCAGTCGCGCTTGATCTCGCGCCGACATATTTCGATGATGCATTTGGCGAGTACGAGGCACTCTCCATGCTGCGGGTGGCACACTTTCCGCCCAATGATCTTGAGCCGGACCAGTTCAACGTGGGCCCCCACACGGACAGTTCGTTCGTGACCCTCCTCGCGACCACGGAGATCCCGGGTCTTGAACTGTTGGGACCATCCGGTGAGTGGTTCCCAGCCCCACCCATCCCAGGCTCGATTCTATTCAACTCCGGTGACTTATTGACCCGCTGGTCAAATGGTCGTTTTTTGTCAACTCCGCATCGGGTGATCAACCGTTCAGGGCGGCATCGATACTCGATCCCCTTGTTCGTCCATCCGAATCCGAATCAAGTGATCGAATGTCTGCCGACCTGCACCGGACCTGACCACCCGCCGAAGGAACCTCCGATCACTTCAGGCCAATACCTTGAGTGGTTCATGGGAGAGAACTTCGAGCACGCGGAGAAACATGATCAGCCAAGCCTGCCGCATACGTCACCGTCGGGATAGCTTCGCGTAAAATCGAGGTCCCGGGTCGGAAAACAGTTGTCCTTCCGCTACAGGAGCGCTCGGCCATGACCGATAATGGGCTCATCAGCCTGGAATTGATTGATCGCCTGATTTCTTTCGATACAACGAGTAACCGGTCGAACCTGCCACTGATCGAATTCGTACAGGGTTACCTGGCCGAATGCGGAATCGAGTCTCACTTAACGTTTGATGATACTGGTGAGAAAGCCAATTTATTCGCTTCTCTCGGGCCGTCAGACCGTCCTGGCATCATTTTGTCCGGCCATACGGACATCGTTCCCGTCGCGAACCAGAACTGGACCGTCAATCCCTATACCGTGACCCGCAAGGGCGACCGCCTGTACGGCCGCGGCATGGCGGACATGAAAGCGTACATTGCCGTCTCCCTGGCGTTTGCGAAAGTGTTTCGCGATCGCGGGGTGCAGGTGCCGGTCCACTATGCACTCTCCTATGACGAGGAAGTCGGCGCTTTGGGCGTTCCGCGGCTTATCGAGGACATGCTCAACCGCGTGGCCATGCCGATCGCGTGCATCGTCGGCGAACCGTCCAACATGAACGTCGTGAAGGCACACAAGGGCAAGATCGTATGCCGGGCCGAGTTCAAGGGTCTCGAGGCCCACAGCGGCGTGGCGCACATCGGGGCCAATGCGATCGAGGCCGCCGGCAGGACCATCGCCTATGTCTCCGAGATGGGCCGAAGGTTCCGCGATGAGGGTCCGTACGACGAAGAGTTCGAGGATCCCAAGTACACGACAGTGCAGATTTGCATGGTGGACGGAGGGACAGCGGTTAACATCGTTCCCAATTTCGCCAGTTTCGACTTCGACATTCGTCACCTTCCAAGCCAGGACCCCTACGATATCCTCGCTGACATTCGAGACTTCATGGAACGCAGCGCACTACCCGAACTCCGTCGAGTCTCGGACGAGACCGAAGCCAATGTGATCGTCCACCCGGGCGGCGCGATCGCTTTGGACACCAACGAGGACGATCAGGTGATTCTGCTGGCAAAGACATTGACCGGGACGAGCGAGACTCACAAAGTCGGATTTGGCACCGAGGCGGGATACTTTCAGCAGGCTGGGATTCCCACGGTCGTTTGCGGCCCCGGTCACGTCGATCAGGCGCATCAGCCCGACGAATTCGTCGATATTGAGCAAGTTGCGCTGTGCGAGCGATTCTTCCGGAATCTGTCCGAACGCCTCAGTTCAGGCCAGTTGTGACATAACCGTCTGAACTCCTTCGAGCGAGCAGCGCCAGCAGGACCTCTCCCACCCTGCAAAGGCCAAGCCCGAGCACGAAGCCGGCGAAGGTGGGCCGGGACCGAGGCCCGGTAGAGCCTCGTGAGCTCGTCGACCAGCCGACGTCTTGCGACCGAGGGGCGACAGCCCTCGCCCCATGTCGGCCTGTCGGCCTCCATCGCCAGCACCAGCGCAAAGGCCATCGAAAAATCTTCAATCGTCGCAGCGCACTGTGGCGTCGAAGGGTTCCGGTTAGCGGTTCTTCACCGATCACTGCGAGTGGCCTTTTCCTGCCTGACACGTGATTTCTTGTTGGCGCAGTCTACGTTTAATTCGCCATGAAATTGTACCCGTGTTATCCTTGGTGGTACCCGGAAACAGTTGTCCGGGTAGTCTTGGTTCAAGGGAGGGAAGACAATGAGAAAATTCTTGAAGTCTCTACTTGGTGTGTTGGTTCTCGGAATCGGCTCGAGCTGGGCGCTTGCGGCGACGGCAGAGGATGTGAAGACGATCGGTGTCAGTTTCCCGCACGCCGGTCAGCCCATCGTCGATCGACTCCTCACGTTTGCCAAAGTCAAAGGCGATGGCATGGGTTTAAAGGTCATTGTCGACGATCCGGGAGATGACTTAACCCGCCAGATTGGAACGATAGAAACATGGATCGATGGCGGGGCCGTCGATGTCGTTGTCGCGGTCGTTCCCAACTCTCCGGAGGTCTTCAATGCCATGGCCAAACGGTCGCGGGAGGCTGGCATTCCTTGGATAACTTACGCCGCATCGATCAGCAATGAGTCGGCTTTTCTTACGTGGCGTCATGAAAAAGGCGGCTACATGCTGGGAGAAGAGGCCAGCAAATGGATCAACGCAAGGCCCGGAGGAAAAGCCAAAGTCGCCATCCTGGGTTTCGAGCAAGGCCAATGGGCCCGTGACCGGCGCAAAGGTATCGAGAGAGGGCTGGCAGATCACGCGCCGGGGGCGGAAATCGTCGCCCAGCAAGACGCACTGCAACCGTCTGTCGGCGCTTCGGTCACCGGTTCCATTCTGCAGGCACACCCAGACCTTCACGCGGTCTTGGCCATCGTTCCGGGCGGGGGCGAGGGGGCATATCAGGCCTTCCTCAATGCCGGTCACGCGATGGACGATCCGGACGTGTTCATTGGAGACGTCGACGGTTCGGCACGGTCGCTCACGTTGATCTCACAAGGAACGATGTACCGGGCGGCGAGCACGCTGGACCTGCAAAAGATCGGTGAGGCCATTCCGGAACTCGCTGCGGATCTGATCCCGGACGACGAGGCGGAAGATATCGTCATCCCTTACGTCATGATCAGAAGCGGGGAAAGCGAAAAGGCCAGGCCGTACATCGAGCAGTGGGACCAATAGAGGGAACTTAGCGTCCCACAAAACAATGTCGGACAACGTTCCGCTACGAGTGGAGAATCTTTCCAAGTCGTTTGGGGGAACGCCGGTGTTGATCGGCGTCGACCTGACCGTGCGCAGCGGAACTGTCCACGCAGTTCTCGGTGCCAACGGCGCCGGTAAGTCAACATTGATGAAGTGTGTCTCGGGAGCGGTGGCGGCAGATGGTGGTCGCATCACAATTGGTGATGTGAGCCCTCCCTATCTAACGCCATCGCTCTCGAGAAGCTTGGGAATTGCGGTTGTCTATCAGCATTTGAGCTTAATCGCGACTCTCACTGTGTCGGAAAACTTATTCCTCGGTGTGGAGCAGCACTCGCTCGGCATTGTACGCAAGCGGCATCAACAGAGCATGGCCGAGCGTGTTCTCCAGCGGCTCGGAGTTTCGATCGATCCACGTGCCAAAGCGGAGGAGCTTCGTCCCGATGAGCGACAAATGCTGGAGATCGCCAAAGCCGTACTGTCGCGGCCGCGTGTACTCGTGCTCGACGAGCCGACTGCCGCACTTACGCATGCAGAGACGGCGAGGCTTTTCGAAGTTGTCACCGAGCTCAAGAAAGAGGATATGGGCATAATCTTTATCAGCCATCGCCTCCAAGAGGTCTTCGAAGTTGCGGACGAAGTCACCGTTCTGCGGGACGGTAATGTCGTGCTGAGTGGCCTCGTCGAGGAGACGACCGAGGATGAACTCGTGCACGCAATGGTGGGGACCGCGACTGCGGAGCTCCGCAGCACAACCCCGGCCGAAGAGGACCTGAACCGCTCACCGGTCCTCAGAGTAGCCGATCTGCGCTCACCGGAATTCGGTCCGCTGTCATTGGACGTTCACGCGGGTGAAGTGGTGGGACTCTACGGATTGACGGGTTCGGGGCGCAGTGAATTGCTGGCTACCTTGGCGGGAGCGCTGCCTTTCCTATCGGGTACGTACGAAGTAGACGGCACACGTAGGCGTTATCGCTATCCGAGGCGAGCGATGGCAGATGGCGTGTGCTTGGTCCCATCGGACCGGCTTGAGAAAAGCCTGTTTCCTTCAATGACGAGCGCCGACAATGTCCTGCTCCCACGATTGGCGGACCTATCGCGATTCATTCTGCGTCACCGCGCTCAGGAGCAACGCGTTTTTAAAGATGTAACTACGATGCTTGGCGTGAAGCCATCGCTTCCGGATATTCTGGCGGCACGTCTATCCGGCGGAAATCAGCAAAAGCTAATCCTTGGCCGCTGGCTGTCACTGCCGTCCAATTTGCGATTGCTGTTGCTGGATGAGCCCACGGAAGGGGTCGACGTTGGCGCACGCACGGACCTTTACCAGAATTTGCAAGAGTCTCGCGAGGAGTATGGATTCGGCATTCTTTGGTCGTCTTCGGATACCGAAGAGCTTGTGAAGGTGTCGCATCGCGTGCTGATCATGGCAGCTGGCATGATTGTCGCTGAGTTGCAAGGTGCCGACATGGTAGAGCACGCAATTCTGACACTGGCTCATCAGTAGCTCAACACTATAGGGCGAGGCTCCTATGGGACGACATCTGCTTCGCGACAACGTCATTATACTGACGCTCGCGGTTGCGTTCGCTTTCTTTGCGTTCAGCACTGATAACTTTCTGACAATTGGCAACATGAGAAATATCGCGATAAACAGTGCGATACTTGCGGTTGTTGTCGTCCCTTCAGCGCTCCTAATTCTCTCCGGCCACATCGACCTTTCGGTCGGTTCTACCGTCGGGCTTACCGGAACCATTACTGCGCTAGCGGTGACCGGCTGGGATTGGCCGGTGCAGTGGGCCATACTTGCCGGCGTGGGAGTTGGGGGTCTGGTGGGAGTCGTAAACGGTCTGCTTTGCAGCGTACTCAATTTCAACCCCATAGTGGTCACGTTGGGAATGTTGTCCGTATTGCGGGGCAGCACGCTGCTAATTACAAGTGCGTCGTTGTTCAACCTCGGCCCAGTCTTTGCCGTCGTTGGGCGGGGGACATTTATCGGAATTCCTGTGCTAGTGTGGTTCGCGGTGGTCGCCTTCGTATTGGGCGGTATCTTCCTGCGGCTGACTCCTTGGGGACGTCATGTTTATGCCATCGGCGTCAACACCGAGGCGGCATTTCTCGCGGGTGTTTCCGTGCGCAGGCTTCCCTTTATTCTTTATGTGGCAACGGGCGTGGCCGGCGGCATCGGTGGCCTGATGGCGGTCTCACGCCTCGATGGGGCCGCACCCGCGCAGCTGGGTCTCACGCTGGAACTGATGGTCCTAACCGCGGTCTTGGTCGGCGGCGTGGCCTTCGCCGGCGGGCGCGGCAGCCTCTCCGGTGTCTTCTTCGCGGTGCTCCTGCTCGGCGTTCTGCAGAACGGCCTGGTCCTGATGAACGTCTCGACATTCGTTCAGAAGGTGGCGGAGGGGGTGTTGTTGGTCGTTGCCGCTGGTGTCGATAGCTTTTGGGTGATGCTGGCCAAGCAGCGGCGCCGCAGGTTGGGAACCGGCGATCGCGGTGAACGACGTAAAGAATGATGTGAAATAGACCCCTGGAGGCCGTTAAAGCAACGGCCCGAGGAGCGCGCATGCCGACCAACTCCCTCTCAGAAATTCCACTGATCGACCTCGGCCCCTACTTTGCGGGTGATCCGGCTGCCAAGCGGCGGGTCGCGGGCGAGATGAACCGTGCCTGCGAGCGCATTGGCTTCTTTCTCGTCTCCGGCCACGGTGTGGACCCGGCGCTCTGCGAAACCATGCGCCGCGAATCGAGGGCGTTCTTCGCCCTGCCGTTCAAGGAAAAACTCGCTATCAAGCAACGACAGGACGACAAGGCAAGCCGGGGCTACGAGCCGGTCGGCACGGAGCAACTTTCGGCGACGATCGGCGTGGAGACGCCGCCCGACCTGAAGGAATCTCTCTCGTTGGGGCCGCTCGAGGTGCCGGATCATCCCTCTTGCCGCACCGAGGCGGCCGCGCCCCACTTTGCCCCCAACATGTGGCCGTCGCGTCCAGCGGGGCTCCGCCCCGCATACGAGGCCTACATCAGGGCCTTGGACCGGCTGGGGCGGCATCTGCACCGGCTTGCGTCGATCGCCCTCGACTTGCCCGAGGACCATTTCGAGGACAAGCTCGACAGGGGTTTCAATCTCTTTCGCGTGTTGAACTATCCGGAGCAGATGATGGAGCCGGAGGAGGGACAACTCCGCGCCGGCGAGCATTCAGACTATGACTTTCTCACAATCTGCCTGATCGAAGACAAGCCGGGCGGCCTCCAGGCGCGCGGCCCGGATGGCTCTTGGGTGGACGTGCCGGTTGTCGCCGGGTCGTTCGTTGTCAATATCGGCGATATGGTGATGCGCTGGACCAACGACCGTTGGAGGTCCACACGGCATCGTGTGGTCAACCCGCCGCGCGCGACCGGGGAGCGCCTCTCCGCCTGCCATTTCATCATGCCCAATCATGATGCGGTGATCGAGTGTCTGCCGACCTGCCAGGGCCGGGGGCGCCCGGCGAAATACCCGCCGATCGTCGCCGGCGACTATATGAACGAGAAATTTGCGAGCCAGACATCCCGCAAAGAGTGGAGCGACGACGAACGCCGAAAGTTCGGTACCGCAGACACCGAGTCGCGCTTCGCCCACTGACTGCCCTGTTTCGTGACGGGAGTGGTTTGTGAACAGTCGCTGTATCGGGGCAGGCTGCGGGCGAGTCCCAATCGGGCTCGAGTAACACCGCGCGGCGGCGGTATTCGGCAGGGCAGGCAGCCGAGCTCGTCGAGGATGACGAAGTCGCGGCGGGCGAGCTGCGCTGCGACCCTGGCGGCCGCAATGGTGGCCAGCCGGCCCCTCCGTCGGTCTGTCCCGGCCTTGCAAGCGGCCGGAGCGGGGCGTTCAGTGGCCGTCAGAGGCTCCGTAACAGGCTCCCCAATAGAGTCCACAATTGAATTGCGGGGACGCTAACCAGTTGAAGTAGCGTGAGAGGCGCCGCTACCCGTCCACGGGTCAATGAGAGCGACTCCGCAATGCTCGAAGTCGGCGCCGTTGCGAGTGGCGACGGCCGCATCGGTGGCGCGGGCGATGGCGGCGATCTGGCAATCGGCCTCCAGGATGGGCCGGCCCATGGACCGACGCGTGGCAGCGATGGCCACATAGGCCTTGGCCGCGGCGCTGTCGAAGGACAGTACCCGGCCGGCAAAATCCTCCCCAACCATGGCATTGACCTCGGCGGCGAGGCGGTCACGACGCTGGCCCGGCGGCAGTATCGCAGCGCCAGCGCGCAGCTCCGCCTCGCTTACGGCGGTGAGATAGAGTTCCGCCGAATCTTGCGCGGAAAACCATTCCATGACCGCGGCGTCGGGCATCAGCCGCATCAACTCGAAGACCACGTTGGTGTCTATCACGACCATGGCGGCCCACTCATTCTAACCTGGGTGGGGGGCGGGTCGGACCGCGTTCCGGAAGCTCGAGCTCGACCCCGCCGAGTGCGGCGAAGCGGGCGTGAATCGACCGGCCGAGATCCTTCGGCGGCGGGGCTTCGCCGACGGTGCGGCGCAGGATTTCGCGGGCTTCCTCCTCCATCGAGCGGCCGTTCTCGGCGGCGCGCACACGGAGCCGCCGCTTGAGTCCGTCGTCGAGGTTGCGGATGGTGATGCTCGCCATGGACGACCTCCACGTTCGCCGTGTGCGCGAGATCAAGCAACGATTGCATTGCAGTCAATTGGAGGGGCCATCCTGCGCGGATACGCGATGCCTGCCGAGCTGCAGGCCCGGAACGTCGCGCTGGGTCGGGCTTTCGGCGCGCCCTGCGGCATCTTCTTCTCGGCGTCCCGAGGGGTGAACACCAGCAATTCCCCGGCAGCCATTCGTCGCGGCGTGGTCGCGTTCGCCACGGAGATGGGGGCGCCGACGTGGAAGACGGGAGCTGGTCATGCCGCGGGCGGACCCGCCGACGGCACGACCTGCGACGGCCTAAACGCTGCCGCGCTCCGGCAGCGTCAGCACGTCTTCCGTCTGACCCAATTCCACGATATCGCCGTTCTGCATGACGGCGATGATGTCGGCGATCCGCGCGATGGTGGAAATGTCGCGCGAGATGAACAGATAGCCCGCGTCCAGACGGTCCTGCAGATCGCGCAACAGATCGAGGATCGCTTGCGCCACCGCATCCAGCGCAGACGTGATCTTGTCGCACACGATCAGCTTCGGCTCCGCCGCCAGTGCGCGGGCGATATTGAGACGTTGCCGCTCGCCGCCCGAAAGCTGCTTCGGTTGTCCCGAACGACACTGTGCACGCCTCAAGCAGTGACTGGCGATAGCGCAACCGGCCACGTCGGGGTCACAATCGGGCTCGGCAAGTCCGAGAATAAGTTTCTGCTTCAGCGCCACGCGCCTTGGGCGACTTGGCGCTCCAGGAGAATCGCACAGGGGGTCGCCATGAACGCATCGCTGCAATCAATCCTGGGGGCCGAGGCTCTCGCCGCGTTCGAGGCGCCGGGGCCGGTGGTGAGAGGACTGCCGGCTGCGGCCTATACGAGCGAGGCATTTTTCGCGCTGGAGAACGAGCGCATATTCGCCGACTCGTGGATCTTCGTCGGCCTTGCGCACGAGATGGCCAGGCCCGGCGACGTGCTGCCGGTCACCGTTGCCCGCAAGCCCGTGCTATTGGTGCGCGACGCGGAGGGGGCGGTGCGCGCCTTCCACAACGTCTGCCGCCACCGTTGCCTCACGCTCGTCGAGGAGCCCTGCAACGTGGGGCCGGCGATCCAGTGCCCCTATCACACCTGGACGTACAGGCTCGACGGCGCGCTCCATTCCACGCCCTATTTTGGCGGCAGCGAGCCGCAGTCGGCGCCGGCGGGTTTCGACCGTGCGCAGTACGGGCTGGTGCCGGTGCGCGTGGGCGTGTGGCACGACTGGATCTTCGTCAACCTGAACGGCGCCGCGCCGCCGCTGGAAGACTACGTGGCCCCGATTCAGCGCCAGCTCGAGGGGGTCGACCTTTCCCGGATGCGGCACGTCCTCACCATCGACTTCGGCGAGGTGAACGCGAACTGGAAGCTCATGATCGAAAACTTCATGGAGCCCTACCACGTCCAGTTCGTGCATCCCACCACGACCGAGCAGCCGCTCACCGACCACTACATCGTGAACGAGCCCGGCTGCCTCGGATGCGCGGTGGATGTCTCGTCCGATGCGCAGCGGGACGACACGCTCTCGGCTGACTCCCGCTATCTCTCGCTCTTCCCCTGCTTCGCGTTCGGGATCTACCTGCCGGACCAGGTCGGCGTGCACCTCAACACGCCGCTCGCGCCGGACCGCACCCGCCAACGCCGCGCGATGTACAGCCTCAGTGGCGAAGCGCCGTGGGCCCGGGACATGCAGGCGCTTGAAAGGCTCTGGCGGGACGTGCACCAGGAAGACTACGACATCTGCGAACGTCTGCAGCGGGGTCGCGAGTCGGACGTGGCGGCCGGCGGCGGCGTGCTCTCCCCGGTGTGGGAGAACGCCGTGCGAAGCTTCCAGGAGCGCGTCGTGAGCCATCTGCGGTAAGGGCCGGCACGTTCCGCACCACTTCAGTTTGAATGACGGATTGGCGGCGAGAGACCGGTTGGAGAGCGCCAAGCGAAGTGGTGTCCCTCGAATTCAGCGTATTGAGGACGCCAATCAGCAAATTGTGCGCGGGACCAGCGCTCTCGCGTGTTCTTCAGCGCCTGATTTCCATCCATCAATTCCGTGGCCAGGTCAGCCAACGCTTCCAGGAATCGTCTCGCGGTGGGTCTCTGCCTGCCGCTTGTCGTCAGCGCGACGCAATTGCCCGTCTGTGTCCTGAGCCACTCGTCCCTGAGCGGAACGAGACGGCCCGTCTCGAAACAGCTGTTCAGATACCCGTACCAACCAATGGCTAGCTGTGATCTCTCAATAGGTTGTCCATCCGGGACTGAATCTCGGAAGCTGATGGGTGACGAAAACCTGTCAACGAGCCGAGAAGCGAGCCCCGGATGAACGTCCATAAGAATGCAAAATTCGCGCCGCGCGGTCGAGCCGGGATCGTGTAACGGGTCAGCGACCGGGGGCAGACCACGGCGCCGTCCGGCGGCGGGACGGGTTGGTGCAATTGAAACCATCGAAGTACCCTTCGACGGCGGACAGCTTAGCGCATGAGGCTGACAAACGGTTGAGGCGAAGCGACCATGGCGTATCGGCTGGGAGTCGACGTGGGTGGCACCTTCACCGACGTACTGCTTATTAACGAAGCGGACAGCAGCTTTCACGTCGCCAAGGTGCCGTCAACGCCTGCGGATTCGTCGATAGGCGTATTGAACGGTATCGCCCGCGTCTGCGACGCGGCCCTAATTCCGCCCGATGCCATTCAAAATGTCATGCACGGAACCACGGTCGCTACGAATGCGATCCTCACCGGCAAGGGCGCGCGCGTGGGTCTCGTCACCACGAACGGCTACCGGCACGTCCTGCAAATCGCGCGCTCCTTCGTGCCCGGCGGGCTTGGCGCCTGGGTGATCTTCAACAAGACTCCGCCCCTTGCGCCGCTGGCGCTGACGGTGGAGGCCGATGAGCGTATCGGCGCCAGAGGGGAGATCATCGAGGCGCTCGACGAGGAGAAGCTGCGCAAATCGCTCCAATTGTTGAAGAGAAGGGGCATCGATTCACTGACAATCGCTCTCATTAATTCTTACACCAACGACGCGCATGAACGGCGCGCCGGACAAATCGCGAAGGAAGAACTATCCGATATTCCCGTCTCTCTTTCTTCGCAAGTAATCCCGGAGATGCAGGAGTATGAGCGTACGATCACCACGGTATGCAATTCGTACGTGCGTCCCATCGTATCCAGTTACGTGCGCAATCTCAGCGAGGAACTGGGCAAGATATCGGGCGACGTCAAACTGCACATCCTGCGCTCGGACGGCGGGCTGACCTCCTCTGCCGGCGCCGAGACGGTCCCCGTCAACCTGCTGATGAGCGGCCCCGCCGGCGGCGTCACCGGCGCGCTCTGGATCGCGCGCCAAGCCGGGTTCGATGACCTGCTCACCTTCGACATGGGCGGCACGTCGACGGACGTCTGCCTGGTCAGAGACGGTGTCGCGCAGATCCGGCGCGAAACCACCGTGGGCGATCTCACGGTGCGCGCCTCGTCGGTGGACGTGCGCTCGGTTGGTGCAGGCGGCGGCTCGATCGCCCATGTGCCTGAACTCACGAGAGCGCTCCGTGTCGGGCCGGAGAGCGCGGGTGCCGATCCGGGCCCGGCCGCATACGGCAAGGGCGGCAGCGAGCCCACCGTGACCGATGCCAACGTCGTCCTCGGTTACCTGCCGGCGACCTCCCTCCTGGGCGGCGATCTCGCCATCGACAGGGACAGGGCGGCGGCGGCGGTCGACAAGATCGCTCATGCGCTCGACTTCTCGACCGAGCGCGCTGCGGCGGGCATCTACGATATCGTCAACGAGACCATGATCGGGGCGTTGCGCCTGGTCTCGGTGCAGCAGGGGTTCGACCCGCGCGATTTTGCGCTGGTCGCGTTTGGCGGGGCGGGTCCGATGCACGCCAATGCGTTGGCGCGAGTTCTGGGCTGCTGGCCGGTGATCGTGCCGCCGAGCCCCGGTGTGCTCTGCGCCTACGGCGATGCGACGACACGCACCAGGGACGAGGCGTCGCGTAGCCTCATGCGCCGGTTTTCTGAAACCAGCCATGAGGACGTGCAGTCGATCCTGGAGGAACTCGCGGAACAGGCGTCGAAATCCCTCGATGCGGAGGGCATCCCGCGTGCCGACCAATCCGTCCTGTTCGAGATTGACGTGCGCTACGCCGGGCAGGTGCTCCACCTGACGGTGACGGTTGCGATGGAAGACCTGCGCCGTAACGGGCTCAGCGGCGTTGAGCAGGCGTTCGACGAGCTGCACAAGCGGCTCTACACCTTCGCCCTCGACATGGACCGCGAGATCATCAACCTCCGCGCCATCGTGCAGGGCAAGGAGACGGCGTTTCGTGCCGCCAGAATCGCGGCCGGCACCTGCGATCCCTCCGCCGCCTACGTCCGCGATCAAACCATCTACGTCGATGGCGGCAAGCGCGACGTGCCGGTTTACGACCGCGCCAAGCTGGAAGCAGACAACGTCCTCGAAGGCCCGGCCGTCGTGATGCAGCTCGATTCCACCACGGTCGTCCTGCCCGGCCACGATGGCAAGATCGACGCCATCGGGAACATCCTGATTCGCCCCCGCCAGGCGGCGTGAGGGAGGTCGGATATGCCAGCCACGATTATCGAGGGCAACGAAACGCCGTTTCGCCGCGTCAGCGTCGATCCGATCGATCTCGACATCATCGAGAACGCCTTGAGAAGCGCACGCCACGAAATGGACGCGGTGCTGATTCGCACCGCGATGTCGCCCGGCAGTTCGGGTGCTCTACGACGTCGAGGGCGGCCTCGCCTCCATAGAGGGGGGCTCGCCGGTACGAGGTGGTCGTCAAAGAGGGAGAGGCGACGTATCGCGTCGATCGAGAGGCCACGGCCGCGCTCCGGAACGAGAAGTGCAGAGACCGCGGCAACGAGCCGCCGCTCTTCGACAAGGGCGGCAACATCGATGATCTGATCGCGCGCTGCCGTCGGGAGACCGGACTCGAGCCGCCCCGGCCCTCTATCGTGCCCCAATGGGCTCAGCGGCTCCCGAGCCTCGGCAAGTAGTTTGACGTTGCCGGGGGCTCGGGAGCGGGCATGCGTGCAACGTGCATGGTGGGCAATTTCGTCGCACCGCGTTCAAGTGTTGCGTTGGTGACCCCTGAGGCGGTCCAAGACCTCGTCGGCAGGCGCAGCCGCACTCTTCTCGCCCGGGTTCTCCGCGGTCGCCGGATCGACGAGCCCTACGCGGGCGCAGGCGCACCTGGGACGGGGAGCGTCGGGATGCGGTTCACGTCCTTGTACAGCAGGTAACGAAGGCGCCCAGGTCCACCGGCATAGCAGGCCTGAGGACAGAAGGCGCGCAGCCACATGTAGTCGCCGGCCTCCACCTCCACCCAGTCCTGGTTGAGCCGGTACACCGCCTTGCCCTCGAGCACGTAGAGCCCGTGCTCCATGACATGGGTCTCGGCGAAGGGAATGGACCCGCCCGGCTGGAAAGTCACGATGTTCACGTGCATGTCGTGGCGCATGTCACCTGAGTCCACGAAGCGCGTCGTCGCCCAGGCGCCGTCGGTGTCCGGCATCGGCACCGGCTCGACGTCGTGGTCGGACGTCACGAAGCACTCCGGCGCGTCGATACCGTCCAGGGGTTGATACGCCTTTCGGATCCAGTGGAAGCAGGCGGGCTCGCGTCCCGCGTTCGCAACCGTCCAGCGCGTGCCCGGCGCCACGTAGGCATAGCCGCCCGGCGAGAGCGTGTGTTCGGCGTTGTCGAGCGTGAGTCGCAATTCGCCGGCCATGACGAACAGCACGCATTCGACGTGCGCATCCGGCTCGGGCCGCTCGCTGCCGCCGCCCGGCTCGATCTCGACGATCGACTGGGAGAACGTCGTCGCGAAGCCCGCGACCGGACGCGACAGCACCCACGCGCGCGTGCCCTGCCAGTGCGGGAAGTAGCTGGTGACGATGTCGCGCAGCACGCCGCGCGGAATGACCGTGTACGCCTCGGTGATCACGGCGCGGTCGGTGAGCAGCGTCTGCTGCGGCGGAAGGCCGGCCACCGGCGTGAAGTACTGGCGCGCGGTCATCGGTCTGCCGAATCTTGCTGAATGCTGCTCATTGCGCCCTGCCCTCCTTCGTAGCTGCCGCGCCGCATCCGGCCGCGTGCCGGAGAGTGGCACTGTAGCCGCTTGCGGGAAGGACTCCCAACACCGTTGTCTGGGGTTGCCCATCGGAAAATGCCTGGTGAGGAGGGACAAAGGGATGACGTTGTTCGACCGCGCCACGGCGCAACAGCAAAGCAGCGCCGCGGCCGGCTCGGTGCAACCAGCCTCGCGGCGATCTGTTTAGCCGGAACTCGTGATCGGGTTCGGGCGAAATTACTGCCCAGCTTCACTGGCTCGCGCTATGAGTGGATTCTTCGAGTTCAATTTGATTGCGATGCAAACAGAACGAGATTTATTCTTAAGTTCCTTAGGACTAATTCATTTTCAATGGGAGAGAAGAGATGACCGCTGAGCAGAAAGAGACCATGCAGCGTCTCGCCCGCGAGGACGCTAACGAGTACGAGATGGTCGCGAAAGAACCCAAATTGGTGGTTCGCCAGGGCGAGTCCTTCGTCGTCGAGACGGAAGACGCTCTCAACGGCGTCATCAGACGGGACGACCAGCTCATTACGGCGGAAACCCTTGGGGAAGACCGGCTAAGGGCAGTCGAGTTCAACCCATGCGGGGGTCCGATCTTCGTAGAGGGCGCCAAACCGGGAGACGTGCTTGCAGTGCACATCGAGGACATCGTTGTCGCGGATCAGGGAGTGACGGCACTGCTGCAGTTGTGGGGGCCGTTCAAGGACTCATACGCCTATGGGGATTGCCGGGGACCGTATACGCGAATCATCAAGCACCTTCCTGGCCCCAGCGGTACGACCTCGGACGGAATAGGTGTGTTCGACGACAACACCACGTGGGATCTCAAGCCACATATCGGCACCATTGGGACCGCCCCCTTCCGGCCCATCGCCGCCGGCGCACATACGGCGCTCGGCAACGGTCCCCACGGTGGCAACATGGACAGCCGGGACGTATGCAAGGGCAGCATCGTCCACCTGCCGGTCGACCACGAAGGTGCCTGCCTGTATGTGGGCGACGTCCATGCCTCGATGGCCGACGCGGAGTTTTCCGGTCTGGCGGATGAGTCTCGCGCCGATCTGACGCTTCGGTGCGAGGTGATTCCGCAAAAGCAGATCCCATCTGTACGGGTTGAGACGCCCGATTCGATCATACAAATCCATTGCTATCGGCCATTGGACGAGGCCGTGCGACAGGCGTTTTTCTGGTTAGTCGACTGGCTCGTGGAAGACTACGGATTCTCGCAGCGGGATGCGGGCTTGCACATGGGCGCCAACCCCGACGTGCGGATTCACATATACCAGATGGTCATTCTCGGGCGTATCAATTTCACGGTAGGGGTGTCGATCCCCAAGAAATTTCTTCGGTAAACCGTGAATCGCGGAGGTCGCGCGGCGCGCTGCGCCGGCTTTTCCGGAGGCTGCCAAGTCTCGGTCGGACTGCCATGAGCAACACGGTGGATCGTCCAGACGACGGCCCGAGCGAGCGGCGTCTACATGAGATGCAGCAGCTCTGCCGGGGCCGTGGGAACGGTCAGGCGGCCGTGGCTCCGCCCCTCCAGCACGGTGTCGGCCTGAATTCGAAGCGGCGGATCCGGGCGTCGGTCGGTCCGGGAGTGGGGGCTCTCGACAGAGTCAGGCCTGGCCGGGTGCGGCGCTCGAACCCCCAAGCTCACGGGTCATGCGTTCACGCACCTTGGCCATCACCGCGTCAGGCGGGCGGGCCTGCGTCCAGTCCGGGCGGTCGGCGGCGCCGGTGGTCGCGTCGATCCCGAGCTTGCCGACGACGCCGTCCTTCTCCAGCGGCTCGGCCCGGTCCGCCTGAACGCCCGGCACGACGATCAGGTCGCGTTCGGGCCGCATGCGCGTCGCCACCGCATGCTCCACGGCAACGGGGTCCCACGGGTCGACGTCGCCTTCGACCACCGTGACCTGCTTCACGAGGCTGACCGCGGCCCAGACGGCGAACATCGCCCTGCGCGCCGCTCCTTCGCGGGGGCCGTCGAGACTCACGACGGCATGCAGCCGGCCCGCGCCGCCCGCCGTCACAGCCACCTCGCGCACCGACGGCAGAGCCCGGTGCAACGAGCGCCGGAGTCCGGCCGCAATCGCCTCCGCGCCGAGCAGGATGTGTTCGCCCGCATAGCCTGGGAGCACGCACTGGAATACGGCGTCAGCGCGCCGGGTCATGTGCGAGAAGGTCACGACATAACCTGCGCCATAACGCTCGTACATGCCATGAAACTCGCTGACCGGACCTTCCTCGACGGTCTCGCCGGGATTGAGCACGCCTTCCAAAACGATCTCGCAGTGCGCCGGCACGTTAAGATCGGCGCCCTGGCCCGGCACCACTTCGAGCGGCTCGCCGAAGAGCGCGCCGGCGACCTCGAGCTCATCGTCGCCGAGCCCCAGATAGAAACAGGCCGCCAGCATGACCGCCGGGTGATTGCCCAGTGTCACGGCGATCTCCAGCCGCTCGCCGCGCGCCTGTGCGGCGCGCGCCAGGACGGCGAGATGATGGTTCGGTGCAATGCCGATGAAGGCGCGGTTCCCGCCGAGGGGCTTCAGTCGCGCGATCGAGAGGTTCCCGCGGCCCGAGACGGTGTCCTTCGCAACGATCGCGCCTGCGGTGATGTAGGGTCCGGTCTCGTGCTCGAAGAAGGTTGGGACCGGCAGGGCGGCCAAGTCCGGGTCCGGCACGACAAGCTCCTGGCACGCTGCGTCGCCGGCAACGATGCGCGGTGCGAGCGGGCTCCGCACGGCATCGACGAGCCGGGCCTGCAACCGATCCGTTTCGACGCCCAGCGCCCGCGCCGCCTGCGCCCGCGTCGTCAAGTGATTGCCGGTCACGGCCATGGCGTGCCCGGCGACGTTCTCGAACATCACCGGGCCCCGACCATCGAGCAGCGACAGCCAGGCGGCGATCTCGTGGACTGGATCGACTCTCTCCGCGATCCGGGTCAACTCGCCGGCCTCCTCCGCCACGGCGAGGAATGCGCGCATGGATTGCCGGTGGTGCGTCGTCATGCCGTGACTCCTCGTCCGACGCGGTCGTCCGCGAAAATTCGCGCCGTGAGATCGCCCGCTAGGCGCTGCATCTCTGGCCCCAGAACCCGGTCGCCCTCCACCGGCGGCACGCGGCTGCGGACCAGGGACAGGAGCTCGGCGAGCCGGTTCGGCACGCGCTCCCGGTTCTGGACATGGAGCGCCTGCGAGGCTGCGACGGACAGAACGGCAAGCGCCGAATCGAGCGATTGACCCGCCGCCAAGCACTTGGGCCAGGCGAGAAACGCGGGCGCGCCCACGTCGTCCTGCCCGAAGACGCTCGCGTCCGCAGCCGGAATGAAGGTCCGGGTGGCGGCCGCGCGCGCCTCTTCGAGGAACCCCGCGATCGCCATCGGCAGGTATCCGACGGCGCCATGACCGTCGGTCTCGCCCGCGCTGCGCCTCGCCAGCAGAAAGTCGGGAAGACCGGACACCCGCCCGTTCATCAACCCGGCGCAGAGACGCAGGCATATCAGGTAGAGGTCCGCCCAGGCGCCGGCAATGCCGTCGATGGCCGGTGCCGCCACCGAATTGTGAAAGCTGCCGGTGCTCAGGCAGCGTCCGTGCGAGTGGGTCTCGTCGGGCGTGAGATAGACTGGATTGTGGGTCACCGCCGACAGGCTCTCGGCCGCACGTTCCCGTGCGAAGCCGATCGTCGCATGGGCCTGCGCCAGCACGTGGGGCACGATCCGGTAGCTCACCGGCGCCTGATAGGCGCGCGGCGCACCGCAGTCGGTCATGCCGTCGAGCAGGGTCGCCAACCGAGCGAAGGCGCGCCGGTCGTGCTCGCCGCCCAGCAGCTCGCCCAGAACCGTCTCGTAGTGTTCGGCCGGAGCGTTGAACGCCACGATCGCCAGCGCCAGCACCTCCTCGGCCACCGCGATCCGTCGCTCGGCGGTCAGCACCGCGTCGGCCAGGACCGCGGCTGCGGCAGGGGGTCCGTTGATCAGCGCCCCGCGCTCTCCGGCCTGTAGCTCGAGCCGCTCGGACAACGCGGCGAACAGCGTGTAGAGGACCAGGATCTCGCCCGGCCCGCCCTGACCCTGCCTCGGCACGCAGGGGATAGGGCCGCGGTTCAACATCCCGACGAGCGCCTCGACCAACCGTGGCGTCGCCATACCATGGCCGCCCAGCAGATTGGCGAGCCGCGCAAGGACCATGGCGCGCGTGACGCGATGCGGGTAGGGCTCGCCGAACGCCACGGCCGCCGCCAGCGGTTTCAGGCGGGCGAGGTGCTGCCGATCCTCCTCGTCGAGCGTCCGCCCGATCATTTCGCCATGACCCTGGTTCACGCCATAGACCGACGCATTCGGGTCTGCGTCGAAATAGCGCAAGAAGGCGGCACGGGACGTCGCGATCCTGCTCAGAGCCGCGCCATCGATGGTCACCGGCTCACCATTCCAGGCGACGGCCAGCACCGCCTCGGGCGTGATGTCGAAGCGCGAAGCCAGGACCACCGTCACGGCGCACTCTGCCTGCTCCGCCCAGGCGCGTCGGGGGGCGGCCCGGCGTTCTGCGGACCCGGCACCCGCCACGCCAGAACGTATCCCCGAAGCGCACGCGAGAATGGGCTCGAATTCGGGATCGGGCGGTCACTGCCGACGCGTTCGAGGGCATTGCCGTCGTGCATGGGATCACCTCGTGGGGGCTCGACGAACGATGAACTGCCCATGCGTAGAAGTCGAGATGGAAGCCGATGGAGCGAACGGTACCGGCGGGCCGGGTACCCGACACGGCATCAGCGCAGGCGCCGCCGCCCCACTCCGTGCGGCCCTCGTCCGTTCGCCTCTACCTAGGAAGCGGCGCGATTGAGGGAGACGCCCGAACGGCTTCGGGCGCGCTCGACGATCTAGGATTCCCCGGCCATGCCCTTGCGCGGCCCCGGCAAGCCAAGTGCAAGGCCTGGGCAGGGCGTCGGCAGGGGCCTCGCCGAGGTCCGAGAGAGCGCGATTAACCTAAAGGCCAGTCACGTCGGTGAGCGCTCGGCCCAGCCGGCGAAAATGCGCTCCAGCACCACGACGACGTAGTAGAGCAGAATGCCGAGGACCGCGAGCGCAATGAGCACGGCAAACATCAGGGGATAGTCCGCGCTGATCTTGCCGCTATCGAACAGATGGCCGAGTCCGCGTCCGTGCGGCTCCACGATCTCCATCAGGTTCGTGCCGATGAAGGCAAGCGTGACCGCGACCTTGAGGGCGCCGAAGAACTCCGGCAGCGTCTTCGGAAGCGCGATCTTCCAGAAGATCGTGAACTTGGATGCGCCGAGCGCGGCGAGGATGTCTCGGTACTCCGGCTCGAGCGTGGAGAGGCCGATCGAGACGGATACGGCAATGGGGAAGAAGGAAATCAGGAACGCGATCAGGATCGTGTTCATGTCGTGCGCACCGACGAAGAGCAGCGCGATAATGGGGACGACGGTCGCCTTGGGTATGGCGTTGAAGCCGACCAGCAGCGGGTAAAGCGCATCCCGCATGGTCCGGTTCAGCCCCATGATCATGCCGAGAAGCAGGCCGACGAGCACGGACAGCAGGAGCCCCGCGACGGTTCGCCAGAGCGTGTCCCAACCGTACTCGAGGAACAGCCAGCGGAACTTCCAGAAGGCGGGGCCAAGATCCGAGGGTGAGGCCATCTTGTAGTTCGGCCAGTCGTTCACCCACACCACGGCCTCCCAAAGCAGGGCGAACACGACGATTGCGATAACCGGCGCAAAAATGCGCCAGTTCATACGCCCTCCTCCAGCGGGGCTCTGCCCTGCGCGACTTGTATCTGGTGCCGAAGTTCCCCCAGCATTTCTGCCCCTTCCGGGGTGTACAGTAGGTCGAGATCCCGTTCGCCCTTCCACGGGACGTCCATGGTGTATTGCGTGAACGCCGGACGGCCGGAAAGCACGATCACCTGATCCGCGAGAAAGATCGATTCCCGCAGATCGTGCGTGATCATGACGCCGGTGAACGGCTCCTCCGACTTCACCTTCTGCATCGTCTGCCAGAGGTCTTCGCGCGTGAACGCATCCAGCGCCCCGAAAGGCTCATCGAGAATGAGCACTTCCGGCTTGTGCACGATCGAACGGCACAGCGAGGCGCGCTGGCGCATGCCGCCCGAAAGCTCACTCGGCCGCTTGCGCTCAAATCCCTCGAGGCCGACGAGGGACAGAAGCTGCAGCGCGCGCTCCTCCTTCTCCCGCTTTGGCATCCGCGGGGCCACGAGCTCGAGCGGCAGCGTCACGTTCCGCAGCACGGAACGCCATTCGAGCAGGACCGGGTTCTGGAACGCCATGCCGACCGAAGACTTCGGGCCCGTAACCCGCTGGCCGTGCAGCCAGACTTCGCCCGCATTGGGCTCCAGCAAGCCGGCGATCAGGCGTGTGAGGGTTGACTTGCCGCAGCCGGACGGGCCGACGACGGCGACAAAGCCTCCCTCGGGAACCCGCATGTCGACGCCATCGAGGACGGGCAGCCTTCCGTCCTTCGTCTCATAAGTAAGCTTGACGTCCCTGATGTCGATCAGGGCATCCGTACGAGCCTGCCCGCCGGCACGCTGACTGGCCTTTGACCCCTGCGTTTGGCCGCCGGCCGGAGAGGTTGTAACCAACGAATCCGATCCCCGGCCGGCGCATGCAGCAAACTCTGCGGCAGTCAGGCTACTGGAGCATCCTCATTTCGGCCGCAGGCAGATAGGCATCCGTGAAATAGAGCGAAGCGTCCGGCTCGTTCTGGAACTCGAAGGTCTCCGCGAGCTGCATAAGCGCTTTCTCCATGCGCGCGGAATCGATGCCGCCGATCCCGTTGGCGCTCGAGTAGTCCGTGAGCACATTGGCGTCGATTGAAAGCTGAAGCCGGCGAGTCTCAAGCGCCGCATCGGCGGCGGGGTTCCGCTCGATCAGCGACTCGATGGCCTTTGCCGGATTGGCGATGGCATCCTTCCATCCCTTCGCCACCGCCGTGATGAACCCGGTGACGTTGTCGGCGTTGGCGGCCGCGTAATCGGTGTTCACGATGATCGCGTTGCCGTAGAGCGCGAGACCGTAATCCGCCATCAGGATGGTCGAGATGTCGTCCTCCGGTACGCCGAGGCGAACCAGGTTCAGGAAGGACGAGAAGGAATAGCCCGTAACGGCAGCCACATGGCCTTCCGCCAGCATCGGCTCGCGGGTCGGGAAGCCGACGGGCTCGACGGTGATCTTGTCGACATCGAGGGCGTTTGCCGTGGCGCAGGCCCGGAACTGGGCCCAGGCGCCATCCGGCGGGGGCGCTCCGAGCCCCCGCCCCTCGAGATCCTTCGGCACCATGACGCCGAGGCTCTTGCGGCCGACGACGGCGAAGGGCGGCTTGTCGTAGACCATCATGACCGCGATGACCGGTGCACCGGGGTTCTGGTCCAGGAACTTGACCAGAGAGTTGATGTCCGCGAAGCCGACCGGGAAGGCGCCGGTGGCCACCTTGGGGATGGCATCCAGGGAGCCCTGGCCGGCGGAGATCTCGACGTTGAGTCCGGCGGCTCCGAAGTGGCCATTGTCGATGGCCGCAAAATAGGGCGCCGAGGGACCTTCGAACTTCCAGTCAAGCGCGAATGGCATGTCGTCCTGGGCGCTGGCAGTCCCTGCCAGGGCCATGGTGGCAGCGGCTAGGATCGCGAGAGCGAACTTGTGCATTGGCTACGACCTCCTCCGATTCGGTTTACGACGCGCAATTCCCCTACCGGCGCAGAAGGCAGGCGACGGGCGCGGATTGCGACCAGCTTGGTTTGCTTGGAACCCTACCGGAATCCGGTGCCCGCGCAAACCAGGGATGGTTGTCTACAACTGGCGGGATCGAGTCCCACGGAGTGGCGTAAGCGTCTCGCCCCTTGTGCGAAACGGTTGCACCGTGGTGACATGTCCTGGTGCTCAGCAATCACTCTGCGACCAGCGGGAGGACTCCGTGACCTTTGACTTGCCACCCACCCATCACTTCATAATCGACGCAAAGGCCACCAGCCGCTGCCGGATCGAGGCCAGCACACGCCAGCACACCGTGATCATCGACGAGCCGGAGGTACGCGGCGGGACCGACAGCGGCGCCACACCGCTGGAGACGATGCTCTCCTCCTTCCTCGCCTGCCTCAACGTCATTTCGCACCTGATTGCCGACGAAATGGGGATCGGGATCGACGATCTCTCCATGTCCCTCGACGCGACCTTCGACACCGATGGAATCCGCAATACGACGCCGACGGCACTCCCGTTCCCGGAGGTCGATCTGACGATGAACATCACCACGTCGGCCTCGGACGCCGACATCGCGCGGCTGCGGGAAGACCTGGAGAAACGCTGCCCGGTGACGGTCATCCTCACCCAGGCCGGCACGAAGATTAACGCGACCTGGAACGTGACGAGGCCCTGACACGGAAGCCCGAGGCGCTGCGCTGTCTCTCGCTTGTCGTCCCCACCTCTTCTTCGATGTCTCAAGCGCCCGGCGCTCGGTCCGATTCTCTTATCGGGACGGTCAAATCAAGATCACCTTCAGCGATATGCAGAGGAGCATCGCGCCAAGCCGACGGACGAGCGCAACTCTCGCCGGCGTTTGGCGTCTTCGCGAAATCGACCATTGAGCGGACCGGGAGCGCCATGCTGATATGACTGGGCGTTCTGTGAGTGGACTACGACCACCGGGGGGAAATCGTGAACTTTGATTTGCCGGCCAATATTCGCATCGCGATCGAGGCAGCCGCCACCAGCCACTCCCGCGTGGAGGCCCGCGCTCGCCACCACAAGGTGATTATTGACGAGCCGGAGGTCCGCGGCGGGAGCGACAGCGCCGCTACACCGCTGGAGACGATGCTGTCCTCCCTCCTCGCCTGCCTTAACGTCATAGCGCACTTCATTGCCGACGAGATGGGGATCGAGATCGATGATCTCTCCATGTCCCTGGACACCGCCTTCGACACCGCGGTGGTCCGCGGCACCCAGCAGGCGACGTTGCCGTTCCCGGAAATCGCGCTGACGATGAACATCACCACGTCGGCCTCGGACGCCGAAATCGCGCGGCTCCGCGAAGATCTCGAGAAGCGCTGTCCGGTGACGGTCATCCTCACCCAGGCCGGCACAAAGATTAACTCGACTTGGAACGTGACGAGGCCCTGACTTGTCAGCCCCAGACGATGCGCTGACTCACGCGGATCGTCTCCACCGCTTCATCTGATCTCTTAGACGCCGGACGGGCTGCACTCGTTGCTTACGCGCCTGTCCATTCCCCACAAGGACTTCCGTTGGATCTGTGCCGCTCTCTCTTCGGAGAGCGTTACAGGTCCCGTCTCAAGAAATTCACATCTCTCGGATCACCGATACATGAGGTTCGGAAGCCATAGGGACAACTCCGGGAATGCGAATATGATCCCCAGCACAATGATTTCGACCTGCAGGAACCACCAGATGCCATGGTAAATTTCTTTGAAATTAAAGCCGGGAGACACACTCTTCAGAACGAATGCGTTCAGCCCAACCGGCGGTGTGATCAAACCTATTTCGAGCGACTTGGTGACAAGAACGCCGATCCAGATTGGATCCATGCCGAGCTTTGTCAAGGGCGGCAAGAAAATCGGTACCGTAAGAAACATGACTGAGATCGGGTCGATGAAGAGACCCAGAACAAGCATGAGGAGCAGATACAGCAGCAACAGCACCCGAGGGTGAACATCCATGCCGACGATGCCTTCGGTAATGGCTGAGGATGTTCCACTGACGGCCAGGTAGGACGTAAATATCAGAGCGCCGACGAGGATAATGAAGATCACAGAGGTCGTTTTGGCCGTTTCGGTGAAAACGGAACGAAGGACCTGGAAATTCAGACGCCCTCTGAAAAGCGCAATGAGGAATGCTCCTCCCGCCCCCATGGCGCCAGCTTCGGTTGGCGTAAAGATGCCTGCATAGATGCCGCCGATCACCACGACGGCCAGCAGCAAAGCGGCCCAGACGTCCTTGAGAGAACGAATTTTTTCGGACCTCGGGGCGGGCGGTAGTGGAGGCGCCAACTTGGGATTGCGGAGCACGCGCACGTAGATCATCACAGAGAAACAGAATGCCGTGAGGAGTCCGGGGATGATACCGGCGATAAAGAGCCGAGGAATGGATTCCCGCGCAATGATGCCGAAGACGATCAGAACGACGCTGGGGGGAATCATGCCGGCGAGCGTGCCCACGGTCGCGATGCATCCCGCGGCGAGCCTTCGATCGATGTTGTTCTTGAGCATTTCGGGCAGAGCGACCCGACCGAAAACCGCGGTCGTCGAGGTCGTTGAGCCCGAGCATGCGGCAAATCCGGTGGCAGCAAAGGTTGTTGCCAGTACCAGACTGCCTCTCAAATGCCCGACCCATGCGCGCGCGGCGCCGAACATGTCTTCCGTCACCCTGGACGCGATGGCCATGTGGCCCATCAGCAGGAACAGCGGCACGGCACTCAACGAATAGCCCGAACCGATATCGAAGAGGCGCCCGCCGAGCGTGTTCAGGGTTGAGTCGAGACCGCGGGTGGTTGCGAAACCGATCGCACCCATGAGGAGCAATGAAAATCCGACCGGCACCCTGAGCGCCAGGAGAGCCCCGACTCCTACGATGATGAGAACTGGGATGATTGGATCGGTCAAGTTTCTTCGACGAGCGTAGTCGGCGCCTCTTCTTCGATGAGCTTGTCAAGGATTAGAAGATTCATGAGTTGAATTAGAAAACGCAGCGCCAATATCACAAAGCCTATCGAAATCGTCAGTCGCGACGGCCACGTTACGACCGAAATAGCTCCCAGAATCGTGTCCCCCAAGACATAGTTGTCCCAGGTTATGGCCGCGGTATACCAGGTCAGTGTCGCGGCAAAGAGGAGAAACGTGCTCAGCTGAAGGAACTGAAGCAACTTTCGCCACCGTCTGGGCAACTTGCTATACAGCGCGTCGATCGCGATATGTGAATTCTCGCGTTGTGCATACGCAAGGCCGAGGTAAATAACCAATACGAACAATAGACTAACGTATTCGTACGATCCTGGAACATTCGTGGGCGTGAGGTATCGGACTATCACGTCAGCCACGGTGATCACCATCATGGCTGCAACAGCCGCAGCCGAGACATAAGTTAGTATGTCCTCAATGTGCCTCTGGGCACTCAACAGCGCTCTTATCGGCTTAAGGCCCATTGCTTCTTCTTGTCGATCCGTGCTGCAGCAGAAACAGTCCAGTCACGAAGATCTTCGATCGGTCAACCATGCGCGGCCCCAACCGCGCAATTTCTACTCGAAAAAAATGGGAAGCATTCGACGGCGCTTCGTCACGCCCCAGAGCCGAATGCTTCCCGCATGTGTTGAACGACATGCTGCTCAACCTGTTAAGCAGGCATCCACTTCTCTCGGTTACCCGCCGTGCTTCTTGAGCAGCTCAAAGTATTTGTTGAGGAGAGCTTCGCCGTCGATCCCCTTTTCAGCCATTTCCGCCTTCCAGTTTTCCCTGGCGCCTGCTGCGGCTGCTTCCAATTTATCGCGTTCGCCGAACCTGACTTTCTTTACACCGAGCTCTTCCGTCAGTTTTGCCTCGGCCTCCCCGTCTCGCAATACGGTCAGCGCCTGGGATCGGGGAACCATCTCCTCGTTGAGCTCTTCGATGATCTGCTGGACATCCGCCGGCAGCTCTTCCCAAGCCTCCTTGTTCATGACCAGCGTCATGGGGAAGTAGTAGAACGGCATATACGCGTACCAGTATTCGAAGATGTCGCCGAATCCGAAGTCGTATGCCGCTGCCGGAGCGCCCATGATGGCGGCGTCGACAACCCTTCTCTCCGCCGCTGCCGGAAGCTCACCCCAAGGGATCGCGTAGCCCGTGATGCCGGCGGCCTCAAGTGCATCGCCTGCGCCACCGTGAGCGCGAATCTTGATCTCGCTGAGCTCTTCCATGGTATTGACATGATCGTACGACAGCATCTCGATCCTGGCCCACTGACCGACGAACATGAATTTCTGGTTGAGCGCATCGAATTCTGCTTGGACTTCCGGAGAATTGAAGAACTCGTGTGACGCCAGATTGTGCGCTTCTGCGTTGTCGGTCAGAAACGTTATGACTGTCGTCGTTGCGCGCGGGTAGAGACCGGGATTGTATACTGCCGAGAGCTGCCCGACGTCGAACGAACGCGCCTTGAGACCGTCCGGCTGCCCTGCGAACTTGCCGAGCGCCCCACCGAAGAGCCGGCGGAATTCCACCCTTCCATTGGTGCGGGCCTCGATTTCGTCCATCCACACGCGGGACGCCTCGTTGAGCGCCGCTATGCCGAAGGCCGCATGATATGTGAGATGTATTTTGTCTTCGGCCTTGGCGACTCCCGGCACCGCGAGAACCGCAACAAAGGCCGCTGCAAGCAGTTTACGTCGTAGTGTCATGGTTCGATCTCCCTTTTTCCAACATGTGCGAAGGGTACAGAGTGCTGGTTTCCCATTCATAAGCGCCTCCCCTGTTCTTCCACCTGTACACTCGTCACAAGTCCGATCCACTCACTCCGGACAGCCGGAGCCGGCCGTGGTCGGTCGTGCTTCGAGACCATGATTGCCGGGCTTCCCTAACCCGATAGCTCCACCTCCGCTCCTTCAATTGCGGGGTAGTTCAATTCGATGCGGACGCCGTTCGGGTCGTGGACGAAGACCTGGTGCAGGTCGAGGTCCGGCACCTTGCGGTGGTGGGCGGCGACGCCGTGTTGCTCAAGCGTCGCGATCATGTTCTTGAGCCCGGAGGCCTCGAACGCGATGTGATCGATAGAGCCGGTGGTGGCGTCCGCGGAACCGTCGCGCGCATGATCGCGCTTTTCAAGGTAGTCCCGCTGCTCGGCTACATGGACCACCGCGCGGTCCCCCAAGTAGATCCAATGGCCGTTGAACGGGAAGGGCGGCCGGTAGCCGTCCTCGAGGCCCAGGATTTCGACATAGAAGTCGCGGGTCGCCTCAAGATCCCTGGTCAGCACAAGCACATGGTTGAGATTTTCCAGGGGCACGATCGCGTTCTCCACGCCGATCCAGTCGATATACTTGCGCGATCTTGCCGGCTTGGCAATCAGCAAGCCGTCTTCGCGGCTCACCGGCATTGCGAAATCAAACCGGTCAACGCCGCCCGCCAGTTCCAGTCTCTGGGTCCGTGCTGCGGTTTCTCGGGATCGACGAACCGTTGTCCGCGTGTCGAATTGACGGCACGCTGGAGGGCACGATCTCATCATCGACGGCGATCGGGTGATCAATGGGGAAAATCCCGATCGGGGGTCAGGAAGGAAAGGCAACCGCATGCCGCCGCCAACAGACAAGCCGCTGGATGAAGGGACACTCGAGCGATTGCGCGCCGTGAGCGTTGCCACGGTCGCCATGCAGCTACTCAAGCGTGGCCTGCGCCACCCCTTTATCCAGGGTTCACGCCCCTTGAATCCGCAGCACGCACGGTTTGCGGCCGAGGCCTACACGCTGCGCACCATTCCCATGCGAGAGGACCTCAGCACACCGGAGGTTCTGGCCGATCCGGAATACCCCCAGCGCAAGGCCATCGAGGACTGCCCGTCTGGCCAGGTGCTGGTATGCGACTGCCGGGGAGAACAGCGTGCCGGGATCTTGGGAGACATCCTGGCCACCCGGCTCATGGTCCGCGGCGTCGCGGCGTTCGTCGCGGACGGCCCGATGCGTGACACGGCGGCGGTCGCCGCCATGGAGTTTCCGACGTTCTGTACCGGTCGCGCCGCGCCTGCCAGCCTAGCAGCCCATTTCGCCGCCGCCGTGCAAGATCCGATCGCCTGCGGTGGCGTCGCAGTGTTCCCCGGTGACGTGCTGGTCGGCGATCCGGACGGTGTGTGTGTCATTCCGCGCGCCATTGCCGACGACGTGGCCCGCGACGCCGGCCCGCAGGAACTGTTGGAGGAGTTCGTCCTGGAACGAATTCGGGACGGCGCGTCCGTGCCCGGCATGTACCCGCCGACTGAGGCAACACTTGCCGCGTTCGAGGCCTGGCGGCGCGAGCGGAAGTGACGACCGGACCGACGTCGGGAAGACGAGACGGCCGCCTGCCGCCCTCGAACGCCTTGACCCGCGTACTCTCCACGCAGCCGAGCGTCAGAGAGGCCTCATGGAGACTTCGGGCACAGGAACCTAGCGAACTTTGAGGACAAGCTTGCCCCTGAGGTGGCGGGATGCGCTGGTCGCGAGCGCGGACGCGGCATCCTCGAGCGGGAAGGCGTGGATCTCGGGCACCCGGACGGCGCCCGCCTCGACCAGCTCGAGAATGCGCAGCAGATACGGGCGGTCGCGCCCGACCCTCGGGCGAAGCGCGGTCACGTCGTCGCGCGGCGGCTCCGGCGCAGTCGGGCCCGAAGCTATGAACGCCGCGCGGCCGCCTGGCCGCAGAACGGCGAAGGACCGTTGGGCCACGTCGCCGCCCACGGTCTCGAACACGGCATCGCAGTCCGAGACCGCTTCCGTGAAGTCCTGCGCGTTGTAGTCGATCACCTCGTCCGCGCCGAGACCGCGCACGTAGTCGATGTTGCGGGCGCTGCACGTGGCAATGACGTGGGCGCCGATGTGCTTGGCGAGCTGGATGCCGAAACCGGCGACCCCGCCGGCCCCGCCCTGGATCAGAATCCTCTCGCCCGGTTGCAGGACCAGGGTGTCCTCGATCGAGATCACCGCCGTCAGGCCGATCAGCGCGAGGGCCGCGGCATCCACATGAGTGAGGCCATCAGGCTTCCGGGCGACCAGCGCCGCCTTCACCGCGATCTTTTCGGCATAGGCCCCCTCCTGGCCCACCTCGCAGACGCCGAATACCGGATCGCCCGGTGCGAACTCGTCAGCGCCGTCTCCGGGAGCGGCGACCACACCAGAAAAATCGCGCCCCAGCACATAGGGAAAGTCGGTGATCCGGCTGTAGCGGCCAGACAACACCTTGCAGTCCGCGCCGTTGACGCTGGCGGCATGGATGTCGACGACGAGCTCGCTCGGTCCGGATCGCGGGTCCGGCACGTCGCCGTAGCGGATAACCTCGGGCCCGCCGTGGCGCTCGAAATAGGCTGCCTTCATCGCCGTCCTTTCCCCTGCAACGTTGCACGGCGAAGTCTATCTGAGTTGCCTACCGTGTCACGCCAGCGGCAGCGGAAGGCGCCGTGAAGGGGCCGGATCGGCCGCCGCTTGACCGGCAAGAGTCGCTGTGTTCCAAGAAGCGCGAGTGGATCAATGGGGAGGATCGTGCGATGGCCGGTGTGGGAACGGAATTGGTCTTTGAGAACGACAAGGTCGCCGTTTGGAACTTCGAGCTCGCTCCGGGCGAGGAAACGCCCCTGCATACGCATGAGCGCAGCTACATGTGGTACGCGATCTCGGGCGCGCCCCTGCAGGTGACCGACGAGAACGGCAACGATATAGGCACAATCGACGTACCGACCGGCGGGATCTTCTCGCTGCTGGTGGACGGCGACGAAATCGAGGTCCTGTCCGAGCCGGGCAAGGGCATGCGCGTTCCCGCACGCCACAAGGCCAAGAACGTCGGCACGACCCCCTATCGGGAGGTGCTGGTCGAGTACAAGTAGGTCTCGGCCACCTCTCTATTCGGGCAAGCCCGGGCTGCCCGCTGCGTTCGCGGTGAAGACTGGATCGGGTTTGCCGGACGCAAGCGGGCGCCTTCGTCCCGCCCATTGAGGGTTCGTTCGACCTGGACCACATCGCTACCGGCGGATCATGCACGCTGATCGGCGCCATTGATGAGCGCCCACCCGTCGGCACGATTATATCGACGCGTGTCGAAATGATTCTGCCGCACTCTTGAAGGAGACTTACCGGAAACCTGCGATCGCGATCCAATCCGCGACGCGTGGGTAAACACGAGAAACTCAGGAGAAACCAATGTCCATGAACGTTACCTGGATCGCCGAAGCCACGATCAAGCCGGGTAAGCGCGAGGAGTTCGAGGCCGTCAGGAACGACCTTGTCGAGGCGACGTCGAAGGAAGCAGGCGCGCTGAACTACGAATGGTACATCTGCGAGGAAGGCAAGGAAGTCTACATCTACGAACGCTACGCAGATTTCGATGCGGCGGTTACCCACCTGAAAACCTTTGGGGCCCATGCGAACCGCTTCGTTGCGGCCGCAGACTTCACTCTCTTGACCGTGCTTACCGACAGGCCGGATGACTTGCGCGAGCACCTGGCAGGCATCAACACGGCGTTCCGGGTCCCCTGGGGTGGCTTCAAGAAGTAACTCCAGTCCGCTGGAGCCGACACGGAGACTGCCGTGAAGAAGAGCACTGACCGCATCCTGACCACCCATGTCGGCAGCCTGCCGCGACCCGACGACCTCGTCGGGTTGATGTTCGCCAAGGCCGAAGGCGAAACGGTGGACGGCGCCTTGCTCGAGCGGAAAACCCGGGAAGCGGTGATCGAAGTGGTTGCCCACCAGCGGGAGGTGGGCATCGACATCGTCAGCGACGGCGAGATGAGCAAGCCGAGCTACGCGACATATGTCGCCGAGCGGCTGACGGGATTCGGTGGCACCTCGAACCTGCCCAAGCTCAGCGACATTCTGGAGTATCCGAATGTTGCCAAGGCTTACTTCACCGATCCGGGCGTGCAGAGCCTGAACAAGAACCGTCCCGCCTGTGACGGGCCGGTGGCGTCCAAGGGTATCGAGGACGCGGAGACGGACATCGCCTACTTCCGGCGCGCGCTGGAGCAGGCGCCGCCCGAAGATGCCTTCATGACTGCCGCCTCGCCGGGCCTGGTTTCCATGTTCCTCGGCAACACCTACTACGACACGGAAGAGGCGTTTCTGTACGCGATGGCGGACGCGATGATGCCGGAGTACCAGGCCATCATCGATGCGGGCTACATGCTGCAGTTCGACTGCCCCGACCTGGCCATGACCCGGCATCGCGAGTTCGCCAACTCTCCGCTGCGGGACTTTCGGGACTACGCGCGCCTGCACATCGAGGCGCTCAACTCGATTCTGGACCGCTTCCCCCGAGACCGGCTGCGTGTGCACATCTGCTGGGGCAACTATCCCGGCCCGCACCACCACGACGTGCCGATGGCTCAGATAATCGACCTGCTGCTCACCATCCGCACCGGCGCCCTGCTCTTCGAAGGCGCCAACTCTAACCACGCTCACGAATGGAAGGTGTGGGAGGACGTCGACCTTCCCGATGACATGGTCATCGTTCCGGGAGTCATCGAGTCCATGTCCAACCGGATCGAGCCCCCGGAGCTGATCGCCGAGCGCATCGTTCGCTATGCGCAGCTTGTGGGCCGCGAGAATGTGATGGCCGGCAGCGATTGCGGCTTCGGCACCTTTGTCGGCCTCGACCTGGTCGATCCGGGCATCGCCTGGCGCAAGCTCGCTTCGCTCGCTGAAGGCGCTCGGCTCGCTTCCGAGGAATTGTGGTAAGTCGCGCACGTCCGCAGGGCCGTGCGCGCGGACGATAGTCGATTGGATCGCGAACCCGCGAAGAATCAACGAGAGGAGTCACCCATGGCAGCGTTCTTTATTTTCAACCACAAGGTTCACGATTCAGAGACGCTGAACGACGACTATCTGCCGAAAGCCGTAGAGACATTGAAGCCTTACGATCCAGAAATTCTGGTCGTGGACCAGAACGTCGAGGTTGTCGAAGGTCAGACCGAAGACAACCGGATGGTCATACTGAAGTTCAAGAGTCGCGAAGAGGCCAAGAGGTGGTACGACTCACCCGAATGTCAGGCCATCATCGATCTTCGCCTGAACTCCGTCGATGGCCGTGCGGTGCTGTGTGACGCGTTCGATCCAGCCAGCGTCTGACCGTCTGGGCAGCACGGATGGTCCCAATCTGCAGTTGGTGCAGATAAGGATGCTGGCGTGCTCATGATAGATCACCCGACTCCCTCTGCGACCCTCGTGAATTAGGCGCTCGCACCTCCTCTCCACGGCGCGAAGGCTTCGAGGATCGTGTAGCGGACTCTCCGCACCACGACGGAGAAGTCGCCTCCGAATGGCGCAACGGGAACGTGTTGCACCGGCCAGAATAGAAGTGCGTTACGCGAACGGCAGAAGCACCGTCGAGCCGGTGGTGCGACGCTCCTCGATGGCGCGGTGCACGTCGGCCACCTCGCGCAGCGGGCAGCGGTTACGGACGGTGATCGTCACCTCCCCCGACGAAACGGCGTCGAACAATTCCTGCGCCGCGGCGACCAGATCCTCGCGTTCTTCCATGTAGTGCATGAGTGCCGGCCGGGTGACGAACAGTGAGCCGCGCGCGCCCAGCTCCACGACATCGACCGGGTCCGGCGCGCCCGAGGCATGGCCGTAGCACGCCAGGATGCCGAGGGGGCGCAGACAGTCCAGCGAGCGGGTGAAGGTGTCCTTGCCGATGCTCTCGTACACCACCGGGCAGCCCTTGCCGTCGGTCACCTCCATGACCAGCGGCACGAAGTCCTCGCGCGAATAGACGGCGATGTGGTCGGCTCCGTGGGCCTTGGCGAGCTCCGCCTTCTCGTCGGTAGACACCGTACCGATCACGGTCGCACCCAGATGCTTGGCCCACTGGCAGAGGATCAGCCCCATGCCGCCTGCCGCCGCGTGCACCAGCACCGGGTCGCCCGGCTGAATCCGATAAGTTCGGCGTAAGAGAAACTGGGCGGTGAGTCCCTTGAGCGTGACGCCGGCGGCGTCCTCGTCGGAGATGCCGTCGGGCAGCCTGACCAGCCGCTTGGCCGGCATCACCCGGCGCTGTGCATAGGCGCCGTGGGGCGGGCTGGCATAGGTGACCCGGTCGCCGACCGCGCACTCGGTCACGCCATCGCCCACCGCTTCGACCGTACCTGCGCCCTCGATTCCCAAGACCAGGGGCAGCGGCGGCACGGGCCACGGATGCGGCATGCCGCGACGATTGTAGGTGTCGATGTAGTTCACCCCGATGGCGCCGTGCCGGATCAGAGCCTCGCCCGGCCCCGGTTCACCGGCCGGCCAGTCCTCCCAGCGGAAGACGTCGGGCGTGCCCTTTTCGTGGATGACGGCGGCCTTGTTGCTCATGGTTTCTCCCGCTTCGACGTGCAGCTTGAAGCTGTAGTCCCGTCCCTCTTTACCACTATGCCTCGGACGATAGAACGGACGGCGCTTGAGACAGCGCACCGGTCGCCGCCGATCTGAACTGTGCCGCAGCGACGTGGATCACGACGGGATGAAGATGGAGGATGCTAAGTGGGCCGTGCATCGGCCTTGCCGCGCTATCCTGCTGGAATTGCTCCCGCTCTTGGGTCGTGTCCCGGTTTCCGATCGCTGCCCCACGCGCGAACTGCGTTATCACTGCCCCGCGTCGATCAGGGAAAGGATCGTCTCGGGCTTGAGGGGCAGCGTCGTGATCTCGACGCCGAAGGGCGCAAGTGCGTCGCAGATGGCGTTGGCGAGCGCGCCGGGCACGGGCCCCGGCCGGCCTTCGCCGACGGCGCGAACACCCATGGGGTGGTCGGGGCAGGGAGTCGGTGAGTGGCCGACGGTGACGTTCGGGACATCCGCGGCGGAGGCGAGGCGGTAGTTCTCGAAGTCAGCGGTCAGCTGCTGGCCGCTCTCGTCGTACAGGAACTCCTCGAACATCGCGTTCGACATGCCCTGCACGACGCCGCCCTGAACCTGACCCTCGACGACGATCGGGTTGATGACCGTGCCGACGTCTTCGCAAGTGGCGTAGTCGAGGATGGTGAACTGGCCGGTCTCGATATCGACCTCGACCTTGGCAGCCTGCGCGGTGAAGCAGATCATCGGCTTGGGCGCCTCGAAATAGGCCGTGTGCTCCAGACCCGGACTCTCGCCGGGCGGCAGGTTGATCGAGCCCATGACGATGCGATCCGCCAACGCGGCGAATTCGCGGCCGATGTTGCCGTCCTTCTCGTAGACGACCGTGCCGCCCGTGAAGCTGAAGTCGTCGGGGGTTGCGCCTTCCAGCCCGTGATCGTGGATCATGTAGCGCGCCATCTTGGCCTTGAGGGCGGCCGCGGCTTCAGCGATGGCGGCTGTGGTATAGGACGCGCCGCGCGCGCCTATAGTGCCTGAGCTCAGCGGCGTCGTGCCGGTATCGCCGTGCCGCACGCTGACGTCGTCGGGGTGAATGCCGAAGGCATCCGCAGCGACCTGCGCCATGGTGGTCTCGTGGCTCTGGCCCTGCGGCGCATCGCCTTCGTGGATCGCGACCTTGCCACGCGGGTCGATGCGCATGGTGACGACGCCATAACCGGGCTGGTTCTCCAGCGGCACCAGCACGTCCGACGGAATGCCGGAGAACTCGGCGCCGCAGGCGAAGCCGATCCCGATGTAGCGCCCGTCGGCACGGGCTTCCTCTTGCAGCGCTCGAAAGCTGGCGAGATCGACCCTCTCGACCAGCGTGTCCCATGCCTTCACGTAGTCTCCGCTGTCGTGATGCACCCCGGTCACGCTGGTGAAGGGAAACTCGGTGACCAGGTTCCTGCGCTTCAGGGCGGCCGTCTCCATGCCGAGCATTCGCGCCAGCATGTCGAGGCCGCGTTCGAGCGCGAAGCGGGTCGGCAGCGCGCCGAACGAGCGCGAGGGACTCAGACAGGTCTTGTTGGTGACCGCGCAACGCAGCTTGATGTCGGCGCGGGCGATCGCATAGGCGTTGGGCAGCATCACCGAGCCCAGCGAGGGCATGACGAAGCCCCAGTAGACTCCCTGGCGCCCGTCGCCCACGTCACCGATGCCGCGATTGCGGAGCGCGATGATGCGTCCCTCGTTGTCTGCCGCGATCTCGAGATCGTGGATCTGGTCGCGCTCCTGACTGACCGTCATCAGGTGCTCTTCGCGGGTCTCGATCCAGCGCACCGGGCGCCCGAGCTTGCGCGCGAGATGACAGACCACGACATGCTCGCGGTAGAAGGGCGCCTTGACGCCGAAGCCGCCGCCCTGGTCGCGCGGCGCGACGACCCGGACTTCGGCGGTCGAGAGCTCGAGCAGGTCGGCAAGAGCGAGGCGTTCGATGTGGGGGCGTTGGGTCGTGAGGTGAAGGGTGAGCCCGTCGGTTTCGCTCCAGATCGCGAGCGCGCCGCGGGTCTCGATCGGGCAGACGCCGCAGCGCTGGGTGCGGAAGCGCTGCCTGAGCACCACGTCGGCGTCGGCGAACAGCGCCTCGACCTCGGCGTCGTTCTTCGCGATCTCGTCCGGATCGAAGCCGCCCGTATAGCTGCCGGCGAAGATCTCGTTGTCGTCCCAGTCGTCGTAGACGCGCAGTGCGCCGTCGCGGAGCGCAGCCTCGGGGTCGGTGACCACGGGGAGCGGCTCGTAGTCGACCTCCACGGCAGCGGCCGCGTCCTCGGCGACGTACTTGTCTTCCGCCACGATCGCGGCGATCGGCTCGCCGTGCCAGTACACCTCGTCCACCGCGAGCGGCCAGTACTGCCGGTAGTTGGCAGCGAATGCGGGGATCAGCACCGGAATCTTCTGGCCCTGCATCTCCTGCGAGAGCTCGACGCCGGTGATGGCGCCGACCACGCCCGGCGTCCCGAGCGCCGCCTCCAGCCGGATGTCCTGGATCCTGGCGTGCGCGTGGTGTGAGCGGATGAAGCAGAGATGCAGGCAATCGGGCACGCGGAGATCGGCCAGGTATTCGCCGCGCCCGGTGAGGAGGCGCGCATCCTCGCGCCGCTCCAGCGAGCGGCCAACCCAGCCCGCCTCCCCGGTTGCGGTCATGGCGGGGTCTCGGTCTCGGCGGGCGGCGGCGCGGGCTTCACCCCATGGCGCATGGCGGAGGCGGCAAGGATCGCTTCGACGATGTGGCTGTAGCCGGTGCAGCGGCAGAGATTGCCGACCAGGGCGCGGCGCACCTCCTCTTCGCCCGGGTTGATGTTCTCATTCAGGAAATCCGCCGCGTTCATCAGGATCCCGCTCGTGCAGAAGCCGCACTGCAGCGCGTGATACCGGCGGAACGCCCGCTGCAAATTATGCAGCTTGTCTTTGCCGGCGAGCCCCTCGATGGTGGTGATGTCCTTGCCGTCGGCCTGCACCGCGAGCTTCATGCAGGACTTGTGGGCTCGCCCGTCGATCTGCACCGTGCAGGCGCCGCAGCGCCCTTCGTAGGTGCAACCGATATGCGTGCCGGTGAGGCCGCAGTCGTCGCGGATGAAATCGACGAGGAGCAGGCGGAGCGGCACGGTTCTCGTATACGCCCTGCCGTTAACGGTGACGGTGATCGTCTTGTCCACGGCGTCACCCTCCCGTCGCGCGGGCATGGGCCTCGGCCAGAACCTCCCGGCCGAGCGTGCGGATCAGCACCTTGCGATAGCGGGCGCTGGCGAGGTGGTCGGTCTGCGTCTCGATGGCGTCGGCTGCCGCGCTCGCGGCCTCGGCGAAGGCTTCGGGCGTCACCTGTCGGCCGCACAAAATGTCGCGGACTCCGTGAAAACGCCCGGCGGTCGGTAGTATTCCGCCGACGCTGAAGCGGGCGTCCGTGCAAAGGCCTGTCTCGTCAACATCGATCGTGGCCGCAATGCCGATAATCGGCAATCCGTCCACGTTTCCGCCATATTTCTTGTAGGCACTTGCGACGCCGCGATACCTGGACGCGGGAAAGTTAATCTCGATCAGAATTTCGTCGTCCCGCCGCGCAGTTTCGAGCGGGCCGATCAGAAACTCATCGATTGGAACGGTTCTTTCGCCACCCTCTATCGAGGCAAGAACGAGCGTCGCATCTAGACAAAGGCAGACGTTTGGCATGCAAGAGGCAACGTAATTCCAACAAAGGCTTCCGCCGATTGTGCCGGCATTGCGCACCTGTCGATCGCCCACCGTTGCCGCCGCGTCGCCGATCGCCTGCAGGGCGCCGTGCAGGGCCGAGGTCGCAGCGAGCTCGCGGTAGCGGGTCATGGGGCGGACGGTCACGCCGCGTGGGCCTCTGGCGAGGCCGCTGAGCTCCTCGACCTCGTTCAGGTCGATGAGCGCATGCGGCGCCGCCAATCGCGCTTTCATCGCCTGCATCAAGCTCATGCCGCCGGCGATGAACATGGCACCGTCGCCCGCCTCGGTGAGGCACGTGAGCGCCTCTTCGATGGTCTTCGGCGCAAAATAGGCCTCAATCGGCGCTGGATACATGACGGCCCGCAGACTATGCTGAATTCCCTACGGATGAAAGAAGAACTGCCGCAATCTGTCGTGCCGGCCGCGAAGCGACCGCGAAAATTGCGATGAATTAGGGAAGGGAGCGTGTCAATGAAACTCAGGGCAATCGGAGCCGCATTCGTTGCTGCGGCGCTTCTGGCGGTAACGTATTCCGCCGCTGAAGCGCAGGTAAACATCGAGGGAGAGCCGAAAGTCGCCTTCATTTACTTTAACGTGAAGGACGATGGCGGCTGGGTGCAGGCGCAGGAAGAAGCGCGCGTCAGCCTTGAAGCCGACACCGGTATCCACACCGCTTATACCGAAGGCGTTGAAGAAGTGGCGTCGAAACTTCGCGCGGTTGTGGAGCGCTATATCAGGCGGGATTACAACATCATTGCGGCCTCGGCTTTCGGCTATAACGACGCCTTGCTCGAGATCGCCAAGGAAAATCCCAACGTCGCGTTCTTCAATACACCCGGCACGGTCAGCGCCGATAACCTCGAAGGCTATTACGCGCGCACGTACGAGAGCCAGTTCCTCTGCGGCATGGTGGCCGGCGCCCTGACCAAGACCAACAAGATCGGCTTCGTCGCCGCCGTGCCGATCTCGGTCACGACGTGGAACGTCAACGCCTATGCGCTCGGCGCCCAACTCATGAATCCCGATGCCGTCGTCAACGTCATCTACACCAACGCCTGGTACGACCCGGTCAAGGAGCGGGCGACCGCACAGGCGCTGCTGGAGCAGGGGGTCGACTTCCTGGGCCAGCACCAGGATACGCCGTCGACCCAGATCGTGGCGCAGGAAGCCGGCGTCCTGTCGACCGGTTACCACCGGGACATGAGCGAGTATTCGACCGCCACGCAATGCTCCTCGGTCTGGGCCTGGGCCCGCTACATCACACCGACGGTTCAGGCAATCGTCGCCGGCGACTGGAAGAGCAGCGGAATTCGCTTCCTGGGTATCAAGGATGGCGGCACCGATGCCGTCTGCTGCGGTCCCGAAGTGCCGGAGGACTTGGCGGCCAAGGTGATGGCGACGCGCGACGAGATCGTCAGCGGCGCGCGCCATGTGTTCCAGGGCCCAATCTACGACCAGGACGGCAATCTGGTGGTCGCGGAGGGTGAGCAACTCGATGACGGCCAGATCTGGGGCATGAACTACCTGGTGCAGGGGGTCGTCGGCGAGCTGCCGAAGTAAGCTGCGCCAGTAACAGGAGCGCTTCCTCCGAGCGGAGGCCACGGCGGCCTCCCGTGCAGGGCCTGACCTGCCGGGAGGCCGCCGCCGCGCCGCGGTGTCGATAGGGGCACGGGATGGCTCATGCCCTGCAGATGACGGACATCGTCAAGTCCTTCGACGATCGCGTGGCGCTCGATCGCGCGGAGTTCTCTGCGTACTGGGGCGAGGTCCACGGTCTCCTCGGCGAGAACGGCGCCGGCAAGACCTCGTTGATGAACGTGCTGTGCGGGCTCTACCGGCCCGACGCCGGCCGCATGAGCATCGATGGCTCCGAACGGCGCATCGAGGGGCCGTCCCATGCGCGCGCGCTGGGCATCGGCATGGTTCACCAGCACTTCAAGCTGGTGCAGCCGTTCACCATCGCCGAGAACGTGATGCTGGCGAACCCTCAAACATCGTGGCGGAAGGGCATCGCCTCGGTATCGGAAGGCATCGCGCGCCTTTCCGATGAACTCGGCTTCGAGATCGATCCCACGGCCCGGATCGATCGCATATCCGTGGCCGAGCAGCAGCGGGTCGAGATCATCAAGGTGCTCATGGGAGGGGCGCGCCTTCTGATCCTCGACGAGCCGACCTCGGTGCTGACCGACGAGGAGGCGGCGCGGCTGCTCCGTACGATTCAGGCGCTCGCCCGCCGCGGCAGCTGCGTCATCCTGATTACGCACAAGCTGCGTGAGGTGTTGGCGCATGCGGATCGTGTCACGGTCATGCGCGGCGGCCGGACCGTTGCGACGGTAGCAGCGAGCGGCACGAGCGCTGCCGACCTCGCCCGCATGATGGTCGGTGACGCACCGGTCGACGACACCGAACCCGGGCGGAGCGGCCCGGTGCGCCTCGAGATCTCCGACCTCACGGCGCGCAGGGACGATGGAGTGAGTACAGTTCGCGGCGTTTCGCTGGCTGTCCGCAGCGGCCAGATCTACGGACTCGCGGGTGTCGGCGGCAACGGCCAGACGGAGCTGGCCGAGGTGCTGATGGGCGTACGCGCGCCGGAGACCGGACGTATCGGGCTCGATGGATCCGACATCACGGTGCTCCATCCCAAGCGCCGCCGCGCCCTCGGCATTCGCAACGTGCCGGCGGACCGCTCCGCCTACGGTCTCGCCCAGGAGCTCTCGGTCGGCGACAACTATGCGTCGACTCGGCTCGGCAGCGGCGCGTTCGGGACGATGGCCTGGGTCTCTCGGCGCACGATCGGGGCGCGGGCCAGCGCCGCGCTGGAGGACTTCGAGATTCAGGGCGCCACTGTCGATACCAGCGTGCGCCTGCTCTCCGGCGGCAACGCGCAAAAGCTCGTGCTTGCGCGGGAGCTCCACGGAGAGCCCGCAGTGATCGTGGCCCATTCGCCGACCCATGGCCTAGACGTGCGTGCCTGCGCGGCGGTTCACGACCATTTGCGTGTGGCGCGGGATGCCGGTGCCGCCGTGCTCTTGATCAGCGAGGATCTCGACGAGGTTCTAAACCTCTCGGACATCGTCGGCGTCATCAACCGCGGCTCCATCGTCGGCGAGTTGGCGCGACCGGTGAATCGCCATCGGGTCGGTGAGCTGATGCTCGGACATGCTTAGCAGTCGTACGCTCGCTATTGGCCGCGTCAGTCTGGAGGTGCGTCAGGGCATCGAGCTCTGGCTGCACGGGCTGATCGTGCTCGCGTCGATTGTCGTGGGCCTCGGAATTTCCGTGCTGTTGCTGGTCATCTCCGGCATCGACGTCTCGAACATCTTCGAAGAATTCATCGTCTTTACCTTCTTCGACAGCGCCGGTCTCGCCGACGTACTTCTCGAGTGGGCGCCGCTTATACTCGTCGGTCTTTCCGCAGCAGTCGCCTTTCGCGTTCAGTTCTGGAACATCGGCATCGAAGGACAATTTGTGTGGGGCGCGATCGGCACGACCGTTGTGATGATATACGACATTGGCCCCGGTTGGAGCCAAATCTACCTGATGTTCCTGGGTGGAATTATCGGGGGCATGGCATGGATCGCCGTCCCCGCGTTTCTCCGCTTGCGCCTGCAAGTCAACGAAATTATCTCGACATTGCTGCTCAACTACATCGCCGCCCTATTCGTGCTGAATCAGTTGTTCGGCGCGTGGCAAGACCCGGCGGCGGTCTATTACAAGACAGCACAATTTGCTGCTTACCAGCGCTTGCCCCTCATCGGTTGGGGGCAGATTCATGTCGGTCTCTTCATCGCTATAGCCGCGGCTTTCATCGTCTGGCTGGTTACCGAGCGAAGCCGGTTCGGCACCTACATGAAGTTCGTCGGCAGCAATCCCGGTATGGCGCTGGCATCCGGGATTCCGGTCACGCTCACCATTCTCGTCGCCGTAATGCTCTCGGGCTCGCTGTCGGGGCTCGGAGGGTACCTGGTCGCGTCGGGTCAGGAATATGCGCTGACGATCTACGTCGCCATCGGTTACGGCTTTTCGGGCATCGTCATCGCGTTTCTCGCCCGGAACAATCCGGCGGCGGTCGTCGTTGTGTCGTTCCTGATGGCCGGGCTCTACGTCGGCGGCGAGAGCATCCAGGTCTTCTACGGTTTGCCGGAGGCGCTGATCGGGCTCATCCAGTCGATCATCGTGATCTGTGTCGTCGGCTCGGAGTTCTTCGTTCGCTACCGCGTACGCTGGATGCGCTAGGCATGGTCGAGTTCATCGTCAACTGGATCGCTTTCACGCCGGTCTTCGCCGTGCCGCTGATGCTGGCGTCCATTGGGCTCATCATCAACGAGCGCGCGGGCGTGATGAATCTCGGCGCCGAGGGCATCATGCTTATGGGGGCCTTTGCGGGCGTGGCCGTCTATATCGAGAGCGGCAACGTCCTCGCGCTCGGGACACTCGGGGCCATCGCCGCAGGCCTCGCGGTCTCGGCCCTCTTCGCCTTCATGGTCGTGACGATGCGCCTGAACCAGGTGGTGGCGGGCATCGCCATCGTCTTCTTTGCCTCTGGTCTCACGGGCCTCATCGGCAATCCCTGGACCGAGCGGGCGGTCGAAGGCTTCACCAAGGTGGACATGGGCGTCCTCTCGACGGTTCCCGTGCTCGGCAAGATCCTCTTCAGCCAGGATCTGATGGTCTATGCGAGCGTCCCCATCATCTATTTCGTCTGGCGTTTTCTCCACCGCAGCATTCCGGGAATGAAGCTCCGCGCCGTCGGAGAGAACCCGCAGGCTGCGGACGCCGCCGGCGTCAGCATCGACCTCATGCGCTTCGGTGCCGTGGTCACGGGTGGCGCGCTGGTCGGGCTTGCCGGCGGTTACCTGGCGCTCGCGGCGTCCAAGATCTGGGTGGAGGACATGACCCATGGGCGCGGCTGGATCGCCGTCGCTCTGGTCATATTCGCGCGCTGGCGGCCGGGGCGCGCCGTGCTGGGCGCGCTCCTGTTCGGCGGTATCGAGGCCCTGATCCCGCGCATTCAGGCGGTGGGATTGGCGGTGCCGCAATACCTCCTGCTGATGATGCCCTATCTCGTGACGCTCGCCGTTCTGACCTATGTCGGCCTCGTCTCGCGTACCGGATCGGGGGCGCCGGGCGCGCTTGGCCTACCTTACGTGCGCGAGGACCGTCGCTGAAACAGGAGCTCCCGGCTGCCCGCCAGCTCGCGGCGCCGCTTCAGGTCCATGGTGCAGTCTGCGGCGGCATCGAGCGCGCGCACGGCGCTCTCGTAGAGCGGGAGCGCAGCGGCGACGGCGACGGAAGGTCGGATGCGCTCGACGGTGAAGTCCAGCTTCTCCCGCGCCTGCGCGATGGTGTAGCGGCCCTCCCGCACCCAATCGACGGTGATCCAGTCCAGGGTTTCCAGGAAGGAGAGCGAGTCCGCCGCCTGGACGAAGTCGGCCTCCCAGCCGCCGCCGATCTCGTGCCGCAAGATGAGCCGGCGGACGCGCCGGATGAACGCCTCGTCCGGCGCCGGCGAGCGGCTGCGCAGCCATTCCTCCACGATATTCGCCGAGCGGGTGGAGTGCGCGAAGAGATAGTCGGGATCGTCGAAGCCGTTGGTGGGCGTGCTGGAAGGCCCGCCAGGGAAGAAGCGCTCCGCGTCGTGCGTCAGCGCGGCGAACTTGAGCTCGGGCGAGGCCTCCGGGCAAATCTTGACCGCCCACATCCGCGTCGCGATGAGATGTTCCAGCTGGTAGAAGCCGTCCAGCCACTCCATGGCGTCGTCTTCCAGAGAAGAGAGCGCGGCGTTGGCGTAGCGCCCGCGAGCGGGATACTCCATATCGGTCACCTCATCCTGGCACCGGAACCGCGAGCGTCCCGTGCTTCCGACAGCGCCTGCCAGACGCGCTCTGGCGTGAGCGGCAGTGTCGAAATTTCGACGCCGTAGTCCGCCAGCGCATCGCAGACGGCGTTGGTGACAGCAGCCGCCGGCGGGATCGTGCCGACCTCGCCCACGCCTCGCACGCCGAAGGGCGTGACCGTGGAGGGGACCTCGGTGTGCAGAAGGTCGATGGGCGGCACGTCCATGATGGTGGGCGCGAAGTAGTCCAGCATGCTGCCGCTGACCAGTTGGCCGGTGCCTTCGTCGTAGCGCAGCTCCTCAGCCAGCGCCGCGCCCAGCCCTTGCACCAGGCCGCCCCGCACCTGCCCGTCGACCAGCGGCGGGCTGACCACGACGCCGCAGTCGTGCGCCATCACGAAGCGCTCCACGTCGAACTCGCCGCTCTCGGGATCGGCCGAGACCACCGCCGCGGCGGTCCCGAAGGAGAACGACGCATGCGAGGGCTCGAAGTGCGCGGCCGCCTCCAGGCCCGGCTCCTCGTCCTCCGGAATCCCCTGGCCGATGATCGCGCGGGTGAAGATGTCGGCGAGCGGCACGGCGCGGCCGGGCTCCTCCGCCACGCGAACGGCGCGCCCGCGCACCTCCAGCGCGTCCGGCGTCGATTGCAGCACCATGGCCGCGATGCGGAGGGTCTTGTCGCGCAAGGCGTCGGCGGCCTCGCGGATGGCGCCGGCGGCCGCGATCAGGGTGCGCGAGGCGAAGGCGCCGGTGTTGAGCGGCGACGCACCGCTGTCGCCCGCGTGGACGGTGATCGCCTCGTAGTCGATGCCGAAGACCTCGGCGCAGACCTGCGCGAACGCCGTCTCGCTGCCCTGGCCGAAGGTCGAGACGCCGGTGTAGAGGTCGATGCCGCCGGAGCGGTTGGCGCGCAAGGTCACGCTCTCGTGGGCGCCGAAGCGGGAGCCGCGCCCTGCCAGGAAGCGGGCGCTGGCATAGCCCGTGCGCTCGACGAAGGAGGCGAAGCCGATACCCGTCAGGCGCTCGTCGTCGCGGCCTTCCCGACCTTCGGCACGATGCGCGGCGTAGTCGACCGCGTCGGCGGCAAGCTGCAGGGTCTTCAGATAATCACCGTTGTCGTAGACCGCGCGGCTCGGCGTGGTCCAGGGCAGGTCTTCGGACCGCAGCATGTTCTTCCGCCGAAGCTCCAGCGGGTCGATCTTCAGTTGGCGTGCGAGCCGGTCGATCAGAACCTCCAGGGCGAAGTTCACCTCGGGCTGGCCGTAGCCGCGATAGGCCCCGATCGGCGTCTTGTTGGTGAGCGCGACGCGGCGCTCGACCGCCGCATCGGCCACCTTGTAGGGGCCGGTGAAGACCACGCTGGAGAGCTGCGCCGAGCCGTAGGTCGAGTTCCAGGCGCCGAGGTCGGTGGTGTAATGGTTGGTGATCGCGACGATGCGGCCGTCGGTCTCCGCGCCGATGCGGACGTCGTGCACGGCCTCCCGCGCCTGGGTGCTGGCGCGGAAGAATTCGAGGCGGTCTTCGATCCACTTGACCGGACGCCGCAGCGCCATCGCGTGGAGCACCGCCAGCACGTCCTCGGGATAGAGGCCGAGCTTCATGCCGAAGCCGCCGCCGACATCGGAGGCGATGACCCGAATGCAGCCCTCGTCGAGGGGCAGGCACTCCGCCAGCTGCTGCCGGATCAGGTGCGGCGTCTGGGTGGAGGCGTGAACCTCCAGCGTGCGGGCGCCGGCGCGCCATTGGGCGACGATGCCGCGCCCCTCCATCGGGAGCGCGCTCACCCGGTTCACATGGAAGCGCCCTTCGACGACGACCGGGGCCGCGGCCATGCGGCTCTCCGGCTCGCCCGCGCGGTCCACGTTGCTGGTCAGCAGGTTCGACGGCAGCGTCTCGGGATGCAGCACCGGCGCGTCGTCGGCGAGCGCGCCGAGCGTATCGGTCACGTGCGGCAGCGGCTCATAGTCGATGTCGATGAGCTCCAGCGCGTCCTCGGCGATGGCGCGGCTGGTCGCCACCACGCTCACCACCGGCTGGCCCTCGTGGATCGCCTCGTCGCCCGCCAGCGCGTAGTAGGGCAGCAGGGGCGCGCCGGGCACGGGCCGCAGCACCGTCAGCGGCTCGCTCGCGGCCCGCACGTCGGCGCCGGTCAGGATGTGCCGGACGCCGGGGAGGGCGCGGGCTTGCGCCACGTCGATCGAACCGATCGCGGCATGGGGGAAGGGGCAGCGGCCGACCGCCATCTCCAGCTGGTGGGCCAGCTGCACGTCGTCGGTGAAGAGGCCGTCGCCTTGCAGCAGGCGATCGTCCTCCTTGCGCGGGAGGGAGGCGCCGATGAGGCTCTGGCGGGGTGCGCTCAATCCGACTCCTCGCCGCCGGGCTGCCCCGCGGTGCGGTTCGCGTTCAGGTATTCCTCCACGGCGCGCAGGATGTTCTCGTAGCCGGTGCAGCGGCAGAGCACGCCGGCGAGCTCTTCGCGAATCTCGGCGCGCGAGAGCGTGCGCCCGTCGGCTTTCAGGCTTTCCGCCAGCATCAGGAAGCCCGGCGTGCAGTAGCCGCACTGGAGCGCGTGGTGCCGCTTGAAGGCCTCCTGCGCCGCACTCAGGCGGTCGCCCTCGGCCAGGGCTTCGACCGTTGTCACTTCCGTCCCGTCGAGCTGCACGGCGAGCATCAGGCAGGACTTGATGGCGGTGCCGTCCACCAGGATCGTGCACATGCCGCAGACGCCCTGCTCGCAGCCGACGTGGGTGCCGGTCCAGCCCAGGCGATGGCGCAGGAAGTCGGCCGCGTGCATGCGGACCGGCGCCTCGGCCGATACCGCCTCGCCGTTCAGGCGGAAGGAGACGGCGCGCTCATTGCCGCTCAAGGGCCGTCTCCTCGGGCCGGGGTCCGGCGTGCGGCTCGTCTGCGGCCGAGAGCGCCCGCTCCAAGTTGGAGGCGAATTCCGCAGTCACCTTCGCAGCGTGCTTGTTGATCACGGTGCTGCCGACGGTGCCGAGCACGCCGGCGAGCGCGACCTCGCCCTCCACCGTGACGCAGGTCTCGCCGCCTTCCGGCGCGAGCGTCACCACGTTCTGCGACCGAAAATTCCCGACCGCGCCGCGTACGGCCTTGCCGGTCGCCGTGAAGGCGATGCGCGCGCCGGCGACGCGCTCGGTGATGCGCACCTTGGCTCGGAGGGTCGTCGACATGGGCCCGAGTTTCTGGGTCGCACGGACGGAAAAGCTCTCGTCCTCGCCTTCCAGCGGCTCCACCGCCTCGACGCCGGGCAGGCAGCGCGCAACCGCCAGCGGCTGTTCGAAGAAGCGCCAGACCCTGGTGCTGGGCTCCGGCACGCGAAACGCGTGGCGGTACTTCATCGCGCGGCCGTCTGCGCCGAGGCGCGCAGGTCGCGCAACACCCGTGCGACGTAGAGCGGCACGAGGTGGGCGCGGTATTCAGCCGAGCCCCGGATATCGTCGGGTGGGTCGATGGCGCCGAGCGCGGCATCGTCTGCTGCGGCGATGTCCGCGTCGTCGAGGCGGCTTCCCCTCAGCAGAGCCATGCTGGCCTCGGCCAGAACCGGCGTGTCGTTCACCCCGCCGAGCCCGATACGGAGCCCGCTCCAGCGGCCATCGTCCGAGACGCAACCCGCCGCCGCCACCGAGAGCACGCAGAAATCGTTGTGCCGGCGGCAGCACTCGCGAAAGGCGAAGTGCGGCGGATGCGGGGGGAAGCGGATCTCCGTCAGCACCTCGTCGGGCGCGAGAGAGGTGGCGTAAGCGCCCTCGTAGAAATCAGCCATGGAGATGGTGCGCGCACCGGCTGGCCCGAGAACGTGGACCGTTGCGTCGAGTACCAGACAGCCCAGCGGCATTTCGCCCGTCGGGTCGCCCTGCACCAGGCTGCCCCCGATGGTGCCGCGATTGCGCACCTGGCGGTCGCCGACGAAGGCCACCATCGCCTTGATGAGCGGCAGCCGCTCCGCAACCAGCGGCGAGAACTCGAGCGTGCTGTAGCGGACCAGCGCGCCGATCCGCGTCTCGTCCCCGTCTGCCGCCAGCTGGGCGAGGTCGGTGAGCCCGTTGATGTCGATCAGGGCATCCGGGCGCCAGAGCCGCATGTTCATCATCGGCATCAGGCTCTGGCCGCCCGCCAGAATACGCGCCGCGCCGTCGTAGTCCTGCAGATAGCGCACCGCTTCGGCGATATCGTCCGGGCGGTGGTAGGCGAAGTCGGCGCTCTTCACCGGTCTCTCTGTCCGGGACCCGCCGTTGCCACCCGGCCGCCCGAGAGCCTGGCGAGCACGTGCCCGACTGCGCTCCTGCTCTCGGTGACGAGGCCGGCGCTCTCCCGCTGGCTCCATACCGTCTCGGGCCGGACCTGGAGGATCCCCACCTCGCCGTCCGAGCCGATCGCCCATTCGATATCCTGCGCTGCGCCGCGATGCCCCTCGATCCGCTTGGCGAGCTTGGCGAGCGCCAGCGCTTCGGCGTCCTCGATGCAGGCCGCTTGCCCC
>MKWU01000894.1_pt1 | contig 54821 bp, 55 predicted proteins | sample 809101 | NCBI WGS metagenome assembly MKWU01 (sample SAMN05860141, study PRJNA318959) | sponge metagenome | host: Aplysina aerophoba | place: Slovenia: Piran, Adriatic Sea, Gulf of Piran | collected 2013-05-07 | reverse complement strand
GTACGTCAAAAGGAATCGTGACTACCGCTGCATTTTTAAGGGTTGTCCAACCGTCCATGGTTGTTGTGTTTGCAGGGGTTTGCGCATTCTTTCCAAAGAGTCCAAGCTTCGCTGCTTGCTGTGCTTGATCTTTCCCCTGAATTGGACCTACAGCTGATTTTTTGAAAACAGCTCTCTTTCTTCCTAATCCGTGCCCAGAGGCATCCAAACAGGACTGTGCAGCTATTGTGAGTAGCAATAAATATTTAAACATGTTTCAACCTCTCTTTATAATGTTATCGACAAATATCAAAGTAAGTCAATGAGACGGCATTTCAAATAAAAGATATAATTGAATAGGTATGTTTTTTCACATCATTTATTTTTTGGAAGCAAATAAAAAAGGCTGGAAAAACAGCCAGCCTTTTTTATTATATTGTGTAAGTAGCTTTCAAACAACTGCCACGCTATTGCATATCCCAGGAAGAAAGCTCAAGAGTAAACTGATTTGCCAGAGCTTGCATGTAGTGGCCTCTGTCGAGGGTCTCCAGTTCAAGCATACTATCGAAATCAGCGCACATCCTTCTTCCGTTATTGCGGGCTAGGGCGTTTGCTGCCAGAGCAGATAATTTATCTTCTGGTAGTGTTTGATTTCTCTGCCATCCATAGACAGGCGCCAGAGCGTTCTGATCGGTTATCAAGGATCTTGCTTTCAGGAGTGTTGGTTGATCAAAAATATCCTCGAAAACACAGAGTCCTGTGTTTTCAGCAGCTTCAAGAGCGTCAGCTAATACTTGCGCTGTAGCGTGCTGGGCGCCATGCTGCGTAATTATTTCATCCAGAAAGGCTTCTATATTTGCAGCGCTCGCATTATAGTGCTCTACGTATAATCCTGCCGGTATGTTGAACAGTTTGGCTTTGTAACAAACGTGGTTGTGCACTATATTCTCAACTGCCTTACCAATAGGGGCGTTGATTACGACCTCTTCTTGCCGGTCTAATACTGTATCGCCGTTAAGATCGTACAGAAAGTCATCCGCTGTAAATTTGAAACCTATCATCCATTCTGGTGGGGCTATGTCAAGAGGGTTGTCTAACTCATTATTAGCAAATTTTTCTGATAAAAATCTAGCACTGCTAAGTTTATCAGATGCTCCAACAAGATCCACTGTCTGCGCGTCACTTAGTCTATCATGAATAGTATCCCAATCTTCTTCTGGAGCGTACATCCCACAATTATGTATGGTGGCTAGTATTTCGTTTAGTCTGGGGGAATATTCTTCTGCCACCATCAGCAAAGCGATCAGCTTTTGGAAGTCGCCGACTTCGCCAGAGCCCTGATCCCATTCGGTGAAAGCGAATGCAGCTGTACTTTGTAGGTGTTTTAGTATTGCATCAGGCGCCTCTGGCCAGAGATCTGCGTTCAAACGCTGATCAGACTCATGCACTAGATCAGCCTCCATTTGAGTTCCGTTGTTCTGTGCTGCTAAGATATTTCGTGCAAAGCGTAGGTTTAATCTGTAGTCATTGAGTGGTTTATACTCAGCACCTAAGAGACCTCCGCTCCTATTCAAGAGTAAATAGTCCATAAAATCGGCCTGATTTCTTAGGCAATGGAGCAATATGGAATTTACTTCCAATGCAGATCCAAAGTGTCTCTCCATCACTCGACAAAATTCCAAAAAGCGATCGTCGAGATTTAGATTCTGCTGGTTGAGGTCTGGAAGTTGATTGTGGAAAGTATAATTAGCAAGAGCAAGTCCACCATACTCTGCGAAAATCGGGATGTGCTTTACCAGTACATCCCCCCAGGTTGTTGGTGTATCTTCATGACGTCTACGAAGCTCTTCTCTTTCTTGCTGATTGGGTTTTAACCCTTTATCTATTTCAATGAAAATATTTTCGACGTCTCCTTTCTTCAAGAAGGGATCATAATGCCGCGCGAAGTCGTATCGCGATGTGGAGAGGTGCTTTAGTTCGAAAGCAGCCTTGTGTCCCGAAAGATCATCGGGCAAGTGAACAACAGCAGCGAGCCTACCATCATAAGAGATTGATGCGAATTTTTCATCATTGGTCGCAACAGCAAACGTTGGGTCGACTAGCGGGAGTCCCATAAAAGCCTGTGAGATCTCTGCTAGTTTCGCATCCTTGCATCGAGATAAAAAACTGCTTACAAATTGAAGGATTTCAGGAGAGCGGAGGTCTCCAGGCCAAATCTCAAATCCCTTATCGCGATTAATCGCTTGTTGCCGGTCGCAAACTTCTTCAGTAGTTTTGCCCATGAGTATTGGGGCTTGTAATTGACGCCAGTTCAAGAGCTTGATTCGTGGAATTGCTGTTTTTCGCCCTGCCTCCATATCAGGTGTTAAAAGTGCTGCTAATAAAGCAAATATAAATAAATACTGCATAATATCTCCTTTGTCAATATCCTATGCGCATTATACCGTATTGATCTCAGGCAATCAATATGATGTGTGCTTGTGGCATGAGGTATAAATTATAACTGATTGAAAGAAGAAATCCAGTTTTGATTGGCGTCAAAAAATGGTCTTAAATCAGTAATGTTTGCCTTCAACATAGTCAAGCGTTCTACGCCTAGACCAAATGCAAAACCTTGATATAAGTGAGGATCAATCCCAGTTTCTTGCAAAACGGAGCGATGGACCATCCCACAACCCAGAACTTCTAAAAAAGAGCCATCTTCAAACGCAATATCCACCTCAGCAGAAGGTTGTGTGAATGGAAAATAACTGGGGCGTATACGAAATCTTAAGGCACTGTTGTTAAAGAAAAGAGATAGGAATGTTTTCAGTGTCCAAATGAGATGGGAAAAAGAAATGCGCTTGTCTATCACTAACCCCTCAATTTGATGAAACATAGGCGCGTGAGTTGCGTCTGAATCTGATCGAAAAACACGACCAGGTGATAAGATTTTCAAAGGAGGTTTTTTTTCACGCATCGTTCTGATTTGTGTATTGGAGGTATGTGTGCGCAAAACAGTATTTTCGTTCAAGTAGAAAGTGTCCTGCATACTGCGGGCTGGGTGAAAAGGTGGGATATTTAATGCGTCAAAATTAATAATGCTTTTTTCAACTTCTGGTCCGTCAAAAAGTTGAAATCCCATATGCGCAAAGATAGAAGATATGCGTTGAATTGTTTCTGTTGTTGGGTGTATTGCGCCCAGGGAGGGGATTTGGGGTGAAAGAGATATGTCTGGCTGGTCATTCAGCAAAGATGTATGAAATTCTTGATCACGAATTTCTCGCAGCGTTTGAGAAAAAAGATCCTCAAGCATTCTTTTATGTTTATTCAGCTCTTGACCAATAATCTTGCGTATTTCAGTATCTGCATTTTTTAAGACTTTCGCGGCATCTGTAAGGGCAGATTGCTTGCCAAAGATCTGATGACGAAGCTCTTCTAGCTCACGGGTCGAAGAGGCTTGTCGTATAGAAATCTCAGATGTTTTCGTGAAGCTTTTTAGAGACAACAGTAGTTGCTCAGTGCTCATCACACAACACGCTTAATAATACTTGTAAATACTTCGGGCTGGCGCACAGCAATATCAGCAAGTGTTTTTCTGTTCATCTCAATGTTATGTTTTTTCAACAAATGCATAAAAGTGGAGTAGGTGAGATTGTGCTCACGTACAGCAGCATTAATACGTTGAATCCACAAGGCACGCATTTGTGCTTTTCTTTTTTTACGATCGCGATAAGCGTATTGTAATGATTTTTCAACAGCTTGCTTGGCAATGCGGAAGCAGTTTTTTCTACGTCCTCTGAAACCCTTAGCGAGCGCTAGTATCTTTTTTCTTCTGTTCCGACTGGGAACCGCTTTATTAACTCGAGCCATTTTCTTTATCTCTATAGTTTAGTAAGGCATCATCTTTGAAAGTGCTGGTGCGTCTGCTGGGCTCACCAAGACAGCGCGGCGTCCTGCGCGTAGTGAGCGCATTGATCGGTTTCGCATGTTGTGCTTGTGGCAAGCACGAGCTCTCATAAATAGACCTGTAGCCGTTTTTTTAAATCGTTTTTTACAACTGCTTTTAGTTTTAAGTTTATACATCAAACCACCAAAGTTATCTTATCACTTTTTACGCAAAGGAGCAAGAATCATTGAAAGATTTTTTCCATTAAGAGAGATTTTTCCATCAGCCTCGCCAACTTCGGCGACATCAGCTTTGATGCGATCGAAAAGCTCTGACCCTAAATTTTGATGTGTGATTTCACGCCCTCTGAAAAAAAGATCAACCTTCACTTTTTTACCTGCCTGAAGAAACTTATAGCAATTTTTCACTTTTGTGTCGTAATCATGCTGCCCGATATTTAGGCGAAATTTCACCCCTTTGACTTCGATAATGTGATGGTGTTTTTTAGCCTCGCGTGAACGCTTGCTTTGCATGTATTTATGTTTGCTGTAATCTAATATTTTGCATAAAGGGTAAGGGTTTTTGTCTGCAACCATAAAAAGATCTAGGTCTTGATCCCGTGCTATAGCGATAGCTTGAGATGTTGACATCTTTCCAAGCATCTTTCCGGTTTGGTCTATCACCTCCACGGTTGGCGCTTTGATGAACTCGTTAATATTGGGGCGCGGCTCGCGTCTGACTTTTTTATATTGTTTCATTACTACAAGCATTTAATAACAGCTTTAATGTCTCTTGCAAAGACAGTGTTATGTTTTTTTGCTCTCCTAAAATTTTTAGTGATACAGTTTTGCTCTCAGCTTCGCGTTTTCCGATTGAAATGATGAAGGGAATGCGTTTGTCGATAGCTGCGCGTACTTTAAATCCAATTTGTTTGTTGCGCAAATCTTGGTGTACACGTATTCCATTTTGCTCCAAAAGCTCTATGCACTCTTGTGCGAAAGAATCGGCATGCTGTGTGATTGTAAGTATGGCGACTTGCCAAGGTGCAAGCCACATAGGAAGGATGCCTTTTGTGTCCTCGATTAAAATAGCAAGAAACCTTTCCATGGATCCCAAGATAGCTCTATGCATAAGAACAGGGTGTGTTTTTTTGTCGCTCTCATCTGTGTAGGTTGCGTTGAGTCTTTGTGGCAAAATATAGTCCAGTTGTAATGTGCCGCACTGCCATTTGCGCTTTAGTGCGTCTTGCAATATGAACTCTAGCTTGGGGCCATAAAAGGCGCCTTCGCCTTCATTGACTGTGAAGGGAATGCCCATGTTGTTGAGCGCAGTTCTCAGAGATTCCTCGGCGCGCTCCCAGAGTGCGTGATTGCCCAAGGCGTTTGTGGGCTTTGTGGATAAGCACACCTGAATGTTTGTGAACCCAAAATGCTTATAAACTTCAAAAAGAAGAGAGCAAAAAGACTCTGCTTCTTGCTGAACTTGATCTTCTGTGCAAAAAATATGCGCATCATCTTGTGTGAAGTTGCGCAAACGCATAATGCCAAAAAGAGCGCCGGAGGGTTCATATCTGCTGCAGCAGCCAAACTCTGCAAAGCGCAGAGGAAGATCTTTGTAGGTTTTTGGATATTTTTTGAATAGCTCAATGTGGGCGGGGCAATTCATAGGTTTTAAGGAAGAGGGGGGCTCATGATCGTGTTGCTCAAGAAAGTACATGGAATCAGAAAATTTTTCTTGATGTCCTGACTTTTCCCACAAGCTTTTTTCAAAAAAAAGGGGGGTGCGTATTTCGTGATAGCTGTTTTGGTTTAGTTTTTCACGGATGTATTCTTCCATTCTCATCCAAACTTTCCATCCATCTGGCATCCAGAAAACGCTACCTTTAGAGACACCGCTTGTGAAAAATAATTGAGCGCGCTCTCCAAGCAGACGATGGTCGCGTGTTTTGGCTTCTTCAATGATTTTGAGATGCTCATTCAGCCTTTTTTTTGAAGACCAAGCGGTGCCATAGATGCGTTGCAGCATAACGTTGTTGGAATCTCCGCGCCAATAAGCTCCGGCTATGCGAAGAAGTTTGAATCCGTCTCCAACAAAAGATGTGCTCGGTGCGTGTGGGCCTCGACATAAATCAAAAAAATTACCCTGTTGGTAAACGGAAAGCGACTCCCCCTCAGGGATATCTTGAATGATCTGAACTTTAAATTCTTCATTTTGTTTTCGAAAGAAATCGAGAGCTTTATCGCGCGACCATACGTGACGCACAATAGGAATGTTTGCAGAAACAATTTCATGCATTCTTTTCTCAATATTTTCTAAATCATCTTCTGATATAGGATTTTTGGCCAAAAGGTCGTAGTAAAAACCGTTTTCGATAGTAGGGCCGATGGCAATAGATATGTCATCCTGCCAAATGTCTTTTAGTGCTTGTGCAAGCAAGTGCGCAGAGTCATGGCGTATGATTTCTTCGCCTTCGCAGGAGTTGACATGGATCCATTCAACGCTATCATTTTCTTTTGGATTATAAGAAAGATCGAGCTGCTTTCCATTCACAAGCGCTGCCACAACGCTTCCGCACATATCTTTGGGTATGAAGTGGCGTAATTCTTTTGTGTTTAAAGGGGTTTTTTCCTTATTGATTAGAAACGTGCTCATAAGATCGTAGTATGCCCCCAACGGGAATTGAACCCGTGTTTCCGCCTTGAAAGGGCGGCGTCCTAACCCCTAGACGATGGGGACTGCATTTTTTATAACATTTTTATAATGAAAAATCTATAGAGGATTGTGACTTTTGATTATTTGAATTGATTCATACACTGATAACTGGTAAGATGGCCCATAGAAGTCTTTTTGAGAGGAATAATGTCTCGTAAAATATTAGAAACGTGTTTGGCGCGTGTTGAAAATAAATTTGAGTTGGTTTTGTTGGCATCTGTGCGTGCTCGCAAGATTGCTGCTCGTGGAAAGGCGGTGTCTTTGCGTGTGGCGGCAGAGCAAGCTCCGCAGCTGAAGCCTGGCATGCGTGTCGCCACTCACTCCTTTAGTGCAATAGAGGGGCATGCCAACAAAGCGCCGGTAATGGCGCTTCGTGAAATTGCCAGTGGTGTTGTGAATATGAGTGAATTGCGTAGCGAGTGTGAGCAAGATGCTGTTAGAAAAGACTCTCTGATTGATGCTAATGCGCGTACAAAGCGTAATGTGACCGATATGGTTGAGAAAGCAGTGCAAGAACAAAATTCAGAAAAGAAAGCAGCTGACGCACTTTTTAACGAAAATGTAGAAAGTGATGCCGCTGCGGTAGAGGGAGAAGCGGCAACGGCAAGTGAAGAAAGTGAAGTATCCAATTTATCAAAATGATATCCCTGCAAACATTGAATGGGGATCTTCTGTTGCGGTAGACACTGAAACATTAGGGCTGATTCCGGTAAGGGATCGCCTGTGCGTTGTGCAACTTTGCGGAATAGGAGGGGATGTGGCTGTGGTGCAAATGAAGCGCTATGACCAAAGCCCTAATTTGTGTGCGCTTCTCAATGACAATTCAGTGGAAAAGTTGTTTCACTTTGCGCGATTTGATGTAGCTGTTTTGAAGCACTATCTTGGTGTGAATATCGCGCCTCTTTACTGCACAAAAGTGTCTTCACGTATTGCGCGCTGTAATACAGAAAGGCATGGTTTGCCGGATTTATGTCAGTTTTTCTTGAATGAAAAACTTATGAAAGAGCAACAAAAATCTGACTGGGGTGCTGATGTGTTGACGCAAGAGCAGGTGCGTTACGCTGCATCTGATGTTATCCACTTACATGCTATTAAAGATCGCATTAATATTTTGCTGGAACGTGAGGGACGTGTGGACCTTGCCCACAAAGTATGTCAGTTTATCGCAACATGCGCTGAGTTGGATTTGATGCAGACAGATTATAGATATCTCATAGAACATTAAGCGTGATTATTATGCCTAAAATAATTTTTATTTTTCAAGATCAAACACGAAAAGAAGTGGAGGCCCCTTTGGGCGTTTCCCTTTTAGAAGTCGCGCACAGTAACGACATTCATGAAATAGAGGGTGCGTGTGGTGGGGCGCTGGCTTGCTCAACATGCCATATGGTGTTGCCCAACGATTGGTTTGAAAAGCTTGATCCCCCTTCAGAAGAAGAGGAGGACATGCTTGACCTCGCGCATGGATTGACCAAAACTTCTCGCTTAGGATGTCAAATTGTTGTTACGGAAGAGATGGATGGCATTGAGATCACCGTTCCGGGTGGCAGACAAGATTTTATTAGTTGAATATGGATTGGAAATCTGTTGGTTTAGATCCACAGAAGAAGAATCGTGTTGTTGTTGCGATGTCTGGTGGAGTTGATAGTTCTGTTGCTGCTGCTATGATGCATGACGCAGGCTTTGACGTTGTTGGTGTCACGCTTAAGCTTTACGATGCGCCGCAAGGCAAGCGGGTTGGCTCGTGCTGCGCTGGTGTGGATATTTATGATGCTGCTGAAGTTGCTCAAAGTATGGGTTTCCCACACTATGTTTTTGATTATGCAGACCGCTTTAAAGAAGAGGTGATCGATGATTTTGTTCAAAGCTATCTTCGAGGGGAGACGCCTTTGCCATGTGTGCGTTGCAATCAGAGTGTGAAGTTTAAAGATTTATTGCAAGCAAGTAAGGATCTTCAAGCGGATGCATTGGTGACAGGGCACTATATTCAAAGAATGGTTGATGAGCGAGGTGTTGCTCAAGCGCATCGCGCTATTGATGAGCAGAAAGATCAAAGTTATTTTTTGTTTTCCACAACAAAAGAGCAGTTGCAAATGTTGCGTTTCCCGTTGGGTGGAATGTATAAACAAGATATACGAAAAAAAGCAGATTTTTATGGTCTTTCAGTAGCTGACAAGCCTGATAGTCAAGATATTTGTTTTGTGGGTGGTGGGCGCTATAGTGACGTTATCCTCAAGTTGCGGCCTGATGCAGGCATTCATGGTTTGATAAAATGCGCAGAAACCGATGATGTTTTGGGTGAACACTCTGGTATTATTCACTATACGGTTGGTCAGCGCAAAGGGTTGGGAATTTCTGATCATCGCTTTGGCAACGAACCTTTGTACGTCATAAGTTTGGATGCGCAAAAGCATTGCGTTTACGTGGGAAGAAGGCACTTGCTTCAAAAAAACGCACTGAAGCTTTCAGAGGTGAATTGGCTGGGTGAAGATTTTGAAGGAGAGGTTCATTTACAAGTATCTATCCGCTCAACGCAAAAGCCTGTCCCTGCAAAGGTGCATATTCGGCAAAATACTGCTATAGTGCTTTTAGATATGGGGGGGGAAGCGATTGCATGTGGTCAAGCGTGCGTTTTTTATGATCAAACAAGATTACTCGGCGGAGGATGGATTAGTGATGTCTGTCTTTTTCCCTCAGACCTTGAAAAAAAGGACTGGCTGAAGGGGTGCTTCAGCCAGTAACAGGGAGGCTTCACGTCTAAAAGTTCAAGATCATTTGATCTTGAACGAACGTCATCGGTTTTGCACCGAATAACAACAACCGCTAAAAAACGACTGTCAGACAAGTATATTGTACCACGATCTTTCGCTACGTCAATCCATATTTTCGAAAGTGTGAAAAAATGATCGAAAGTAAAGATATCCTACATTTCTTTTTAAATGCAGGGAAAAAGCATTTTTTGTATGTGCTATTATCATTTCTTTGCTATCACTCTCGGTAGGCTTGGTTGCAGAGCATGGCTTTGGTATAAGGCCATGCCAATTTTGTTGGTATGAGCGCTATGTTTATCTGGCAATTGTGGCTGTGTCTATTTTCGCACTTTTTTTTAACAAACTTTCTGCAAAACTGATGTCTATGTCTGTCATATTTATTGTTTTGCTCATTGGTTTGTTTGTGACTGGGTGGCATGTGGCTATAGAGCATGGATGGGCAAGTGATGATGTGTGTGCTGTTTCTGACATTTCGTGTGATGAGATTTTGGAGAGTCTCAAAGATTTGAATGATGCAGGTGAGCGTCTGCCATCTTGCGCTAAAGTGCAGATTTATGTTTTAGGTTTGTCTATGGCGGAATACAATGTTATTGCGCTTCTTTTTTATCTTTTGATGACAGGGAAGATCTTTGAAGTGGTTGTATGCAATAGGAAAAATAAAAATAGCTTATAAGAGTCTTGGATTGTGTGGTCGTACTACATAATTGGATTGAATTCTTCCTTTTTGAGAAAATTATGATTTGCCTATCGAAAAATTGTTATATTTTTGCTATTATCAATATAGGTGCTTTAGGCGCTCGTAGCTCAGCTGGACAGAGCACATGAGTCCTAATCTTGGGGTCGGAGGTTCGAATCCTCCCGAGCGCGCCACCTTAAATTTGCCCAGATAGCTCAGTTGGTAGAGCAAGGGACTGAAAATCCCTGTGTCGGTGGTTCGATCCCGCCTCTGGGCACCTTTCTTTATTGCATAAAAAAAGTTACAATAATCCTGTAGGATGAAGAGGTTGTCGCTTAAAGATTTTTTGAGAGGAAAGTCCGGGCTCTGAAAGGGAGAGATGCTGGATAACGTCCAGCGAGGGTAACCTTAGGGAAAGTGCCACAGAAAATATACCGCCTTCGGGTAAGGTTGAAATGGTGCGGTAAGAGCGCACCGCTTCGCTGGTGACAGCGAAGGCAGGGCAAACCCCATCTAGAGCAAGGTTAAAAAAGATAATTGCATTCCCTTATGCTTATTATCGTGGTGAACCGCACAAGCGTTTTAGTAATAAAGCGTGAAGATGAATGGCAACTGAAACAAAACCCGGCTTACCTTTGTCCTACGCTGGAGAGGTGTTTGCGTGTTTTATATTTTGATTTTTTCTCTTTTAGCCAATTCTGTGCAGGCAGGTTTTCTTGATACACTGAAAAATGTTGCGAGTAGTGTCGGTCGAGGTGTGGCAGGCGCTGCAGCGCATGGTGTGGCTATGCAGTATGGCGGCGGCTATGGCGGTGGCTTTGGCGGTCCTTATGCGCGCGGCGGTATGGGTATGATGGGCGGCATGCCTGGCATGGGTATGCAGTATGGCGGCGGCTATGGCGGTCCTTATGCGCGCGGCGGTATGATGGGCGGCATGCCTGGTATGGGTATGATGGGCGGCATGCCTGGCATGGGCATGATGGGCGGCATGCCTGGCATGGGCATGGGCATGGGTGGTATGCCCATGGGTGGTGGATATGGTATGCCAGGCGGTGGGTTTGGTATGCCCCTGAGCCCTGGTGCTATGCCTGTCCAGTCAGGTGGTGCTGCTGGCGGTGGAGTTTTTGGTTATTAAGCTTGCTTTCTTATGCAGGAAGGGGTATGATGTCCATGGTTGATTGAGGGCGATTAGCTCAGTTGGTTTAGAGCATCTCGTTTACACCGAGGGGGCCGGCGGTTCGAGTCCGTCATCGCCCACCACGGGGGTGTAGCTCAGTTTGGTTAGAGCGCTGGCCTGTCAAGCCGGAGGTCGCGAGTTCGAGTCTCGTCACTCCCGCCACTCAACATATGACAAGTAAGGAAAAAAATGGCAGTTCCGAAGAAAAAAATATCAAAAAGCCGACGAGGCATGCGACGTGCGCATGATGCACTTAAAGTTCCTATGAACTTCATGGAGTGTCAGGAGTGTGGTGAGCTGAAACGCTCTCATCACATTTGTGTTCGTTGTGGATTCTATCGTGATCAAAAAATCATTGAAACAGGATCATAAGCCTACCATAGCTGTAGATATCATGGGGGGAGAATTTGCCCCTATATGTATTATTAATGCCCTCGAAGATTTTTTGAGAAAACAAGGCGAAGAAGTTTGCCACTTTTTTCTTTTTGGCACACAGGCTGCATCAGATTTAATAGTGTCCGAAGGCGCTCTTTCTCGCTGTAGCTCCTTTTATATCACAAAAGATGTCCTTTCTGATAATGCAAAGCCTACTGAGGTTCTGCGCGCATCAAAAGATTATAGCATGCGCCGCGCTGTTGAAGCTGTGGCTGAAGGGCGTGCTGACGCTGTATTGAGTGCCGGCAATACCGGAGGCTATATGGTAGCCTCGAAACTTCTTTTGAAAGCTTTTGAAGGAGTTGGTAGACCATGTTTGGCTGGCATGTGGCCGCACAGAAAAGGCTACTCTATCGTCGCAGATCTTGGAGCCAATGCGACATTAACGTCTGATTTACTCATACAACACTCTCTTCTTGCATCCGCTTTATTCCAAGCTATGGAGCTTGGCGCGCAAATGCGCTTAGGTATTTTGAATATTGGTGAGGAAGATACCAAGGGAGCTAAAGAGCTTTTGGAGTCAAAAGAAGCTCTGCAAAAAATGGAAGTTTTTGACAGTGTAGAATTTTTGGAAGCTAATAAAGTTTTTCAAGGGTATTGCGATGTTATTATTACAGATGGATTTACAGGAAATGTCATGCTTAAATGCGCTGAAGGAACGGTGCACTTCATCTTTGAGTGTATAAGAAAAGCTTTTTCAGGCACTCTGTTTTCAAAACTGATTGGTTTGTTGGCGCGGCCTTTGCTGCGTAAAGAGTTTGCTATTTTGGACCCTGACAAGTACAATGCCGCCATTCTTCTTGGATTAAAAAGTCCCGCTATTAAAATGCATGGCAGCTCTAAAGAAAGCGCTATTTCAGACGGGTTGGCGATGAGTTTTCGTTTGCTGAGAGTGGATGTGAATGCGCTTTTGAAAGAAAGGCTTAAAAAGCTTCCTAATGCATAAATTTATGTAGCATTCCTCTGATTTTTGATGATATCATGATGTGGTTGTAATTTGCCGGAACGTGGCGCAGCCTGGTAGCGCACTACGCTGGGGGTGTAGGGGTCGTGGGTTCAAATCCCGCCGTTCCGATAGGTGTTATTCTAACATGAGATTTTCTTTAGGATTTAAAATATTCCCAGCTCCTGTTTTGCTGAGCTTTGTTTTTGTGGTGATATCGCAAGGATTGCTTGTAGCATTTTTGCCTCTTTATGCGCCTTCTATTTTAGAAAATTCTTTTTTTATAGGTGCTCTCTACTCTTCGTATTTTTTTGGTATGCTTGTTGGTAGCTTGAGTATTGAAAAATGGCTTGATCAGTATGGCCAAAAGCTTGTTTTGTGCATTCTATTTTCTATTTTGCCGCTCACAACCGTCTTGATGAGCTTGTTGCGCGATCCAGTTACATGGGTGCTGATGCGCTGCGTTGCTGGTGTTGCTATGGGTGGTAGTTTTATTGTCTGTGAGATGTGTGCATTGACGGTAGCAGAAAACAAGAGAAGACCGGCTCTTGCGGTTTACTTTTTTACGCTTTATGGAGGCATGACTCTGGGTGCATCCTTGATCAAATTACACACGGAATCCACAACTATTGATCATCATGCTGCGAGTTTATATTTTTTCACACTCCTTTTCTTTCAGTGTCTTTCCGTTTTGTTTTCTTCTTTGATTAAGCCGATGCACATGGAGTCATCTCCTGGGATTCCTTATCTATCATTGGCTAAGAAAATATTGCCTTCGATTATTATCGCTTTTATGGGAGGAAGCTTAATTGGCTCGGCTTCGGCTCATATTCCAAGTTTTTCCGCTAGTATGGGTTACTCCATGTCTTACACATCTATTTTTGTGACAGTGGCTGTTACAGGGGGTGCGTTGGCGTGTTTTCCCGCAGCGCGTATTGCGCAATGGCAGGGTGATATGCGGACTATTCTGACATTTATGTTAGGTGGTATTTTTTGTGACTCTATTTTTGCCAATTTTGATTTATTGCCTTCCTGGAGTACATTGGCGGTCTTGTTTGTCGCCGTTGGTTCTGGTTATCCGCTTTATATGTTGAGTTTAAGCCGCGCAAGTTTAGAAAGTAAGCAAACAAAAGATTTTGTGCGTTTTGCCGCTGTTTTGGGCATCGCGTTTTCATGCGGTGCTGTTTTTGGGCCTATGTTTTCTTCGGCGTTTATTCAAAGTAATACGAAAGGATTATTCTGGAGTAATATTTTCTTGAAAGCAGTCATTGTGCTGTATTTGATTTTTTCATCTGAGTTAAAAAAGAAAAAACTCTGCACGTCTAACGATTCTGCTTTAAACGCTGCTATCATGGGGCAATCCAGCATTTTTTCTGGTGCTATACGCAGATCTGTAGGGAAGAAAAATAGAAAAAGGATTGACAAGAGGGTAAAAAAAGGTTAATAATTCCTATAGGGTTTTGAATGCAACAGAAGACTTTTGTTTTAAAGCAAAGAGATATAAAAAAGGACTGGCACATTATTGATGCTGAGTCGGTGGTGCTTGGTAGATTGGCAACGCGTATTGCGACCATTCTGCGTGGTAAGCACAAAGTAAGCTACTCTCCAAATATGGATTGTGGTGATAAAGTTATTGTTATTAACGCACGTAAGATTTTTTTGACAGGGAAAAAATATCATGATGATGTTATGTACTACCACACAGGGTATCCTGGAAGCGTTAAGGCGCGCACAATGAGGGATAGATTGGAGGGCAAGCGTCCAGAAGATGTTTTGCGCCGATGTGTGGAGCACATGATTCCCAAAGGTCCATTGCGTGAAAGGCAAATGCGTAGCTTGTACGTTTATGCTGATGCAGATCATGCACAAAGCGCGCAAAAGCCAAAAGTATTAGATGTATCAGAAATTAAGCGAGAGCAGTAAATGAGTGACGGTTTAAACTTAGAAAAGCACTTACAAGTAGCGCCAGAGATCAAAACGATCGCGGCTGACGCAGTAGAGCCACCAGTTGAACAAGAAAATGCCCCTGTATATGAGCGATGCGTAGATGACTTAGGTCGCAGCTCTGCCACAGGAAAAAGAAAAGATGCAGTTGTGCGTGTTTGGCTTTCTTCAGGAAAAGGTGAGTTTGTTATTAATGGCAAGGACTACACAGAGTATTTTAAAAGAAAAACACACCAAATTGTTTTGAATTCTCCTTTTGTATGTATTGATAGAATTAGTAAATACAATATTAAAGCAACCGCCACCGGTGGTGGAAGCACAGGGCAAGCGGAGGCGCTGCGCATTGGAATTTCTAGAGCGTTAGTGGCTTTTGATCCATCTTGTCGCCCTCTTTTGAAGGCAGCAGGATATTTGCGCCGTGACAGTCGTATTGTTGAGCGTAAAAAGTATGGTCAAAAGAAGGCGCGTAAGAGATTCCAGTTCTCCAAACGTTAAGATGGCACAATTTCAATTACCACTTTTACCGTATGAAAAAAATGCTCTGGAGCCTCATATTTCTGAGAAGACGTTAACATTTCACTATGAAAAGCATCATGCAGGTTATCTAGCAAAGCTGAACGGTCTTATGGAGTCAGCTCCCTTTGACGCTAATAGCTTAGAAGATGTTATTGTTCAATCGTCAAAAAATGAAGAGTACTCTGCTATTTTTAATAATGCGGCGCAAGTCTGGAATCATAGTTTCTACTGGGAATCAATGTCACCAAAAGGTGGTGGACAGCCTACAGGTGTGATGCTGGATTTAATACTGCAAAGCTTTGGAAGCTATGATAGTTTTGTGAAAGAATTTACTAATCTTGGCATGGGGCAATTTGGTAGCGGATGGGTGTGGCTTGTGCTTCGTAAAGATCTTTTGCATGTGACGAAAACGCCTAATGCCCACTCTCCAATTGAGCAAGGAATTCGTCCATTGTTGGTATGCGATGTGTGGGAGCACGCCTATTATTTAGAATATCAAAATCGTCGTGCAGATTATTTGAGCGTTTTCTTGAACCACTTAGTGAATTGGGAAAAAGCCCAAGAACGTTTTCAAAATATATAGATTTCTGTTAAACATAAATTTTCATTCTTTCTTTTAAACGGATGCTGTTGAAATTCCATTATAGCTTTTGAGTATCGTGCTATAATACACTGAGAAAGATGGGGTGGTAGTGGACCTTTTAAATACATTGAAAAAAGTATGCAGAACGGCGTGTTTGGCGAATGAACAGGGCGAAGGCATGCCAGATGTACAAGAAATCAAAGATATTGTTGATATGATTAACCTAATATCAGAAGTAGACGTTTCCCATGTGGAACCTATGTACTTGCCCACCGAAGAACTCTTGAAAAATAAACCAATGCGTGATGATGTGGCACAAGATGATGTCGCAACAAAGATAATTCTTGCAAACAGTCCTGAGCAAAGAGAGGGCTTTTTTGTTTTACCTAAAGTTATTGATTAATGATGTTGTAGGGATCTATTCAGAAAAGATCTGTGTTTGAACGTAAAGGTTACTTCTATCCCGAAATTGTCTCTCCCAATAGAATCAAGACTCATTTGATTTTCGACAGATATATGTCATACAATGTATTGTGAGAGTATTCTGCTCTTATACAGGAGGTTTGTAACTATGTTGAAATTTAATCATTTTATGATATTTCTCTGCTTTTTTGGCAGCTTTTTAGTGTTGAAGGGCAGTGTTGTTAGTCGTTTGGAAGAAATGGCAAGGAAGGGAGTTCCGAGTTCTTCATCTGAATTCAAGAAAGCCCTTAATAATTGGGTGGAAGAGCGAAACAGAAAGGGTTGGGTGCAACAAAAAACACTCTACAGTCCGATGGGTCTTGTCGATGTTGGCGCGGAAGAGTGGAAAATACCTCTTCCTCCTGAAGCAAATAAAGTGATGATGGTGGAGAGTAGTACATTGGGCAAAAAAGGACATCTTAAAGCTTTTCTTGCTATATATAAAAAATCGCGAAAACTCTTTATTCTCGCGTTGAAAATGTATGAACAGCTCTTAGTAAATCATCCGACCACACCCAAGGATGAGGTGAATCGTCGTGATAACCTTCAGAATCGTATAAGTCAGTACTTGCGAGCATTGAATTCAGTTGCCTAAAGAAATATTTCAAGCAATGCGCTTCTGAACTCTTCCCCTTTTGATGCAAACAGCTTGGAAGATGTGATTATTCAATCCTCGAAAAATGAAGAGCACTCTTCTATTTTCAATAATGCACCTCAAGTGTGGAATCATAGTTTTTACTGGGATTTAATGTCGCCACAAGGTGGTGGGCAGCCTACAGGTGTGATGCTGGATTTAATACTTCAAAGCTTTGGAAGCTATGATAGCTTTGTGAAAGAATTTACTAATCTTGGCATAGGGCAATTTGGTAGCGGATGGGTGTAGCGTTTGTCACATGCAAAGATCTTTTGCATGTGACAAACGCCTAATGCCCACTCTCCAATTGATCAAGGAATTCATCCATTGTTGATATGCGATGTGTGGGAGCACGCCTATTATTTGGAATATCAAAATCGTCGTGCAAACTATTTGCTCGTTTGTTTGAACCACTTAATGAATTGGGGAAAAGCGCAAGAACGTTTTCAAAATATATAGATTTCTGTTAAACATAAATTTTCATGCTTTCTTTTAAGCTGATGTTTTTGAAATTCCATTGAAGCTTTTGATGCTCGTGCTATAATACGCTGAGAAAGATGGGGTGGTAATGGACCTTTTAAATACATTGAAAAAAGTATGCAGAACGGCGTGTTTGGCGAATGAGCAGGGAAAAGGCATGCCAAATGTACAAGAAATCAAAGATATTATTGATATGATTCACTTAATATCAGAAGTGGAAGTTTCCCATGTGGAGCCTATGTACTTGCCCACCGAAGAACTCTTGAAAAATAAACCAATGCGTGATGATGTGGCGCAAGATGATGTCGCAACAAACGTAATTCTTGCAAACAGCCCTGAACAAAGAGAGGGCTTTTTTGTGTTACCCAAAGTTATTGATTGATGATGTTGTACAAATATACTTACAGCGAATTACGCGCTGGATACGAAGCTAAAGATTTTACAGTAAAAGAAGTGCTGGCATCTTATATCCAGAAAATAGAGGAAAACCAAAATCTTAACGGCTATATTACGTTGTGTCTTGAGCAAGCGCTGCAAGAAGCAAAAAAAGCGGATGAAAACTTTGCGGCGGGACAACCTCGTAAGTTGGAAGGTATGCCTATCGCGGTCAAAGATAACTTTTGTATGAAAGGCTTGCGCACGACTGCCGCATCAAAAATGCTTGAGAATTTTATTCCGCACTACAACTCATCTGTTATAGATCGTATTTTGAACGAAGGCGTTATTGTTTTGGGTAAAGCCAACATGGATGAATTTGCGATGGGTTCAAGCAATGAAACCAGCTACTTTGGTTCTGTTTTAAACCCTTGGGGAAATGATAAAGCAATAGCGCCTGGTGGATCATCTGGTGGCTCTGCAGCTATTGTCGCTGCTGGATCTTCTGTAGCAGCGTTAGGCACAGATACTGGAGGGTCGGTGCGGCAGCCTGCAAGTTTTTGTGGTATTACAGGTATGAGGCCCACTTATGGCCTTTGTTCTCGCTATGGTATTGTGGCATTTGCCTCTTCATTAGATCAGGCGGGACCTATGACGCGTGATGTGGCAGATAACGCTTTGCTTCTTTCTGTGATGGCCGGTCATGATCCAAAGGATATGACTACTTTGACTGAAGAAATTCCTGATTATTCTGCAATTCTAAAAAATCCTATCTCATTAAAAGGGAAATCCTTTGCTTATATAGAAGAGTGTTTGAGCGCCAGTGATGAAGCAGTGCAGCGTAATATGCAAAATGTTTTTGCCCTGCTGCGTGAGCGTGGCGCCATCGTTGATCCTATTTCTTTAAAACTGCAAAAATATGCCATTAGTGCCTATGTTCTTATTTCTGCATGCGAGGCATCTTCTAATTTGGCCCGTTATGACGGCGTGCGATATACACATCGATCTCAAAACGCAGATAAACTTTCTAATCTTTATAATGAATCGCGTTCTGAAGGATTTGGGGCAGAGGTTAAAAGGCGTTTGTGCATTGGTACTTATGCACTTTCTGCCAGTGAATATGAAGAGTTTTATTTGCGTGTGCAAAAACTGCGCCGTCTTATTTATAATGACTTTATGAGTGTTTTCGCAAAGTATGATTTGATTTTAACCCCCACATCACCATCAGAGCCGTTTGTCTTAGGGGAGATTCAAAGCCCTTGCGCAATGTACGCACAAGACCATATGACGGTGATGAATGCCTTGGTGGGTCTTCCTGGATTGAGTATTCCATCCGGATTAGGTGCGCAAGGTTTGCCGCTAGGTTTGCAAATTATTGGTAATTTTTTATCAGAATCTGATATATATGCACTCGCTCATGTATTAGAAAAAGAGATAGCGTTTCAATCGTGGTTAAAGAAGTAACAAAAAATATACACCGTATAGAAGGTAAAACAGGACTGTGGGAGGTCATTGTTGGGTTGGAGATGCACGCTCAAATTGCTTCCCAAAGCAAGCTGTTTTCAGGGGCGTCTACGCGTTTTTCTCGCAACCCTAACACCCAGGTGGCGCTTGTGGATGTAGCGTTCCCTGGCATGCTTCCTGTGTTAAATAAAGAATGTATTCGTCAGGGTGTGAAGACAGGGTTGGGGTTGCAGGGATCTATTCAGAAAAGATCTGTGTTTGAGCGTAAAAGTTACTTCTATCCCGATTTGCCACAAGGATATCAAATCTCTCAGTTTTTCTTTCCACTGGTTTTGGGTGGGCACTTGGATGTTTCTGTGGGACAAAAAGAGGTTTACAGTAGGCGTGTTAATTTAGAACGGATTCATCTTGAGCAAGATGCGGGCAAAAGAGTGCATGATCTTTTTCCTAACAAATCTGCATTGGATCTGAATCGAGCTGGCATCGCTCTGATGGAAATTGTGACAAAGCCTGATATGAGAAGCGCTGAAGAAGCTATGGCCTTTCTGCGCTCTTTGCTTGTTTTGCTGAGACATTTGAGAACGTGTGATGCTAATATGAAGGGGGGAAGTATGCGTGTGGATGTGAACGTTTCTGTGCGGAAGGAAGGTGACCCTTTAGGGGCACATGTGGAGCTCAAAAACATGCATTCTATTAAATTTATTGGACAAGCCATAGAAGCTGAGTCTCAAAGACAGGTGGAAGCTTTGGAAAACGGAGAAAACATCGATCAAAATGCTTGTAGGTTTAACCCAAAAACAGGTGGTATTACCGTTATGTACGCTACAGAAGACGCAGCAGACTATCGCTATTTTCCTGACCCTGATATTCCACCTGTGGAAATTGATGACTCCTTTATTAACGCGGTAAAGGAAGAAATGCCTGAACTGCCTAACGCTATGGTTGCGCGTTTTTGCAAAGATTACGCTTTGGAAAGATACGAAGCGGAGATTTTATCTGAAGATAAAGATGTTTCTCGATTTTTTGAGCAAGCAATTCTTGTGCTTAAGGTGCAAAAAGAAGGCGCTGCAAGAGAGATGGCGCTTTGGATTATTGGTGAAGTGTTTGCACGGATGTCTGAAGGTGTTTCCATTACAGATATTGCCTTGACGCCTGAAAGATTGGCGCAGCTTGTTGCGCTTGTGCTCAACGGAAGCGTGTCTAGAGCGATTGGGAAAAGCATTCTGGATAAAATTTGGCAATCTAACGCAAATCCAGAAGATATTGTGAAATTCGAAGGGTTAGAGAAAATTTCTGATGAAGAAAATTTGTGTCAATGGGTTAAAGAAAAGGTATGCTGCTAGATTTACAAATTATTGGTAATTTCTTGTCAGAGTCTCATATGTATTCGGCATATGTGTTAGAAAGAGAGATAGCATTTTAATCATGGTTAAAAAAGAAGTAACAAAAAATATGCACCGTATAGAAGGTAAAACAGGACAATGGGAGGTCATTGTTGGGTTGGAGGTGCACGCTCAGATTGTTTCTCAAAGCAAGCTTTTTTCAGGGGCATCTACGCGTTTTTCTCGCAACCCTAACACGCAGGTAGCGCTTGTGGATGTAGCATTCCCTGGCATGCTTCCTGTGTTAAATGAAGAATGTATTCGTCAGGGTGTGAAGACAGGATTGGGATTGCAGGGATCTATTCAGAAAAGATCTGTGTTTGATCGCAAAAATTACTTTTATCCCGATTTGCCGCAAGGATATCAAATCTCTCAGTTTTTCTTTCCACTGGTTTTAGGTGGGCACTTGGATGTTTCTGTGGGAAAAAAAGAGGTTTACAGTAGGCGTGTTAATTTAGAGCGTATTCACCTTGAGCAAGATGCAGGAAAAAGCGTGCATGACCTGTTTCCTCACAAATCTGCGGTGGATTTGAATCGCTCCGGTATCGCGCTGATGGAAATTGTTACAAAACCTGATATGAGAAGCGCTGAAGAAGCTATGGCCTTTGTGCGCTCTTTACGTATTTTGCTGAGACATTTGGGCACGTGTGACGCTAATATGGAAGAAGGAAGCATGCGTGCGGATGTGAATGTTTCTGTGCGCAAGGAAGGAGCCCCGTTGGGAACGCGTGTGGAGCTCAAAAACATCAACTCCATTAAATTTATTGGGCAAGCCATAGAAGCTGAGTCTCAAAGACAGGTGGAAGCTTTGGAAGATGGACAAAACATCGCTCAAAACACCTGCATGTTTAACCCAAAAACAGGCGATATTACCGTTATGCGCGCGAAAGAAGACGAGGTAGACTATCGCTATTTTCCTGACCCTGATATTCCACCTGTAGAAATTGATGACTCCTTTATTAACGCTGTAAAGGAAGAAATGCCTGAACTGCCTAACGCTATGGTTGCGCGTTTTTGCAAAGATTACGCTTTGGAAAGATACGAAGCGGAGATTTTATCTGAAGACAAAGATGTTTCTCGATTTTTTGAGCAAGCAATTCTTGCGCTTAAGGTGCAAAAAGAAGGTGCTGCAAGAGAGATGGCGCTTTGGATTATTGGTGAAGTGTTTGCACGGATGTCTGAAGGTGTTTCCATTACAGGTATTGCCTTGACGCCTGAAAGATTGGCGCAGCTTGTTGCGCTTGTGCTCAACGGAATCGTGTCTAGAGCGATTGGGAAAAGCATCCTGGATAAAATTTGGCAATCTAACACAAATCCAGAAGAAATTGTGAAATCCGAGGGATTAGAGCAAATTTCTGATGAAGAAACTTTGCGTGCATGGGTTAAAGAAATAGAGCAGCAGCATCCAAAAGAAGTGGCTGCTTATAGGGATGGAAAAGTGAAGCTGCAAGGATTCTTTGTAGGTCAAATGATGAAGAAATCTGGCGGAAAAGCTAACCCTCAGGTTGTGAATGCCATTATTAAAGAGGTGATAGGATGATTGTGGATAAAAAAACTGCACAAAAAATGCTTGCAAAGATGATGCTTATTCGCCGCTTTGAAGAAAGAGCTGCTGCAGCTTATAGAGATGGTCATATTTGTGGTTTTTGTCATCTCTACATAGGTCAAGAAGCGGTTGTTGTGGGTGCTCAAGAGTCTTTTAAGTCCGGAGATGCTGTGATCACCTCTTACAGAGATCATGCGCACATGCTGAGCTGTGATATGACACCACGTGGTATTATGGCTGAGCTTTTTGGCAAAAAGAGTGGTTACTCAAAAGGAAAAGGCGGCTCAATGCATATGTTTAGCATTGAGCGTGGATTTTTTGGAGGGCACGGTATTGTGGGGGCACAGGTACCTTTGGGCACAGGCTTAGCGCTTGCTTTGAAAATGCAGAAAAAAGATAATATAGCCTTCACCTATTTTGGAGATGGTGCCTGCGCTCAAGGTCAAGTTTATGAAAGTTTTAATATGGCGAACCTGTATGATTTGCCGGTTCTCTATATTATAGAAAACAATGGCTACGCTATGGGAACAGCAGCGCGACGTCACTCAGGAGATAAAGCGCTTTACGAGCGTGCTCACGCCTTCGATATTGAAAGCTGTCAAATGGACGGTATGGATGTTTTGAAGGTGCAAGAAGTCATTGCGGAATCTGCTGAGTATGTGCGATCCAAAAAACGCCCTTTCCTTATTGAGGCGCAAACATACCGGTATGTGGGGCATTCAGTTTCAGATCCGGGAAACTATATGCCAAAAGAAGAAAAACAACAATACAAAGATAACGACCCTATAGGTAAACTTTCTTCCTATATGCTTGAAAATGGTTTGTCTTCTGAAGAAGAAATAAAAGCTATGGATAACGACGCCAAAGCGTCGGCAAAAGATGCCTATGTTTTTGCAGAAAATGATGACCTTGTGAGCGAAGATGAATTGATGACAGATATTATGGAGGATCAAAATGTCTAAAATGATAACTGTTAGAGACGCGCTCAACGAAGCAATGCGCGAAGAACTTCAACTTGATGAAAAAGTGTTTTTAATTGGTGAAGAGGTGGCTGAGTATAATGGTGCCTACAAAATATCTAAAGGTTTGCTTGATGAATTTGGGCCCGAAAGAATTATTGATACGCCTATTTCCGAAATGGGTTTTGCTGGTATGGCTGTAGGGGCTTCTTTTTTAGGACAGAGGCCTATTGTGGAATTTATGTCCTTTAACTTTTCCATGCAGGCAATTGACCAAGTTATTAACTCAGCGGCGAAAACTCGTTATATGTCTGGTGGTCAAATTGCATGCCCTATCGTGTTTAGAGGTCCTAACGGCTCTGCAGCTCGTGTGGGTGCGCAACACTCACAGTGTTACGCTAGTTGGTACGCACACTGTCCAGGTCTGCATGTCTTGGCCCCATACTCTCCAGCAGATGCAAAAGGTTTGCTTAAGGCAGCGATTCGCTCTAATGACCCAATTATTTTCCTTGAGCATGAGCTTCTTTATGGTTTGCAAGGAGAAGTGCATGGACCAGAGCACTGTGAGCCTTTCAAGGCAGTGGTAGAAAAAGAAGGGACGGACATTACTATTACTGCTTTTTCTTTTGTGCTAGGAAAAGCGCTAGAAGCGGCCAAAATACTTGAAGAAAAAGGTATTAATGCTGAGGTGATTAATATGCGTGTATTGCGGCCTTTTGATATTGAATCATTGACGCAATCTGTTATGAAAACAAATCATCTGCTATGTGTGGAAGAAGGATGGCCTGTTGCGAGTATGGCGTCAGAACAAGCTATGTTAGTTATGGAGCATTGTTTTGATTATTTAGATGCACCTGTTGCGCGGTTGTGTGGTGTGGATGTGCCCTTGCCGTATGCTGTGAATTTAGAGACGCTATCGCTTCCTCAAGTTGATGATATTGTGCAAGCCGCTGAAAAAGTGCTAGGAAAAAAATAAGAGGTACCATTATGCCAGTAGTTATACGTATGCCATCACTCTCACCCACTATGGAATCTGGGAAAGTGGTGGAATGGATTAAAAAAGAAGGCGAAATGGTTGCATCCGGCGATATCATAGTCTTGATTGAAACGGATAAGGCTATTATGGAATTTGAATCTGTTGATGAAGGAAAACTGACCAATATTCTGTACCCTAACGACACTCCAGATGTCAAAGTAGGTGCAACGCTTGCTTACCTATTGGAAGAAGGCGAAACCGTTGAAGATATTAAGGCGTTAGAAGCTAAAGCAGCTCCTCAAAAGGTTGAAAAATCACCTGAGAAAGAAGCGAAAAAAGACACTTCCAATATTAAAGAAGAGATAGTTTTGCCGGCAAAAAATGAACGCATATTTGCAACACCTTTGGCGCGTAAAATTGCGCAAGATAAAGGAGTAGATTTGCATTCTGTGCAAGGAACGGGACCTTTGGGAAGAATTCGCAGAGAGGATGTTGAAGCCGTGCTGAAAGGGAGCGCTATGACACCCAATCTATTGGGCGAAAAATCCTACACTTCAATACACCAAAACCTTGGAGACTCAGAGCTTAGAGGTACCGTTCAGCCTATGTCTCAAATGCGCAAAACCATTGGTCAGAGGTTGCTCGAATCAAAAACAACTATTCCTCATTTTTATCTGGAAATTGATATTGTGATGGATGCAGCCAATGCTGCACGGGCGGCATTTAAGAAAAAAGGTATAGCTCTTACAGTTCATCACATGATTATGCGTGCGACAGCGTTAGCTCTGCAAGAATGTCCACAGATTAATGTTTGCAAGGAAGGCGATAACCTTAGGTATCTAGAGCACAGCGACGTTGCTTTTGCTTTAAGTCTTCCGGAAGGTTTGGTTACGCCTATTGTTTTTCAAGCTGAAAATTTATCGTTGGTACAGATAGCGCAATCGGTTCGTGATTTAAGTAAGAGAGGTAAAGAGGGGACCCTGCAACCTAAGGAGTTTATGGGCGGTAGCATTTGTGTGAGCAATTTGGGTATGTATGGCGTGAAGTCATTTTCTGCTATTGTTAACCCACCACACGCAGCTATCCTTGCGATAGGAGCTCTGCGGGCAGAACCTTATATTGTTAATGGTAACCTTGCAGAGCGCTCTGTGATGAGTTGTACAATTTCTGTAGATCATAGGGTGTCCGATGGTGTTGCCGCAGCAATGTTTTTACAATCCCTGAAGGATTATTTGGAAGCACCAATTCTTTTAAGTGCTTAAGAGGAGAGAAATATGAAAGTTCAAAAAGATCTTTGTATTATAGGGGGCGGACCTGGTGGATATGTGGCGGCAATTCGCGCAGCGCAAAAAGGAAAAAGTGTTGTGGTGTGTGATGCGCATAAAATGGGCGGAGTCTGCTTGCATTATGGTTGTATTCCAACAAAAACACTTTTGGAGTCGGCGCATCTTTATGAGCAAATTCTCAACGCTAGCCATATGGGCATTACCGTAGCCAAGCCAGACTTTTCTGTTAAAAAATGCTTTCATCATGTAAAAGGTGTCAGTGGAACTTTGGAAGCAGGCATCCATTCCTTGCTTAAAAAACACAAGATACAGATTGTTAAAAGCCAAGCACGTTTGAACAAATTTCGCGAAGTAGTCTGCGAAGATGGTACGATTATTCAATCCAAAGATATTATTTTGGCTACAGGATCTACTCCTTTGCTCCCTCCTATTGATGGCTTGAGTGCAGATGCAGGTAATATTTGGACATCTCGATCGCTTTTAGAAAATCCTCCTGAAGCTTCAGGGCATTTTTTAATTGTTGGAGCTGGTCCTATTGGTGTAGAGTTTGCTTCATTTTACCGCATGTTGGGCGCAGAGGTGACTATTGTGGAACGTCTTAATCATATTTTGCCTTCTGAAGAAGTAGAAATTACTAACACACTGCGAGATTGTTTGATAGCAAAAGGCATTAAAATTAAGGTAGGCACGTCTGTTCAAAAAGTCCTGAAGAAAAACGAAGTGCTTTTGCGTGATAACAGCGGAAAAGATGAGTGTGTGCGTTTTAACAACATGATTATTGCAGCAGGCATTCGCCCTAACACAAAAGGTATAGGTTTAGAGGCGTTAGGCATTAAGACAAATGAAAGAGGCTTTATTACTGTTTCCAAAACCATGGAAACAACACTGCCTCATATCTACGCTATTGGTGATATTGTTCCAGGACCTGCCTTGGCACACAAAGCCTCGTATGAAGGCATTTTGGCTGTGGATGTTATTTTGGGTGAGAAAAGAGAATGTTTGCATTATCACAACATTGCTCGTTGTGTATACTCCTCTCCTCAGGTAGCATCTGTTGGTTGGACTGAGCAGGAATTGAAAGATCAAAAAACGCCTTATAAATCTGGATCTTTTCCGTATGCACATAACGGGCGAGCTCTTTCCGCAGGGTCCAAAGAAGGCTTTATCAAACTGCTTTTTCATATGGAAACTGGCGAAGTTCTTGGCGCTCACATTATTGGTGAGCATGCAAGTGAATTAATTAATACGATTGCCTTTGCTATTACAGCAGAGGCGACATACGCAGAGTTCATGAATACAGTGTTTCCGCACCCAACACTCTCTGAAATGCTTCAAGAAGCTGCTCTGGATGCATATGGTATAGGTTTGCATGCATAAGCAGTTTAATAAACCTACGATTAAAGTACCTAATTCGCCTGCTTATTTAGAATTGGCCGCTTTGGTTCAAGAAAAAAAACTTCATACCGTATGCCAAGAAGCAGCATGTCCTAACATTGCTGAATGTTGGTCAAAAAAACATTTAACCGTCATGATTATGGGGGGCATATGCACGCGTGCTTGTGCTTTTTGTAATATACAAACAGGAAAACCACAGCCTTTAGACCCACAAGAGCCTCAAAGAGTTGCTAACATGATTAAAGACCTCGGACTGAGACATGTTGTGATCACATCAGTCGATCGAGATGATTTAGAAGATGGCGGGGCTCAACATTTTGTTGAAACTATTTTAGCGCTTCGTACTTTAACGCCTGAAACAAGTATTGAAATTCTAACGCCAGATTTTTTACGAAAAGAGGGTGCTATTGAAAAAATTATTCAAGCACCACCAGATGTTTTTAATCATAACCTTGAAACAGTTCCTTCACTCTATAAAAGAGTTCGCCCTGGAGCGCGCTATTTTCACTCACTGCGACTATTAGACAAAGTGCGTGAGCAAGTGCCTAACATATTTACAAAATCAGGCATTATGGTGGGATTAGGAGAAAAAGTAGAGGAGGTGGCTCAGCTTATGGATGATTTGCGAGCAGCAAACGTTGATTTTATGACTATTGGTCAGTATCTACAGCCTACCCCTAAACATTATCCTGTTAAGGAATATGTTACGCAAGAAGCGTTTGAAATCTATAAACGGATGGCGATTTCTAAAGGATTTTTGATGGTTTCATCCTCAGCTCTTACGCGATCCTCATATCATGCGGATGAAGACTTTGCAAACCTCAAGTTACGCCGGATGAGCAATAACTCAGCTTAACTCCTTGCTTCAGCGACAAAAGAGGTTTGTTATACCCTAAAGAGCGTAAATGCAATGTGCTTGGCCTTTCTATAGGGTGGTACGAAGCTTCAGGGGAATTTTTGTTTAATGAGTTGTAAATAATATGATGCGGCTCTTCAAGCGCAGCCGCTGTGGTTTGAGCTGCATTTTCCAATGTATATCCTTGATCATGTGCTAAATTGACAATAGTGCTAGGAAGTGCATCGGAAAGTAAAATCCAATGGAGCATGGAGGTGTAGTCCTCCATGTGCAAAAAATGCTTGATATACATGCCGTCTTGAAAGTCATCGTGGTGTGATTTTTCAATGCTGACAGCTTTTTTTTCTGATATATTGGTAGCCCACCTATCAATCAGTGGAACAGGTAGTGGAGATGTGACCTTTCCATAAACATGAAAAGGTTTGAAGGCAATGGTTTGTACAGGTTTTGGCATATTACTATTGAGCATTTGATGCACCCACAAATCCATACAGTGATGTAACCATCCTATTGTACTTTTTGGTTTCAAATTTTTAAGATGTTTCCATTCATCATGGAGCGTTCCTTTTTCACAATCGTATGTTGTGGGAGAGGAGGCGTATATATAGCGTTTTTTATGCTCTGCACACCAAAGCCATAGTTTTTGAGAAGTGGAAAAAATAACTTGATTAAGAAGATTGGGATCTGTATGAGCTGGCAAATCTAAAGGTGACAGATTGAGTATGCATGTGATTTCGCTTTTATTGTTTTGCAGAAATGCTTCTATATCATTAAATGCGATGTTATAAAAAGGATAGGAAGGTCTAAGGAAGGCATATTCAGCGGAATGATGAGGCGGCAGTTTTGTACATAAAGCAAATTGCACAGAGCTTTTTTGTAACTTTTGTACTAAAATACACAGTGCTGTTGTTATGCTGCCAATAATAAATATCATCATTACCCCTTTTATGGTATAACATGATCAAGAAGAAAATGGAGGAATATTGTGAGTAATACAACACTTGTAGGGCGCAAATATCATAAATTTGTGGCGCCAGCTGTGATGCCAAATAATGAAATTATGGATTTGGACATCGAATCCTATTTTAGCAACCATATAGGAGTAATCGTTTTTTACCCCCTTGACTTTACTTTTGTGTGTCCATCTGAGCTTTTAGCTTTTGATGCTCTCATAAAAGAATTTAGTCGTTTAGGCGTAAGGGTGGTTGGCATCAGCGTGGACTCAGCGCATGCCCACTTGCAGTGGCGCAATATGTCATTGGAAAGTGGTGGTATTGGCCAAATCAACTTTCCCTTAATTTCAGATATTGATCATAGCATTATGACAATGTATGGTGTGCAAGCTGCTGATCAAAGTGTAGCCTTGCGCTCAACCTACATCATTGATGATGTGAGTGGCAATGTGATATTTCAATCGGTGAGTGATTTATCGATTGGTCGCAGCACAGATGAAGTTATTCGTGTAGTAGAAGCGCTTATTGCATCACGATCTGGACAGGTTTGCCCTGCAAACTGGAAGAAAGGAGAGGATTTAATGAACCCTACTATTCAGGGTGTCGTAGACTACCTAAAAAAAAGCAAGCTTTTGAAATAATGAAAAATGGGGGGGTTATGACTTTTTTTCTAATTATTTTTTTTACTTCTCTAGGGCTATGGAGTGCTGGCCATGACGAACTGGATGGCCTCCATGGTGCACTTGATAGCCAATGGACTATGAGATCTTCTGAACCATTTAAGACTCAGATGGCGGAATGTGAATCGGAGTTTGAATTGAGAAAAAGGCAAGTTGCTTCTGAGGTGAATTTTAATGATATATTGCTGCCAGTTCTAGCTTCGTGTTATGCTCCCTTGCGGATTCAGGATTTGCCAAAAGCTTTAACGATTGTTGACAAAACATTGCTTTGTAAACAGGGTTTGCTGGAGAACGCCGAAACTGCGATTGGTGCTATATCGCTTTATTTAGCAAAAATATCTCAGTGGATTGAAAACGAGATCATCAATTTTCCCGAAACTGCCAGACCATTGCCCCTTCCTTTCAAGAATATACTGCATGGGCTAACATACCTGCCTAAAAAATTCGTCACTATACTAGAATTTTATACAAATACTCAAGTTTATGTATGTGAGCAATGTGAAGAAAAGTATCCTGAGCAAAAGGTGCTACGTGGACTTTTTGGTATTTATGATCCAAAAACGACTCGTTGTCTATACATACCAGGCCCTCTCAGCCTTTTGGTGGGACATTACGGAGGCAGTTCTGAAAAATTAAGCTACCTGACAGCTCATCCGCGATTTGATGATGCTGGTAACCTCATGATTCATTCATTTCTTCTAGAGTTTTTATCGACCCCCCCTAATTTAGAGGAGCAACGGCAAACTAATGTTAATTCAAACAATCGTTTGGCTCTCAATATAGCAGCAAACCTCTTCTTGAGCGCATTGTCATTAAAAAGTGTGACCTTAGAATCAGAAGAACCAAAAAAAATGACACTCACATTTTCTCTTTCTAAGCCTCTCTATGGCATGATGGAGATAAAGCGAAAGGTTGACTTTGCAAACCTTTTGGCTAATAGAGCTACCGCATTTGAGAAGAAGGTTGATAGAGATCTTATTATGATATCAGACCTTGAACATACTTTATTTTCCTTAATGGGGGAGTGGTTGCAAAATGCTCAGTTTCATCCTAATGAGTTCGATCCCCTACTGCCATTTTTGGTTGCGCGTGTGTACACTGAAAATGAAACAAAAACAGTTACCGAATTTCCAAACGTTGACAGCGATTTTGCCAAAGTTGTGGGTGAAGATGTTGCTCTAAAAATTACAAACATGTCTAAAGTTGCTATCGAAACTATGAAACGCGACGTTCAACCCTTTATGGTTTTAGGACAAGAGAACGCATTTGATGGAGTGAACGAGTTTGTTCAAGAAATGCTGCTTTTGATTATACGTGATATGAGCATAGGAGTCAGTCCTGAAGATTTTTATAGAACCATTGATTTTGTACTCTTACAGTCAATAGGTCGAATTTTAACAAATATAGTCGAATATCAACCTCGGCAGATTAACGTTTTTAATCGTGCCTTTTTGTTTAACTTTCTCCATTATTTGCGCACACCAAAACCTGATAGAGATTTTGGAGCAGACTTTAGGAGAGCTTTTATTACCATTTTTCAAGCATTTGATGGGGAGGGGACGTATGGATCTAAACCTCAAGTACAGAAACCAAAAGACGGGCCTACTCAAACTTGGAAACTCAAAGGAACGCAGATAGCATCTTTGTCTAAAGATCTTGAAAAAGCTCTGTATGAACATGAGAAAGCATTGCAGTTCAGGCAGGTTGTCTCAAGCACAAATCTTGCATTTATAGCAAAAGTGGGAGAAAAAATTGACCTTTCCACTATTATTGCCTTTGCAGTTGACCCGGATTTGGACGCACATTTTTCCGAATCTCAAAGATTAGAGGATTGCGAAAAGGCAGTCGCATTTTGTCAAAAACGTGGATCGCTTGTACTGTACTTGGGCATGCCACCCGAAGATTTGCGAAAGTTCAAAGATATGCCCCTTTCTTACAAAGCTTATAAAGAGATGAAGCATCAATCTAAGGAAGCAAGGTTAAAAGCATTAGAAGACACACGTATTAGATTAGTATTAGAGAAAAGGGCGGTTTAAAATGCGCGTGACGGGGACAATAGACCTTTTGCCCTCTCAGATGAGGTTATATAACAAAATATGCGAAACTTTCTTTGCAATTTGTAAACTTTATGGATATGAAGAGGTCGCAACCCCTATTCTGGAAGACATAAGGGTTTTTGATCGCAACCTTGGTTTGGAAACCGATGTTGTTAGTAAAGAAATGTTTTTTTTAGAAAAAAAGCAAGACGAAACGTTAGTGCTGAGACCTGAAAATACTGCTGGAGTTATGCGTTTATGTCAAGAAGGAGGGTTGTTTCAAAAGTTGCCTCAAAGATTGGCATACTATGGTCCTATGTTTCGTTATGAAAGGCCTCAAAAAGGTCGTTATAGGCAATTTCACCAGTTTGGTGTGGAATGTATTGGCGTAGCGAGTTATATGGCGGATGTAGAAAACATTCAGATGGCGGTACACTTTATGCAAGAGATAGGGCTTGCTGAATTAACAGAGTTGGAAATACACACTTTGGGAAGCGAATCTGAAAGAGACGCATATAAACAAGCTCTTCACGATTACTTGTTGCCTTATAAAAATGAACTGTCAGAAAACTCTGTAAGAAGATTTGATAAAAATATTTTGCGTGTTTTGGATTCAAAAAACGTACATGACCAAAAGATTTTGGAAACAGCACCTGTCATGCGTAATTTTTTACAAATGGAGTCAGCAAAATATTTTGATAATATATTAGAATCCTTAGAAAATTTTGGAATCTCATATACTGTGAATCCTTTCTTAGTGAGAGGCCTTGATTATTACAACCAAACTGTTTTTGAAATAAAAACACCTGCATTGGGTGCTCAAAGCGCAGTGTTGGGTGGCGGAAGGTATGATGGTTTGGCGCAGCAATTTGGAGAAAAAACACCCACACCATCGATTGGTTGGGCTGCTGGAATGGAGCGCCTGTTTTTATTGGCGCAAGAACATCAGACTCTTTCTGTTCCTCCAAGAAAAAATATTGTGATTATAGCTATGACTGAAGCATTTGATCAAGAAGCTCAGAAATACGCATCATTGCTGAGAAAAGAAGGCATTGCTTGTTTAACTGTTCATGAAGGAACACTGCGCAAACGTATGAAAATCGCCAGTCGTTTGGAAGCAAAATATACAATTATTTTTGCGCCTAAAGAAATGGAAAACAAAACAGCTATATTACGTGATATGATGCGTAGTGAGGAGCGTATACTGCCTCTTGCGGATCTGATTATTACTGTAAAAAAGCATTATGATACATAAGCGTGCTGCACAAATTCTTGAAAAAAAAGAAACTCTTGAACAAAAACTAATCCAATCTTCCACTTTGTCTCGCGAAGAAATTGTGGAGGCTCAAAAAAAATTGGGTGAGATATCTGATATTGCAGCTTTTGCTGACCACTATCTCAAAGTGTATACAGAGCAGCAAGAAGCTCTGAAAACGCTAGAAGAGTCAACAGATCCTGAATGGTCTCTATACTTAGAAGAAGAGCTGAAAAAATTAAAAAGCTCTATTGCTCTGGCAGAACAAGATTTGCGTGTAGCGCTTTTACCTAAAGATGCTGCAGATGAACGCAACGCTATCCTCGAAGTGCGAGCGGGCACAGGTGGGGATGAAGCTGCCTTATTTGCAGGTGATTTATTACGTATGTATATTCGTTACGCGACTATTATGAATTGGAAAACCGAGATGATGTCTTGCTCTGAAACAGAAATGGGCGGCATTAAAGAAGCCATTATTCTTGTGAAAGGCAAAAATGTTTTTGCAAACCTCAAATTTGAATCTGGTGGTCACAGAGTGCAACGCGTACCAGAAACAGAGTCACAAGGCCGTATTCACACATCAGCAGCAACTGTTGCAGTGTTGCCCGAAGCTGTTGAAGTCGACATTGCTATTGAGATGAGCGATTTACGCATTGATGTTTACCGATCTAGTGGCCCTGGTGGCCAGTCTGTCAATACTACAGACAGTGCCGTGCGTATTACCCACCTTCCTACAGGTGTGGTGGTGCAGCAGCAAGATGAGAAGTCACAGCATAAGAATAAAGAAAAAGCCATGAAGATTTTGCGCTCGCGCTTATATGAGCGTGAACGTCAACGCTTAGCAGATGAGCGTGACTCTGTACGTCAACAGCATGTGGGAACAGGAGATAGATCTGACCGAATTAGAACATATAACTTCCCACAAGACCGCTTTGTTGATCATAGAATAAACAAACGCTTTAATGATTTAAATGCTATTTTAAGCGGTGAAAAGCTTGGGGAAATTACAAAATCTTTGTTAGAGAATGATCGGGCGATGAAGCTGTTATCCACTACTGAGTAATGTATACTGTTAAAAATATTTTTATAGAATGTGCTTGCCAGTTTCCGAACAGCGTGGGAAACCTGCGTGCCTTAATTGCACATTGCTGTAACCAAGATGTATCTTGGACTTTTGAGCATTCAAATATGCCGCTTTCTCAAAATGTGTATGACCTCATTAAACAAGGAGCAGATGCACTGCACCGTGGTGTACCTTTTGCACGCATTAAAGGCTATAAAGAGTTTTTTGGATTAGATTTTACTATTGCAAATACATTAGAGCCAAGGCCAGAGACTGAGCTGATTGTAGATTCCGTATTAGAAAATTATCAAGGAGGGGCGGCTTCAGTGTTGGACTTAGGTGTGGGCAGTGGATGCATTTTGTTGAGTATACTGCACCATGCAACCCAAATGACAGGTGTTGGTGTAGATATTGATGCTGCTGCGCTTGCTACAGCTTCCTTAAATGCACAAAAGCTTTGTTTGAGTGAAAGAGTTTCTTTTATACAAACTTGTATGAGACAGTTCTGTTTTTCCGAAAAATTTCACTACATTACCAGTAACCCTCCCTATATTCCTAGTAATGAAATTTCTTCTTTGGATGACAATGTCATTCATTATGATCCTAGGCAGTCTTTGGATGGTGGTGAAGATGGTTTGTCTTATTACAGAGATATTTTCAATATAGCGCCACTTTTGTTAAATGACAGAGGCATTTTAGTCGTAGAGATAGGGCATAACCAGTATGATGCTATAAAAAAAATAGCGCTGTGGGATGTACGATGTTGCTTAATAAAAGTACAAAAAGATTTACAGGGATTTGACCGCTGTTTAATTTTTCGTTATAACATAGAAAATTAGGGGATTTATGCAAATTCTAGAAAAATTGACCAATCAATCGAGATCTGTTTTAGAAGAAGCATGCCGACTGGCTGCTGAGTCAGGGCACTTGTCGAAAGTATCGAGTGTACATATTGGTTTGGCGCTTTTGAAAGCTGAGGTTATAAAACATATTTTTGATACTGCAAGCCAAGGCGCAAGCGAAAAATTTCAAGAGCATTTACAAAAAGAAATAAGCAAAATAACAAAGGGGACTTCTAGCACACAACCTCAGTTAACCTCAGATGTTTTCTCTCTTCTCTCTTTGGCGGAAAAAGAAGCACAAGCTTTGGGAGATTCTTTTATAGCGCAAGACGTGCTTCTTGTTGCATTTTGTGCTTCTCATACTCAAATATTAAAAAGTTATGGTCTCTCACTAGAGCAGTTGCGTAAAATTATTATAGCGTTAAGGCAAGGGCATATGGTTAAAGATGAAAACGATGAAAAAGAGCTCGGTGTTTTATCAAAATATGGCGTAGATTTAACGCAAATGGCGCGAGAGGGAAACTTAGATCCCTTGATAGGTCGCGAAGATGAAATACGACATGCAGCTCAAATATTGTTGAGGAGGACCAAGAACAACCCAATCCTGATTGGAGAGCCTGGAGTAGGAAAAACCGCCATTGCTGAAGGATTGGCGCAGAGAATTGTATTAAAAGATGTTCCAGAGAGCCTGCAAAACAAATCACTGATCTCTCTTGATATGGGTGCATTGGTTGCTGGTGCAAAATTTAGAGGGGACTTTGAAAAAAGATTGAAATCTGTTTTGACTGAAGTGCAAAAGAATGATGGGCGTATCATTCTGTTTATTGATGAAATGCATACTCTTGTAGGAGCCGGAAAAACAGAAGGTGCTATGGATGCAGCCAATCTTCTCAAACCATTGCTGGCGCGTGGTCATTTGCGCATTATTGGTGCTACCACACTCAATGAATACAGAGAAAACATAGAAAAAGACGGTGCGTTAACACGGCGCTTTCAGCCTATTTATGTTGCAGAGCCTAGCACAGAGGAAACCATCTCTATTCTGCGTGGTATTAAAAACAAATACGAACTGCACCATGGAGTGCGTATAGCGGATAATGCCATTATTGCTGCAGCAACACTAGCAGGGCAATATATTAGTGATAGATTTTTTCCAGATAAAGCCATTGATCTTCTGGATGAGGCAAGTAGCCGCTTGCGCATGGAGTTAGATTCAAAGCCAGAATCTTTAGACGCGCTAGAAAGGCGTTGCATGCAACTAAATATTGAAAAAGAAGCTTTGAAAAAAGAAGAAGACAAATCCAGCCAAGAGCGCTTACAGGCACTTGCAAAAGATTTGGCGTCCTTGGAAGATGATGCGAGCGCTTTGCGTTCAGAATGGAAAAAAAAGCGCGCCAAAAATGCAGAATATGCCCATTTACGTGAAGATTTGGCTGCAAAAAAGCAAGAACTGCTTTCTGCTGAGAGAAAAGGAGATTTTTCACTTGCCAGTGAACTGAAATATGGGATTATTCCTAATATTGAAAAAGCGATACAAGAACAAACTCCTGCACAACATGACCGACCTGAGCTGGTTACACGTGATCACATTGCTCATGTGCTGGCAAAGTGGACTGGCATTCCTGTAGGGCGAATGCTAAACAATCAAAAAGAAAAAGCTTTGAATGCAGAAAGCGCCTTGAAAAAACGCGTTATCGGTCAAAGATATGCGGTTACCGTTATGAGTCACTGTCTGCAAAGGCTTTACGCTGGACTCAAAGACCCCAATCGGCCGATTGGTTCTTATCTTTTTTTGGGTCCAACGGGTGTAGGAAAAACAGAGATGGCGAAAGCTGTTGCAGAATTTCTTTTTAACAGCGAGAAATCAATGTTACGTCTCGATATGTCTGAATATATGGAAAAACATGCAGCAGCACAGTTAGTAGGGGCTCCTCCAGGTTATGTGGGATATGAAGAAGGCGGAAAACTAACAGAATCTGTTCGTAGGCGTCCTTATCAGCTGATCCTGTTAGACGAAATTGAAAAAGCACACCCCGATGTCTTTAATATATTTTTACAGGTTTTTGATGAAGGGCATTTAACAGACTCGCGAGGACGTGTAGTAGATTTTAGAAATACGGTTGTTTTGATGACATCCAATCTTGGTGCTGATTTAATGCAAGGTTCGTATGATGCGCAAGATGTCTTGTTTCATGAAAAAGCTATGCGAGAAGTGGGCAAGTTTTTAAAGCCAGAGTTTATTAATAGATTAGATGATATTATTATTTTTAATAAATTGGCGTTTGCAGATATGGAAAAAATTATTGACCATCAGATTGCGTACTTGGAAGCAATGCTGAAAAAAATGCACCTTGAAATTTTCTTGGATAAAAAGGCTAAAGACTTTCTTGCAACAAAAGGATTTAGTTCTGTATATGGCGCAAGGCCATTGAAAAGAGCCATTCGTGATTATATCCATAATCCTTTGTCAGAAAAAATATTAAATGGAGAAATCAGTGAAGAGTCTTCTGTGCATATAAGCTCAAACGGTTCAGAGATTATTATTTCTTAGATTTGTTTTCTTGAAGTTTATCCCAGAGATCCGGTCGTATTTTTTTTGTGCGGTCGTACATCCTTTGATCGCGCCATTGTTGAATTTTTGCGTGATGTCCTGAAGTTAATATTTCTGGAACAGAATGACCCCTCCATATCGTTGGTCTTGTATAATGCTCATGCTCGAGTAAGTAGGGGTGCGAAAAACTTTCTGACAGAACAGATTCAATCGTCCCTAATACGCCAGGTATTAGCCTAACACACGCTTCAATAATAGTCATAGCAGGTAATTCTCCTCCTGCTAATACAAAATCACCAATGCTGATGTGGTGAAGTTCGTACTCGTTTTCTAAACGTGCATCTACTCCTTCATAGCGGCCGCATAAAAATGTCACATTGTTATGCTTTAATAGATCTTGTGCTAACTTTTGTGTAAACGGCTTTCCAGATGGTGTTAAAGAAATAATAGGGCCTTCTATCTTTAAAGCGTCAAATGCACGTGCTACAACATCAGGTTTCATAACCATGCCAGGCCCACCACCATACGGAATATCATCCACTGAATAGTGTGGTGGGTCTGCATAATCACGCAAATTATAGGCTGAACAAGACCATAGCTTTGCTGTCAACGCTTTGCCTAGAAGAGAGATGCCCAAAGGTCCAGGAAAAAGATCTGGAAATAAGGTCAGAACATGTGCATGCCATTTTGGCAAAAATCACCTACTCTTTTGCGGCATCAGATGGTGCATCCGCTGCTTTTTTAGCATCTTCCGCTATCTTCTTTTTTTCTTCAGCGCGTTGCTGTGCTTTTGCTTTTGGCAAATGTTTTTTGCTTGGCGTTGGCGTTTTTGGTTTGTCCATCAAACCTTGTGTGTGTAGCAACCGCGCGACTCTGTCAGTAGGTTGAGCTCCTTGGCTAAGCCAGTACTCTGCCCGTTCTTTTTTGAGAACAAAACGATTTTCATCGGTTTTTGCCAAAAGTGGGTAATAATTTCCTATTTTTTCAATATAACGCCCATCACGTGGAAAGCGACTGTCCGCCGCTACAAGTCCGTAAATAGGTTTCTTTTTTGCGCCCATTCTGCGCAGTCTTAAATGTACAGCCATAATTTATCCTTTTATCTCCTGGTTTTTTTGATGGATTGTTTGCCCATTCTCTTCATCATTGTGCGCATAGTTTTGAGTTGTTTCACCATTTGGTTAACTTCCTGAATGGTGACTCCTGCACCGGATACTATACGCTTTTTACGTGACGAATTCAAGGGAGCACGCTCTAATCGTTCCTGAGGCGTCATAGACAAAATAATCGCCATTTGGCGTTTTATCTTTTTTTCGTTCTCATCCACATCAGGAAGCTGAGCGCCTGAAAAGCTTTTCGGCAAAAATTGCATAATTTTTTTTACACCACCTAATTTTGTAATCTTTTTCATTTGTTTCAAAAGATCATTGTAATTAAAGCTTTTGGAAGAAGAAAAGTCAAATTCATCTTCATCTTTTTCTTCTTGTGTAATTTTCTCTACAAGCGCAAGGGTATCGCCCATTCCTAATATGCGACGCGCAATGCGATCAGGGTTGAAGGTCTCAAAGGCATCAATCTTTTCACCTACACCAAGAAATTGAATGGGGACACCTGTTACTGCGCGCATAGAAAGTGCGGCGCCACCTCGCGCATCACCATCGACACGCGTTAAAAGCAAACCCGTTAATGGCACAGCTTTATGAAAGGCGGATGCTATTGTGACAGATTCTTGACCAAGCATGGCATCCGCTACGAGAATGTTGGTGCGGCTCTTTGATATTTTGTGCACCAGCGCAAGCTCTTCCATCATTTTTGTGTCAATGTGTGTCCGACCAGCTGTGTCCACCAATAAAACGTCATAAAGTCCCTGTTTTGCTACCTGAAACGCCTCTTGAAAAATCTTTTCAACATCGCTTTGTTCAGAGTGGACTACATCTACGCTAATTTGCTCACCAAGAATTTTTAATTGCTCGCGTGCTGCCGGTCGATAAACATCTAAAGAAACCAGCAACACCTTCTTCTTCATTGTTGTGGTTAGATAAGCCGCTAGTTTTGCAGTGCTTGTTGTTTTACCAACACCTTGCAGCCCCACCAGTGTGATGACATTTAAATTGTCACTAATGTTGAGAGGCTCGGCCTCACCTAAGGTTTTTTTGATTTCTGCAAAAACGCTTTGAATAATAGATTGAAAGGCTGTAAGTGATGTTTTGTATTCAGACGTAGATAAAGATTCTTTAATTCGGCCGATAAAATCATCTGTTACCGAAAGTGCAACATCCGCTTCCAGAAATGCTAGACGTATATCTTTTAACGCCTTGTCTAAATCTTTTTCTTTGAGAACGGCGGTGTCTTGCCAACCACTTGCTAATTTACGTAACTTTTCACCAAGGTTGGAAAACATAATTAATCGCTACTTTTTAGAATCTCTTCAACAGACAAAAGCGAGTTTTCTTTTGCTTCAAAACATAAAGGTCTTATGCCAGAGCCTTTGTGTTTTCCATCGCAAAGAGGCATCTTGGCAGATAGACCGCATCGGCATATGAAATACCGTTCGCCCTTTATCGCATTGAGTGTTGCGCTTTGATTTGACTCGCTCATCATAACCATTATACTCCTTTCCCGGATGACTGGCTAGATTAAGTCCAAATAAAATATGAGATTTTGCTTTTGAAGAGCGTCTGCTTTGTGCTATACTTTATGAGTGGTGTTAATGACACCTGCTTTAAAGAGTTTTTAGAAGGATTTTAGATTATGACGATTTTGAATGAACTAAGCCAAGAGTTGACCCAGAATGTGTCTATCCCTGAGTTTTCGCCTGGAGATAGATTGCGAGTTATGATCCGTGTTAAGGAGGGCAGCAGAGAGCGTGAGCAGGCGTATGTAGGCGTTTGTATTGCTAGGCACAATGCTGGCATTAATTCTTCTTTTACCGTAAGGAAAATTTCCTTTGGTGAGGGTGTTGAAAAAGTTTTTCCTCTTTATTCTCCTAAAATTCGTATTTTTGTTGAGCGATATGGTCGTGTGCGTCGAGCAAAACTTTATTACTTGCGTGCATTGTCCGGTAAGAAAGCTCGTATTGCTGAAGATTTCAACGCATCTCGCCGAGCTGCCGCTATACAAGCTGAGGCAAAAGAGGCTTCTGTAAAGGCAGCCCCTGCACCAGAAGAAACCGCAAATAAAGCCAAAGATGCAGCCACCGAAAACGCATGATCCACTCGCTGAAGCGATGATTCATATTTTAGAAACGAATTTTCCTGATGCAGAGATTGATTTGTCTTCTCGAGATAACGATGGTGTGCACTATTCGCTTGTTTTGCATACAAACGCATTTGAAGGCAAAACTCTCTTAGCTCAACAGCGCTGGGTATGTGAGCTCTTAAAAGAGTATGTAGGACTATCTGTTCATGCTCTTTCTATGACTACGGGGACTTTGAAATGACTGAAAAAATACAATCTTTGTTATTAGAAAATACAGTTGTTCTTTTTATGAAAGGCACGCCGCATCAACCTTATTGTGGATTTTCTCAAACCGCAGTAACCATTCTGAACGCTTTAAACATTCCCTTTCAAGGAGTGAATATTCTAGAAGATGAAACTTTGCGTGCAGATATTAAAAAATTTGCAGATTGGCCTACATTTCCAATGCTTTTTCTGAATAAAGAGCTGGTGGGTGGTTGTGATATTATGGTGCAAATGTATCAAAATGGTGACTTGAAATCTCTTTTTGAAAAGCACGAGATTATATAATGTCAGATAATCATTTAAAAAAACAAAGAATTGCAAAAATTCAGTCACTCAAAGAAATGGGCATCGATCCCTTTGCGAATGCGTTTCAGCGATCCGCTACCTTTGAAGAGCTTCAAACAAAACATAAAATTTTACCCGCAGGAGAGTCTTCTGAAGGAGAGGTGCGCATAGCGGGGCGTATTCGAGCTATTCGCAACAGTTATATGTTTATAGTCTTGCAAGATCACACAGCCTCTATACAAGTATTTTGTTCTAAAGAAATGCAAGAGAAGCTTAAAGATTTCTTACCACTCTTGGATGTGGGAGATATTCTTGGTGTTTTTGGTAATATTAGACGTACTCCAAGAGGTGAGCTGACAGTTGATGCGTCTGCCTTTCAAATACTAACAAAATCCTTAGCAACTTTGCCAGAAAAATACCATGGTTTGGAAGACGTAGAAACACGCTATCGTAAACGTTATCTTGATTTGATTATGAACGATGAAGCAAAAAAGCGTTTTTTGGTACGCTCTCGCTGTATTCAGGCGATACGTTCGTGGCTCCTTGAGAAAGATTTTTTAGAAGTTGAAACCCCTATGCTACACACGCTTGCAGGCGGTGCTGTTGCGAAGCCTTTTGTGACGCACCACAATACTTTAGACTGTAATCTTTATTTGCGGATTGCACCAGAACTTTATCTGAAAAAGCTTATTATTGGTGGGCTTTCAGACAAAGTGTTTGAGATGAATAGGTGTTTTCGTAATGAAGGCGTCTCTTCGCGCCACAACCCAGAGTTTACCACTATTGAGCTTTATCAAGCTTATGCAAACTACCATGACATTATGGATTTAACAGAAAATATGATGTCAGATGTTGTGCAAAAGGTGTGTGGACAAAAAGAAATCACTTATCAAGGGCAAAAGATAAGTTTTTCTTCTCCTTGGAAGCGGATTTCTATGTTGGATTCCATTCAAGAAGTAACAGGCATTAATTTTGAAGATCACATGGACTTGCAAGAAGCGCATTCTGCGGCAAAATCTCTTGGTGTGAACTCTCTAGCATCAGAGTGGGGGAAGGTTGTTGCAGATGTTTTTGACTCTGTTGTAGAGCACACTTTGATACAACCTACCCATATCACTGATCTTCCTGTAGCTGTTTCGCCTCTTTCAAAAAAACACCCAGAAGCACCGCATTTGACGGAGAGATTTGAAACTTTTATGGCAGGATTTGAAGTTGCAAACGCTTTTTCTGAGCTTTCTGACCCCATTGATCAACTTGAGCGTTTTCAAAAAAAATCTGATGGTGATGACCATTTGCCAGACTTGGACTTTGTGGAGGCATTAGAGTATGGCATGCCGCCAACCGGAGGCATGGGGTTGGGCATTGATCGTTTTGTGATGCTGCTATCAGATGCGCCTAGCATTCGAGATGTCATAGCTTTTCCTACTCTGAAGCCGATCAAGTAGTGTGCTTATTTTTGCCCGCATATCATTGACACTCATGCACATTCAAGTTTTGTGTGCAAAATATTTTGAGAAAAAAGAGTGTTGCTCATCTCAAGCTCTTACATTCTTTATTCTTTTGTACTAACATTAAATAGACAAGGGGTGCAAATGGAAACGTTTAGGGGAGTCATTTATCTTATTCTTTTTTTGGCAATCTTGCCTCAAAAGGATCTGTGCGCTAACATATCTCAGCGTATTTCTCCAAAAGAAGCTTTTGTGTTTGTTGTGATGCACAGCGAAAGTCCAGAGTCTTTGGGTTTGCTGAAGGCTTTTTTAACAGATGGACAATTTTTAAAAAAAGATATGGTTATACGTAGCGGTAGTAAGATTCCTTCACAACACGAAGTGGAAACAGAGCTTACAGAAGATGCAAAAAGAGCCTTTAAAAAAGAAAGCATGACTTACCAAAACACTAAACGTATACGTACCGCACTCATAGAGTCTTGGTGTCTAGCATTTTTTCGCAAAATAAAAAATCCTAAGTGTTCACAAAAATTACCTATAAAAGCGATTTTAAAGAAAGTGCTTATTTTTAACAAACCAATTCGAGCTGATGTGTTGAGTGGTTTTGATGGCGGAGAAAGCAATGGTTACGCTGCAATGCTTTTGCTTGCTCTTAAACGCGGAAAAGGTGGTAGTCTTGCGTTTGAAATTTTATATATAATTTACCAATATATGTTGTCCGAGGGTGTTTTGGATGTGGACGCATCTGGAAACTTGATTGTGGAGCCAGTATCAGAAGCATCATAAACTTTATGGTTTCACTAGCGTATGATATGTTGGAGTAGAGTGTGCTTTGCATCACTGTGATGCCTGGGGAGGTTTGTATGTTTAGAAAATTTAATTGTTTGTTCCTTCTGTGTTTTTTAGGAAGCTTTTTCGCACCGAAAATTTCCGTTGCAAGAGAACTATTAAAAGAGGGGCAGTTGCAAGATCATCTTGAAAGGTATCATTTCGACACGCTTCGTTCGCGATGGTTTCTTTTGCCAATGCAAAGGTTTTATGATGATCCTACAGGCTTGGATGGTGTCGCTTTTTTGAAAGAAATGGCAAAAGGAAACTTTTCTCGAGGGATGCAATTTATATCTAGAAAGGTCCGTCTTGATGGCCCCCGATATAATCTGGATCTAAAATCAATATCACAAAAGCATCCTAATCTTCTTAAGGAGATGCGCAGATTCCTTGAAAAAAGAGAAAATGCAAAAGAAGGCACTAAAAAAAAAGGCACTAAGGAAGTTATGACTCTCCCTTTATTCAAAGAGTGTTTGAAAGTTTGGGCGGATGCGCGCACAAAAAAAGGTTGGTTTCAATCTGGGGGTGCATCCCCTATGACATTAGTCAATCTGGCAGTAAAATCGCTTGGAAAAACTCTGCCTTTTGAGGCGCAGGCAATGCTGCAAGAAAAACTTAAAGACAATGCAGGCTTTAAGGCTTTTCTTGCTATGTGTAAAGCATCGCCAGGAGTATTTGTTTTGGCAATGAACATTTATGAGCACATGTTGAGCGATAATCCACCACCAAATCCATTAGAAATGGTTAAAGAATTTAGAATGGAATTTAAAGAGTATAACCCGCTTCCTACTAAGGCGTGATTAACACTTTGTTATGATATGCTGGAATAGAGGTTGAGTGCTCAGCGACTGTGTTGTTTCTCACCTGGGGGGTCATGTTTAGAAAATTTAATCGTTTGTTGTTCCTATGTTTTTTCGGAAGCTTTTTTATATCACAAAATGCCGTTTCAAAAACAACATTGACAAAGCAGCAGCTGAAAGCGCATATTGAAGCGCATAAGTTCCATTTTGATGTCATTAATATTATTATTTTTAATCTGTGTGCATGCTTATGGAGCAGCGTCTCTTGGTGACGCTTGTATTGTTGATGGTCAAAAAGAAGAAGAGATGGTTTGTGGAAAAGCACAAAAAATTATGGATCGCAAAGCACATATTATGCAGATTATTAATTCTAAACGTGTTGTTTGGAAGACTCTTGGGTCTAAATGTGATGTTGATATCTCAACCTGTTTGACGCTTGAAGAGATAATGATTAAAATCCAACAGATTCTTAAGGAAGGCTTGGATGAAATTCATGACTTTGGTGGACGCACTGTTTTCGATCTAAACACTTTTGATTATGCCTTTGAGATGCTGATTAAAAATTCACAAAAAATTACAGGAAATCATAAACTGCATTGGGCAGATTTATTCATGCAGAAAAATTCGTCTCTAGTCCTCTTCGAATCTTTAGAGCTTTTCTGCAAAGGAAGCGAAATTGAGTCTCAGAATAAATATGATTTCTGGCACCTAATGCCTATGTCAACTCAAACAATCCCGAGTGTTAAGTAAGCGTTGACCCGAAAATATTACTTAATACAGAACCTTGCATGATCTGTAGATGAATAAGTACATTCAAAGTACCTTGTTTTTATAAGTTGTGTCTCACTTGCTCGCTTTTAATGCGTGCTGCTGCATTTCCTATCTAAGAGATGATTTTTTTGCGTTTTATGTGTATTACTGTATTGAATTGTGACTTTTTATTTAGTAGCCTAAGGTGTGGGCTGTTTTTTTTGTGAGAGGTCCATACAGGAGGTTTTTCACATGTTTGTTTTTAGATATATATTTTCTCTTTTCTTGTTCGGAGGCTTTGTTGTGTTGGAGAGCGCGCCTAAAATGTCTAAACAGAGCGCCGGGATGAATAATCATGATTATAGCGTGATTGTTAGATCTTTGAAAGAAGGGGCAATGGAAGGGTTGTCGACCGATGTTATAGGGCTAAATTTGCTGAATTGGGCAACAGAGCGTACTCGAAGGGGTTTGACGCAAAAGAATTCTCATAGATCCCCTATGAGTGTTGTGGCAGTTGTTGCGGAAAGGCTAGGGATGAAGCTTCCTGATGCAGCGATGAAAATGCGTAAAATGCTTCATGACAAAATTAAAAAAGATGCATGTTTGAACGCTTTTCGTGCTATACACATGAAATCGCCACTCCTATTTTTCATGGCGATAGAGATTTATGAAGACATGCTGCCAGATAGGAATACGTCATTGCGGGAAGAGCAGGAAATCGTTGACAGCATAATGCAGGGTCTCGACAGCAACTTGAGATATTATCGACGTCAAATGGATGCTAGCCAAATGGATTCTAACCAAATGGATTCTAGCCAAATGGATTCTAACCAAATGGATTCTAGCCAAATGGATTCTAACCAAATGGATTCTAGCCAACATGGGAAAATGCATTCTCATCAACCTACAAGAAGGGCTTCTTCCCAACCTACAAGAAGGGTTTCGATCTGAAAAAAAATATATAAAGCTTGAATTCATTAGAGTTTAAGCTTTATATATATCTGATTTTAGATTTGATGGGGGACCTACCACTTTATTAGCTCTAGCAGTGATGACCAATGCTGATATTGTAACATTTCAATTTGGTGCAAGAATTAGAAAGATTGGATGATAAGATTATGGGCATGAGTGATAAACACAGTTGATTCACATTAAATGGCGTGAGGTCACACCTTAAGAGGATGTCATGCTGCATTTAACTATCCTTTAATTGCCGATAATGATCATAAATTATGAATATGTGCGCCGTGCCCGCGCATGATCAAGATGTGCCTTGATGTTAGCGCGTATAGTTGACGATGCAACCCAAGACAAATGAGAATCCTATGCAGTTTGTAGAACCTGTCGCGCAAGATCGTGGAATGAATCTCCCCCGTAAAGAAGAATCAGTGCTGCCAGGTGAATGTGTGAGTAATGCATGTATTGAGTATTTTCTTGCTATCTGCGCAATGCTAGAATTTGGAGATTTATGAGCGCATGTTAAGCTATAACTCGCTAAAGCATCTACCACAAATGGTTAAAAAATTGCAGAAGTTATTTTAAGAATGCTCTGCTCTTTTTGCGTTTGTAATAGTGATCAGATCGCCATCACTCATCAGTGCATGAGCTTCGTTCACAGGATGAATATTGATCGTTTTTTGCAGAATGATATTCCCTAACATACACATGAAATGTTTTTGGATACTGCCCCATTCAGGATATGCTTCGCTCTATCTAGAGAGTCCGTGAGCCAAAACTGGAGTTGTTTGATTATTGAGATTCTGCATTGCTGTGTGACCCTTTTGCTGATATCCTGAGTGGGATGAAAGTTTATAATTTTCATGCTACAACAGGGGGTTTGATTATGTTTAATGGTTTGAGTAGTTTTTTGCTCATATGCCCTGACTCTGATGAAATACCTTTGTTGAAATACTAAATATTATCTAATTTGTAGTAAGGTGTGAGAGAGGTGGAGTGTGATCACAAAAATGTTCCTCACAAAGGCGTTAAGATGTTAAAAAAAATTTTTCCAGTTCTTCTTTTAGGACTTTTGGCTCTTGGAGCGATAATAAAATGGACTCACTGTGAGCAAGGAGCTCAGCATACAACTTTGGTGGGTCGCCAATACCGCCACTTCATTGCTCCAGCAGTGATGCCTAATGGTGAGATTGTAGATTTGGACATAAAAGAATATTTTAAAGGCCATATCGGCGTTATATTCTTTTACCCTCTTGATTTTACTTTTGTGTGTCCGACTGAGATTTTGGCATTTCATGATTTGGTGCAAGAATTAGAACGATTGGATGTTAAGATTGTGGGTATTAGTGTCAATACAGTTGATTCACATGTGAAGTGGCGTGAAGCTACACCTGAAGAGGGTGGTGTTGGGCACATTAACTATCCTTTGATTGCAGATGATGATCATAAAATTATGAATATGTACGGCGTGCCCGCGCCTGACCAAGATGTGGCCTTGAGATCAACGTTTATAGTTGACGACGCAACCGAAAAAGTTATTTTTCAATCAGTCAGTGATTTATCTATTGGCCGTAATACCGATGAAGTGATTCGTGTGATCAAAGCACACCTTGCCTCACGTTCGGGCGACAAAGTTTGTCCTGCAAATTGGCAGCCAGGTCAAGAGGGGATGAAGCCTGATCTGAACGCTGCAATTGATTTTCTTAAAAAAAGACAAATGGCTAAGTTGCAAAAACAAGAAGTGAAATAGCTTTCTGCTTTGCACATTTATCAAAGGTCTATCTATCGTTTTTTGGATAGATAGACTTTTTTAAAATGTTGCAGAGTGCTTGGGTGGATTGGAGGATTTTTTTGTTCTGATGCTTTTTGTGTTAGTGTGAAAAAGAGGTGAGTATATTTCCAAAAAACGTTTTTTATAAAAAGTAATTTGTTTGCTTGTTTTTTTGAAGATTCTCTTCTTTGGAGGTCAAATGTTTATATCAAAAAATATTTTATTAATTTGTGTGCTCAGTGCTATGGCATGTTGGAGCGATGCAAAAGCAATTACTCTGGGTGACGCCAAAGATATTAGGCGTAGAAGGGATGAGTCATTGGTGAAGGCAAAAAAGGCGGTGAAGGAAGGGAAAACTGACGAGATGGCGCTTGTAACGGATTTGCAGGATATGGTAAAAGGCGGATCGTCTTCAGGTGAGCAGTTTAAAACTCAGTTGCGAAAATGGGCGGACATGCGTGTAGCAATGAATGTTAGACCTCATGATCACAGCCTACAACCAGACAGATTTATTTTAAGTCTTGCAAACAAGCTTAGAATAGACATTCCAAGTAAGGTTGGGGGATATTTGAGAAAACTGCATGATCATTCGCATGTTGATGATGTATTCAAGGTGTTTTATAATATTTATCAAGCGTCAAGAATTCTTTTCATCTCTGCTATTCAAGGGTATTCAGTCATTGTGAATAGCCCTGATGAAGCCATTAATGAGGAGGTTGAGGATTCCCAATTAAGGAAGGTTCGTTTAGCATTTGCAAAGATGCAACGCGATCTGGTGGGCACCAAGCGTAAGGATTATCCGATGTTGAGGACTCAGAAGGCAATAGACAAAGACAAAAGAAAAGAGGATCTGAAAGTGCAAAGAGCAGAAGCAAAGTCTATGCGCGTTCACTGATTTGTAGAGCGTGACTCGCCCTGAACAAGGTGGCGTGGCTATTGCGCAATGATAGTTATGAATTGTGAAGATATGCTTATGCCTGAGCAATTTGTTTCTTGAGATCAATCAAAAAGTCTATCTATCATTTTTGGTAGATAGACTTTTTTTGACTTCTTGTACAGTGGAGGTTGCTTTTAGATGGAGTGACGGAATTTTTGTGCTGATTCTTTTGTGTGTTAACGTGAAATAGAGGTAAGAATATTTTCTAAAACAGTTTATAAAAATAAACAGCTAAGGGCGATGCCAGAAGTTTGTTTGTGTTTTTGAAGATATGTGCTCTAAGGGAGTGAAAATGTTTATATTAAAAAATTTTTTATTAATTTGTTTTTTGGGTGCTATGACATGTTTGAGTACTGCAGAGGCAAAGACCAGTGCTGAGCAGATGGAAGAAAAAATAGGAAGTCTGATGGACCCGCAATTCTATGCTTTGAGAGAGCTGGTGATGAACGAGGATGGCCAGAGCACACGTGATGCATTCAAGCTCGCTTTGAAGAAGTGGGCTGAGACTCGCTTTCAAAAAGGGTTTTCTATCTCTCAAGGCGCCTACTCAGGAAGAGAACATATTTTAGATTTAGCTGGATCTTTGCGGCTAACATCTGTAGAGATGGGGAATGTAAAAAAATGGGTGGCACGCCTTTCTGGAGAAATCGATAGAATTACTTTGAATGATATCTTTTATGAATTCTACCTCATATCAAGAAGATTGTTTATATTTGGCCTTCAAGGATGCGTGCTGATTTTGAATTCCCGTGATGATGTACCGAAGATGAGTCCAATGTTGCAGTATATTCGTAGTGGTGCGAACTTACCTGAGCCTCATCTATTGATGACCAAAGAAGAGTTGAAGCAAGCACTCAAGGCAAGCAAGGCGGAAGCAAAGGCGGCAGCAAAGGCGCAAAAGGCGGTAGATGCAGAGCGCGCAAAATCTCTTAAGTCAGTGAAAATAGATCGAGGAGGAAAGTATAAACCAAAAGTAGTATCTAAAGCTAAATCCTTCAGTAATATTTCAAGGGCATAAATTCCTATGATAGTCATAAACAATCAAGGTGTTCCTACGACTACTTAAGGTGTTTCCTTGAGATCAAGAATAAAAAAGTCTATCTATCATTTTTGATAGATAGACTTTTTTGACTTTTTGCGCAATAAAAATTGCTTTTAGATGGCGTGACGGAATTTTTGTTCTTATGCTTTTTTGTGTTAGTCTGAAGGAGAGGAAAGGATGTTTTTCAGATTGTTTATGTTTCTGAAATATGTGCTTTGGGGGGGGAGATGTTAATTTTAAGGGAATTTTTATTATTTTTTATGCTGGGTGGATTGGCTGTTGCCGGCACTCTGACAGGAAGAAGCTCAGCACCATCTTTGCAAGATCCTGCGCATGCTAAGAGGATCGATGCATTTTTATTGTTAGACCCTAAAGTAGTACACCAATATTTAAAGCAACAGAATGCTTCCGAAGAAGTGCTGCGTGATGCCATGAATTTAATCAAGCAGAATGCTGTCATAGAAGTACTGCGTGACGCCATCAGGGTAGAGTTGCTCCATAGGCGATACAGAGCCTCACTGGAGGCAGAAATGAATTCTTCAGGTGTTGCTGATGACTCTCTGGCTGAAGTGAGCGATTCTTCTCAGTCTGCCGACGATATTTATTTGCCAAAAAGAGAAAGTGCTTCTGCTCAGCATTCGGCTGCCGCTGTTGTGAATGGTGGTAATGCTGGTCAAAATGCTTCACTCTCAAAGAGACAGCGCAAAAGAATAAGAAGGCAGGCGTCATCAACAAGCGGTCCTTTAAAGGAAGAGGGTGATAACACTCCTCGCAGCGAAGTGATGCTCACGATTCCACAGAAAGGCGATCGGAACGTCTTAAGGGAAAGCACTGATGCTGAAACTGATAGGGAAAGCACTGATGCTGAAACTGAGCTTGCCAAAAGGAGTTTGCAGAGGAGATCGGTACTGCGAACTCTGGAGAAATGGAAATCTACTACAAAGTCTCCAAAGCAACAGCGTGAGGCCCAAGAAGGTGAGGGCAAGGCTCGCGAGGAAGAAGGTGGATCGATGCTAACAACCTTAGAGGGTGTAGTAGCACTGTATACTTTGACCGACAGTGAAAAAAAGAAAGCTGCACAAATTTTAAAAGAAGGTGATGTGGACACTAAGTTAGAAGATCATCTGGCTCTTTTTGATAAAGTTAAGCGCACTGCTAGAGTTGCGCCTTTGCTCGCCGTTTTTGCGAAAGATCAAGATTTTAAAGCTGCCATTTCAGCGGTATCAGTTTCAGAAAATTTTACAAAGGTGTTGGAATTTCTTCATCAAGATAAGGTCTCTGCTGTAGTGAGAGATTTATCTACAAAACGTTGTCTGGACTTTCCTCAATACGCAGCAGTACACAAAGAGTTTATAGACATCATGATGCGCTCTTTACGCTTCACACATGCTGCCCTTCTGCATATGGTGCAAAATGAGGAGCCTATGATGCCATTTGTGGATATGTGTGCTTTGCGTATAATGCGCATATTGAATGTCAATATGGAAAAGGCGGAAAGCATGCTGCGCACACAAATTGACGCACTTGCTTCAAAAACGGACGATGTGTTGCATGGATGGCTAGAAACACTTAACATTGATCCCAATAAAGGCTCGCTATACAAAGCCAAAAGGCTGATGGCGATAGCAGGTGAAAGCAAGAAATTGCGTGCTAATCCTGTCAAATCTTTTGCTGATTATAAAAATAGTGTTTATGCACTTTGTGCCATAACTTACCTTCTTCTTAAAGAAAATGATGCAACATTAAACGATCTGTCTACGCACACACTCCCCAAAAAAATGCAAGCTAAATTCCAAAAGAGGCGTGTTTCTATGGCTGGATTGGGTACAATCATGAGAACAGAATGGTCGAAGGCAAAAATCACACCTGGGACCCGTAACGGCTTGGTGAATTTCCTAAATCAACACTCAGTTGCAGTTGTTTGGACATGTTGGCATGCAATGCTCTGGATTAGTCCTGGAAAACAAGATAGACTGACAGATGCTTTAAATGATCTTTGTGCCTTGCAAAAAGCAAAAACTAACAAAGATTTTGAAAAAATTGCGAAAGCTCTAAACTTTTTTCAAGACTCTTTGGATGAAGCGTTTGGGTTGTCAGGATCATTACAAGCATTATTATTTGATGTTATATAAACAAATCCGCGCATTATTTGAAATTTTTAGAGTTGCGCGGATTTTATATACCTATAAAATACATGTGTAAGGAAGGAGTAGGGTGTTGAATCAGGCATTTTTCACTGTAAAAAATATATCTAAAAGCATTGGGGCAAAAGAAATACTGAGTAACATTAATCTGAATATAGAAAAAAATCAAATTTTTACTGTCCTAGGGCCTTCTGGATCTGGAAAAACAACATTTTTGCGTATTATTGCTGGATTTGAACAACCTACAAAAGGAGAAATATTTTTAAACGGAAAAAATATTACCAAAATACCTCCACAACAACGTCCTATTCACACAATTTTTCAATCTTATGCGCTTTTCCCACATATGACAGTTTTTGAAAATATACGTTTTCCTTTATTGTTTTCCAAGATAAAAGAGAGCGATCAACAAAGGCAAGTTGCAGAAATGTTAGAGATTGTGGATTTGAAAGGATGTGACCACCTCTATCCACACGAGCTATCAGGAGGGCAAAATCAACGTGTGGCTTTTGCGCGCGCTTTAATTAAAAAACCAAAGCTGCTTTTGATGGATGAGCCTTTTGCTGCGCTTGACTATCATCTGCGTGAAAAGCTGCAAGATAATTTGTTGACCATGCTTAAATCTATTGGTATTACCTGTATTCATATTACGCACAATCAGTCAGAAGCGTTAAGTCTATCCACGCATATTGCTGTTCTTGGCAATAAAGAAATTCAGCAATTTGGCACTGTGCAAGAGGTGTATAATCATCCAAGAAGTGTTTATGTGGCAAGATTTCTTGGAAATATGAATATATTTTCTTCTACTGTTGTGCGCAAACACGCAGATTACTCAGAGTTGCAGAATGCGCATGATGGTGTGAAGTTTAGAGTCCAAAGCGTTGATACAGACGCTGGGTGCGATGTTTGTTTTGGTGTGCGACCGGAATCTATTACTATCACCAAAACACAGACCACAGCAGAATTCAATGCTTTGTCGGCTGTGGTGACGGGTGTTTTTTTTCATGGAAAAGATACCCTCTACACTGTTTTGGCGGACCCACACGCACCTAAAATAAGTGTTGTGGTATCTAATAAAGAAAATGTACATTTTCTGGAAAACGAGCAAGTTTGGATTAAATGGGATATTCATGCAGCTGCGCAGTTACAACTTTAACAAACTGAGTCCTGGATCGCGCATTTTTTCCGTACTTTTGTTGCTTTTTTTAAGTCTGCATATTATTTTTGCGGTTTGGGCTATTTTCGAATCTGCCTTTTTATCCTCATCGGGAAATATTTCTTTGGAGGCGATTGATAGTGTTTTTACTCAGCCAGTTTACAAAAAAGTATTTACCAAAACATGCATCGATGTGTTTTTCGCATGGATTGTTTGTATCTTGGCGTCTTTTGTGGTTGCTACAAGTGTGATTTTTTATAAACGAACTACGCAAATTTATATTATTGTAATGTTTCTTTTTTCAGCTGCGTTTCCTTCTGTTTTGTCCGCTTATGCAGTATTTCAGTTTTTTGAGTCGTTTTTATTTTCATTTTCTGGCATTTCTGGGCGACCACTTATGATTTTTGGCTATGTGTACCTCTTTTTCCCTTATATGCTTTTATCGATTGCTCCAACTGTTTTAAAAATTCCTAAAGAATATTTTGAAGCGGCACGAGACCTTGGGGCAACAAAATGTAGAATTTTTTTGCATATTATACTACCATTGTCGTATCAAGGTGTAATCATAGGGTCGCTTATTGTTTTGCCGTCTATGCTTTTTGATGTTGTTGTGCCTGATGTTTTGGGCAGAGGTACAATACGACTTTCAAATTTATTATGGAGCGTGTATTTTGATTTTGCACGCTGGATGGACCTTTCTGTTATTATTGTTTTGTACTTTATGATATTCCTTTCTTTAAGTTTGCTTATACTATTATGGAGGCGTTATGGGCGTATGCGCTAAAATTCCGCTTCTCTTGCTTATAGCGGTTTCTCAAACACCTATTTGGACTATGCTGATATATGCGTTTAATGGTGGCAATCAATCGCATACGTTTACAAATTTTTCTTTCAAATGGATCTTAGAGGTTTTGCAGAACAGCGTTGCGACACAATCTATTGTTAATAGTCTGCTTTTATCTCTAAGTGCCTCTACTATTAGTATGTGTTTGGCTTTATTTATTATATATATGTGTCATATGCAAAACTTTGCATCACGATGGGCTAAATGTTTGCAGAGTGTGTTTAAATTGATTTCTGTGACTCCAGAAATGTTTTTAGCCATTTTGTTTTTTTTGGCCATTATTAAAGCTAATGCTTTTTGTCCTTTTGCTATTTTGGGCTCACGCATTACTGTGGCGTGGTTTGGATCCATTGTTTTTTTGGCGCCCTCGATGATTGCTATTATGGATCAATTGCGCATGCTCGATCGGCATATATTTGAAGCGGCACAAGATTTAGGGGCGACTTCTTTTTTTGCATTTTGGAGGTGCCAAGTGCAGATTATTCGTATGCCACTTATGGGGATATGGCTTGTAGGAATCCTATGGCTTCTGGATGACTTTATGATAGCCATGCTTTTGGGAGGGAATTGTATTTCTAATTTGCAAACCTTTGTTTATGCAGTGGCGCAAGAAGGTTCAACGCCATTTTTAAACGCTGTTGCTATTGTTGCGCTACTATCCTTCTTGTTGATGATCTCTATTATTTTGTTTTTGTTGCGGTTTCGGCGCAATGAAATCAGCAAATACATCAAAAAATCTTTGTGATACCATGAGATATGGATATTGTATGTACCTGCACAGATGTTCTTAATATGGGGTTCACATTTTGCACGCAACTCTTTAGCGTCTCTTTTTGGTTTGACCTTCTTATTACTTATAAGTACTGGATTGTTCTGATTGGAGCGCTTATTGAAGGTGAGATTATACTTATGATTGCTGCGGCATCTGCTTATCATGGGCATATATCAATTTATTATGTAGCGATTTTTGCAGCGACCGGGGCTATTATTCATGATCATGCGCTTTATTATCTGGGGCATAAGCTTGAGAAGCGTCTTAAAGATGGCAAAAAAATGCGTCATGTGAGGAGAATTTATAACCTTGTAGACAAATATGGTATTTATTTTGTCGCTATGTTTAGATTTCTCTATGGCATACGTACGATTACGCCTATCATTTTAGGAGCGTCTCACAAATTTTCTTTAAAAAAATATAGCCTTTTTGTTTGTGTTTCAGCTGTGTTGTGGGCTGTTATTATTACTTATTTGGGCTATACCTTTGCTATTATGTTTGAGTGGCTGATTGGTGAGTTTAAAAGAATTAAGAGCATAATTTTTTATGGTGTTTTAAGCGCTTTGATTATTGCTACAAGTGTTTACTTTATACGCAAGTTTGCCAAGAAAAATAAAGAAGATCAATTGTAGAAAATCAATCTCAATACCGCGCTTTTTTTACGCTTATACATTCTGTGAAATGAGGCATCAATTTTGAATTTTCCGTGAATAAAAGAGTTGACATAGTGAGGATTTGGCAATAGAATCATAGATGGAAGGTTCATTGAAAAGGTAAAGAAGATGAAGAATATTCATCACTGTGTATATTCTTAAAACGCGAAAGG
>MKWU01000893.1_pt1 | contig 54839 bp, 48 predicted proteins | sample 809101 | NCBI WGS metagenome assembly MKWU01 (sample SAMN05860141, study PRJNA318959) | sponge metagenome | host: Aplysina aerophoba | place: Slovenia: Piran, Adriatic Sea, Gulf of Piran | collected 2013-05-07 | reverse complement strand
CCGAAAGCGGACCGTTGGCGCTTTGCGGTTACCTACAAGCATGCAACAGGCCTGTGACACAACCAACCCGTCGCATGACTGCACGTCGTCCAGACACAACCGAACTAAAGACTCGGGACATAGGAGGGTGCTGAGCAATCCACCAGCGGCCTGCCAATCGCCGGCATGCTTCCTGGGTCGGCGGGCGGCAGGCCCGAGCAATCGTCATTGGTCAGCACCGTCCTAGACGACGCGTCTTTTTCGATGATCAGGTTGACAGCTTCGGTCGCATCTGTTGGTGGCGCCGGTTCGGTGATAGTTGAGGGTCTCTTCCTCCCAGGTCCGCAGCGTCCGGGACAGGCGATCGACTTCGGGCACGTCAACTGTCTCGGCCCAGCCGTGGAACGCTTCCAACCGCCGGCGCGCTATTCCGAGGTTCTCGGCGGCGTAGACCTGGCGGAGGAGAGTTCTTTGGCTACCCAGGCGCAGGCGACTTCGTCGTAGCGGTCCCCGTCCCGATGCGCCAAGGCTGTGTCGATGCGACGGCGGGCGGAGCCGCTGAGCCGTTCTTCGCCGACGAGCAGCAGCCGGCGGATATCGTAGAGCGGATCGCCCTTGCGGCCCCGATGGCCACACACGTCTTGTTGGGTGCGTTGGCGGACTTCGGTGACGACCTGATTGGCAAGCCGGACCATGTGCAAAGCGCATCTACGGTCACGGTCGCTTCTGGCAGCAGCTCCCTCGCCGGGGTCAGATACCCCCACCACCGATTCAAGAGCCACGACCCCCACCCCGGCCCGCACCTCAGCAGTGTGTTCACCCGAATAGCCGCAGAAGGCACACCCCGCCTAGCAGCCCTCGCCAACCGCCTCAGCCACCGACTCACCACACAACCAGACCACAACAACAGCAGCGACGAATAGAAGAGGAGGACCCGAAGATGACCCTGGCATACCAACAGTCCCGCCCGGCCCAGCCGCTCCACAACCCACAAACGCGGCGGCTGGCGGCGCCTCCCCACAGCACAGAAGCAGAAGAATCAGTGATCGGCGCGCTGCTGCGCTCCGCCCAGGCAGCGGACGACGTGTTGGACCAGCTCGGGTCGGCCGATTTCTACGTGCCCACCCACCAGAAGATCATCGACGCGATGCGCTGCCTCTATAACGACGGCCAGCCGATCGACACAGTCACCTCCCGGTCAGCGCCAGAAAGCACCGGATCGCATCGCGACCTGGCAGGTCCATCATCTGTCACTTGGATGTCTCCGCTCCTATCAGATGTACGCCTCCGCGGCGGGGAAGGCAAATCTGTTGATTATTGGCTCCGACCGTACATGACGACAGTGGGCTAGGGTCCATCAGTTTCGCTAACGAGCCGGAGGGCAGGCTGTGGTCACGGTAACCGGTACTCCTCCACGATCGGTGGTTTCAAACAGACCGTTACCAGAGATAACGGGTTATCGGTGGTATACTGGTGTGGCTGTGGGCAGTAGCCCGCGGAAGCGGAGTTCGGTACCTCCCCGGACGGTGAGTGGCCGGACTTTCGCGCGTTTGGGGTCAGCGTTGGTCAACGTCTCGGACGTATTCGAGGATCCCGCTGACTCGGGACCGCCACCTGCCCTGGGCTCCGTATGACCACGCTACGGCATCGGCTACCCATAGTAGGGGTTCGTTGTAGCCTGGTAGGTGTTGGTAGGAGAGAGCGGCTGGTGCGTTACCGGCTCGGATGGCCGCTGCGATCTGGCTGCGTTCTTGGGTGTCTTGGCCGGTCTCTCGCCGTTCGATAACGATCCGTCCTATGTCGGTGGCTCTCGAGTCGGTCAGTACCGCTGCCAGAGCGTGCCGGCGAGCGAGGGGTTCTTTTTTGGTTGAGGTGTACACCCGGGCGCGGACGGGGAGTTTGGACATCGCCGCGAGCAGCCCCCGCCGACGGTGGGCACTCTCGTTGACGAAGTGTAGCCGCCGCTGGCCTCGCATCAGCATGGTCCGCAGTTCCACCCGGACGGCGGGCAGGTCACCGGGGTCGACCAAGACCACACAGACCAGGTAGAGGCGGCCTCGTTGCGATTCGTCGACGAAGGCGTGGACGGTCATTGGTACGCAGCGGTGGCGGTACTGATCCGTCCCCGGGGACCGAAGGGCGGGTTGAGGGTGTAACGGTTCTCCCAGGAGATCCCCTCACGTGTGAGCGGCGCGGTGATCCGCTGTTTTCGCACCGTGAGGAGTCCGCGGTGGCGTAGACCGCGTGATCCTCTGAGCAGGGTGTCCGCCGAGATCCCGTAGTAGTCAGGGCCTCGCTCGACGGGCAAGGGGAAGAAGTCCAGATTGGTCAACCCGATGACCAGAAACGTCAGCTCGGGCAGGGTGAGCACCTCGAACCACCTGGCCGGCGTTCCGGTGGCCTGCGGTTCGGGGCCTTTGGTCCATAGTTCGTGGGGGACTTTGACGAAGGCGGCTCTGGGGCGGGTGTACGGATCGCCGGAACCGTCCTCGCAGAGCAGGGTGAACACGGCCATGCGGCTGCGGCGGGCTCGGGTGACGAGTTGACGGTCGACGAGACGGCCCCAAGCCTTAGAAACACGTCCACGTGCGGACGATCCCCTCGGGTCGGACAGTCCTAGCGCACGAGCCCACACCGCCGAGTAGAGGGACACATCCCAGGGTTCTTGGCTGGCCTTGGTCAGAGCAAGGAAGTACAGCAACAGCGCCGTCCGGTCCCTAGTGGAGACAAACCCAGCGAGCGGACCCGGCGTCGCAACTCGGCCGGTCTTTTGCTGAATGAAGGTCCGCCGCAAGGGGAAGAAGCTCCGCTTGGACCTCTTAATCGGGGTTAGATATCGCCGTTGGCGGACAGGGCGACCAGCGCGCTGTTGACCACTTGGTCGGGCCGCAACCCGAAGCGCTCGTAGAGTTCGGCGATGGTTCCCGACTCGCCGAAGTCGTCAACCCCGACCGGCACCACCCGCTGCCCGTAGACGGATCCCAGCCAGGCCATCGCATGGGAGGCGGCGTCGTGGACGGTGACGATGGGTGCCTGCCGAAGCTCGGGAGGGATGAGCCTGGCCAGGTGATGGTCGTCCTGCGGTCGCACCAGCCGCGACCGGGAGTCCTTCAGCGTGCGGATCCAACCGGTGTACAGGCGGTCGAGGCTGGTGATCGAGATCACAGTGGCGCCGACCCCTTCTTCCTCCAGTTCGTCCGCGGCTGCCAGCACTTCGGGCATCACCGAGCCGCTCCCGGCGAGAACGACGGGGACCAGGGCCGGATCGCCCGCGCCTCGCAGCCGGTAGCCCCCGGCCACCACGTCTGCCTGCAGGCGGTCCTCGCCCACCGACTCCAAGGCTCGGAGGAAAGGCTGCTGGTCGATGGGACGGGTGCCGAGCCGGAGGTAGGTGGTCGCGCCCCCCGGATCCGACAAGCGGTGGAGGGAGTCGATCAGCAACCATTCCAGGCTCCGGGCGTACGCCGGCTCCACGAACTCGACGCCGGGTAGTTCCATTCCCACGGACGGGGTGATCGTGGACTGGTGGGCGCCGCCCTCAGGGGCCAGGGTGATGCCGGAGGGGGTGCCGACCACCACGAACCGGCTGCCGTTGTAGGTGCCGTAGACGAAGGCGTCGAGGCCTCTCAGTACGAACGGGTCGTATACGGTGCCGATGGGCAGCAGCATCTCGCCGTGGTGGTCGTGAGCGAGACCCAACTGGCCCAGCAGCATGAACAGGTTCATCTCGGAGATTCCCAGCTCGATGTGTTGGCCCTCCGGGCCCGGCTTCCAGCGCAACAGTGTCTCGGTGGCCGAGTAGTCGGGCCGGTGCTCGGGGGAGAAGACCCCGACCTTGTTGATCCATCCTCCGAGGTTCGTCGAGATCGCCACGTCCGGCGACGTGGTCACCAGCCGTCCGGCCACCCCGTCGACATCGGCAAGCCTCACCAGCACCCTCCCGAAGGCGTCCTGGGTGGAGACCGGCCGGGCCGTTGCACCCGGGCCGCCGAACGTCCCGATGGTGGCCGGCAGGGACAGGACGGGTCGGGGAGGAGTCGGCAGGTTGTTGATCTCGCTGCCCACTCCCTCGCACACCCGGCCGGCGGGGGTGTCCGGATCGAAGCGGTCCCATTCTGTCTCGGGGGTCAAGCCCACTCGGGATCTGAGATCGTCGATCTGGGCCGGGCTGAGAAGGGCCGCATGGTTGAGCGGGTCACCCGCGAACGGGAGGTCGTAGCCCTTGACCGTGTACGCGAATACGATGCTCGGCCGGTCCCTCTCCGCGTCGCACTCCCGGAAGCACCTGACGAGCTCCACCAGATCGTGGCCACCGAGATCGTGCACGACCGAGGGGAGGTCCCTGTCGATGACAACGGCGATCGACTCGGCGGTGCCCCGGTCGGCTCCGTCGAGGAACTGGCGCCGCAGGTCGGAGCCGTGGAGGCGGAACAGGCTCTGGTAATGCTCGTTGGACATCCCGTCTATGTGTCGCTTCAGCGCCCTGCCACCGGGCCGGTCGAACATTCGCTGGAGGCGCCTTCCGTACTTGGCCTGGGTGACGTGCCATCCGGCCGCGGCGAAGGCGTCGGCCATCCGTCCCACCGCTATGTCGGGCACGACCCGGTCGAGGCTCTGCCGGTTGGCGTCCACCACCAGCATGACGTTGCCCAGACCGGCGAGGGCCGGTTCCGCTATCGCCTCCCAGACGTTGCCCTCGTCGAGTTCGGCGTCGCCCACCAGGGCAATGAACCGGGCCGGGTCGCGCCGACCGAACTTGGTCTCCAGGTAGCGGCGGGGGGGGGCCGCGGACAACGGGGGCCCCGGGACCCAGGCCGCCGGGGGCGGGGGGGAGGGGGGGGCCGGGGGGCCGCGGAGAACAGGGGGGCCACGGCCCCCAGGCCGACGGAGCCGGTCGAGAAGTCGGCCACGTCGGGATCCTTGGTGCGCGAGGGGTAGGCCTGCAACCCCCCGAGCCGCCGCAGCCGGGTGAGGTAGGAGCGGTCCAACTCGCCGGTCAGGTACTTGATGGCGTGGTACACGGGCGAGGCGTGGGGCTTGACCGCCACTTTGTCGTCGCCGCCTATGTGGCTGAACCACAGGGCCGCCATGACCGACACGAGCGAAGCCGACGAAGCCTGGTGGCCTCCCACCTTGATCTCGGTGCTGCGGTCCTGGTTGACGTAGTCGACCATCCGCACAGCGAGCCAGAGCACCCGCTGTTCTATCTGTTTTAGGGTCACCTCGTCGATGAGAGGATTCGTCATCGCTGATCGGAGACGTAGGAGACGTAGATCCGTCGGATGTCTCGGGCGGAGAGGACGAGTCGTCCCTCTTGCAAGACTTCGCTATCCGGTCGGTCGGGTCTCCACACCTGCAAGGGTGGCGCGAGTACCAGATCACGGTCCGGAGTTGCCTGCGATTCGGCGCTGTACCAAGCCAGGTCACCGGCTGCATAGCCTCCGTCGACGAGCTCACAGATGAGGTGAGTGTGATCCGATCCTCCGGGCACGTTGGTCTCGAAGACGTGGTGCCAGTCGGTGTATTGACCAAGAGCAGGTGCTAAGGGTCTCGAGAGGTAGCTCAGCGGACCGACGCGATATGCGAACGCAACGGAGAGTCCCGACGCCAGAAGCACGAAGAGGGTTGTCCAACCTAGAACGTATAGGAGCCTGGTGTTATTCAGAAGTATGTATCCGCCCGGGTCGCGCAATAGCTGAGCAAGGTCGGGGGCACGACCGTGGATCGGTGGAAGCTGCAAGATCGGGGTCAGGAACGCCAGAGTCAGCATGTTCGCAACCACCGCGACGACGACCAGACTCATGCTCTCCATTGCCCTGGAGAGATGCTTTGCCGGGGCCAGGTTGCGTCGAATCGCGAAGTGGACATAACCCGGGATGAGGATCGCAACCGAGATCGACAACCCGGCCAACGTATTGGGCAAGTATTAGCCCCTGCTCTTCGGGCGGGGTAGCGGTGGTCGTTTGGATACCACCCGGGGAGGGGGCGGTGCGTTCCTGGGTATTACCCCACTCTGGTTGATCACTTCGTAGGGCCTTCTGCTTCGCTTTCGTGGCTTCTTGTGGGTCATCGTCCAATACTAGCACTAAGTTACTTCAACTTATATTGAGGTAGGTGGAGTTGTTATCGATTCTGGGCGACAATTCTCCTGTACGGAGTCTTCCTCCCGGCAAGCCTACGGCCTTCTAGACTGGAGGACGATGGCACAGGTGATGACCGTCACGGGTCCGGTCGATGGCTCGAGGCTCGGCGTTGCGCTATCCCACGAGCACATCCTGATCTCGATGTCGTACGCCTTCCCGGCCAGCGACTCCGAGGCCACCAGGCCGATCACGATGGACCAACTCGGCATGCTGCGCAACGACATGATGCGCAACGTGAACACCATCACCCTCGACGAGTCGAGCGATCCCGTCGGGGAGTTGACCAAGGCCAGGGAAGCGGGCGTGGACACCATCGTCGACCTGACGCCTCCCGAGTTGAGCCGTGATCCGGCCGGGCTGGCCCGCATCTCCGAGGAGTCCGGAGTGAACATTATCTGCGGGACGGGTCATTACCTGCGGCTCCAGCAACCTCCTGGCACCCGGCGGTTCATCGACGAGTCACCGCCCGAGGCGATTGCCGAGCCGATGATCCGCGATCTCACGGAGGGTATCGGCGACACCGGGATCAGGGCGGGTGTGATAGGCGAGATCGGCCTGTTCTCGCCGGTCCATCCCGGCGAACTCAAGACACTTGAGGCCGCGGTGCTGGCGCACCGTGCGACGGGCGCACCGCTGTTCGTGCACCTGATGGAGGTGCCGATCGCCGAGCACGCCCATGAGGTTCTGGACCGCGTGGAGCCGGACTGGGAGCGGGTGGTGTTCTGCCACATGGACTTCGATATCCGGGATCTCACCTTGCACCGGCGGACTCTGGAACGAGGCATCAACGTGGAGTTCGACTTCTTCGGTTCCACATGGTGGCCCCACGAGTGGTATCTCCATTTCCCAACCGACCCGCAGCGGTTGACCGCTCTGTCCCGCTTGGCGGACGAGGGTTACGCGGGGCAACTGCTCGTCAGCCACGACGTGTGCACCCGCATCCAGCTGACCGCGTATGGTGGATTCGGCTACGGGTATCTCCGCTCGGTGGTACCCGGGATGATCGACGCGATGGGCCTCGACCCCGCACTGCTTGACCAGTTCATGGTGGAGAACACGAGGCGGATACTCGCGGGATGAGGAGCGCGAGTAGCGACGGATCGCGGGATCGTCGGATGTCGGCTCCGGTTCGGCCCTGAGGTCGCGAAAACCCCGCGTGCCTTCGCCCCCGCCGGGCCCTCCCCCACCACCGCCTGTCCTGGGGCCGGAACGCGCTCCTCCGCTCCCGTGACGGGCGATTCGGTTCCGGAAGATGACCCTCGGGCGGTCCGGCTGACGTCCGGTTCGGCACCGCCTGGTGCTTGGTGATAACCCAGAGTGCACCAGGGGTGTGACAGGTTCAACCCCCTCGTGAGTTGGTGACCTGTGCGGGGTGAGCCGGTCGGCAGCCGCTACTGTCCCGAGCCGGAAGTTCGTCACAGAAGAGCGGGCTACACCTCCACCCCACCGAACCCCGAGAACGCGAAAACCGCGGGAAGGTGCCTCTTTCCTTGGGTTTCCCACCCCCGCCGCCACCTCCGAGGGTCACGGACGCGACCTTCTATCCCCTGTGCGGGCCGGTTCCGGACAGTATGAACCCTGCCACGGTCCGCTCGACGCCGGAAACGAACCGCTGGTGTATACGGCTATCTACCATTGTAAAACGAGTCTGTGACAGATAGAATGCTCTCGTAGCGTTGGTCGGTTCCGGTTCGGCTCATCAAACCCGGAACGCAAGCGAAACAGAGATGCAGGACACTCGCCGGGTGCTGACCGATGACGATGGTCCGTTTCTCCGGCTTGCCGACCGCGTTCCAGTAGCGCCGGATCAGCTTTGCGGCTGTCTCGATAGCGTCGCTGCCGCCGGTGGTCATGAACACCACCGCGTCGTCGATCGGGGCCATGGCCGCCAGCCGGTCGGCCAGGTCGCGGGTGGGCGGGGAGTGGTGAAGCCGAAGGTGGAGTAGGCCGCCAGCTTGCCCGCCTGCTTGGCTACCGCTTCGGCGATCTCCTTGCGACCGTGACCAACGTTGCAGTACCACAGCGCCGCGGTGGCGTCGAGATACGTGCGCCCCTCCGTGTCGTGGATCCAGACACCCTCGCCCCGGCTCATCACGATCTCGTTGCCGGGGACCTGGCTCATATCGGCATAGCCGTGCCAGAAGTTGGTCATGACACCTCCATTGCGGGAAGCAGGTTCGTATTATGGATGAGGATCTCGTCGAGTGCCGGATCCGGGATCTCCCGCCTCGTGCATCCGAGGCACCATCGTGTCGAGGATGTATCCGAAGACGTGGACCGACAGGCCTGCAAGGCGGACCTCATGCACCGGTCGGTGAAGCAGCGGCGACGATCAACGTTCGAGGCGACCCTCGTCCAACGCTGCCAGCACTTCCTCGACTCGAATGCCCAGGTCCGGGAGGTCGCCCGGTGGTTCGGGAAGCGAGAACTGCCGCAGAACCGACACTATTCCCTCCCAGGTCGACCCCGCCAGTTCGATCGGCCGCTCCTGGTTGGCGGCTCGGGCGGCTGCCTCGATCTCGCCCGGATACATGATGGGGCGGGACTCGTCGCGAAGACGGGTGCTCTTGATGTGGTCGGTCATGATCGATGCCCGTTCCCTTGCTTCTTCAAGGGGCACGAAGCGTTCGGGATCGAGCACGATGATCATCGATTCGTTGCTGAACGAGTCGGTCGGATCGCCGGGTATGCCACCACCCGAGAGGAGCCCGGCGAACAACTCCACCATGAATGCAAGGGCGTATCCCTTGTGGCCCTCCTCCCGGCCCAGCGGCAGGATGGCGCCCCCGTCGTAGTAGTCCTGCGGGTTCGTGGTCGGGTTGCCCTCCGAGTCGATGATCCACCCGCTCGGTGTCTGCAGGCCGCGACCCCGGTACATCCGCACCTTGCCCTCGGCCACGACCGAGGTTGCCATGTCCATCACGTAGGGCCCGTCAAGGCCGGAAGGGAACGACATGGCGACGGGATTGGAACTCAGCTTCCTCTCGACGCCTCCGAAGGGCGCCTGGTTGATGCCGTGGCCACCCCCGCAGGTGAAGATGATCGAGGCCATACCGGACCCGGCCACCTTCTCCGCGTAGCGGCCGAGGCGGCCGATGTGCTTGACGGACCGGATCGTCACCGAACTGGTTCCGGTCACCCGTGCCTTCTCGATGGCCAGATCGCTGGCGAACTCCGCAACCACCTGCCCGAAGGCCCACCCTCCGTCGATCCGGGCCGTGGAGGCCGACTCCGAGACGATCCGGGGACGGGCCGAGGGGATCAACTCACCGCGGTCGATGGCGTCGACGTACTCCCGCAGGCGCATCACCCCGTGGGAATGGTGCCCGACGGTGTCGTTGTCCACCAGGTGATCGGCGACCAGCCGGGCATCGCCCTCCGAAGCTCCCGCGGCTCGGAGTGCGGTGGCGCAGATATCCTCGAGTTGGTCTCTTCGGATCTCCTGCAACCGGCGTCCTTTCCATCCGGCCGTGGGTTGGGGTCCATCTCCGGCGGGCGGTTGCCGGTACTGTACTCCTTGCGCGTCACCGACTGCAGGCGCCACGGAGGTGGAGGATGATGGAAGCTACGCCGGTCTCCGGGTCGACGCTCGACCTGCTGGGGCGATTCGACACCCCGACCATCTGCAACGTGATCGAACTGTTCGATGTGCGTCCCCGCGACTCCGGGTACATGGATCACCGGATCCGTAGCGCCTTCCCGGAGATGACGCCGATGGTGGGGATGGCCGCCACCGCCGCCTTCCGCTCGGCCGGCGAACCGTCGGGAACCGACGTCTACGCCTCGCTCGAGGACCAGATAGAACAGTTCGAGCGGCTCGGCGGTCCTGCGGTCGTCGTCTACCAGGACCTGGACGATCCTCCTGCCGCGGCGGTCTTCGGCGAGGTCATGTGCACCACCTACCGCGCTTTCGGGGCGGCCGGTCTGGTTACGAACGGCGCCGGAAGGGACCTGGACCAGGTACGGGCACTCGACTTCCCGGTGTTTACCGGGTCCACGATGAGTGCCCACGGCTACTGCCGGACCCTTCACGTCGGGTTGCAGGTCCGGGTGGGAGGCTTGGTGGTCAACGAGGGGGATCTTCTGCACGGTGACATCAATGGGGTCACCAGCATCCCGAGGCGCATAGCCAAAGAAGTAGCCGAGGTGGCGGGCGAGTTCGTAGCCGCCGAGGCGATAGTCCTGGACTACCTTGCCAGTCCAGGGGCGAAGTCGAGGAAGGGGTTCTCCGAGGCTTCGGCCGAGTTCCGCTCCGAGATCGACCGCCTGCGCAGGATGGTGCTCGGCTAGCCCCGACTCTTCAGGTTTCCGGACACACCCATGGCTACATGCCAGACCAACCTCATCATCGTGACCGGGTCGGGTTCCACCCGACGGGTGAGGTCGCGCCGACCCGAGACGGGACCATTGAAACGTTTGTAGGTACTGGTCAGATGCGCGTATCCCCAGCCCCGTTCGCCCCGGTACATACCCCCGTATGAAGAACCGGGGCTAGACACCCCAGGAGCGTAAATGTCAAGCTGCGGTTTTGTCGATGGCGGTTCGGTGTGCCCAGGCGGTGTGTTCACTGTAGGGGGTGCGGTGTTTGAGGCAGCCGTGGAGGATGCCGACGAGTCGGTTGGCTAGGGCTCGTAGTGCCTGGTGGTGGCGGTCGCCGGCTGCTCGTCGTTGGTCGTAGAACGCTCGGGCGCCTGGGCTGTTGTTTAGCGAGCAGAACCACCTATTGGTCCAAGGCGTCGTAGAGTCGCCGGTTGCGGACGTGGCGGGCGACCACGGCGTGTTTGCGGCCTGATGCGATGGTGATGGGCGACGTTCCGGCGTAGTTGCGGCGAGACTTGGCGCTGGTGTAGCGTTCGGGGTCGTCTCCGAACTCACCGAGCGCCCGGGCGCCGAGCACGGTACCGAGTCCTGGCTGGGAGTGGTAGATTTCGGCGTCCGGGTGCTGGCTAAAACGGGTCTGGAGGGCCCCTTCGAGTCGGCTGATCTGGCGGTTGGTCTCGACGATGATCTTCACCATTGATGCGACGGTCGTCCCGTAGGCGTCGGAGATCGGGTCAGCTGCTGCTAGGTGGGTGCTTCGGAGGCCTTGCTGTATGCGGCGGGCTGCCTTGTCGACGCTGCGTTGCCGTCCGCCTCTTTTCAGCGCAGCCCGGATCTGGGGCAGCGTCAGGCGGGCACCGATACGTGGTGTGGGCGCCCGACCCAAGATGGCCAGGGCATCACGATGGGCCAGGTCATCGAACGTTTCGAGGGCTGCCGGGTAGTACTCGCGCAGGGCGTTGCGGACCTGGTTGATGTGACGTACCCGGGCCCAGATCAGGTTCTGGTGTGTGCGGGCCATGATTTTGATGCCTTCCGCCTGGGGGCTGTCACCAGCCACCCGACGATGGTTGTGACGGTCGGTGCGTACCAGGTCGGCTAACAGCTTGGCGTCTCCGCGGTCTGATTTGGCGTCGGCAAGGCTGTGACGGTCCCGGTAGCGGGACACAGCCATCGGGTTGATCGCATACACCTGATAGCCGGCCCCTACCAGGGCAGCGACCCACAGACCACGATCAGTCTCGATGCCGACCACCACCTCTCCCGGATCGGATGCGTGCTCGGCGACCATCTGGTGCAAGCGGGCCACACCCGCCAGGCCTTCTGGTAGCCGCCGAGCCGCCAAGCGAACTCCGGCCTCGCCCATGACATACACATCGTGATGCGCCTCAGCCCACACACCTCCTACAAAGATCATTCCTTCGCTCCTTCTGCGCGGATCTGCACTCTCTCTGAGCTGTTGGAGAACACCCTGGCGGCGACCTAATGGATCAGTGCTCTCGTGGCACGCCACCCCATGAGCGCTACAGGAGCTCTCACTCACCGGCCGGGGTACGCTCTAGCCCTAGGAATCAGCATTCCAAGAGAGTGAAGTACTCACCGGCCGGCTCGCTCAACCACCACACCCTCCCAGAAGAACCAGAAGAAGTGGTGGACCCCCATTAGGAGGGTGCTGAGCAATCCACCAGCGGCCTGCCAACCGCCGGCATTATTCTCGGGCCGGCGGGCGGCAGGCCCGAGCAATCGTCATTGTTTCAGCACCCTCCCGGGGAACGGCCACCGTCCGGCGACCACTCCCGCAGATGGGCCAGAAGCTCTTCGGTGGGTAGGACACTCAGAAACGAGTCGTGGAGGGATTTAGGGTTGGCGATCCACGGTGATCTGAGACGTGTGGGCTGCTCGCTCCCGCCGGCCGAAGGTCCATGAGCCAGCGTCGTTTCGGGCTCCGGTCCCCTGGCTGCGGAAGACCCCGAGAGTGCCGGTCAACTACGGGTTGCAGGTGGCTATCCTTCCTTGAATAGTTCGAGTACCAGGAGGTTCGGGGATCGTGGGTACACGTTCGCGGAGGTTGGTGGCCGTCCTGGGGGCGCTGGCAATGGTTGCTACATTGCTGGCTGCTCCCGTGGCAGGAGAGCATGAGGGGAGCTACGAGGACGTGGCTTCCGGTGGAGCCTTTGCTGCTGCCATTCATGCCCTGGTTTGGGCAGGCATTCTCGATGGGACGGAGTGCGCCGACGACGAGTTCTGTCCCGACGATCTGCTGACCCGCGATGTCGTGGCGGTGTGGCTGGTGCGGGCTCTCGATGGAGGGGATCCGGCGGACGAAGCGGTGGAGCGGTTCGCCGACGTGCGCGCCGACCGGCCCTGGGCCGCCCACATAGAACGTCTGGCCGGACTGGGCGTCGCCGAGCAATGTGCCTGGGACCCGCCTGTGTTCTGTCCCGATACCTCGCTCACCCGGGCGGACGCCGCCACCCTGCTCGTGAAGGCCTTCGAACTTCCTGCTTCCTCCAGCGCCGGGTTCGGCGATCTCGGCGGCGTGGAGAACGTGGCCGACATCAATGCGCTGGCGGCCTCAGGCATCACGGCCGGATGCTCCAACGACCCGTTGCTCTTCTGCCCGTCCCAGCACATCACACGGGCCCAGATGGCCGCCCTGCTGGCCAGGGCACTCCGGCTGGTACCCCGTCCCGGCTACAAGCCGGTCGCCCTCCCGGTCGACCCCGAGATCCGCTACGGCACGCTCGACAACGGGTTCACCTACTACCTGCGGAGCAACGACAGGCCCGGCGACAGCATGACGCTGCGGCTGGTCGTCAACGCGGGGTCGGTCAACGAACCGGGCCCCGGACTGGGGATTGCCCACTTCGTCGAGCACATGCTGTTCAAGGGTACGGAGGCCTATCCCGGCGAGGAACTGAACACGACGATCCGGAACCTGGGCGCGGAACTCGGTCCCGACACCAACGCCTACGTGTGGTACGACCAGACCGTGTACGAGTTGACGGTGGCTGCCAATGAACCTGGCAATGTGAACACCGCCGTGCACGTGCTGTCACAGCTGGCCCATGCGGCAACTCTCGACTCCGAGGCGGCCGTGCTGGAGCGGGGCGTGGTGATCGACGAACTGCGTTTCCGGACCGCGACCGGCACCGGTCAGATCTCCGCCGAGTTCGACCGTATCTACACCGAAGGTACTCCCTACGAGGGATACAACGCGATCGGCACGATCGCGGCGCTCGAGGTCACGACAGCCGAGGACCTTCGGGACTTCTACGAGACCTGGTACGTCCCGTCGAACATGGCGGTAGTCGCTGTGGGAGACATGCCCCTCGATGACCTGCAGGCCCTCGTGGAGGAGCACTTCGGGCCGATACCGGCCGCCGAAGCCCCACCGTTCTCCCTGGCGGAGGCCGTCCCGGACCCCGAGGCTTCGTATTACGTGGTCACCCACGAGGAACAGGCCTACAGCTACATCTCGCTCGACATACCGATCCCGCGGTCGTCCCCGGGCTTGGTGGACGGGCAACGCCTGGGCCTCATGGAAAGGCTCATCCAGTTGATGGTGCGCAACCGCTTGGAGGATGCTTACTACCGGGGCGAACTCATCCAGGTGGACCGTCCCGACTTCATCAGCTTCAACCACGGCAACGCCCTGCGCTACTACGGGACCAACTGGCAGGGGGAGCAACTCGACCGGGCTTCCGCCGCCTACATGTCGGTGCTGCTGACGATCGAGGAGTACGGTTTCACGGACATTGACGTGGCCAGGGCCGCGGAGCAGCTCACCACCGCGCTGGAGTACGAGTTGGAGAGCGCTGCCACCACGAACGATCCCGAATATGCGGACAGCTACCTGACGCACTTCCTGTTCGGCGGTGACATCAGCGCCCCGCAGGACCGCCACGACCGGCTGGTTGCCTTGCTGGACGAGATGAGTGCGGGCGAGTTGACCGCCCGCTACCGGTGGTTGATGAACCGGGCAGGGCCGATATTCATCGTGGTCGGTCCCGACCCGGCCAGCGTGCCGACCACGTCCGAGCTCAAGGATGCCGTCGACACCGCTCTTCCCCGCAGCGAGCCTCCTCCGGTGGAGGAGCAGATCGATGCGTTGATGCCGCTCCCCGATCCGGTGGAGCCGCTGGAGAGCGGGCCGCTGGAGGTGTTGGATGGTTTCGAGTGGGAGTTTGCCAACGGTGCGAAGGTGGTGTTCGTCCACTCCGACATAGCGGAAGCGACCGTCCACTTCAGAGCACGATCGCTGGGCGGCTGGTCACAGCTCGAACCCGGTGCGCGAGCCCTTTCGCCGCGGGCCCTCGAGGCGGTCCTGGGCAGCGGATTCGGTGGTCTGTCGAAGTCGCAGATCAACCGCTTCCTCGACGAGAGCACCGCGTCGGTGAGCGCGGTCATCGGTGAGCGGGTGGAGGGCTTCAACGGAGCTTCGAACACCGAGGATCTCGAGACGGCCTTCCAGATGATGCACCTGCTGGTCACCGCTCCGGGCGTGGACGAACTCGCCCTCCGCCAAGCGGTGAACGGGGCCACGATCCGCGCGTCTCTCGCCGAGGTCAACCCCGCCTGGCAGGCATGGGTGGCCTACAACGAGGCCCGCTTCGGCCTCGAGTGGCACCGACCCGTGGCGACCAGCGAGCAGATCGCTTCGATGAGTGCCGAGTCGTTGCTCGACATGTACGAGCGCCGATTCGGTGATGTCGACGACATGGTGCTGTCGGTGGTAGGTGACGTAGACGCCGAGGTTGTCGAGTGGCTGGCCCGCCACTACGTCGGCACGCTCCCCGCGGGCGAAGCCGACACCTTCGTCGATCGCCACCGGCCCTTCCCCGGGGGCCTGACCCGGCGCGAGATACCGGTCGGCGCCGAGATGAGCGCGGTGCTGCAAATCTCCCACGAGGCCGAATTCCCGGTGACCCCGTCCGTCAGGGTCAACGCCCACATGCTCAGGATTATCCTCGATGAACGGCTCTTCCAGCAGGTTAGGGAGCAGTTGGGTGCTTCCTACGTGGTGTACTCCACGATCACTCCCGCCTACACGCCGAAGCACAGGGTGTACTCGGACATAGCGCTCACGGTCGACGGTGCCGGTCTCGAGGACGCCTATACCACGGTCCTGTCGATCCTGGAAGACCTTGTTACCAACGGACCGACGATGGAGGAACTCCAGCAGGCGAGAGCCGTGGCGGCGGCCGACTACGACAAGGTGAGCAACGACTCTCTGCTCAGCGTGCTGACGGACCGTGTGTATACCAGCGATGACAACCTGCTTACCGCAGAACGTTCAGTTGAGGAAGTCGGGAAGGTCACCATCGCTACCCTGCATGCGCTCGCCGCCGATCTCTACGACACGGAGAGCAGCATCGAGATCGTCCGGGTTCCGGCCTCGTCGGAGGAGAGCGACTACTAACAGACAAACCCGGCTCGGGTATCGCCACGAGTTATGACATACTTGACTCTGCCTGATAGGCTCGAGATAAGTATGCCATAACCGTCCTCCGATGCGCTGAGGTGGTGTGTGCTCTCGTCTCAACAGGCGAGGACTCTGCGAGGGTCCTCTTCCAATGGTCGGCTCCGGACACGGGGCTATGGCATAATTGTCGGCATAGTTACCCTGGCAGACAAGAATGTCATATCCACTCTTCCACCCCAAGAACCGGGATCCACGGCCTCAGACGTTGACGACGGAGGACTTCGTGGAGAAATTCCCCGCCGAGAGTGGCTGTTTGGAATTCAAGAGAAGCGTCTCCGACAAGAGGATTCCGGACACCGTTGTTGCCTTCTCGAACACGCAGGGCGGCGTCATTCTCATCGGCGTTGAAGACACCGGTCAGGTGAAAGGAGCGCCCTGGAGCGGTAGGAGCGAGAAGAAGCTACACGAGTTGCTGGGCAGCATCAACGATCCCGGGCGCTACGAAATCCATCGCCTGACCGTCGAAGACCGGACGGTGGTTGCCGTCGCCGTTGCAAGCCGCACCGAAGGGTTCGCCCAGACGAGCAACGGACGCTTGCTGGTGCGACGGGGAGCGTCGAACCGGGCCATGGTCGGCGCCGAACTCTCCCGGTTCGTTGCCGACCGTGCTCTCCGCCACTTCGAGACAACCGCCACGGAGGTGGACCTCGCCGAGGCCGACCCCGATCTACTGGCCGAGATGGCGGAGGTGTGGTCATGGAGTCCCGGAGGGGTTCCGGATCGTCTTGAGGAGCATGGCTTCCTCGAGAGGACCGGTGCGGCGTCGAAGTTGACGGTGGCCGGGGTTCTCTACCTGGTGCCGGAACCTCACCGCACACTGGGCAAGACGTTCGTAGAGGTGTTCCGGTATCGCGGTGAGGGGAACATCGACGATCGTCGGGAGGAGGTAGTCGGCCCCCTACCTGCCCAAGTCAAGAGGGCGACCGCTCTCGTGCTCGATGAGATCGGTTACGAACTCGTTGTGATAGGGGTCACCAGATACGAGCTACCTCGCTTGCCGGAGGTCGTGCTACGAGAGGCGATCGCCAACGCCGTGGCACACCGGTCGTACGAGGCGAGCGGCGCGGCCATCCGGGTGGAGATCCGCCCGGACCGGGTCACCGTGATCTCACCGGGTGGACTACCCGAACCAGTCACGATCAACAACATCCGTGAGCAGAGCTCGGCCCGTAACCTCGTAGTCATCAATGCCCTCCGCCGGTACCGCCTTGCCGAAGACGCCGGACGGGGCGTCGACATCATGCAGGACGAGATGGCGTCCAATCTGCTCGCACCGCCGGAGTTCGACGAGGACGGGTCGTATGTGCGGGTGACGTTGCCGCTCACCGGCGTTGTGACACCCGAGGAACGGGTTTGGGTCAACGAACTCGAGCGAAGGGGCTCCATCGGTTCGATGGATCGGCTGTTGCTGGTGTTCGCGGCCCGCGGTGAGGTGTTGACCAACAGGCGGGCAAGGAGAATCCTCGGAGTCGACAACCACCAGGCCAGACGGGCTCTGCAGCGGCTCAGAGACCAGGGATTGCTCTTCCAGCGCGGTGAACGCGGGGGAGTCGAATATCTCATCGAAGGGGGTCTCAAGCCCCCTGCAGGATTGTCGAGGCGGTCGATCCTGGATGTGCAGCTCCTGGGGGAGATCAACCGATTACCAGGAGTAGCCGGGGGAGTCCGTCTTTCGGACGAGCAGATCGACGACATGGTTCTTGGTATGGCCAGGGAGGGGCCGGTCACCAACACGATGGTGCGTGAACGGACGGGTCTCGACCGGATCCAGGCGCTGGCGGTGCTTGCCCACCTGGTGGATGCCGGGCGCCTCGAGCGCCGTGGACAGCGGCGCGGTACTCACTACGTGCTGTCCGGGTCACGGTGAAACCGAGCCTAACGATGGTGTCGCATTCCGCTCCGCCGGATCGTGAGCCTCCGGGGAGGCGTGGATGAGCGTTGACCGTTTCGACCTTTCGGGACGGCGGGTCATCGTGACGGGTGGGGCGCGAGGACTCGGTCTGGCTATGGGAATGGGGATGGCCCGAGCCGGGGCCGAAGTGTGGGCCCTGGACATCCTCGAGGAACGATTCGAGGAGGCACGAGCGGAGGTTGCCGATGCGGGTGTTGCCGTCGAGTTCGTCAAATGCGATGTGAGCCGTTCCGAACAGGTGGCGGAACTGGCCGCCCGATCCGACGACCGGACACCGCTGGTGCTCCTCAACAACGCCGGGATCGGGGAACGAACTCCCATGATGGACCTCTCCTACGAGGAGTGGTCGAGGGTCATGGACGTCACCTCCTACGGGGTTTTCGCCTGCGCCCGGGCGTTCGGCGCGGTCATGCTCAAGCAGGGCCGGGGATCGATAGTCAACATCGCGTCCGTGCACGGGTTCCTCGGCCCTGACAGCAGCCTGTACGCGTTCGGAGGTGATGGGCCATCGTCGCCTGCCTACTGTGCGGCCAAGGGAAGCGTGATCAGCCTCACCCGCTCGCTCGCGGCGGGCTGGGCAGCCCAAGGGGTGCGGGTCAACTCCATATCGCCCGGGATGTTCATCACCGACCAGACCGCCGGAGCCTTCGACGAAGCGGGAAAGGCAGCCGTTCTTCGGCGGACACCGATGGCCCGGTTCGGCCGGCCCGACGACCTGGTCGGAGCCGCCATCTTCCTCGCCTCCGACGCTTCCTCGTTCGTGACCGGCCACAACCTGGTCGTCGACGGCGGCTGGTCCATCTGGTAGCCCACCGGCCGCTGTCATATAGTGCAACCATGACGGCAGGCGAATGAACCAGGAGACGATCCGGGGCCTGTTCCCCGTACTAGCCGAGCGGGCCTACCTGTTCAGCGGTGGTCTGGCACCCGCCTCGATCCCGACCCGCGACGCGATCGCCCGGTTCACCGACGAGATCACCTTCGATCCGAACGACCGCTACGACAGGCTCGACGAGGACTACCGTCGGGCGCAGGACCTGTTCGCCGCCCTTATCGGGGCAGATCCTGACGAGATCCTCATCACCGATTCCACCGGGGCAGGTTCCAACCTGGCGGTGGAGCTACTCGACGGGTTCCCGGGCTCCAACGTGGTGTTCGACACCCTCACCTATCCCTCCTCGGTGTATCCGTGGAGGCTGGCTGGTCGGGACATCGAGTGCCGCTTCGTGGCACCACGGGACGGAGCGGTCCACATGGACGACCTGGCCGAAGCAGTGGACGACGAGACCATCGCCCTGAGCGTCTCCCACGTTTGCCACATGACGGGGTTCCGCCACGACCTCGACGCCCTCGGGACGCTGGCAGCCGAGCACGATGCGGCTCTGGTGGTGGACGCCATGCAGTCTGCGGGGGTGGTGCAGATCGACGTACACCGGTCGGGAGTCCACTTCCTCGCCTGCGGCGCAATGAAATGGCTGCTCGGATCGGCCGGGGTCGGATTCCTTTACGTCGACCGGCGTTACCTTGACCGCCTGCCTCCCCGGGCGGGGCTCTCGGGGTTCGCGTACGACTACCCGTCCTGGCCCGAAGGGGATCTGATCCCCAAGCCGGGGGCCGACCGGCTCCGCTTGGGCGCTCCTCCCATGATCGGCCTGGCCGCCACCGTCCCCGGACTCGAGATCCTTGCGGATGCCGGAATGGAGCAGGTCGAGAACTACGTTCTGGACCTGGCCGGCTACTGCATAGAAGCCTTGCGGTCCCGGGGACTCGACCTGTTCACGCTGCCCGACCCGGACCGTCGGGCGGGGATAGTCGCCACCCGGATGGAAGAACCGGGGAGAGTCTGCGACCTGATGCGGGAGAGGGGTGTCGACGGCTGGCATTACGCGGACATGCTGCGGGTGGATCCCCACGTGTTCAACAACCGGGCCGACATCGAGCGGTTCCTGGCCGTGATCGACGAGGTGTCGAACCGTTGAAGCGATCCCAGCCGGGCCGGGGAGTCGAGGAGAGCATGGGATTCCGGAGTAGGGTGCGATCTGGTGGTTCCGCCTAAGCGACGGTCGGATATCGGCGGCCGATCTCTACCTACTTGCCGGACGTCCCTCCCAGACCATGGTGAGCCTCTCCTTCTGTCACTAAGGACGGCCTGATCGGCGGTTTCCTCGAATACGCCAAGTGTTGGTTCAGCCAATCAGGGCTAAGCAGATGTCCTAGTGTCCCGAGTCTCTAGTTCGGTGGTGTTTGGAAGACGTGCAGTCATGCGACGGGTTGGTTGTGTCACAGGCCTGTTGCATGCTTGTAGGTAACCGCAAAGCGCCCACGGTCCGCTTTCGGTACCGATCGGACCGTGATTTGGTTCATGTTGTCGACCCAGCCCCTCGTGGAGGGTGCGGCGGGACGCGTTCGACGCCGAGGAGGTGGTGGTTGGGGGAGGGCCCGCCGGAGGAGACCGCCTCGACGGTTTTCGCGGTCTCGGCACCCCGGAACCGGTGCGTGCCAGGCGGAGGAGGCTGTCTCCAGCGAATTCCCGATACAGGACACTAGGAGGGTGCTGAGCAATCCACCAGCGGCCTGCCAAGCGCCGGCATGATTCCTGGGTCGGCGGGCGGCAGGCCCGAGCAATCGTCATTGGTCAGCACCCTCCTAGCCGACTTCCGGGGACTGGGAGGCTCCGCCGGTCTGCAGGGTGAGGCTACTGCCATCAGTACCAGCTAGGATATGATGAATACACGTATTTAACAGGAGACAAATGGCCACCTCAGTCCGGCTCTCGCCCGAAACTGAGCAGCGACTCGCCTTTCTCGCATTGCAAACGGGCCGTACGAAGGCCTTCTACCTGCGCGAGATAATCGATCGCGGACTTGACGACATGGAGGACTACTACCTGGCTGCAGATGTTCTGGAGCGTATCCGCAAGGGACAGGAGCAGGTACACACCGCCGCGGACGTCAGGAAAGAGCTTGGTCTGGACGATTGACTATACGGACACGGCCAGGAACCAACTGAAGAAACTCGATCGGAACATGGCGTTGCGCATCTTGGCCTACATGGACGAGCGTGTAGCACGCCTGCATGATCCGAGATGGTCTGGTCAACGGTTGACTGGCCCTATGGGCGGCCTGTGGCGCTATCGGGTGGGGAATTGCCGCGTTATCTGTGACATCCAAGATGAACGTGTGCGTGTCTTGGTGCTGAGGGTGGGAAGGCGGGACAGGGTCTACCGCCGATGAACCACCTCTGTATCGCGTGCTCCCGACGCGATACCAAGAATCGGGTCAGGTACCGGCCAGGATACGTTTGGGGGTTTCGACCACAATGGTGTTCCACTGGGCGTCGGTGAGGCCTATCTCCCGTTCGAGCAGTGCCCGGCCCTTCAATGGCAGCCAGGCGTAGCCGCAGCCCCCGTTGGTTGCCAGGTCCTCTGCGTAGCAGACATCGTGCGAGAGGACGATCCTGTCCGTGTGGCCGTTGTCGATGAGTCGTTTGATGCTGCGGAGGACCCGGTCGCGGTGGAAGTCGGTCATGTCGGGAAGGTCGCCCATACGGTCGAAAGAAACGCAGGCCCCGCGGCGGGCGATCTCGGCGTGGTACCTGGGATAGGGCTGGCCTCCCGAGTGGGCCAGGACCACCCGTTCGAGGTCGACGCCTTCCTGTTCCAGCACGTCAAGCTGTTCCAGGCCGCCGACACCTCTCGTGGTGTGGGTGGTGAGCCCGGCTCCGGTTTCTATCTGGGCGCGGGCGGCGGCGCGGAGAACCCGTTCCTCGATGGCCGACAGGCGGTTGTACTGGGCGCCGATCTCGCCGATGATCCCCGCCTTGACGTCGGTGCCTTCCATGCCGTCGCTGAGTTCCGCGATGATCTCCTCCGTGAGCTGGTCGGTGGACAGGTCCCACAGGCGGGGCTTGTAGTAGTTCTCGTGGTACCAACCGGCGCCCATGATGATCTTGAGCCGGCTCCGTTCGGCCGCCCGGCGGACAGCCAGGGGCGGCGGGAGCGGCTTGAGGGTGGCCTGGTCGAACATGATGGGATTGTCGAACTCTCTGAGACCTCCGCTGGTGAGGTCGACGACGGTGGCGCCGCCCGCTCGGCGGAGCATGTCGAGTTCGATGCCGGCCAACTCCGGATCGTTGAGGAGGTTGGTGAAGATCCAGGCGTCTCTCATCAGGTCGAGGAAGATGTGCTCGTGCATCAGCGTGAAGCCCAGATCCGCCACATCCACAGGACCGGTCACTGTCATTACCTGATTGCCCATCTCTGCTCTCCTCCGGTCATCGGAGTATGCCCTGTGCCATCATGATCGGCAACGCCGCGGTGGATGAGATCGGAGCGGCGGGGAGGAGGGACGGATGACCGGGCGGACGGCCTACTTCAACGGGCACTCATACCGGAATCGGACTGCGGCTGGCGCCGTTCGATGTCGGGGTCCGCATCGGGGAGTTCGTCTTCGAGACCGTCCGCAGCTACGGCCTGCGCCCCCACCGTCTCCACGACCACCTGGACCGCCTGTTTGCCTCCATGAAGGCCCTCGACATCGACTGCGGGATGTCGATCGAGGAGATGGAGCAGGCCACCCTCGAGCTGATCGAGCTTAACAAGGCGACCATCGAACCCTACGACGACCTGATGTGGAACAACGACTGCTCGCGGGGCATAGCGAAGCCCTTCGATGCCGGTCCTTACGACTCCTACGAGCGAACGGTGTTCATCATGTTCATCCCGTTGGGACCCTTCATGGTCGATGCGCTCGACGGGTTGGAGAACGGGGTTCCGGCCGTCATCCCGCCCACCAGGAACGTTCCGGCCCGGTTCCTGGATCCGAAGATCAAGAACCGGAACCGGATCCACTACGGCCGGGGTATGCGGGAGGCTCGCAAGGTCGATCCCAGGGCCGAGGCCCTGTTCCTGGACGACGACGGGTATGTCACCGAGGGAGGCGGGGCCAACTTCCTGATCGTCAAGGACGGTGCCTTCATGTCGCCTGAGGGCCGGAACATCCTGCGGGGGATCACCAGGGAGGACGTGAGGGATCTGGCCCCGCAACTTGGCATGGAGTTCGTGGAGACCGACATCGAGCCGTACGACGTGATGACCGCCGACGAGGCCTTCTTCGCTTCGACCCCGTTCTTCGTGATGCCGGTGACGAGCATCGACGGGCGCCCGATCGGGAGCGGCAGACCGGGCCCGGTCGTGGATCGTCTGATCGACGCCTTCGCCCAGCAGGTGGGGGTGCATCCGATCGAGCAAGCTCGCAAGATCGGCCAGCCCTACCTGGCTGACCGGCCGAAAGGGTCACGACCGTACTGAACCGGGTTGCGAGTCGGGCAGCTGCCCGGTTCGTCTTGGCGGCGGTCGGGCTGTGCTTGCCTGGCGACGGCTACCCGTAGACGGCCTTCGCCATCTGCGCGACCAGATCCGGGTCCAACTGGTGCAGAGTGTTGGCCAGTGCCCACGGGCCGTTTATCGACGTGACCCCTCCGTCGATGGGGATCACCGCCCCGGTCACGAAACGGGAGCGGGGCGAGCACAGCCAGGCGACCAGTTCGGCCACCTCGTCGGGTGTGCCGATCCGGCGGCCGGGCAGCACTGTGTCGTAGAAGCTCAGGTTGGAGCCGGCCAGCATGGGGGTGTCGATGGCCCCGGGAGCGATCACGTTCACCGTGATCTCGTGGTGAGCGAGTTCGGCCGCTAGCGGCCGTGCCATCCCCTCGAGAGCGGCCTTGCTGCCCGAATAGGGGATGTCGCAGGGCTGCCCACGGGTGGCGGCCACCGACGACCACATGACGATCCTTCCGCCCCGGCCGCCCCGGATCATCTGGCGGGCGGCGCTCTTCACGCAGTAGAGGGTTCCGAAGGTGTTGATCCGGAAGATACGATCCAGGTCGTCGTAGTCCATGTCGACGATGCTGTTCCACCCTCCCCAGATCGCCGCGGCGGCCGCGAGGATGTAGGCCCGTCCGAGTGACCGCTCCGTCGTGTCCAGGGCTTCTGCGACCGCGTCAGGGTCCGACGTGTCGACGGTCAGCGTGAGGACGCCGTCGGGGAGCGAGGCGAGGCCCTCTACGTTCAGGTCGAGGGCCGCCACCGCGGCTCCTGCCCGGTGCAGTCGCAGAGCCGTAGCCCTACCCTGACCCGAAGCAGCCCCGGTCACGACAGCCACGCGGCCGCTGAGATCGAGTAGGTCCGTGTCCGATGCATCCATAGAGTCCCTCCTCCGGGCTGTTCGAAGAGTACTGCCTACCCGCCCACCCAGGTGCGCCTGGTAGACCGGTCCCCGTTGACGGCCTAGGCGGCCATGGGTAACGTCCTGAAGCGGTCACGCACCCGCTATTGACCGCCGTTGGGGAGGTATGACATGGAGATCATTGGCTTCTTGTCGGATCCGACACCGGCGGCGATCATCGGGATCTCCTCACCGGATGTCTCCTTGGCCTCGAAGGTCAACACGTCGACGTCGAGTTGATCGAGGTAGGGAAGGGCGGCTCCGTAAGAGAACTGCTGGGAGCGGGTGCGCTGGGCTCCGGGGCTACCCCAGCAGGTGTGGCACCACACCTCGGTCTTGTCGCGAAGGCCGGCCACCGCCCGGTTGAAGGCCTCGACGTAGAACTCCGCATCGAGCATGGTGCCCGGCTCGGTTCCGGCGATGCCATGGATGGCCGGTTCCTCCATCTGGATAACGGTGCATCCGGCATCGGCCAGGCGGTGGTACTCCCCGTTCATGATCTCCGACAGTTCCATGACCAACTGCCGCCCGGTCCCGGTAGAAGTCGTTGCTCATGGACGCTTCGAGAAGTTGGGCCGAGACGGCGCCGAACTTCACCGGCTTCGCGGTCGAGGCCTGAGCGGTCAGCCAGATCCGGTCGTATTCCAGCGGGCCAGGTCCGACGGGTCCGGTCACCGCTCGGGGCATCCTCGTCTCCGTGACCTCGTGTATGAACTCGCCGGGTTGCTTGCCCTGGTGGATCGGGTAGCTGCGCAACTCGGGAGGTCCCAGGCCCGCCAGACGTTCCTCCGGGTAGGCGATCAGGGGGGCCACCAGATCCCGGTACTGCTCACGGAAGCTACGTCCCGCCATCGCCACCGAGAACGGCCTGCCGGCCAGCGACTCGGTGTACCAGCCCGGCCGGGGCAGTCCCCCGGTGGTGGTGGTCACGAGCGGCCGGTCCTTGGTTGCTCCGAGCACCACACGAACTCCTTCCACCGTCGCGCTCTCGTTGAGGCTGACCAGTTGGTGGTTCGAGGCTCGTACCTAGATTGGCCGGGGCCATATCCTCGCCTGATGACGAACCGATAGCGAGCCACCCAGCATCGCCGGCCTGGCTCCCAAGCCGTGAGTCCAAACTTCGGATCTGCTCCACGGTGGCCGGATGGCTCGCGACGACGGCGAACTGCGTGCCGAGGCGCTGCTGACGTAGCTCTCCAGGGCATCGGTTCCCCAGGTCCGTAGGCCGACCAGTGGGCGTCAGATCGGTTGACACCAGGGTGAGCTAGTGCTTGTATACCCGAGAATGGGAACGATCCCAGAAATAGGACGTGAGGTCGGTACCGCATCTCTGAGAAGGAGTTCGGTGCCCCATTCTCGGCGGAAGAGAGAGGGTCATGACAAACGCCCGGACGCACGAATACAGATCGAAGGCAAGGCGACGCGGGCGAGCGATGGCGGTTGCCGTCGCGTTCGCCATGATCGTCGTAGCAGCTTGCGGGGATGACTCGGAACCCGACGAAACTCCGGCAACTACGGCCGCCGCCGAGACCACAACTACGACCGCGGCACCGACCACGACTGCGGCCATGGAGGCGATGGAGTGGCGCGATGGCATACCCTGCCCACCCGAAGGCACGCTCATCGCCTATAGCCCGCTGACCCTCGAGTTCGTGTGGTTCGCGGACATCATCACGGCCATGGAGGAGGAAGCGGCCAAGTGTGGTGTCGATGTCATCACCGATGATCCCGAGAATGATGCCCAGACCCAGGTAACGAACATCGAGAACATGCTCGAGCGGGGCGTTGCGGCACTGGCCGTTATCACGGTGGACGAAGTCACGATGGCGCCTGTCGCCGAGCGCGCTCGAGATGACGGGATAATCGTGGTTCGCCATGTCGGCTCGTTGGAGGGATACGACGCCAACGTCGGAGTTCCCGAGACGGTATTCGGAGAGCTCATCGGGGAGGTAGGCGGCGAGTGGCTGCTTGAGGCCAAGCCGGGCGAGGCCCCGTACCAGGTGGCGATCCTCAATGCAGACTCGCTTGGTCCTAATCTGCTCGACCGGAAGCAGGGCCTCAAGGACGGATTCGACCGCGTGATGGCTGGTGCGGAGTACGAGATCGTGTCTGATGTAGAGGCGTGGGCGGAGGACACGGCGTTGGATGCCGTAGCTGCGATTCTGGCTGCAAACCCGGATCTCGATGTGATCTTGACCTCCAACGATGTGGGCGCACTGGGAGGCCTTTCCGCGATCGAAGCGGCAGGTCTCACACCGAACGTGGACATCGCAATAGTCGGGTCGCTCTTGGAACGTGGGCTCCAAGCAGTGGCGGACGGAAGGATGCCGGGGGGAATCACCGTCCCGGGTTCCTCACACGGAGTGGGCCTGATCGAGGCGATGTTCCGATTGCTGGCGGGAGAAGAGGGCGGCTTCAATATGGATATCCCGCCGATCAAACTGGGCAACGACCCGGTTGAAGCCCAGCGGCGGTTGGACGACGGCGAGTACTAGTTGCTGATCAGAGTTATCTGGCGGAGCCGAATGGGCCGATCCCATTCGGCTCCGTGCGCGCTTTCACGCCGAATCGCAGGAACATGAAGTCCGAGGGGGAACGCCGGGTCGGAAAGGTCCTCTCTGACCGAGAACGGCAAGCCCTGCGCCGACTGGTAGCCCATGTGCCTGGACCGGGAGGACGCCGGGGCGACTTCTGGAGCCGGTACGGCATGCCGGTTGCCTTCCTTCTCATCGTTGGAATCTTCATGTCCCAATCCGACGCTTTCCTCACGTTGTCGAACACCCAGAACATCGTCCGTCAGAGCGCTGTCATCGCCATCGCGGCGATCGGGGTTTCAGCCTTGTTCATAAGCGGTGGCATCGACATCAGTCAAGGCCCGATAATCGCCTTCAGCGGGCTTGCCACGATCACGCTCATCAACCTGGGCGTCTCCGACTACATAGCGATTCCGATCGCTCTGGGTATGGGGGCGATATTCGGAACGGTCAACGCCTTCTTCGCCGAGCGCGTGAAGATCCCGGCCCTGATCGCCACCTTGGGAACCGCACTTGTAATCCGGGGATCGGCTTTTCTCTGGACAGGGGGACGGTCCATCGCGCTGGACCGGGAGGCGGGTGGTGCTCTCAAGTGGCTGGGACGGGGACTGCTGCTGTTCATTCCTGCACCATTCCTGGTGGCATTGGTAGTAGCTGCTGCGGTGGCCACGGCGCTGAGATTCACGGTCTGGGGTCGCCATACCTACGCGATCGGCGGCAATCAGGAAGCAGCGCGCACTGTCGGCATCAACATAGAGCGGCGCCGGACCACCGTCTACATACTCGCAGGCACCCTATCCGCTCTGGCCGGAGTCGTGCTTGCGGGCAGACTTGCGTCGGCTGCGCCCAACGCAGCCACCGGTGCCGAGTTCGACATCATCACAGCCTCGGTGCTCGGCGGGGTATCGATCTTCGGGGGAGAGGGCAAGGTGTGGCGGGTGCTGTTGGCCGCCATCCTGTTGGCCTCGCTGTCCAATGGCCTGGTACAACTCAACGTTCCGGGGTTCTGGGTGCGTATCGTGACGGGAATCGTGTTCCTGGCAGCCCTTTCCCTCGACCGACTGCAGAGCACCCGCGCATGAATCCGAGCCCTGACCTACCATCGGCTGAAGCTCGCAGGAGCCTTGCGTTCCAGGCCACCTCTGAGTTGGCCGAGGTCGAAATGGAGATTCGAGGGTTGTCGAAGAGCTTCGGGCGCGTCGAAGCGCTCAGAGATGTGACGTTCTCGGCTCGTTCAGGTGAAGTAGTGGGGCTCCTGGGCGACAACGGCGCCGGCAAGTCGACCCTCGTGAAATGTCTGGCGGGGACGATCCGACCGGACAGCGGCGATGTCATGCTTGACGGCGAGGTCGTGGACATACACGATCCCGGCCACGCACAGGAACTCGGCATCGAGACGGTCCACCAAGACCTTGCGCTGGTCGAGACACTGGATGTCACGGCGAATCTCTTCCTCAACCGTGAGATCCGACGGCGTGGTGCGTTCCTTAGGAGACTGGGTTGGATGAACGGCCCCGAGATGCGGCGGCAGGCCGACGATCTGCTCGGCACGCTGCGTATCGAGATACCGTCGTTGGATCAGCGGGTCGACCTGCTCTCCGGTGGACAACGCCAAGCGATCGCGGTTGGGAGAGCGGCTGGTTGGGGGCAGCGTGTAGTCTTGTTGGATGAGCCGGCCGCTGCCCTCGGCGTTGAACAGACGCAGCTCGTGCTCGATCTGGTCAAGCAACTCCAGCAGCGCAACCTCCTGGTGGTTCTGATCACCCACAACATGGACCATGTGATGCAGGTGTGCACGCGAGCCGTCATCCTGCGTCATGGTGCGCTGGTCGCAGACGTACCGATCTCCGCTGTGACACGAACCGACCTCGTTCAGTTCATCACCGGAGCGGCATGAGAAGCCACCCTACTGAGCGGCGATCGGTCGTGGTGACTGGTGCAGGTCGGGGAATCGGGGCCGCCATCCGTAACCACCTTGCTGCAACCGGGTGGTACGTGGTCGGAGTAGATTACGACTCCGAGGCATGCGACATTGCCACCGATGAGTTGGGCGCCACGGGCTCGATGATTCTGGGCGACGTGACCGATCGTTCTGTCATTGCCCTCGCTGGGCAGGTCGCCACCCAGGACCATGTTCTCGGTGGATGGGTCAACAACGCAGCAGTCGCAATACCCGGCACCGCACACGCACCCGATCCCGTCGAAGTCCGCCGTGTATTCGCAGTCAACCTGGAAGCTGTCTTCTGGGGCTGCTCCGAAGCGGTTTCCGCTTTCCTAGCCCAGGGCCACGGAGGTTCGATCGTCAACATCTCATCGATCCAGGCCCAGACGGCCTTCCCCGGCTGGGCGGCCTACGTCGCGGCGAAGAGCGGCGTCGAGGGCTTGACCCGCTACATCGCCGTCGAGTACGGACCTGTCGAAATACGGTGCAATGCCGTGGCGCCGGGAACCATCCGGACTCCGATGGCGCAAGACGTCATCGACACAGCACCCGTTCCGGCGGAGATGGAGCGAGCAATGGCGGTCATGCATCCCTTGCTACGGGTGGGCGAGCCTCCTGAGGTCGCACGGGTAGTGGGTTTTCTGCTCTCGGATGATGCGTCGTTCGTCACGGGTCAGATCGTCAACGTCGATGGGGGAGCCACCGCCCGCTGCTACCCGATGCCATTGGACCCCGATGTGGCCGAAGCGCGGAGTCGGCGCAGCGGGTCGGGATGAACACGGATCCGGCCGCCATGACCGGGGATCGAAAGGAGCATCCATGAAGTTTCTGACTAGCGGCTCGGCGGGTCCGTTCCTCGCTCTCGCCGGAATGGTCGGAAGGGACGAACAAGGGGGTCCGGTCGCCGGACTCCTCCCACAGACCGTCAGGGCGCTCGAGCGCATCGAGTCGGTTCTGGCCGAGCACGACCTCGATCGGTCCCACGTGATCCGGTTGCGCATCTACCTGGTCGACGTATCGGATTGGCCATCAGTCCTGGAAGTGCTCACAGAGTGGTTCGGACCTACGCTGCCTGCCGCCACGGTTATCGGGAACGTGACCCTGGTGGAGCCGTGGATGCTCATCGAGATAGATACGGACGCCGTCCGGACCTGATGTCGCGCCGGCCCAGGATCGGCCTTGTCACACCGAGCTTCAGGCTCTTCGACGAACAGATGCCCGCCTCGTTCCGGGCGGGACTCGTGGACCGGGCCGAGCGGTTCCGCGCAGTACTCGCGAGCGAGTTCGAGGTAGCGCACTGGGGGCTGGTGTCCGACTCCCGCGACGCCGGGGAAGCCAACGAACACCTCAAAGCCGGCCGGATAGAAGTCATAGTGGTCGCCCCTACGATGGCGGCTCCGCCGGGCTACTCCGAGGATGCGACCAGCGGGCTCGACGCGCCGACCGTCATCTGGAACACGGCTACAACGAAGCGGCTCCCGGATGGCCTGGATCAGGCGGCTGCACACGAGGATACGGCGCTCCTCGGGGCCCTGATGTTCGCCAACACGATGGTTCGGAGCGGAACGGCGCCGATCGTGGTAAGCGCCAGCCCGGAGGATCCCGTGCAGGTAAGGCGTGTCAGGGAGACGGTCAGGGCGGCCGCGGCCGCTGTGGCCCTGCGCCGGGCCAACGTCATCCGGATCGGGGATCCGATACCCGGTTACACCAATGTGCTGGCAACCGGGGACGAACTCGCCACCCTCGGTGTCACCGAGCACAGCGTTGGCATCGACGAACTCGCCGACGAGTTCGCAGCAGCGGGACGCGGCGCCGCCGGTGAGATCAGCGCCCGCATCGCTGAGCTCGGATGGACCGGCGACGCGGACAGGCGCAGCCGCAGGCTGGCTGCGGCGATCCGGCGGCTCGTTGACTCGCTCGACGCGGATTGTGGCACGGTGAACTGCCACGGACCGTGGTTCAGGTCGTCTCCGGACATCGGGATCGTCGGATGTCTCGGTGTGTCGCTGTGCGCTGCTTCGGGCGTGCCGATCTCGTGCACGGGTGACCTTCCGACCGCGCTCGCGATGAAGCTCGCTCGCGACATCGCCGGAGCGAGCCTCTACTGCGAGATATTCGCATTCGAGAGCGAGACCGGTCTGGCGCTACTGGCCAACAGCGGCGAGGGCGACCCGGCAACCGGCAACGGCACTCCGCACATGGAACCCACCCAGTACTATCCGGGTCGGCACGGAAGGGGCACGGCCTTGAGCTTCCCCATCACTTCGGGTCCTGTGACCCTGGTCTCCCTCACACCCACCGACCGGACCTGGCGTCTCGCCTGCGCGACGGGCGAGATCGTCGAGAGCCGGTATCCCGGGCTCGGGGCGCCGAACGGGATGTTCCGCTTCGACGGCGGTGGGACGGCGGCGATCGACCGATGGCTGGCGGCCGGACCAGTCCATCACCATGCTCTCGCGCCCGGGCGGATTGCAGAGCCCCTTACCGTCGCCGCCCGGGTGCTCGGAGCGGAATACATGGCGGTCTAGAGCGCATGGACCCTGACAGGCTTCTCCTGCTGGAGTCTCCGGAGATTGTCGTCGGTGTCGACCTCGAGCGTGGCTGCGACATCCACCGGATCTCTCGACCTTCTGGTCGTAATCTGCTGGCGTCCTACGACTGGTCCACCCCGGCGCCGGCCACGGCCCTGCACGCATACGGTTCCAGCCGGCTCGACTGGTTGTCGCACTATCGCGGAGGTTGGCAGGTACTCTTCCCCAATTCGGGACACGACAGCCGGCGGGGTCCGGTACCCCTGCCCTTCCACGGCGAGGTGTCAACCCTTCGTTGGGAGGTGATCACCGCCGGGGCCACGACCCTTCATACCCGGACGGGCTCGCGCCTCCCGCTGGTGCTCGACAGATTGATGGAACTGGATGGGGACCGGCCGATCCTCCGGCTGCGCGAACGGGTAGTCAACGTCGGGAACGAGCCGGCCGAATTCGTCTGGGGGCACCACCCGGCGTTCGCCGCCGTCACGCGAACCCTGATCGACCTCCCCACGGCACCCACCGTCGTCGACCGCGGAGACATGGGTCCGCCCGCTGACCTCTCGCCGGGAGGTGAGGGGCGCTGGCCGTTGCTACCGGCAGGTGACGGAGCGCTCGTGGACGTGAGTCGCATGACGGGACAACCCACCAGCCGGCTCGTCTACATGCCTTCGATCGGCCAGGGATGGGCCGCCATCCGGTGGCCCGACGAGGAGATCGGGATTGCGCTGTCATGGGATGTCACCACGTTTCCCCACGTCTGGCTGTGGCAGGAGCGGGGAAGCACCGGCTATCCGTTCTACGGCCGGGCCGCTCTCGTAGCGGTCGAGCCCCAATCAGCCTGGCCGGCGGACGGGTTGGACGGAGCAGTCGAACGAGGGCAAGCCCTCCGGCTCGAGCCGGGTCAGACCAGGACGACGGCGCTCACCGCGTCCCTGTTCCGCGCCGACCGGCGACGTGTGACCGGAGTCACACCCGATGGCTCCGTGTCGGTCGAACAGATCGCCGGCACGGACGCCCCGTCCGCTTAGCCTAGGTCCACCGGGCTAGGAGGGTGCTGAACAATGACGATTGCTCGGGCCTGCCGCCCGCCGATCCAGGGATTATGACGGCGGTTGGCAGGCCGCTGCTGGATTGCTCAGTACCCTCCTAGGAGCGTGGTGTGAAACCCCTTCCCCGACATCTCGGCAAGAAGGTGGTGCAGCCGGTACCGTCGTCGCTACGGCTTGCGCACGGGGAGGTAGTGGAAACCGCGGCCCCTCCGGTTGGGGCGGCTCCCAACCAGGTGCCCGGCATCAGCCAGTGCCGCGAGCATCTGGGCTGCGTGCGACGCGGTGACACCTGCCAGGTCGGCGGCCTCAGTCGAGGAGATGCGTCCCCTCACCCGAGCGTAGCCCAACATCACCGACTCTCGTCCGGTGCGCGTAGCGAGCCGCTTGAGCTTGCGGGAAAAGTGTCTACGGAGACCGTCCGACAGCCGGAGCGCAAGCGGGTGACCATCGGGGCTGCCGTGGACTCTTTCCATGATCGGCCTTTCGTTGATTTGAACCTCAACGACAACGCGCTGGAGCATCGGCAGTGTCTCTCGGACAGGTTTCTGTAGAACCGGAGCCGCCGAGTCGGCATCGGCCCAGCCGCGATCGAGCAGGCGGTATACGAGAAGCAGCAGGTCCAGATTGCCCTGCGGGTAAGGCTCAAGCATGCCGATGAAGCGGAGCCACTCTTGGTCAGGCTCGCCGCCGATCAGCGCCACCCGCACGTACGGGCCGTCAACCTCTGAGAACACCGGCGGCGGGTGACCCAGAGAGAGCATGTCCGCCGTCATGCGATCCACGCCGATCCCCTCTCGCTCGCCCAACCGCATCGCCGCCATGGCCTCAGCAAGACTTCGATACCGGGGCGCCGCTGGGTGAGTGATGATGTTCGAAGGCGCGACCCCGCCGACGAAGCCCCCCGGCGAGGTGACAGTCAGAACGGATCCGACATGCTCAACGGTCGTCGGCTGCGGGGAGTTCCAGTCGCGGTGGACGATGCCGTTGACCAGCGCCTCCCTCATGGCTCTGGGCGGGATGGAATCGATCTGATGCACGGCAAAGCCGTCGGGCACATGCACCACAGCGTTCGCCACGTCCATCGCCTGCTCCACCGCGGCGAACTGCTCCAACAACGAGCGGCTCCCCGCCTCTCGACGGCTGACGAACGGCCCGAACGATTCGTCGAAGTCGCTCGACCAAGGCCGACCGGCACGGGGCACCCGATGTGTGCTGTCGCCGCCGGGGACCTCCCGCCGGACGTAATCGATTCCGATTTCGGGAGTTCCGACGAAGAGCAGTGACCCTGCGTTGGTCAGTCGACCATCTGCGTCGACGAGGTTGAGGCGGCGGATCATGTCCTCACTCGTCGCCATCGCCAGATGGCTGCCGTCACCGCTCCCGGCGCCGTCCTCGCGCATGTACCGCCGAGCGATCTCGACAGCGGTCTGATCGACGTCGGCTAGAGAATGAGACGACGGCTGTGCCGACCAATCGAAGCCGCTGCGATGCAGCCTTCTGTCATTCCACGATGTGAAATCGAGGTCCACGCAGTTGTCATTCAAACGCCAGCGATAGCGTCCCTTGTGAGGAATCGGCTCCCAGGCTTCGGGCGTGGACAGCACCAGCAAGCGGCAGCCATCCAGCACCAACGGTCGGGCAGAGATGGTCAGCTTGCGCTCTGTCAGTTGAAAGATGCGATGGCGGAGCCACTCCGGGTCAAGCCCCGTTCCTATCCTGGCACCGTCGTCGGACACGCCCAAGACGATCGCGCCGCCCCCCGGGGTATTGGCCATGCAGGCCATTTCGCCTGCGAGGTACCCGGCAGCTTCCTCGTTCTCGCGGTTTGCCGGCAGGGGCTTGCCGCGCCGATCGCGACGGCCGGGCTCCTCCTTGATGTCCACATGGGTCGTTTCGACCTCCGCGGGAGCCCGGCCTTGCTCCAGGAGATCAAGCACCAGTTGAATCTGGTCATCAAGTGCGGCCGGTGCCCCGAATCCTGTAGACATCGCACCCTCGCTCTGGTCCTGAAAAATGCAGCCAGAAGGTTCCGCCAGATAAGATACCATATTTTATGACCAAAAGACAGATTGAGTGGCGTGCTTCGATTTCTACTGAGTTATTGACAGCTAATATGTGACCGAATCGACAATACGCTCAAAGTGCCACATTGCAACCACCCCGAGAATCCAGCACTCGGCGTGGAATCACTTGGCTGGCACGCCCGAACGACGACCCGGCTGCGGGCGCGGCTGCGCCCTCGGGTACGAAGTCGGCGGCCCGACCGCGGCTTCTGGCCCCCAGCACCGGCAAATAGCGGCCCGCCTTCCCAGCCCCCGGCGGTGGTCACCTCGATGGTGTATCGGGCGCCCGCGGTCGCATTGTGGGTGAGCTCGGCGTGGCTACCGGAACAGGATAAGGACACATGCGCGGACTCATGACGGCGCGGTTGGTCACCGGGCAGGGCGGTGCACCTCGAGACCTGGCGGTACGTCGAGTACCTCGCTGATGAACCATGCGCCGATATTGGCCACCGCGAGCCGCTCCAGTTGCGGCCCGAAGTAGCAGACGTTGGTCGGGGCTGCGAGGAACCGCCCCTGGGGATCATCGGCAAGGACGCTGAGGCCGTCCTCGGAGAGCCGGTAGACCCGGTCGGGCCGGTAGCAGGAGATGATCAGCGACCCGTCTGCTGCAAAGGCCAGCCCGTCCGGGGCGGTCCCCGGCATCCGCACCACGTCCTCGGGAGGCCCCAGAGTGCCGTCATCCTTGATCGGGAGCCGGCAAACGCCGGGATCCGCGGTTTCCACCACGTAGAGGAACCGGCCGGATTCGTCGACGGCAAGGCCGTTCGGGAACGCACTGGGCGCTTCCGAAGCGACGAAGGTCGTGTTGTCGGCACGTATGCCGAACAGAAGACCATCTCCGGCATCCCAGGACGAACCCGAATCCGACACGTAGAGGATCCCGTCGGGGTGGAACGCCGGGAAGTTGGGGACGAGGATCGGGTGGTCCGGCGCGCCCGTGCTCACCAAGGTGACCGTTCCGTCGTCGGGATCGCAGGCGAGTACGGCCTTCCGAGCCATGTCACAGACATAGATGACGCCCCGAGCGTCGAGCGCTATCCCGAGGACGAATCCGCCGGTGTCGGCTACGACCCGCCGCTCCCAGGTCAGCGGATCGAACGCCAGCACCTGGCCGCCCTCGGTTCCGCACACCAGCCGCCGGCGAACCGGGTCCCACGCCACGCCCTCGGGGTGGTCGATCCCATTGGCGACGATCTCGACGTTCATCGGCTCGTTAGCTCGAAGCCGGGATCCGCGCACCGTCGAGCGAACGTTCGGTCTGCACGAGTTCGATACGGAAACCGTCGGGGTCCAGAAGGAGAACCGCTCGACCGCCCGCGTTGGGACCGACGGTCGGCGTGACCGGACTCGACACGAAGTCGGCGCCCTGCTCCCGCAGCGAGGCGTACAGCGAGTCGAGATTCTCGACGTTCAGGCCGAGGTGTGCCGCGCCGGGGTTGGCCGACGCCGGCTCTATCGCCCGGCCGTCGGTCCGGTCGTACTGCACCAACTCGAGGAGGAGGGGATCGTCGGGGAGTTTCATGATCGCCGTGTGGATCACCGCCCCGGGGTTGCCCGTCAGTTCACCGATATATGGCTCGCTCCTCGTCCAGCTGGTCACCTCTTCGAATCCGAGAAGTGTGCGGTAGAAAACGCGCGACCGCTCTAGGTCACTTACGGAGAACCCGATGTGGCTTACTGGAGGCTTCGACAAGGTTTCTGGTCCCTGGTAACGTGCCCGGTATCGTAGCTGGCCGTATTTCGCGTGTCGACCCTGCGAGGAATGGGCCGAATGGCATCAGTCAACACAGTTCTCGGTGAGGTGCCGTGCGCCGAGTTGGGTTTTACCCACCCCCACGAGCACCTGTTGATGGACTCGGTCAGGAGAGCACTCAACGGCGCCCCGGCCGCGGCACTGGTCACCGGAACCCGCCACGACCTGATGATGGATCTCTTCCGGGGGTTCCAGCCGGATCGGGGGTTCCTGTTGCACGACCTGGATCTCGTCGTGGCGGAACTAGCACACTTCTCAGCCGCCGGTGGGAACACGTTCGTCGATGTAACCACGGCCGACATGGGGCGTGATCCCAAGGGCCTCGTGGAAATCTCCCGGCGCACCGGTATCAACGTCGTGATGTCAACGGGCAGGTACCGGGAACCGTTCTACGAGGAGAGCCTCAAGCGGACGTCCACGGTGGAGTTGGCGGAGATATTCGTCGACGAGATCGAACAAGGCGTCGACGGCGTCAAGGCGGGCATAATCGGCGAGATCGGCACCCATGAGCCCTTCATCTCTCCTGCCGAGGAGCGGGTCCACCGGGCAGCAGCCCGGGCCCACCGAACCACAGGAGTCGCCATCACGACGCACGCGAACGCATCGCCTGTGGGGCTCGCACAGCTCGACCTCTTCCAGGATGAGGGAGTTGATCTTCGTCGTGTCGTCATCGGTCACTGCGATACGTACCCATTCCTCGACTATCACCGCGCCATCTTGAAGCGTGGAGCATACGTGCAATTCGATACGGTGAGAGGCAACTTCGAATTCGAGACGCAGCGTCAGATCGACCAACTGCTGACCCTTATCTCCGAAGGCCACCTCCGCCAGCTCCTCATTGCACAGGACGCCGCGCTGTCTCGCTTCTACAAGGCCTACGGAGGTCGGGGGTTTGACTTCATCGCCACCGAGTTCGTGGAGCGCTTGAGCGCGGCCGGGCTTTCCCGGGAACAGATCGACATCCTGACGATCCTGAACCCGCGCGGCATGCTGACCGGCGAAGACCTTGGCTGAGTTGGAATCCCGGTCCTCCGCGCCTGTTGCTCTCATAACCGGAGGGGCGGGGGGATTGGGACGGGCCGCCGCAGCGGCCTTGATCGAGGCGGGATACCGCGTCACCGTGGTCGACCTCGACCGTGACCGGACCACCTCCACTGCCCGCTCGCTCGGAAGCGACGCGTTGGGTGTCCAGTGCGACGTAACGGATGAGGCAGCAATCCCCCGGAGTGTTGATCTAACAGTCCAGGAGTTCGGTCGGCTCGATGTACTGGTCAACACGGCGGGAACCATCGATCCGTCCCCGAGCCACATGACGGGCACCGACGGGTGGAGCCGCCTCATCGATGTTCACCTCGGCGGGACGATGAGGATGTGCCAGGCCGCCTTCCCCCACCTGACACGTTCACCGTTCCCGAGCATCGTCAACATCTCGTCCATAACCGCTCAGCGCGGTTTCCCGGCCCGCGCCTCCTACAACAGTGCCAAGGCCGCTATCGAGGCGCTGACCAGGACACTCGCCGTGGAGTGGGCCTCCGTCGGGATCCGCGTCAACGCTATTGCACCCGGATTCATCCTGACACCGTTGGCCGAAGAAGCGTATCGAACGGGACTGGCCGACCGCACCGAACGCGAGCGCCTCGTCCCGCTCGGACGGATGGGGCGGCCGGACGAGGTAGCACAGGCCATCCGGTGGCTCGCCACGCCGGACTCCAGTTACGTCACCGGCCAGGTGCTGGCGGTCGACGGGGGGTATCTGGCGGACGGGAGAACGGGACCGGACCCCAACGTGTGGCAGGCGGACCACCTCCGGGCCTACCGGCCGAGAGTGGGCGGGACATCGTGAGCGATCCCCGCTTACCGAGTTCGCGTGTCACCGTCAAGCAGGTCGCGGAAGCCGCCGGCGTCGCCACCTCATCCGTATCTCGCGTCTTTGCACGACATCCGGACACCAGCAAGCGGATGCGCGCCAGAGTCCTGGAGGCGGCCAACAAACTCGGCTACGAGCCGGACCTGCTGGCCCGAGGGCTTAGAAGCGGACGAACCGCGACGATCGGCTTCGTCGTGCGCGACATCTCGTCCCCGCTGTTCGGTGACATCGTCAAAGGCGCGGAGGTGAAGCTGAGGCGGGCCGGGTACTCCATCCTGCTCGCCAACTCGGACGGCGACGCAGACTTGGACACCGCGCACATCCGTCTCTTCAATCGGCGCCGGGTGGATGGGCTCATTCTTTCGCTCGAGTCGGAGTCCAACCCGTCCACCCTGCGCGCTCTGGGAGATTTGCGTGTGCCGGTCGTGCTACTCGACCGCGAGATCCCGAGTTTGCAGCAGCAACGAGTAACCGCAGTGTTGTGCGACCATCGGACGGGAGCACGTGATGCCGTGAGCGAGATGATCGCGGTTGGACACCGCAGGATCGCCCTCATCACGGGCCCCGAGACCATCCGTCCCTCGCGCGAGAGGTTGGCCGGGTACCTGGAAGCTCATCGTTCGGGCAGCCTTCCCGTGGTTGACGAGTTCATCCGGCTGGGCAGTCACAGCGAGCGGTTCGGTAGGCGCCAGACCCTGGACCTCCTCGGTGGCGCAGAACCTCCGACGGCCCTTCTGGCAGGAGGTGTACAACTCGGGATCGGAGCCCTGAACGCGCTATCGGAGGTCGGGCTGGTCCCCGGCTCCGGGTTTAGTGTCGCGGTGAGCGATGTTATCCCCGCTCTCAGCTTGCTCTCGCATCCGCTGGCTGTGATCCGTCGCGATCGGCACCGGATGGGCGAAGCTGCTGCCGGATTGATGCTCACCATGCTTAAGGACGGGGCGAGTCTCCCGGAGCCCGTATCCGTACCGACGGTCTACTCTCCAGGTCAGTTGGTTGCGCCGGTCCCGGGCAACGTGACCACGGTCGACGATCCTCGTGAGGGAGTTAACTCGCAATGATCCACTTTCCCGTCCCGGTAACCGTCCGCTCTGTCGATGTGGCCATGGTGCGCGGAGCGCTGCCTCAACCCATCCGGTTTGGAAACTGGCTGATGACATACCGGGATTTCGCGCTCGTTCGAGTATCGGTGGAGGAAGGGGCGGACGGGTTCGCATTCACGCTGACACGGAACGGTCCGGTCACGGAAGCGGTCAGAATCCTGCGCGATTCCTACGTCGGCCGGACCGTCGACTCGCCCGGAACCGCGTTCACCCAGGCTTGGAGCACCAACCCGATGAGCCTGTCCAGCGGCGTTGGTCTGCGCGCCCTGTCCTTGGTCGACGTCGCCCTGTGGGACGCCGCCACCAGGACTGCCGGCGTGTCCGTCGTCGAGGTTCTGGGGGGTCGTTCGGGGCCCGTCCCGGTGACCGCGATCGCGGGGTACCCGCCCACGATGGAACCCGACGGGGTTCGTCGCCAGGTCGCAGCGCTGTGGGAGGCAGGCTGGCGGCGCTTCAAGATGCCGGTCTCTGCGACATGGCAGGAGACCTACGACCGGCTGGCCGCGGCGAGAGATGCGGCGCCTTCGGCCATGTTGGCCCTCGACGCGGCCTGGACCTTCCGGACGGTGTCCGAAGCGGTTGAGTTCTGCGAAGGCCTTCCGGTCGACCTCGAGTGGTTCGAGGACATGTTCCTCCCTGGCGACGCCGCCCAGCTAGCGGCGCTTCGGAGGGCTGTCGACATCCCCATCGCGGTGGGTGACGAGCAGGGGGGTTCCTACTACCCGGAGGCTCTGCTCCAAGCCGGGGCGGTCGACGTCGTGAGGCTGGATGCCACATGCATGGGCGGCGTGACCCGCTTTGTCGAGATGGTTGGCAAAGTCCGGCAGGCTTCGGTAAGCCTGTCTCCCCACATGAACGCCCACGTTCACGCATCGCTCCTGAACGGCCTCGGTATCGCGGATGTCGCGGTCGAGTGGGGCGTTCCCGGGAGCGGGGTGGACCCCTTCGCGGATTCCCTCCGGCAGCCGGTCGTCAAGGACGGGTACATGGAGCCGTTGGGGTCGGGTCCCGGATTCGGCACCCTTGTCAACCCCGCGTGGCTTGCCGAGCAGGAGGTTGACGATCCTGAGGGTCTCGTTGCGAGCCTTGCCGGCTAGCCGACGGTACGGCGCTCGCCGGTGCCGGGTACCGAGGCAGCGAACCCACGGGGGAATACGGCTCTCCCAGGAGATGTGAAGATGCGGATCTTTGAGGCGCGGGATCGCCGGTTCGGCGGATACATAGAGGATTACGAGGTGGGCGATCTGTACCGGCACTGGCCGGGGAAGACCATCACGGACGCCGAGAACCATCTCTTCTGCCTGCTGACCATGGCGACCAGCCACCTGCACATCGATGAACACTACATGAAGACTTCCGACAGCGTGTTCAACCGCCCGGTGGTGGTGGGTTCCTATGTCTACTCGCTCCTGCTCGGGATGAGTGTCCCCGATATGTCGGGCCGGGCGCTGGCCAACCTCGGCACGACGGACCTGCGCCATGTAGCTCCGGTGTATCCCGGTGACACCCTGTACGGGGAATCGACCGTGACGGAGGCGCGGCTGAGTCGGTCCCGGCCGGACGCAGGGGTGCTTACCTTCGAGACGAGAGGCCTCAACCAGGATGAGGTGGTCGTGGCGAGATACACCCGGTCGGTTCTCCTGCCCAGGCGCGGTGACCATGGCTGAACAGGGACCCTTGTCCGATGTACGGGTCATCGACATGGCGACGATAATCGCCGGGCCTGGAACAGCACGGCATCTCGCTGACTTCGGAGCCGATGTGATCAAGGTCGAGGCACCCGGAGGTGACGCCACTCGCAGGTTGGGTTGGACTGCACCAACCGAAGCCGACTCGCTGTTCTGGAAGCTCGCGGGCCGTGGGAAACGCAGCATCGTCCTCGACCTGAAGCATCCCAAGGGTCGTGAAGCCATGTTGCGCCTCGTCGACACCGCGGATGTGCTGGTGGAGAACATGAGGCCGGGCAAACTCGAAGCACTGGGTCTGTCCCCGGACCTGCTCCACCAGCGCAATCGGCGTCTCGTGATTCTCAGAGTCACAGGATTCGGCCAAAGCGGCCCCTATGCGTCGAGGCCCGCCTTTGCCACGCTGATCGAAGCGATGAGTGGCCTATCCGCGATAAGCGGGCTAGCCGATGGGCAGCCACTCCTTCCCCCGATCCCGCTCACCGACGAGGTCACCGGAATACTCGGCGCATTCTCGGTCATGGTTGCGCTCCGGCACGCCGACAAAACCGGAGAGGGACAGGTCGTCGACCTCAGCCTTCTGGAGTCGACGCTCCAACTCATGGGGCCGCTACCGTCGGCGTTCGCCCACCTCGGCTACCTTCAACCCCAACTTGGAGCGGGCCTTCCCTGGACCGTACCCCGCGGCACCTACCAATGCGCCGATGGTGTATGGGTCGCCCTGTCATGCTCGAATGACGCGGTTGCGGAGCGCGTCCTGGAACTCATTGGCGTCGCCGGCGATTCACGGTTTGCAACCTTCCAAGCACGCTTCAAGAACCGTGACGATCTCGAAGCCCTCATCATCGACTGGATTGCAGCTCGCACGAGTGATGAGGTACTGGGGCGATTCCTGGAGGTCGACGCAGCAATCGCACCGGTGTGCACCATGGCCGATGTCTTCGCCGATGAGCAGATCCGGCACCGGAAGGCAATCGTCGAGGTAGACGGCATTCAGATGCAGGGAATAGCGCCCAGGCTGTCCGCGTCCCCTGGCGAGGTCCGTTTCGCAGGCAGATCCCTGGGTGCCGACACTGCTGAAGTCCTGTCGGAACTCGGTGTCGACGTGCCGCAAAAAGCAACTGGTGGTCGATAGGGGTGTCAGGTGTCAGGTGTCAGGTGTCAGGTGTCAGGTGTCAGGTTCGGGGTTACTTGACATCTAGCATCGTGCAGCGATAGGCATTTAGGGCACCCGGTAGCCGGCACCCGGTGATTGGTGATTGGTGGTGTGCTCCACCAGCCACCCGGCTCCCATTGACGGTGTCGAGTCCCCTAGGTAACGTCGCTGAACCGGTCATTTGCCCGATGTGGCCGCCAAATTGGGAGGTACGACATGGAGATCGTTGGCTACGCCGACAAGCTACGCGCCCAGCCCGGAGAGAACGTCAGCTTTATGGTGAGCTGCAAGGCGCCGAGTTTCAAGGCTCAACTGGTCCGTGTCGCCCATGGGGACGACAACCCCGCCGGCCCGGGATCCAAGATCTACGACCTCGACTCGGCAGCGAACGGCATCTACCCGGGACGGATCCAGGAACTCCATCCCGGTTCGTTCGTATCGGTGTCCGACGATCCCCGCCTGCGCCTCGGTGGAAGCTTCACCATCCAGGCGTGGATCTACCCGACCACCGTTGACAAGGGACTGCAGGGGCTGGTGACCAAGTGGGATTCCGATGCCGGCGCCGGCTACGGGCTGTTCGTCGACGAGCAGGGCGCTTTGTCCCTGCGGGTCGGCGACGGCGACTCGCAGGCCGCGGTCAGCACAGAGGTGGCAATGCACGCCTCCAAGTGGTACTTCGCGGCCGGCGTATACGACGCCGAGGACGGTTCCCTGCGTGTCTACCAGACCCCGCTAGACCACTGGCCCCTCCAGGACACCGCTGCGGAGGCCGAGGGGCCGGCGACCTGCGTACCCGGCACAACAGGCGCCAACCTCGTGATAGGCGGCTGCAGCCGAGGCGGGAACACCGCGCTGGGCGCCGTCGGCGGGCTCTACAACGGCAAGATCGACAATCCGACCCTTCTCGGGCGGGCACTCGCGCCCGACGAGATAGCGGCCCTCAGAGAGGACCGATCGTCGGTTGAGATGGACGGAGCGCTGATCGCCGCGTGGGACTTCGGGCGGGACTTCTCAACGGCCACAGTAACCGACGCCTCCCCGAACGGCCTGCACGGCGAGGCGCTCAACATGCCCACCCGCGCCGTCACCGGCCACAACTGGGCCGGGCGGGTGATGGACTTCAAGCAGGCTCCTGACCAGTACGCCGCTATCCGCTTCAACGACGACGACCTCGACGACGCCCGCTGGGATGTCGACTTCTCCTACACGGTGCCCGAAGACCTGAGAAGCGCCATGTACGCCTTCCGGTTGACCACGGACGACGCCGAGGACTACATACCGTTCGCGGTCAGGCCCAGGACCGGGCAGCCGACCGCCAAGATCGCCTTCCTGCTCGGTACGTACACCTTCCTGGCCTACGCCAACGAGCACCTGGCGAACAACCCGGTTCTGATCGAGTACCTCGAGGGCAAGGGCATGGAAGTCGAGTTCCCGCTCCTCGCCCACGAGCACTACATGGTCGACAACAAGCTGGGCGGTCTCTACGACCTGCACACGGACGGGGGCGGGATCTGCTACTCGTCGAGCCGCCGGCCCATCGTCAACTTCCGCCCCAACAACAAGCAGCGGACTGTCGGCGCCGGCCTGGGGGCGCCGGTCCTGCTGTCAGCCGACCTGCACCAGATGGACTGGATGGAGAGCCAGGGATTCGAGTTCGACCTGATCACCGACGAGGACATCCACTTCGACGGGTTGGACCTGCTGTCCGGCTACAACGTGGTCATGTCGGATGCCCATCCCGAGTACTGGACCGAGGACATGCTCATCGCCCTCGAGGCCTACCTCAAGGCAGGCGGGCGTTTCATGTACCTGGGGGGCAACGGTCTCTACTGGATCACCTCGATCGATCCGGAGCGCCCCCACGTCATCGAGGTGCGCCGCTGGAACGGCACCGGTTCGTGGCGGACCGACTTCGCCGAGAGCCATCACAGCACCACCGGGGAGCCCGGCGGCCTGTGGAGGTTCCGCGGCTGGGCGCCCCAGCGGCTGGTGGGAGTCGGCATGACCGGGCAAGGAGGCAGCGGCACCAACTCGGCTTACCGGCGCCTTCCCGACAGCTTCGACCCCCGGGCGGCGTTTATCTTCGAGGGGATCGGCGCCGACGAGGAGATCGGCGATTTCGACACTCTGAACCTGGGGTGGGGGGTGGCCGGCTACGAGATCGACCGGGCGGATCCCGCTCTGGGGACGCCTCCGCACGCGTTGGTGGTGGCCACGGCGACCGACTTCGACGACAGTTTCCACCATGTAGTCGAGGAGGTGATGCACATGAACTCCGAGCAGACCGGCACCACCAACGACATGGTGCGGGCCGACATGGTGTTGTTCGAGTACCCGAACGGAGGAGCGGTCTTCACCACGGGTTCGATCGCGTGGAGCGCCGGCCTGTCCTACAACAACTACGACAACAACGTGTCGCGCATCACAGCCAACGTGCTCCGCAAGTTCGCCTCCGACGACGCCCTGCTCTGACGGGGAGCATCGTCGGCTCTCGGCCGCACGTTCCGAGGACGTATGGATTCATCTGTCCGTCCCAATGTCGCGCCCCGAACCGATGGAAAGCCTCGCGTGCACCCATGTAGGCGTTCTGGTAGTCGACGAAGACCACAACGCGCTCTGCCATCAACACTCCCCTGGTCCGATTGTCCGAATGAGGCTGAGCAACAAATCCCCACCAGTTCGGGTCTGGCGACCCGAACGGTGGGGAACATTGAGTATCAATATATCTAATCTATCCATAGGCGTCAAGTAGGACATCAAAGAAAGGGCCTTATGGGTTCATGGAGGAAAGAGAGTGGTGTTGATGGAATGCTGTCGTTAGGCGAGACACCGGGTAGCAGCGGCGGCGTTTCCGGTAGCGGTGTAGGGTGTGCGGGCTGTGACTACCTGGCTCGAAGAACGACCTAGCCCGGCGCGAACCATCCCCAACGTCCGTATCCCGATGCGAGACGGTGTCGAACTGTCTGCCGACGTGTTCTATCCGGAGTCGGATGATCCCGCTCCGGTGATCGTCAAGTACTACCCGTACCGCAAGGACGACATGCTGCGGACCCTGACCGTGTACCGCGCCGACTACTACGCGGCGCACGGCTACATCACCGCCCTGCTGGACGTGCGAGGGACGGGCGCCTCGGCGGGTATCTGTGACCGGATGCTGCGCCTCCAGGAGTGGGAGGACGGTTACGACGCGGTGGAGTGGCTGGCCGCCCAGCCGTGGTGTACCGGGTCGGTGGGCATGACCGGTGTCTCGTACGGTGGTTACTCGGCCCTGCTGACCGCCGCCCAGGCGCCTCCCAGCCTCAAGGCCATCGCCCCTATCTACGCCGGCTGGGACTGCTACGAGAACAGCCACCAGGGCGGGATGTGGCAGACATCCATCTGGACGGGCGCCTACAACGCCATGATGATCGCCCTCTCCGGGGCGCCCCCGGCCGCCGATCCCGAAGGCGCCTGGCTGGAGATATGGGAAGAGCACCTTGCCGACAACAAGCCGTGGCTCGACACCTGGCTGCGCAACCAGGCGGACGGACCGGTCTGGCACGAGGGCTCGGTACGTTACGGGCTCGAGAACATCGAGGCCGCCACTTTCGTCATCGGAGGCTGGCACGACATCTTCGTCTCCGACCCGTTCCACATGTACATGAACCTGAACCCTGACGTGCCGAAGAAGCTGATGATGGGCCCCTACTTGCACATTGCTCCCGACATCGGGGCTCCCGGGGAGCGCGTCGACCATCTGCACGAGATCGTGAGGTGGTTCGACCAGTACCTGAAGGAGCAGGACACCGGCATCGCGGAGGAGCCACCAGTCAGCATATGGGTGCGCGCCTACGACCGCCCTCAGGCCCGGCGGGAAGGCACCGCCGGTTACTGGCGTTCCGAGGCGGACTGGCCACCCGCTAGGGCGACGGTCGAGCCGCTGTTCCTGCATCCCGGCGGACGGCTCGGTGACGACGCCCCGGGGAGCGGCGAGGGTGGAAGTGTCTCCTATGCCTACGACCCGGCGGTGGGTGTCTCCACGATGGGCCTGTTGACCGGGTTCGGTGCCGATGTCGGCCTGCCTCTCGATCAGCGCCGCGACTCCGCCGGCTCGGAAGTGTTCCTCGGCGAGCCGCTCGAGGCGGATGTCGAGGTGACCGGTTTCCCCCAAGCGACTCTGTACGTGTCGTCCACGGCCGAGGTCACCGCGTTCTCGGTCAAGCTGATCGATGTCCACCCTGACGGTCCGTGGGCGCTGGTGTCCAGGACCATCCAGAACACGGCCCAGCGGAACTCGCGGACCGATCCGGAACCCCTCGTACCCGGCGAGGTGACCGGGTTGACGTTCGAGTTGGAGGCCACCTCCTACGTGTTCGAGGCCGGTCATCGGATGGGGATCATGATCTCCAGCTCTGAATTCCCGCTGCTCTGGCCATTGCCCCAGACCGCCACCAACACGATCCATATGGATGCGGATCATCCTTCCCGGTTGACCATCCCCGTGGTAAGCCGGCCCGACTCCGGCTTGCCGCCTCCCGACTACCGCCCGGCTCATCCGGTCGACCTTCCGGGGTCCGCGGAGCCGTTGCGCTGGGACCTCGTGGAGGACCTCGCCGGCACCGAGGTGAGCGTGGTGATCTCGATGGGTGGGGACGCCACCACCGACAACGGTGCCCGTACACACACCCATCTGGACTTCAGGGCGAGGACCGACCGGGCCAACCCGGCCGACTCCAGTATCGAAGCCGCCTACCGGTTCGACGTGGAGCATGGGGCCTCAACCACGGAGGTGAGGAGCACCACCCGCGTAGCCGGCAGCCCGGACGCTTTCCATGCCGTCACGGCTCTGGACGTGCGCAGCGACGGGATGCCCCACTTCTCGCGTACCTGGCATGCGTCGGTCCCTCGGGGGTTCCTGTGACCATCGACAGGACCTACGGGTCGGCAATCGACCGGGACCGCTCCCATGTCATCCACCCGTTCAGCCAGCTGGCGACCACCGAGGTCACCTCGGACGATATGTACGTGGGAGGTGCCGGGTGCTACCTGGAGGACGCTCGCGGTAACCGCCTGTTCGACGCCAACGCCGGCCTGTGGTGCGTCAACGTCGGCTACGGGCGGGACGAGATGGTGGAGGCGATCCGGGAGCAGGCGGCCCGCATGAGCTACGGGCAGATCTTCGCCAGGAACGCCAACCTGCCGTCGGCCGAGTTGGCCGCACGCATAGCCGACCTGGCCCCGGCGGGGATGAGCCGGGTCTTCTTCGGCACCGGCGGGTCGATCGCCAACGAGACCGCGATACGGACCGCTCATCACTATTTCCGGTTGCAGGGACGGGACAGCAAACGGTTCGTGCTCAGCGTCGACCAGTCGTACCACGGTTCGACCTATCTGGCTGCCTCGCTGACCTTCTCCGGTAACTACCACGACACGTTCCATGTGGTGGACGTGGTCCGCTCGATCGCTGCGCCCTACCCGTACCGGGCGCCGGACGGGCTGGAAGGGGACCGGTTCGTGGACCATCTGGTGGACGATCTGGAGCGAACCATCACCCGGCTGGGCGCCGACAACATCGCCTGCTTCATCCTGGAGCCGGTGCTGGGGGCGGGCGGGGTGATAGTGCCCCCCGCCGGATACCACGCCCGCATGGTGGAGGTGTGCCACGCCAACGACATATTCGTGATCGCCGACGAGGTGGTGACCGGCTTCGGCCGGCTGGGCCACTTCATGGCGGCAGAGGCGGTGTTCGGGATGCAGGCCGATCTCGTAACCCTTGGCAAGGGCATCAGTTCGGGGTACCAACCCCTTTCCGCAACCCTCGTGTCGGACCGGATACACGAGGTGATCAGCGCGTCGAAGGATCCGGATCGTATCTACGCCCACGGATTCACCCATTCGGGACACCCGGTTTGCTGCGCGGCCGGTCTTGCCAACATCGACATCATGGAACGTGAGGACCTCTGCGGGCATGTGACCACGGTGGGGGCCGGTTTCCAGGCCCGGCTCCGCGACCTGCACGACTCGGCGCTCGTCGGCGAGGTGCGAGGCATGGGGTTCATGGCGGCCGTGGAACTCGTCCGGGATCGCAGTACGAAGGCGGTCTTCCCGTCGGAGGTGGGGATATCCGCCAGGGTGGAGGCCTACTGCCGGGACCAGGGCCTGATCGTGCGGCCCCTCCGCCAGCACATCATCCTGTCCCCTCCCCTGGTGATGACCGCCGAGGAGAGCGAGTGGGTGGTCGGCGTGATCGGTCGCAGCCTGGAGCGGGTGGAATCCGACCTGCGCGCCGAGGGGATGCTGTGACACCGGGATCACGGATCCCAACCGCCGACGACCGGTAGATCCCTCTGAGGATGTCCACGTCCCCAGTCCGGGCGGCTGTGTCACGACATCCGGGCCGGAAGCTCCATCTCGAGGAGTTGCACCTGGCGGGTCCCGGACCCGGAGAGGTTCGGGTACGGATCGCGGCGGCGGCCATCTGCGGGAGCGACCTTGCCTACATCGACGGCGAGTGGGAGTCCCCGAGGCCGGCGGTGTTCGGTCATGAGGCAGCCGGCGTCATAGAAGCGGTCGGGTCCGGTGTGGCCGGGGTGGGCATCGGTGACCGGGTGGTCGTGACGCTGGTGCGGCGATGTGCATCGTGCCGTCACTGCGTGAGGGGGGACCCGGTCGCCTGCGAAGGAGAGTTCTCACTGGATCGCAACACTCCGCTGACCGACCTGTCCGGTGCGGCGGTCCACCACGGCCTTGGCGTTGCCGGTTTCGCATCCGCCGTGGTCGTGCATGGTTCCCAGACGGTGAGGATCGGTGCCGGGATCGACTTGGAGGTGGCGGCGCTGCTCTCCTGCGGTGTTCTGACCGGCGTGGGTGCGGTGCTCAACACGGCCCGGGTGGAGCCCGGCTCGCACGTGGTGGTCCTCGGCTGCGGCGGCGTGGGCCTCAACGTGGTCCAGGGGGCGCGCCTCGCAGGCGCCGCGACCGTTACCGCGTTCGATCCGGACCGGCGGAAGCGGGCGGCGGCGCTCCGGTTGGGAGCGGGCAGAGCGGTCACCTCCGGCGAGGACCCGGCGGCAGGCGTCTCGGAAGCCACCGGAGGTGAGATGGCCGACTACGTCTTCGTGGCCACCTCTTCGGTGGCCGCGGTGGAAACGGCGTTCGGTCTCCTGGCGCCCATGGGAGCGCTGGTACTGGTCGGAATGCCCCCGACCGGGTCTACCGCCCCTCTGGACGTGGGGAACGTAGCGGCGCTCAACCAACGGGTTCTCGGCTCGAAGATGGGCTCCTGCCGCCCGGCCGACGACATCCCCCGGCTTGCCGACCTCTACAACCGCGGTCAACTGGAGCTCGACGGTCTGGTGACCGGGCGCTACCCGCTGGAAGGGATCAACGAGGCGCTCGACTCGGCGCGCTGTGGAGAAGGGGTGCGGAACCTGGTGGTCATGGAGGAGGATCTGGTGGCATGAGAGTCGCCGATGTCGAGACCTTCGTGGTGGCGAACCCACCGCCTTCGTTCGGAGGTCGCTATTTCGCATTCGTCAAGCTCACCACCGACGACGGGATCGTTGGCTACGGCGAGCACTACGGGGCCACCTTCCGCCCGGCGGTCGTCGAGTCGATGCTGCACGACGTTGCCGGAGCCCTGCTGCTCGGCGAGGATCCGTTCCTCATCGAGCGGTTCTTCCGCCGCGCCTACGGGCGGGGCTTCACCGCCCGACCCGACGTGTCCATGGCGGGGGTAATCAGCGCGCTGGAGATGGCCTGCTGGGACATAATCGGCAAGGCCCTGGACAAACCCGTCCATGCCCTGCTCGGTGGGCAGTTGAGGGATGCCGTCCGTTCCTACACCTATCTGTACGAGGAACCGGATGACCTCTCGGACGTCTACCTCGATCCCGACCTGGCAGCCCGCCGGGCCTTCGAGTACGTGGAGCGGGGGTTCACGGCTGTGAAGTTCGATCCGGCCGGTCCCTACGCGTCGATGGGCGGATACCAGCCGCTCCTGGAGCGGATCGAGCTGTCAGCCCGGTTCTGCGAGGCGATCCGCGAGGCCGTCGGGACGAGGGCCGACCTGCTGTTCGGCACCCACGGCCAGTTCACCCCCGCCGGGGCGATCCGTCTCGCGAGGAGGCTGGAGCCCTTCGATCCGCTCTGGTTCGAGGAGCCCGTTCCCCCCGATGACGTGGCCGGGATGGCGCACGTTCGCAGCCACACGACGATCCCCATCGCAGCCGGGGAGCGGCTCGCCACCAAGGTGGAGTTCGCCAGGTTGATGACGGCGTCGGCGGTCGACATCCTCCAGCCCGACCTCGGGCGTTGCGGGGGGATCCTGGAGGGCAAGAAGATCGCCTCGATCGCCGAAGTGCACGGGGCACAGATCGCGCCGCACTGCTACAGCGGTCCGATCGTCGGCGCCGCCAACCTGCAACTGGCCGCCTGCACCCCGAACTTCCTGATCCTCGAGGCGATGCAGGACTGGGGCGGGTTCCACGCCGAGTTGCTGAAGACCCCGCTCCGGTTCGAGGACGGCCACACGCTGGTGCCACCCGGACCTGGCCTGGGGGTGGAACTCGACGAGGAGGTCGCCCGAAGGCATGCGTTCGAAGGGGAGGGCCTCCATCTCGAGATGGAGGACGACCCGGTCGACTACCGGGATCCACGTTGGGCCGGATCTCAAGGCTGATCGCTTGGTCGTGACCACGCCCGGCCGCCCCGGCCGGCGAGGTTGCTACCAGTTGTCGTAGGCGTCCACCGGCCAGATGTCTACGAGCGTGTCACCGCTCACCACATGGAAGTAGCGGTAGAGGACGGTCGTCTGGTAGCAATGGGGAGGCAGGATCTCTACCACGTCGCCCACCTCGAGGCGGTCCCGGCCGGGATTGGCGAACCTGATCTTGCCCATGTCGTCGCCGGCCACCTCGTAGACGGCGCCGGGGGGCGCTCCGCGCAGGATCACCGGATTCTCGATACCGAAGATGACGTCCACCTCCTTGATACCCGCGTCGGTGATGGCGAACTCCGGCTGGCAGTTGCTGATCACGGTGGTACGCACGAATAGGGCCGGCCCGAAGGGATGAGGCTCGTCCTGGCGCATCACCACATGGTGGTAGTTGGTGTCCATGAGCACGTAGGTGCCGGCCTGGATCTCGGTGAACACCCCCAGTTCGTGGTCGATGTCGTGGGTTCCCGTGCCGCCCCCGGAGACGATCTCGGGTTCGAGACCCTCGGCCCGGAGGCGTTCGACGGCCCGAACTACCGGTTCTATCACCTCGAGCCCGCGCGACCGGCGGGCCTCGATGTCGACAGTGTTCATGTGGTGCCCGGTGTAGCCCTGCACGCCGGCGTATTCGAGCCCGTCGGTGTCCGCTATCAGGCGGGCCAAATCGACGGCGGCCTGCTCGCCGACCAATCCGGTCCGGTAGCTGCCGGTTTCCAGATCGACGAGAACCTTGAGGGAGCGTCCCGAGCGGCGGGCGGCTTCGCCGAGTTGGATGACGTTGGCCGCATGGTCGGCACACACGATGAAGTCCTCGGCACGCGCGTTCAGTTCCGCGATCCGGTCCAGCTTGGGGGCCGTGACGACCGATGTGAACAGCATCACGTCGCTGAAGCCTGCGTCGACGAACACCTCACATTCGGCGAGGGTGGCGCAGCAGGGTCCCCGCCCGCCCGCTTCGACCTGGCGGCGGGTTATCTCGATCGACTTGTGGATCTTGCCGACGGGGCGGACCTCGTAGTCATGGGCCGCGGCGTGTTCGGCCAGCGATGCGATGTTGGCATCCATGATGTCCACATCGATGACCAGAGACGGGGTCCCCAGCTGATGGCGAGAACCCGGCACGCCGATCAGGTGCTCGTTCGGTCCTCTGGTGCCCATCGTCATCCGCGAACTCCTTCCAAGCCGACTGCGCCGAGTATATGGTCCGGCAGCGGTCGACGGATTGCCGGGCAGCCTGGCGGTGCAGGCCAGTCCCGGAAACGGCATCAGGCTTCGGCCGATCTGCTACCGGCCATCCGTCGTATGGAGACAGTTCTCGACTTCGGGGATGCGCCCTATCACGGTGATTCGGGTCCCATCCCGGTGTGCCGGACTCCCCAGGAGGAATGGGGGGGCGGTCGATCTGGCTCTGCGCATGCCGCCCTCATGTCTGGTCACCCCTGGCATGACGACCACAACGCGTCGGGGTCCATGGGCGTGTCTCCCTACGCCATCAACAGCAGAAACGGTCGGCGGGTGACCACCAACGACGCGTATCCGGATCGGGCTCGTTACCGGTCCAACCTGACTATCAGCGGAGGGGTGCGCGTGAACCGGGTCATCGTCTCCGGCGGGAGGGCCACAGGGGTGGAACCGCTGTTGGATGGGGAGGCCATGGAGATCGGTGGCGCGGAGGCAATCCTGTGCGCTGGCGCCATCCCCATCCTGATTAGCTCCGGCATCCGACATCGCAGTAGTCGGAGTAGCTTCTGAAGGTAAGCGTTCCATCGGCGCCCCGGATGGCCGATTCGACGCTGACTGTCCGGGTCCGCGGCAGCCGTTACCACCTTGCTCAGATCGAAGACATCGACCTGCACTCCGGCGATGTCGCGGTCTTTCCGCGTGCCCCAACCCTTCGCAGTGACGGTCACGCTGTGCCGGTCGGCGGCCACGACGCGTATTCGGCGTGACCAGTCGTAGAGCAGAGTGCTGGTTGCTGTGAACTTGTTCAGGTGTCTGATGGAGGGCCTCCCCTGGTTTGCTTCCCTAACACCATGTCGGATTGTCACCACTATAGTGGTTTTCGAGTGAGTAAAAACTGTTGATTTAATATAACGCTAGTTATCCCTGTCCATGGGGGTGATAGTCGCCGCGCGGGGTGGGTTCTTGCGTTACGCTCCTGGTCATGGAGGCACAGACCGTTCTGGGGCCGGTGCCGGCTGAACGACTCGGGGCCACCCTGATGCACGAGCACGTTCTCGTTGATCTCACCTGCTACTGGAGCGAGCCGGACGATCCTGCCGACCGTGAACTGGCCCGGGTGAAGGTGGCCGACGTGAGCCGCTACACGATTCTCGGTACGCCGGTGGGACGTACCACGATGATGATCCTCGACAACCTGGTGCTCGACGACATGGGAATGGCGGCCGCCGAACTCCGGCACTTCGGAAACGCCGGCGGGAAAACCATCGTCGACCTGACCATGGACGGGATCGGTACCGGGCCGGAACGGTGCCGCGACATCCTCGGCGTGCGGGAGGTCTCGGCCTGCTCAGGCGTCCACATCGTGGCCGGTACCGGCTACTACGTTCACCTCTCCCACCCAGACCACGTAGCTTCGTCGAGCATTGCCGAACTCGCTGGCGGGATGGTCACCGAACTCGAGGAGGGCATCGCGGGAACCGGGGTGAAAGCGGGGATAATCGGGGAGATCGGCCTGTCGGCTGAGCCCCATCCCGACGAATTGAAGGTTCTCGAGGCGGCGGCGATCGCCTCGCTGGAGACTGGGTTCACGATCAATCTACACATCGAGCCAGGTTCTCCCACCGGGCATCACACCGCCCGGCGGCTGCTGGAGCGATCCGTTCCTCCCGAGCGCATAGTGGTCGGTCATGTGGACGGCTTCATCGACCGGAACTACTTGCACACCCTCCTGTCGCTCGGCGTCACGATCGAGTTCGAGGGCTTCCACCTCGACGGATGGAAGGGGGGGCGGTTCGGATTCGACAGCGCCACCGACGCGGAGCGGATCGAGGTCCTGGCGCGCCTTGTCGACGAGGGCTACGCATCCCAGATCGTCCTGGCCCAGGACCTGTGCACCAAGCAGATGTATAGGCGCTACGGCGGGGTCGGCTACGACTTCGTGCCCGCGGGGGTGGTGCCCCGCCTTCAAGACGCGGGTGTTCCTCCTTCCGCCATCGACACAATGCTGATCCACAATCCCGCCAGACTTCTTAGCCGCTGAGCTAGGGCGAGTGTTGGAGTTCAGCTATCGGAACGCCTGGGGCTACATGCAGTGGGTCGGAGCATGAGGTCGCTAAGGGTACCGCGTCGGTACGTAGCCGCTCGAGATCTCAGCATGAACCGTGATCGACCCTTCGTATAGTAGGGAACCGCGGCCTGGTGGGTTGAACTACTCACAACGAAGCCGCTGGCCAGGGAGCACAACCTATGACGACCACACGACGCGGTCTGCTGTCCCACTTTACTCACATCTCTAATCTCGTGTCGGTTGTCACAGGTGGTCTTTATTATGAGAGCACGATGGCGGAGAGCCAGCGAACAGTAACGGAGGTCGATATCTGGGATCAAATCCCGGTGACGGGGAACGCCGGGTGCCGATACCGCCGAGTGGTATTGTTGCAGACGGCGTACGCTTCTACTTCGCGGCTCGTTCTCCCATACTCTACGTGATCTACCGAGGATCCGTGCCTACACATGCCGGAGGCCAGGATGACATGGTGTATCTTGTCACGAATGTGGAGCATCTGAGAGAGGCTGGCTCGAGTCCGTGTTTATTGACCGCAAGGCAGAGCGTGTCGGATTCGGACGCCGAACCGATTCGTGTACTCCCCGGCGCTCCACAGGAAGCGCGCGATGTTCTTGCCACAGCAGAGTGAGTTCTTGTACCGGATGGAGCGTGTTTCTGGATCTGGTTCGAGGAGAGGATCCGAGTCATCCTATGGACTCGAACTGCTCGCGAGCGTTCACGGGCTGGCGACTCACGATGAACAGTGCACGTCGCCCGACCACGTCATTGAGCACGTTCTTGCGGAGTCATAGGAAGAACCGTATGTTCACCGACGGCCACATCAAGATGGCACGGACACATCTGCTAACGCAGGGCCGGCTGACCCGAACACCTACCTGAGTGCGGAGTGCGGCGCTGGCTAGACAGACTCTGAACCAACACGGCAAGTTTCTTGTAGAGGACGGCTAGTGTCCTGTATCGGGAATTCGCTGGAGATAGCCTCCTCCGCCTGGCACGCACCGGTTCCGGGGTGCCGAGACCGCGAAACCCGTCGAGGGGGTCTCCTCCGGCGGGCCCTCCCCCACCCGCCACCTCCTCGGCGTCGACCGCGTCCCGCCGTACCCTCTACGAGGGGCTGGGTGGACAACATGAACCAAATCACGGTCCGG